>Ga0315902_10003450_pt1 | contig 23637 bp, 24 predicted proteins | sample LakEriMetagenome_9_FD_203523 | JGI IMG/M metagenome (GOLD analysis project Ga0315902, IMG submission 203523) | Freshwater fungal communities from buoy surface, Lake Erie, Ohio, United States - Buoy 12 MA117 | ecosystem: Environmental > Aquatic > Freshwater > Lake > Lake biofilm | place: USA... | reverse complement strand
ATGGCATCGCGCTTGAAGTAGTCGCCGAAGGAGAAGTTGCCCAGCATCTCGAAGAAGGTGTGATGCCGGGCCGTGTAGCCCACGTTCTCGAGATCGTTGTGCTTGCCGCCGGCGCGCACGCTGCGCTGCGCGGTGGTGGCGCGCCGGTAGGGGCGCTGCTCCTTGCCGAGAAACACGTCCTTGAACTGCACCATGCCGCTGTTGGTGAACAGCAGCGTGGGATCGTTGGCGGGCACCAGCGGGCTCGAGGCCACGATGGTGTGCTGGCGCGCCTCGAAGAACCTGAGGAACTTCTCGCGAATCTCGGCGGAGTTCATGGGGGAATTCACGGATTTCAAACGATGGACCATTCTACCGAAAGCATCGCGCCGGCCGGCCAGCGGAACACCCGGCGCGGGGGCGTGCACGCCGATGCGCTAAGGTAAACGCCCATGCGCGCGCGCACCCTGCCCTCCCGCCGGCTCCCGGGCCGCGCCCCGATCGGTCGTCGCGCCGGAGATCCGCAATGATCGTCGCCACCGCCGGCCATGTCGATCACGGCAAATCGTCGCTGCTGCGCGCACTGACGGGAGCCGACACCGATCGGCTGGCCGAGGAGAAGCGGCGCGGCATGACCATCGACCTAGGCTTCGCCTGGGCCGATCTCGGCGCGGGCGAGCCGGTCGGCTTCGTCGACGTACCCGGCCATGAGCGCTTCGTGCGCAACATGCTGGCCGGGGTGAACCGGGTCGATCTCGCGCTGCTGGTGGTTGCCGCCGATGACGGGCCGATGCCCCAGACCCGCGAGCATCTCGCGATCCTCGGCCTGCTGGGCGCGCGCGACCTCGCGGTGGCGCTCACCAAGATCGACCGTGTCGACCCGACCCGAATGGCCGAGGCCCGGCGCGAGATCGTCGCGCTGCTGGCAGACACCCGCTGGCCCTCGGCGCCGATCTTTCCGGTCGCCACGCCCGCGGGCCTCGGCCTCGACACCCTGCGCAACTTCGTGGCGGGCACGGCTGCGCAGGTGCGACCCGCCGTGCCCCGAGGGCACTTCCGGATGAGCATCGACCGCGCCTTCACGGTCACCGGAGCAGGTCTGGTCGTCACCGGCACCGTGCTGAGCGGCTGCGTGGCGGTGGGCGCTTCGCTCCAGGTGTCGCCGGCAGGCACCGCGGCCCGGGTGCGCGGCATCCATGCCAGCGGTCGCCCGGCAACCGAGGCGCGCGAGGGCCAGCGCTGCGCCTTGAACATCGCCGGCCCGTCGCTGCACGCCGAGGCGGTGGCACGCGGACAGTGGCTGCTCGCGGCACCCCTGCACGCCCCGGTCTCGCGCATCGATGTGAGGCTGCGCTGGCTCGATACGGCCGGCGGGCCGCGAAGCGCTCGCAGCGCGCCGCAACTGCATCTCGGCACCGCGGCGGTAGGCGCCCTGCTCGCCCGGCTCGGGGCCGCTGCCGACGACGCGACCTCCGACACCGGCGAGTTCGCGCAACTGCTGCTCGAGCGACCGGTTTCGGCGTTGCGCGGCGACCGCTTCGTGCTGCGCGATCCCGCGTCGCAGCGCACGCTCGGCGGCGGCGAGATCATCGACCCCTTCGCCCCGGCGCGCGGGCGCAGCCGGCCGGCGCGCCGCGCGCAGCTGCGCGCGCTGGCGATCGACGAACCGGCTCCCGCACTCGCAGCCCTGCTGGCCGACGCGCCGGCGGGCATCGAGGCCGAGCCCTTCGAGCGCGCCTGGAATCTCGACGACGCAGCCGCCTGGGCGGCCGCCGATCAGGCTGGCGCCCTGCGCCGGCGCATCGACGCTCAGACCCGGCTGCTCGCTCCCGCGGCATGGCGGGCCTGGCAGGCCGACCTGCTGGCGGTGCTCGCGCACGACCATGCCCAGCAGCCAGCACGCCTCGGCCCCACCGAGGCCGAGCTGCTGCGGGCGGCGGTCACGGCGCGCCGAAGCCAGCTGGGCGACCGCGAAGCCTGGCCCGAGCGGACGCGCACCGCGCAGGCGGTGGCCCGCGCAGCCCTCGGCGAGTTGCTTGCCGAGGGTGCGATCGTGCGCGAGGCCATGCATCTGCGGTTGCCTGACCACGTGGCGCGGCTCGCCCCGGAAGACGCCGCGCGCCTCGCACGGCTGATGCCGCTGCTGCGCGATTCGCTGCTGCGCCCTCCGATCGCCGGCGAACTCGCGACCGCCCTGGGTGGCACACGCGACGAGATGATCGCGTTCCTGCGACGCATGGCCGCACTCGGCCATGTGCTGCCGATCGCGCCCAATCGCTTCTTCGCGCCCGAGGCCCTCGCGGCACTCGCGCAGGTCGCGCGGGAACTCGCGGCGGCCTCGCCCGACGGCAGCTTCGAGGCGGCGGCCTACCGCGACGCTGCGGGGATCGGCCGCAACCTCACGATCGAGGTGCTGGAGTTTCTCGACCGGGCAGGCATCACGGTCTTTGCGGGGGAACGACGCCGCATCGCCGGCGGTGCGGTGGTAGGCTGCGCGACACACTGAGCATCCTGCGGAAGGGCATCGTTGCCCGGTGGAGCGCCCGGACTTCAAATCCGGCGGGAGGCGCAACGCGTCTCCGGTGGGTTCGACTCCCACGCCCTTCCGCCCCGACTTTCCGGAATCGCGCGCCATGACCGGTCGGGCAGGGTTGGCCGCCGCAACGCTTCCGGCTATCCTTCGCGGGCTCGCGCGGCTATCGCCCGACGGGCCACGATAACGACCGATCCACACGTCAGGAGACTGCGATCATGCAGCTGCGCAACAGCCACGACCTCTGGTCGGGGGTCATGTTCATGGGCTTCGGCCTGTTGTTCGTGATCCTCTCGCGTCAGTACCAGCTCGGTACGGCGGCCAAGATGGGGCCCGGCTACTTCCCCACGGTTCTCGGTGGTCTCTGCCTGCTGCTGGGCTTGCTGATCACGGCGAGCGCCTTCATGCCCAACGCGGAGCACGCCCGGGTGGCCAAGGTGGGGTGGCGCGAACTGATCGTGATTCTGGTGTCGGTCGCTCTGTTCGCGGCGCTGCTGCCGCAGCTCGGCATCATCGTGGCGCTGCTGACGCTCGTGATCGTGTCGTCCACCGCCAGCCACGAGTTCCGCCTGCGCGACACCCTGATCGGTGCCGTGGCGCTGCTGGTGCTGTCCTACTTCGTGTTTGTCAAGGGCCTCGAGCTGCAGTTCCCGCTCCTGCCCAAGTTCATGACCAAGTAACCCCCTCAGGACTTGCGCGCCATGGACCAACTGCTTACCAATCTGGCCCTGGGCTTCGGCACGGCGGCTTCGCTCGACAACCTGATGTACTGCCTGATCGGCGTGGTGCTCGGCACGCTGATCGGTGTGCTGCCCGGCATCGGCCCGCTCGCGACCATCGCGATGCTGCTGCCGATGACCTACAAGCTCACCGACCCCACGTCCGCGCTGATCATGCTCGCCGGCATCTACTACGGCGCGCAGTACGGCGGTTCAACCACCGCCATCCTGGTCAACCTCCCCGGAGAATCGTCCTCGGTGGTGACCACCCTCGACGGCTACCAGATGGCGCGACGCGGCAGGGCGGGCGCCGCGCTGTCGATCTCGGCACTCGGCTCCTTCTTCGCCGGCACGGTGGCCACCTTCCTGCTTGCCGCCTTTGCGCCGCCGCTGGCCGAGGTCGCCTTCAAGTTCGGCCCGGCCGAGTACTTCGCGCTGATGGTGCTCGGCCTGATCGCCGCGGTCGTGCTGGCCAACGGCTCGATCCTCAAGGCGCTCGCGATGGTGATCCTCGGACTGCTGCTCGGGATGATCGGGACCGACGTCAACTCCGGCGTGGCGCGCTTTTCCTTCGATGTGCCGGAACTCTCCGACGGCATCGAGTTCGCGGTGGTGGCGATGGGGATGTTCGGCTTCGCCGAGATCATCACCAACCTCGAGCAGCGCGAAAACCGCGAGGTCTTCACGAGCAAGGTCGGCCGCTTGCTGCCCACGCTCCCGGAGTTCAAGCGCTCGATCGCGCCGATCTTCCGCGGCACGGCGCTCGGTTCGCTGCTCGGCATCCTGCCCGGCGGCGGGGCGGTGCTCGCCTCCTTCTCCTCTTATGCGATGGAGAAGAAGCTTTCGAAACGCCCCGAGGAATTCGGCAAGGGCGCCATCGAGGGCGTGGCCGGTCCCGAAGCGGCCAACAACGCCGGCGCGCAGACTTCCTTCATCCCGATGCTCACCCTGGGCATCCCGACCAATCCGGTGCTCGCGCTGATGGTCGCGGCGATGATGATCCACAACATCCAGCCGGGCCCGCAGGTCATGACCAGCAATCCCAAGCTGTTCTGGGGCCTGATCGTGTCGATGTGGATCGGCAACCTGATGCTGGTGGTGCTGAACCTGCCGCTGATCGGCATCTGGATCAAGCTGCTGACGGTGCCCTACCGTGTGCTGTTCCCGGCCATTCTGCTGTTCTGCTGCATCGGCTCCTACTCGCTGAACAACAACGTCTTCGACGTGTTCATGACGATTCCGTTCGCGATCCTCGGCTACATCTTCAAGAAGCTCAACTGCGAGCCTGCGCCATTGCTGCTCGGCTTCGTGCTCGGCAAGCTGATGGAGGAGTACCTCCGACGGGCGATGACCATCTCGCGCGGCGACTGGACGGTGTTCTTCACGCGCCCGCTTTCGGCCACCCTGCTCGGCATCGCGGCGGTGATGCTGATCGTGGTGTTCATGCCCGCCATCGCGAAGAAGCGCAAGGAGGCCTTCGCCGGCGACGATTGAGCGTCGCATCCGCGGCCCTGCATCGTCGGGGCCGCGTCCGGCTGCCGCCCGCAACCCGGCGTTCGATGACACGGCCCGCCCTCGGCGGGCCGTGTGCATTCCGGCCCGCCCGCTTTGCTAGACTCGCGAGTCGCGCAATCCGCGCGGGCGTGGAGCACGCCGCGCCGCGCCGCGCCGACACGGCCCGTTCAACCCAGCCCGCCAACGAGCCTCACCGGCCCGACCCCGAAGCCAGCCGATGCCGCCAAACGCTCCCTTGAAAATCCTCGCCTTCGATGTCTTCGGCACGGTGGTCGACTGGCACGGTTCCATCGTGCGCGAGGTCGAGTCCCTGGGGCTCGGGGTCGATGCCAACGCCTTTGCACTCGCGTGGCGTGCCGGCTACTTTCCCGCGATGGACCGGGTACGCCGCGGCGAGCTCGGCTGGACGCGCATCGACGACCTGCACCGCATGATCCTCGACACGGTGCTGGTGAAGTTCGGCATCGCGTCGCTGTCGTCCGAGGCAATCGCCGATCTCAATCGCGCCTGGCACCGCCTGGATCCCTGGCCGGATACGCTTGCCGGCCTGCACCGGCTGCGGGCGCGATACACGCTGGTCACCCTGTCCAACGGGAACCTGGGACTTCTCGCCAACATGGCGAAGCGGGCGCGCCTGCCCTGGGACCTGATCCTGTCGGCCGAGGTCTTCCGTCACTACAAGCCCGATCCCGAAACCTATCGCGGCGTGGCCGAGGTCTTCGAGGTCGAGCCCGGGCAGACCATGCTGGTGGCCGCGCACAAGGAGGATCTGCGCGCCGCGGCGGCATCCGGCATGCGCACCGCCTTCGTGACCCGGCCGCTGGAATACGGTCCCACCAAGCGGCTCGACATCAGCCCCGATCCGGCCTTCGATCACCACGCGACCGACTTCCTCGACCTCGCCCACCAGCTGGGCTGCTGAGAGCATCCACCATGAGCGCGATGACGCTTGACTTCGACTGGGGGGTTCGTTATCCGACCTACCGTGCCCCGGTCTTCGCCCGTAACGTGGTCGCGACCTCGCAGCCGCTGGCCGCACAGGCCGGCCTGCGCATGCTCGCCGCTGGCGGCAATGCGGTCGATGCGGCGATCGCCGCGGCGGCGGCAATCACCATCGTCGAGCCGGTCTCCAACGGCCTGGGCAGCGATGCCTTCGCGATCGTCTGGGACGGCTCGCAGCTGCACGGTCTGAATGCCTCGGGTACCGCGCCGGCAGCCTGGGATCACGCCTACTTCGCGAGCCGACACGGCGGACAGATCCCCAAGCGCGGCTGGGACTCGGTCACGGTGCCCGGCGCCATCGCGGGCTGGGCGGCGCTGCACGAGAAGTTCGGCCGCCTGCCCTTTGGCGATCTGCTGGCACCCGCGATCGAGCTCGCCGAGCGTGGTCACGGCGTGGCCACCATCGTGAACCAGAAATGGACGGCGGCGGTACCCGAGCTGCAGTCGCAACCGGGTTTCGCCGAAGCCTTCATGCCGCGCGGCCGTGCGCCCGCGGTGGGCGAGCGATTCCGGTTCCCCGAGGCGGCGGCCACACTGCGCCGCATCGCCGAGACCCGCGGCCGCGACTTCTACGAGGGTGCCACCGCGCAGGCCCTCGTCGCCCATGCGCGCGATCACGGGGGCTCGATGACGCTGGCCGACCTCGCCGGGTATCGGCCCGACTGGTGCGGCACCATCGCCAAGGACTATCGCGGCTACACGCTGCACGAGATCCCGCCCAACGGGCAGGGCATCGCCGCGCTGATGGCGCTGGGCATCCTGTCGCACTTCGACCTCGGCGCCGAGCCGGCCGACGCCTTGCGCACCCGGCATCTGCAGATCGAGGCGATGAAGGCGGCCTTCGCCGATGTCTATCGCTGGGTGGGCGACATCCGCCACATGACCGAGGTCAGCCCGGCACACCTGCTCGACGACACCTACCTCGCGCAGCGCGCCCGCCGCATCCGCGAGGACCGCGCCACCGATTTCACCCACGGCCTGCCGCCCTCGGGCGGCACCATCTACCTGAGCGCCGCCGACCAGGACGGGATGATGATCTCCTTCATCCAGTCCAACTACATGGGCTTTGGCTCGGGGGTCGTGGTGCCCGGCACCGGCGTCTCGCTGCAGAACCGCGGCTACTGCTTCGTCACCGAGCCGGGTCACCCGAACGTGGTCGCGCCCGGCAAGCGGCCCTTCCAGACCATCATCCCGGCCTTTCTGATGAAGGAGGGCAAGCCGCAGATGAGCTTTGGCGTGATGGGCGGCAACATGCAGCCGCAGGGTCACATGCAGACCCTTTCGCGCATGCTCGACCACCGGCAGAACCCGCAGGCTGCGTGCGACGCGCCGCGCTGGAAGGTGCAGCGCGGTCTCGAGCTCGACCTCGAGGCAACCATGCCCCCCGACATCGTCGAGGGCTTGCGCGGGCTCGGCCACCAGATCAAGCCCGCGCTCGACACTTACATGGACTTCGGCTCCGGGCAGTTCATCTGGCGCCTGAGCGATGATCTCGACGATGGCTACGCGGCAGCCAGCGACAGCCGTCGCGATGGTTGCGCCGCAGCATTCTGAGGGCCGCAGCGTCTAGAATGCGTTTTCGCCGCGCCGACCCCGTGTCGGCGCCAACCTGCGCCGGCCCTGTCAGCGACCGGCGCTCTCCTGGGAACCTCCGGCATGCATCCGCGAAGCTACGACCCCACGCCCGCCCGGAAGGTGGCCTTCCTGGGACTCGGCGTCATGGGCTACCCGATGGCGGGCCATCTGAAGCGCGCCGGCCACGAGGTCACGGTCTACAACCGCACGGCTGCCAAGGCCGATCAGTGGGCAGCCGAGTTCGGCGGCCGCGCGGCTCCCACCCCGCGGCAGGCCGCGCACGGCGCCGACATGGTCTTCGCCTGCGTGGGCAACGACGACGATCTGCGGTCGGTGCTCCTCGGCGAGCATGGCGCCTTTGCCGGCATGGGCCCCGAGGCGGTGTTCGTCGATCACACCACCGCGTCGGCCGAGGTGGCGCGGGAATCGTACCGGCATGCGCGGCACCAGGGTCTGCACTTCCTCGACGCGCCGGTCTCGGGCGGTCAGGCGGGCGCGGTCAATGGCGCACTCACGGTCATGGTTGGCGGTGATGAGCCGGTGGTCGAGCGTGTGCGGCCGGTGGCCATGGCCTTCTCGCGTGCCTTCACGCGCATCGGCGACAGCGGCAGCGGACAGCTCGCCAAGATGGTCAACCAGATCTGTATCGCCGGCCTCCTGCAGGGACTGTCCGAGGGCGTCAGCTTCGGGCTGGCCGCCGGCCTCGACATGAAGCTGGTGCTCGAGGTCATCGGCAAGGGTGCCGCGCAGAGCTGGCAGATGGACAACCGCGGCAAGACCATGGTCGAGGATCGCTTCGACTTCGGCTTCGCGGTCGACTGGATGCGCAAGGATCTCGGCCTGTGCCTCGACGAGGCGCGACGCAACCGCGCGCCGCTGCCGATCACCGCGCTGGTCGACCAGTTCTACGGCGACGTGCAGGCCATGGGTGGCGGACGCAACGACACCTCGAGCCTGATCCGGCGACTGCGTCGTCCCGCCTGAACCCTGACGCGCCCATGGCTCGATCGCTGCCCGCCCTGCTCGGCTTCGCCCTGGCGCTGGCCTGCGCACCGGCACCGGCGCAGTTCTCGGCCGCGGGCGGCGCTGCCGCCGAGTCGGCCGCCGAGCGTGCGCTGTCGCGCGACGGCGTGGCCTCCTATGGCAACCGCAACCTGTACCGGGCCGGACGTACCGTGCGCACCGGCACGCCAGTCGAGGGCGACTTCCATGCCGCCGGCTCGCGCGTGGTGGTCGATGCGGACGTCAAGGGCGATGCCATCCTGGTTGGCGGTGCGGTCGAGGTGCGCAATCCGGTGGGCGGCGATCTGCGAGCCGCGGCCGGCAAGCTGATCGTCGACGCCACCATCGAGGGCGATGTGCTGATCGCCGGTTCGGAAATCTCGCTCGAGCGCGGTACGCGCATCGGGCGCGACGTGCTGATCGCCGGACGTGCCGTGGACGTGCGCGGGAGCATCGAGGGCGAGCTCACCATCTACGCGCAGCATGTCGTGATCGCCGGCACGGTAGGCGGCAAGGCGCGACTGGTCGCCGAGGAAATCGAACTGCTCGAGGGCGCACGCATCGTCGGCACGCTCTCCTACACCAGCCCCCACGAGATCAAGCGCGCGCCGGGCGCGACCGTCGAGGGCGAGATCTCCCGCCGGGAAGCCGAGAAGAAGGTCGCACCGGCTCCCGCCGAGCCGGACGACGACGGCTGGGAGCTGCTCGGCGCGCTGCTCTGGATGCTCGGTCTGTTGCTGTTCGGCGTGGCACTCACCTGGCTGTCGCCGGTCTTCACGGCCGACGCGGCACGGCGCGCCTGGAGCGACCCGCTCGCCGCGGTCGGTCTCGGCTTCGGCCTGCTGATCGCGCTGCCGGTGGCTGCCGGTCTGGCGATCATCACCATCGTGGGCATCCCGCTCGGCGCGAGCGTGCTCGCGGTCTATCCGGTGCTGCTCCTCGCCGGCTACCTCACGGGCGTGGCCGCGGTCGCCCAGCGTCTGCGCCAGAGCCTCGGGCCCAGGTCGCCGCCTTCGGCCACGGCCCGCCTGCTCTGGCTCGCCGTGACCCTGTCGGTGCTGATCGTGATCGGCCTGATTCCCTTCCTCGGCTGGTTGCTGTCGATCTGGGTGCTGCTCGCCGGCATGGGCGGGCTGGTGCTCGCCGCGCGCTCGCGGCGGCTCGCCTGACAGCGCCAGCGGGATACCCACCACCCTCGCCCGGCAACCTTCCTCGTTTTGCATCGGAGATACTCCATGGCCTTCCAAACCCTCCCTTCGGGACTGCAGATCGACGACACCGTCACCGGCAGCGGTGCCGAGGCGATAGCCGGCACCTATGTGCGGGTTCACTACACCGGCTGGCTCTGGCAGGACGGCGAACGCGGTCGGAAGTTCGATTCCAGCAAGGACCGCGGCGAGCCCTTCGCCTTTCCGCTCGGCGCAGGCCACGTGATCCGCGGTTGGGATGAGGGCTTCGCGGGCATGCGCGTGGGCGGCACGCGCCAGCTGCTGATTCCACCCGAGATGGGCTACGGCGCGCGCGGCGCGGGCGGGGTGATCCCGCCCAACGCCACGCTGCTCTTCGAGGTCGAACTGCTCGGCGTGTGACGATGAACGAGAAGGCGCCCGCCGCGGTCAGCAATTTCATCCGGGCTCAGATCGAAGCCGATCTCGCCGAGGGCGTTCACGCCACGCGGCGCTGGCGCGGCGAACCAGGCTGCGCGGTCGACCATGCGGCCGGCCCGCTCGACCCTGCCCGCATCCGCACCCGCTTCCCGCCCGAGCCCAACGGCTACCTGCACATCGGCCATGCGAAGTCGATCTGCCTGAACTTCGGGCTGGCGCAGGATTTCGGCGGTCGTTGCCACATGCGCTTCGACGACACCAACCCGGTCAAGGAAGACCAGGAGTTCGTCGACGCGATCCTCGATGCCGTGCGCTGGCTGGGCTTTGGCTGGGAACATGCCACCGACGGTGGCACCGAGCGCAACCTCTACTTCGCGAGCGACTATTTCGACCACCTCTTTGCGATGGCCGAGTACCTGGTCGAGCAGGGCCACGCCTACGTCGATTCGCAGAGCGCCGAGCAGATGCGCGAGCGTCGCGGAACCCTGACCGAGCCCGGCCGCCATTCGCCCTTCCGTGACCGCCCCGTCGCCGAGAGCCTCGCGCTGCTGCGCGGCATGCGTGATGGCCTGCACCCGGAAGGCAGCCATGTGCTGCGCGCGCGCATCGACATGGCGTCGCCGAACATCACGATGCGCGACCCCGCGCTCTATCGGATCCGCTTTGCCGAGCATCACCGCACCGGCACAGGCTGGTCGATCTACCCGATGTACGACTACGCGCACCCGATCTCGGATGCCCTCGAGAACGTCACCCACTCGATCTGCACGCTCGAGTTCGAGGATCACCGGCCGCTCTACGACTGGCTGCTCGAGCGCCTTGCCGAGGGCGGTTTCTTCGCCCACCCGCTGCCACGCCAGATCGAATTCGCACGGCTGAACCTGACCTACACCGTGACCAGCAAGCGCCGCCTGCAGGAACTGGTGGCCTCGGAGCGGGTCGATGGCTGGGATGACCCGCGCATGCCGACGCTCGCCGGTCTGCGTCGGCGTGGCTACACGCCGCAGGCCATTCGCCTGTTCTGCGAACGCATCGGCGTGGCCCGCGCCGACACCTGGATCGACATGAGCGTGCTCGAACAGGCGCTCCGGGACGATCTCGAGATCCGCGCGCCGCGAACGGTGGCGGTGCTCGACCCCCTGCGACTGCTGATCACCAACTGGTCTCCCGGGTTGGTCGAGACCTGCTCGGCGCCCTTTCACCCGCAGCGCCCGGAACTCGGCCGGCGGGAGTTTCCCTTCAGCGGCGAGCTCTGGATCGAGCGCGAGGACTTCGCCATCGAGCCACCCAAGGGGTTCTTCCGGCTCACGCCAGGCGGACTGGTGCGCCTGCGCTATGGCTACGTCGTGCGCTGCACCGGCTTCGAGCTCGGGCCCGACGGGTGCGTGGCCACGGTGTTCGCCGAGCTGATGCCGGACTCCCGCTCGGGCACCCCGGGGGCCGATACCTACAAGGTCAAGGGCAACCTGCACTGGGTGTCGGCGGCACACGCGCTGCCCGCCGAGATCCGCCTCTACGACCGGCTGTTCACCGAGGCACAACCCGGTGCCGGGGGCGGCGACTGGCTCGCCAGCCTGAACCCGGACTCGCGCCGCGTGATCCAGGGCTGGATCGAGCCGAGTGCGATGCTGACCGAAGCCGGCGAGCCGCTGCAGTTCGAGCGCCACGGCTACTTCGTTCCCGACCGGGTCGACAGCACGCCACAGCGGCCGGTCTTCAACCGCTGCGTGAGCCTGAAGGACAACCGAAGCCGCTAGCCGCACGGCATCCGGCCCGGCGGCGGCCGTGCGCGTGGCCGCTGCGATACCCGGCCCGTCTGCCGCGTCAGTCGTGCCCCACGACCTCGTCGGCCACGAAGGGGTTGTGCTCGCGCTCCTCGCCGAAGGTGCTCATCGGGCCATGACCGGGCACGAAAGACACATCGCTGCCCAGCGGCCAGAGCTTGCGCGTGATCGAGGCGATCAGATCGGCATGGTTGCCACGCGGGAAATCGGTGCGGCCGATCGAGCCCTGGAAGAGCACATCGCCGACGATGGCCAGCCGCGCCCCCTCGTGGAAGAACACCACATGGCCGGGCGTGTGCCCGGGGGTGTGCAGCACCCGCAGCTGCTGCTGACCGAAGCTCACGGTGTCGCCATCGTCGAGCCAGCGGTCGGGTTCGAAGGCCTCGAGCGGCGGAAAGCCGAATCGATGCCCCTGCCCCGGGAGCTGGTCGATCCAGAACTTGTCGTCGCGATGCGGCCCCTCGAGCGGCACGCCGTGGCGGCGCGCAAAGGCCGCCGACTGCCCGCAGTGGTCGATATGGCCATGGGTGAGGAAGACCTTCTCGAGCCGGGCGCCGAGCTGCGCGAGCATCGCGTCGATGCGCTCGAGATCGCCGCCGGGATCGAAGGCGGCCGCCGCGCCGGTGCGCGTGCACATCAGCAGCGAGCAGTTCTGCTGGAAGGGGGTCACCGGCACGATCGCGAGCTGCAGGGTTGCAGGCTCGGAGCTGCTGTGGCGGGGATCGGAATCGGGATGGGAAGGGACCGTCATGCCGCGGGACTCGAAGAGGTTCAGGGGGCGAGGATCTGGTCGAGCACCCGTCCGCCGGGGTCGGTGATCCGGATCCTCACCGGCATCAGGTCCTGATCGTACCCGAGCCAGATGTCGACGGTGGTGACACGCCCCGCGTCGCCATCGCGTCGCTGCAGGTGCAGCGCCCGAAGTTCGCCGTTGTCGGTGTTCAGCACCTCGTCACCGAAACTCGCGTAACGCACCGCCGCGATCGCGCGGTTGCCGAGTTCGGGCAGCTCGATCTGCTGCCCGGAGGCTGCCCGCCGGGGCTGCGCCCGCGCGATCAGTCCGAGCTGCACCAGCGCCGACAGGCGGTCCTGCGTGCCCGGTACGAGCGACACCCGCTCCCCGCCCGAGAAGCTCGCCACCGCGCCCCCCCGATCGATGCTCGCCCAGCGCTCGGCGCGCCGGCCCCGTTGCTCGACATAGCGATCGGGCTCCAGCCCCGCGGCGCCCACCCGCCCGCTGCTGCGCTGCGTCAACGCTCCCGACCAGAAGAGGGCTGTAAGGCCGGTCGCCCTGGCTTCGGTGGTCAGCCGATAGCGCCCATCGGTGATCTCGAGCGAATAGGCAAGCTCGGCTACCGCCTGCCCGTCCCGGTAGTCGCCATAGAAGACCCGGAATCGGCGCGATACCGCCGACGGCAGGGGCAACGGCGGCGACGCCGCCTCCGGGCTGCTCCCGGCGGCGCTCCGCGCCGCTGCCGCCGCCGCGACCGCGGGCTCGGGGTCCGCAGGACGCGCGGAGGGCTCGTCGCTCGGGCCCGGCAAAGGGCTCGCGGTCGGCGCCAGCACGCCCGCGGGCGCCTGCGGATCGGCCTCCGAGGACGTGGGCGGTGCGATCACCGCCACCGAATCGCCACCGTCGGTGGGCGACGGCCCTGACGCAGGCGGCGCGGCCTCGGGCGGCGCGGCCTCGGGCGGCGCGGCTACGGGGGGTATCGCGGGCGTATGCGCGGCTGACACCGGGACCGCGGGCGGTTGTGGTGGGGGCCGAACCGGTGAGGACCGGGGCGCGCCCGGCAGCGCAGTCGACGGCAAGGATGGGGGCGGCATCAGCGTCACCCGAAGCTCGGCCTGGGCCGACGGCGGGCTGGAACGCGGCTGCGCGCTGTAACGCTGCAGTGCGACGATCGCCAGTCCGTGCGCCGCAACGATGCACGCCACCGCCAGCACGCGGCGCCGCGCCGTGCCGCCGAAGGCTGCCGGCCCGACCCCGCGCTGGGAAGGCCCGCTCACAGCAGCGACGGACGATCGGGCAACTCGTCGGGATTGGCGCGGCCGTCGACCGGGAAGGCCTGCCGCAGCATCCCGTTGAGACTGGTCACGGCCGCGCAGGTACCCGCGCGGGCCTCGCCGGTCGCCAGCGCCCGCGCGAGATCGGCCGCGACCGCCTGCCAACGATCGGGAGTGATCGCGCGGACCGCGCCGCGGTCGGCCACGATCTCGACCGCGTGATCGGCAAGCAGCACGTAGAGCAGCACGCCGCTGTCGTCCTCGGTATCCCAGACCCGGCTCAACCCGAAGACCTCGAGCGCCCGCTCCCGCGGCGTCAGGCCGGCGAGCACCGCCTGCAGCGAAAGGGCCGCCTCGAAAACCACCCGGACTTCGCCGCGATGTCCCCGCTCGCCCGCGCGTACCGTCGCCTCGATCGCATCGAGGGCGGCATCATCCACGAGACGGCGCAGCGCTGCGCGATCGGTCCAGAGATGCCGCCACAGACGCCGCAGGCGCGCACCAGCGCCAGGCGCCCCCTGCCCTGGCGTACCGGAGATCTCGGGCCTGCTCACCAATCCCCCGATGCGCCGCCGCCGCCGAAGCTGCCGCCGCCGCCGCGAAACCCGCCACCGCCGAAGCCACCGCGTCCGCCGCCGCCACGACCCCAGCCGCCGTCGCGCCACACCGGCCCCGAGCCGCCGCGCGAAAACCCGCTGCCGGAACCGCTCCGACCGCCGAAGGCGAGCACCAGCGGCACGAGAACGAGCATCCCGAGCCCCGAGACCATCGCCAGCCATGGCGGCAGTCCGGTGAGCAGCGCGGCGCCGCCCGCTGCCGCGCCGCCGATGACGCCCCCCGGCAGGCGCCCGGCGCGGCCAGCGACCGCCAGCCCGACCATCAGCCCCACGATCCACGGAAAGAACGGGTCGGCTCCCTGATCCTCGCCCGCCGCACGCCCGCCGTCGGAGGCCGTCCCGTCATGCCAGGGCGCCGGCAAGGCCTCGCCCTCGATCAGTCGGGCGATGCCCTCGACGCCTTGCGCGAGACCCTCCGCATAGGCGCCTTCGCGAAAGCGCGGGGCGATGATCTCGGCGATGAGCCGGCGCGCAATCGCATCGGGAATCGCACCCTCGAGTCCGCGCCCCACTTCGATGCGCACGCGGCGATCCTCGAGCGCGACCAGCAGCAGCACGCCATCGTCGACCGCAACGCCGCCGGCGCGCGCGCGCCCGAGCTGCCAGACCTCGACCACGCGGATCGCGTAGCCGGCAATGTCCTCGGGAGCCGTGGTCGGCATGATCAGCACCGCCACCTGCGCGCCCTTGCGCCGCTCGAGCTCGGCGAGCCGTACCTCGAGGCGCTCGCGATCCGCCACGCTCAGCACACCCGCCAGGTCGGTGACCCGGGCCGTCAACGCCGGCACGGCCAGCGGCGACTGCGAGGCACCAGCGCGTGCCAGCAGGTCATGCCCCCCGGCCGCAGGCGCCGGGGCCGGCAGCAGGGCCCCGAGGATGCTGACCAGGACCAGCCAGAGCAGCGTCGGCATCCGCGCAGTCCCTGGGGTCATGCTCGGCGCGTCATCCCTGCTCAACGCGTCGCGGGCGCGGGCTTGCCGAAATCGACCCGGGGCGGGGTGGCGATCGCCTTCTCGTCCTCGACGGCAAACGGCGGCTTCGGCGCATAACCGAAGACCATGGCCGTGAGATTGACCGGGAACTGGCGTACCAGCACGTTGTAGCGCTGGATCGCATCGATGTAGCGCTTGCGCGCCACGGTGATCCGGTTCTCGGTGCCCTCGAGCTGAGCCTGCAGGTCGCGGAAGGCGCCGTCGGACTTCAGCTGCGGGTAGGCCTCGGCCACCACCAGCAGCCGCGACAACGCGCCGCCCACCTCGCGCTGGGCCTGCTCGAAACGCTGCAACGACGCGGGATCGGCGGGATCGACCTGCACCTGCCCGACCTGGGCTCGCGCCTGCGTAACGCGTGTCAGCACCTCTTTTTCCTGGTCGGCGAAGCCACGGACCGTGGCCACCAGATTCGGAATCAGATCGGCTCGACGCTGGTACTGGTTGAGCACCTCCGACCAGGCCGAGCGCGCGGCCTCGTCGGCGCTCTGGATATCGTTGTAGCCGCAAGCACCCAGCCCCACCGACAGGCTGAGTGCAAGCAGCACACGCGCGATCAGGCGATCCATGATCCGCGGGCCCGCCACTCAGGCTGCCGGCTCGCGCCGCAGGCGGCTGGCGAACTGGCGCCGGAACTTCGCGACCTTGGGCCCGACCACCGCCATGCAGTAGCCCTGCCACGGGTGCCGCTCGAAATAGCGCTGGTGGTAGGCCTCCGCAGGCCAGTAGGTGGGCAGCGGCGCGAGCTGCGTGACGATCGGGCGGTCGAAGACGTCGCCGCGGCCGAGCTCGTCGATCATCGCCTGCGCGAGCGTTCGCTGCGCCTCGTCGATGTGGAAGATCACCGAGCGGTACTGGGTACCGACGTCCGCGCCCTGCCGGTTCAGCGTGGTGGGATCGTGGATCGCGAAGAAGATGCCGAGAATGTCGCGAAAGCCGATGCGATCGGCGTCATAGACCACGCGCACCACCTCGGCATGGCCGGTGGTGCCGTTGCAGACCTGCTCGTACGAGGGTGCGTCGACCGTGCCGCCGGCATAGCCCGACTCGACCGAGATCACCCCGTCGACCTCGAGGTAGACGGCCTCGAGACACCAGAAACAACCGCCGCCGAGGACGGCCACTTCGCTGCGCATGAATCTGCCTCCAGAGTGCGGGCGCGGGCTGCGCCCCGACGACGATGATATCGGGGCCCGCGTAGAATCGCGGCTTCACGCGACAACGCAGGATGGCAAGCCATGAGTTCCGACAAGTCCAGCAAGGCCATGTTCCAGTGGGATGACCCGCTGCTGCTCGATCGGCAGCTTTCCGAGGATGAGCGCATGGTGCGCGAGGCGGCCTATGCCTACTGCCAGGAAAAGCTGCTGCCGAGGGTGACCGAGTCGTTCCGCCATGAAAAGACCGACCCCGAGATCTTTCGCGAGATGGGCGCACTCGGCCTGCTCGGGCCGACCATTCCCGAGGCCTACGGCGGGCCGGGGCTCAACTATGTCAGCTACGGCCTGATCGCCCGCGAGGTCGAGCGCATCGACTCCGGCTACCGCTCGATGATGAGCGTGCAGAGCTCGCTGGTGATGCTGCCGATCCATGACTTCGGCACCGAAGCGCAACGGCGCAAGTACCTCCCGAAGCTCGCCAGCGGCGAATGGATCGGCTGCTTCGGCCTGACCGAGCCCAACCACGGCTCGGACCCCGGCAGCATGGCCACGCGGGCGCGGGCAGTACCCGGTGGCTACGAGCTCACCGGCAGCAAGATGTGGATCTCGAACAGCCCGATCGCCAATGTCTTCGTCGTGTGGGCCAAGTGCCAGGGCGGTGACTTCGACGGCCGCATCAAGGGCTTCGTCCTCGAGAAGGGCATGAAGGGCCTGTCGGCGCCCAAGATCGTCGGCAAGGTCGGTCTGCGGACCTCGATCACCGGCGAGATCGTGATGGATCAGGTGCCGGTGCCGGAGTCGCAACTGCTGCCGGGGGTCGAGGGTCTCAAGGGCCCCTTCACCTGCCTGAACAGCGCCCGCTACGGGATCGCCTGGGGAGCCCTGGGCGCCGCGGAAGACTGCTGGCACCGCGCCCGCCGCTACGTGCTCGACCGCCATCAGTTCGGCCGGCCGCTGGCGGCCAACCAGCTGATCCAGAAGAAGCTGGCCGACATGCAGACCGAGATCACGCTCGGCCTGCAGGGCTGCCTGCGGCTTGGCCGCATGAAGGACGAGGGCAGCGCGGCGGTCGAGATCACCTCGATCATGAAGCGCAATTCCTGCGGCAAGAGCCTGGACATCGCCCGCATGGCCCGCGACATGATGGGCGGCAACGGCATCAGCGACGAGTTCGGCGTGGCCCGCCACATGGTCAACCTCGAGGTGGTGAACACCTACGAGGGCACGCACGACATCCACGCGCTGATCCTGGGCCGGGCGCAGACCGGCATCCAGGCCTTCACATGATCTGATTGACCACGCCGCCATCGACCCGCATCGCCGAGCCGGTGGTGGCGCTTGCGCGCTCGCTGCACAGATAGACCGCGGCATCGGCCACCTCGCGCGCCGACGTGAAGCGCGCGAGCAGCGAGGTGGGCCGGAACTGCCGGAAGAAATCGGCTTCGAGCTGCGCCACGCTGACCCCGGCGGCGCGCGCCCGCTCGGCACGCAGCCGCTCGGTGTTCTCGGTGCGGGTGGGCCCGGGCAGCAGCGCGTTCACCGTGACCCCGGTGCCGGCGAGCTCGATTGCGAAGCCGCGCGACACCGCGAGCTGGGCGGCCTTGCTCATGCCGTAGTGGATCATCTCTCGCGGGATGTTCAGCCCCGACTCGCTCGAGACGAAGATCACCCGCCCCCAGCCGCGCCGCGCCATGCCGGGCGCGTAGTGCCGGGTGAAGCGCACGCCGCCGAGCACGTTGGTCTCGAACATCGACTGCCACTGGCCATCGGTGATCTCGAAGGCGGGTGCGCGCCCGTAGACGCCGAGGTTGTTGACCAGGCAATCGATCTCGGGGACGGCATCGAAGACCCGCTGCGCACCCTCGGCACTGGCGCAGTCGGCGGCGACACCGCGCGCCTCGCAGCCGGGGTTCGCCTGCTCGAGACGCGCGAGCGCAGCATCGACCCCCGCCTGCGAGCGCCCGGTGATCCACACACGCGCGCCCTCATGCGCCAGACCGTCGGCGATCGCCCAGCCGATCCCGGCGGTGGCCCCGGTGACCAGCGCGCTGCGCCCCTTCAGACCGAGATCCATCGTGGCTGCTCCCCCGCTCAGCGCGCACTGAACAAGACGCCGTCGGCGCCTGGCGCGAGGTAGCGCCCCAGCCCGAAAGCCACGCCGAGCAGCGACCCCGTAGCCCCGGTGGCCACCCGACGCCAGCTCTGACCGTCATCGCTCAGCAGCGCGCCGCCGTCGGCGGCCACCGCCACGAAGCGGCTGCCCCAGGTGATCGCCTGCAGCGCCGCACCCGGCGCGAGCACCACCGGTGACCACGACAGTCCGTCGACACTCGTGATGACGGTACCGCCATCGCCCACCGCCACGAAGCGCGACACCGAGGCGGCGACGCCGCGCAGCGCAGCGTTCGTGCCGGTGGCGAGCGGTTGCCAGGTGGCGAGATCGCGCGAGCTGTGGGTGAGCAGCAGGCCGTCGGCGCCGGCGATCAGCAGGCGGTCGGCGGTGCCGCCGATCGCGAGCAGCGCGGACTGCGTGCCCGAGGCGAGCGGTGCCCATACACTGGTGTCGGGGCTGACGATCAGCGTGCCCTTGTCGCCAACGGCCACCGCCACGTTGCCGAGACCGCCGACCGCACGCAGGGTCTCGGTCGTGGTCGAGACGCGTGCCGTCCAGGAGATGCGGTCTAGGCTGGTGAGCACCGTGCCGCCGGCGCCCACCGCGATGTAGCGCGCATTGACGAAGCTGATCGCATGCAGATCGCTGGTGGTGCCCGAGACCGCGGCCGTCCAGGTCTGGCCGTCCTCGCTGATCAGGATGGCGCCCGCGGCACCCACCCCCAGGAAACGGGTGCCGTCGAAGTAGACCGCATGGAGCCTGACCCCGGACGGCAGGCTTGCCGCGCTCCAGGCATCACCCGCCGGACGCGCGGTGGCGGTGACCGCGACACTGGTGGGCCCCACCTTGGAGCCGTCGCGCGAGGCGCCCACCGCAAAGGCGTACTGCTGCCCGTTGACCAGCCCGGTGATCAGGGCCGGCGAGCTGGCGCTGCGCACCGAGCGGTAACCGGGGTTGTTCATCGATTCGGGAAAGCTCACGGTGTCGCCCGGCGCGTAGAAGACCCAGTACTGCAGCCCGGGCTCCTGCACGAAGCGCACCTCGGCCCGCCCGTCGCCCGCCGATACCGTGACACCGACGGGCGCCACATCGGGCGGGGAGGAGCCGCCGCAACCGGCGACGAGGGCGGCGAGCAGCAGACCGAAGCAGGCGGACAGGATTCTCATGGGGGCGCTCTCGGGATCGTCGCATCGCGCCCGGCGCAGCCGGCTGCGCGACGTATCGGCCAAGGGTATCAGAACGCCGTGCGCCAGCCTCGTCAGCCGCGGCCCGCCTCCCCGGCCCAGGCGCCCGAGGCATCAGTCGATCCTGACGCCCGACAGATCGCTGCGCGGCGGAGGGTAGCGCGGGTCCATGCGCCGCAAGGTGCGCACCAGGATGCTCATGATCGCGAGATCGCGAAACCACTTGCGGTTGGCGGGGATCACATACCATGGGGCGTGGCGGCGATCGGTCTCGAGGATCGCGTCGCGGAAGGCCAGCATGTAGGGATCCCAGTGCCGACGCTGCTCGACATCATGCGGATCGAACTTCCAGTGCCGGGCGGGATCCTCGAGCCGCGCGCGAAGGCGGCGCGCCTGTTCGTCGCGGTCGATGTGCAGGTAGCACTTGACGATGGTCGTGCCCTCGTCGACGAGCAGGCGTTCGAAGGCGCGGATGTGCGCGTAGCGCCGGCGCCAGCGCGCCGGCGGCACCAGCCCGTTGACCCGGACCACCAGCACGTCCTCGTAGTGGGAACGGTTGAAGATCGTGATCTCGCCGGCTGCCGGAACCTGCGCATGCACCCGCCAGAGATAGTCGCGCGCGAGTTCGGCGGCGCTCGGACGCTCGAATCGGGCTACCCGAACCCCTTGCGGATTGACGCCGGAGAACACCCGTCGGATGACCCCGTCCTTGCCGCCGGTGTCCATCGCCTGGAGCACGATCAGCAGGCGCTGCCGGGACTCGGCGTAGAGCCGGGCCTGCAGCGCGACGAGTTCGGTACGCAGCGCGTCGGTGAGCTCGCGGGCGCTCGCCTCCTCGCCGCGGAAACCCGGCGTGGCATTGGCGTCGAGCGCACCAAGATCGGTGGTCGCGTCGATCGGCAGCCAGCAACGTTCGCCGAGTTGCGGGGGAAGGGATGGCATCGCGGGGCTCTCAGGTTCGGCATCCGCCCCGAGTCTGCCACGACCACCGGCATGCCAGAATCCCGGGATGTCGTCGCCACTGCCCGCCGCGCAACCGATCGACCTGCGGGCTGGCGGGTGCCGCCTCGAGGCGGTGCGTCTCGGCGAACTCGACGGCGGGCTGCCGGTGCTGATCTTTCTGCACGAGGGTCTGGGCAGCGTGTCGCTGTGGCGCGATTTCCCCGCCCGGCTGTGCGCCCGGAGCGGCCTGCCGGGTCTGGTCTACGCCCGCGCCGGCTACGGGCGCTCCGACCCTGCCGAGCTGCCGCGCCCGGTCACCTTCATGCACACCGAGGCCCGGCTGCTCGATGAGGTACGGGCCTGCGCCGGCGTGCGCCAGGCGATCGTGATCGGCCACAGCGACGGCGGCTCGATCGCGCTGCTGCATGCCGCGCGGCGCCCCCCCGGACTGCTCGCCACGGTCGTGATGGCGCCCCATCTGTTCGTCGAGCCCATCACCCTGGCCGCGATCCGCGCGCTGCGCGATCGCTTTGCCGACGGCCAGCTCGCAGGGCGTCTCGCCCGTCATCATGCCGACGCCCGGCTGACCTTCGAAGGCTGGACCGGGGTCTGGCTCGATCCCGCCTTCGCCGACTGGACGATCGAGGCCGAGATGGACACGATCGACACGCCGCTGCTCGCGTTGCAGGGCTGGCAGGATGCCTACGGCACGATGGCGCAGCTGCAGCGGCTCGCGGCGCGGGTGCCGGCCGCCCGCTGGATCGGCCTGCCCGACTGCGGCCACAGTCCCCACCTCGACCAGCCCGAAGCGGTGCTCGAGGCGATCGCCGGGTTCCTCAGAACAGCCGTCCCGACTGCCCGGGGCTGAGCGGCGGGCGGCATGCCGCCTCGATCTCGAGCAGTCGCCGCTTGGTCGCGAGGCCGCCGGGCGCCGAGAATCCGCCCGGACGGCCACCGGCGGCCAGCACCCGATGGCAGGGTACGACGATCACGAAGGGGTTGTCGCCGAGCGCGCGGCCGACCGCCCGCGCGGCGCCGGGCTCGCCGAGCCGGCGCGCGAGTTCGCCATAGCTCAGGGTGGCACCGGGCACGATCTCGCGCGCCAGCGCGTAGACCCGGCGTGCGAAATCCGGAATCCCGGTCAGGTCGAGCGGCACCTCGCGCAGGTCCCGCGCCTGCCCGCTGAACAGCGCGACGACGCCGGCGATGGCCGCAGCCATCACGGGCGGCGCCTCACCCACCGACACGACCGGCAGGGCCGGGCTGGCGGCATCGCGGCCTCGGGCGGCACGCGCCAGTCTCGCGAGCGTGGCGGCGTCATCGACAGCCGGCAGTTGCACGGCGAGCACGCCGGCGCCCGACCAGGCGATCCCGCAGGTCCCCAGCGGACTGTCGAACAGGCACCGTGCAGGGGCGAAGGCGGGCGGTGGCGGATCGATCCGGTCGGAAGTTTCGGGCGGTCGTGGCATCGGCGAGTTTCCTGTTCATGCCGCAGTACCCGGCCCCGATGTTGAGCCGCCACAGCCGGATTCCTGCCAGCGCGGACACCGCTGGCGCCCCGGCGCTCGGCGGGAGCCTTGCCCCGCCGCGGCTGACCGGTCGGCAGCCGCTGCCCACCGAACCCGGCCAGCACCCTCGGAACGGCCGGGTACGCATCGGCGCCGACGATCTCGTCACCATGATGATCGCCCGTGCCGAGATGGGTCAGGGCGTGGCGAGCGCACTGGCCGCGATTCTCGCCGAAGAACTCGGCGCACGGTGGGCGCAGCGTCGGGTGACCCATGCCCCGATCGATGATCGGTACAACAACCTCGCGTTGGTCCTCGACGGCCTGCCCTTTCACCCTGACGACCACGGTCTGCCGCGGTGTATCCCGAGCCACCTCAGCGCCAGGCCGATGCGCAAGGCCGGCGGCAGTGGGAGCGTCGTGGTGATCGCGGCCGCCCCCGGGCGCGCCGAACGGGCGTTGCGTGCGATCGAGCCACGCTGGGCGCCCGGTCCCGCGGCAGGCTTTTCGAGTGTGGCCTTGCCCGGCGACCTGAGCCGTGCGGTCGAGGTTGATGATGCCGGCCTCGCGCTTCGGCGCACCGGTGATCTCGGCGCGGCGCAGGCCCGCGCGAGCCGGATCATCGAGGCACGCAACCGGGCGCCCGAGCACGCGCGCATGGCGAGAGCTCGATCACCGACGGCCGCATCGTCCAGACCGACTTCCACGAACACCGGGTGCTTCGCCTCGACGAGGCGCCGGTCATCGGGACCCTGATCGTCGAGAGCGCCGACGCGCCGGCGGGCGTCGGTGAGCCGCTGGTCACCGCGATCACCCCCGCGGTGGCCAACGCCCTCGCGCGACTGACCGGACAGCGGCTGCGCAGCCAGCCGCTTCGCCTGGCGGCCGCCTGAGCGGCGGGTGCCGCCCGTCCCTGCGCAGGCCCCTCGCCGCGCCCGCCCCGCACAGCCCCGCCCCCACCAACGCGCGGATCGATACGGCGATGAGCGGGCATCTCTGCCGCTGCGGCACCTGCCCGCGCATCCGGGCGGCCATCCATCCGGCCGCCGAGAGCAAACTCCTCAGCGGGCCTCGATCTCGATGAACACCACCTCGTGGGCGCTGCCGTTGATCACGTTGTGCTCGACGCCGGCGTCTCGGTAGTAGCTGCGGCCGGCCACGAGCGGCGCCTCGCGCAGTCCCTCGGGTGTCTCGAGGAGCAGCACCCCTTCGGTCTGGGGCACGACCACGTAATCGTGGCCGTGCCGGTGCCAGCCGGTCTCGGCGCCCGGCGCGAAGCGCCACTCGGTGACGATCACGCGGTGGTTGTCGACCTGAACGGTCGGGACCGCCTTCGGGCGCGAGACAGGGGCTGTCATGGCGGATACTCGCGCGGTCTCAGATGGGATCCCAGCTGAACACGTCG
>Ga0315902_10003449_pt1 | contig 23645 bp, 17 predicted proteins | sample LakEriMetagenome_9_FD_203523 | JGI IMG/M metagenome (GOLD analysis project Ga0315902, IMG submission 203523) | Freshwater fungal communities from buoy surface, Lake Erie, Ohio, United States - Buoy 12 MA117 | ecosystem: Environmental > Aquatic > Freshwater > Lake > Lake biofilm | place: USA... | reverse complement strand
TTATCATGATCGATTCAACCGATTTTGAAGGTAAGTTTGAATTCAGACCTTTAGAACCAGGATACGGATTGACAGTTGGTAATGCACTTAGAAGAGTTTTACTTTCTGCGTTAGAAGGTTATGCAATTACATCTATCAGAATTGATGGTGTTGAGCATGAATTCTCAACGATTTCAGGAGTTGTAGAAGATGTTACTGAAATTATCTTAAATCTAAAACAAGTACGTTTCAAACGTCAAATTGAGGATGTAGATAATGAAACGGTTTCTATCTCTATCTCAGGAAAAGATCAAATTACAGCTGGCGATTTCCAAAAATTCATCTCTGGTTTCCAGGTGTTGAATCCGGAATTGGTTATCTGTAACTTAGATAGCAAAGTAAATCTTAATATGGAATTAACTATCGAGAAAGGTCGTGGTTATGTTCCAGCAGAAGAAAACAAAAAACAAAACGCAGCTATCGGAACAATATTTACTGACTCAATTTTTACTCCGGTAAAAAATGTAAAGTATGCTATTGAAAACTTCCGTGTGGAGCAAAAGACAGATTATGAAAAATTAGTTTTTGAAATCAAAACTGATGGTTCAATCAATCCAAAAGATGCTTTAACTGAAGCTGCTAAAGTTTTAATTCACCACTTTATGTTATTCTCTGATGAGAGAATCACGCTTGAAGCTGATGAAATTGCTCAAACTGAGTCTTATGATGAGGAATCATTACACATGAGACAATTGCTTAAAACAAAACTTGTTGATATGGATTTATCTGTAAGAGCATTGAATTGTTTGAAAGCTGCAGAAGTTGACACTCTTGGAGATCTAGTATCTTTCAACAAAAATGACCTTATGAAGTTCCGTAACTTTGGTAAAAAATCACTAACTGAGTTAGATGAATTAGTTGCCAACAAGAATTTAACATTCGGAATGGACTTAGGTAAATACAAATTAGATAAAGAATAAATTACTTCATATTTTGCTCTCCAAAGCGGATTGTAGCAAGATGAAGGTTAAAAAAACACGTCATGAGACACGGAAAAAAAGTAAATCATTTAAGCAGACAGACTGGACATAGAAAAGCTATGTTAGCTAATATGGCTTGTTCTCTTATAGAGCACAAACGTATTAACACTACTGTTGCTAAAGCAAAAGCGTTAAAACAATTCGTTGAACCGCTTATAACAAAATCGAAAGAAGATACAACGCACAATCGTCGTATATGTTTCGCTTACTTACGTAGCAAATATGCAGTAACTGACTTGTTCAGAGACGTAGCGGCAAAAGTTGGTGATCGTCCAGGTGGATATACTCGTATCATCAAAATGGGTAACCGTCTTGGAGATAACGCTGATATGGCCATGATTGAATTAGTTGACTTTAACGAACTATATAACGGAGGTAAAAAAGAGGAGAAAAAAGGAAGAACACGTCGTCCTAAGAAAGCGGCTGCACCTGTTGCAACTCCTGCCGCTCCTGCTCCAGTTGTAGAAGAAGTAGCTCCAATCGTTGAAGAGGCTGCACCAATCGTAGAAGAAGTTGTTGAAACTCCTGCTGCAGAGGTTGTTGACTCGAGCGTAAGCGAACAGGCAGAGCAAACTCCAGCAGTTGTAGAAACTCCGGTTGCTGAAGTGGAAACTCCAGAAGTTGTTGAAGAAGCTCCAGCAGTTGCAGAAGTTGAAGAGTCTCCAGCTGACGAAGCACCAGAAGCACCAGCTACTGATGAGGAATCAAAAGAAGAAGAGGCATAATGATTGCCAACTCATAAATATTTAAAGGATAAGCAGTAATGTTTATCCTTTTTTTTTGAATTTTTAGGAGCAGAAACTCCATGTTCTTAATCACTTTTCGTCCCGCTATCCGCTATATCTTTTCCTTGCTTGTCAGCAAGAAAAAGGATGCCGCTTCTATCGGGGCTAGATAGGAAACTATTGGAATGTTTATAAACTCTTATAATTCTTTTTTAAAAATTGAACGTAAATAAATAAATTTGCCCAACACAACTACACTATGCAATACACAACTAAAACAGCCGCAATTTTATTACTAGCCGACGGAACCATCTTTCACGGTAAATCAATCGGAATCTCAGGGAAAACTTTTGGAGAAGTTTGTTTCAACACCGGAATGACAGGTTATCAGGAAATCTTCACCGACCCATCATACTTCGGGCAAATCATGGTAGCCACCAATCCACATATTGGAAACTACGGGGTAAACGCCAACGAAGTCGAATCTGATAAAATCATGATTTCTGGCTTAGTTTGTAAAAATTTTAGCTTCAATCATTCACGTCCTGATTCCGAGAGCAACCTCTACGACTATTTCGAAAAACAAAACCTAATCTGCATCTCGGATGTTGACACCAGAGCTTTGGTAAGTTACATCCGTGACAACGGAGCACAAAACGCGGTTATTTGCACCGACGGAACTTCAGTAGAAGAATTGAAGAAACAATTGTCCAATGTTCCCGATATGAAAGGCCTTGAATTGGCTTCAAAAGTTTCTACTACCGAACCTTACTTCTTCGGGAATGAGAATGCGACTTATAAAATCTCAGCTTTAGATTTGGGAATCAAAAGAAACATCTTAAGAAATCTGGCAAAAAGAGATTGCTACATCAAAGTGTTTCCATACGACGCCACTTTTGAAGAGTTGAAATCTTTTACTCCTGATGGCTATTTTTTATCAAATGGTCCTGGAGATCCTGAACCCTTAGAACAAGTAATAACTACAGCTCAAAGAATGATTGCTTCAGACAAACCGGTTTTCGGAATTTGTTTAGGACATCAGATTATCGGATTAGCCAACGGTGTTTCTACATACAAGATGTTTAACGGACACAGAGGAATAAACCATCCAGTAATGAACGTATTATCAGGAAAAGGAGAAATCACCTCGCAAAACCACGGATTTGCAGTCAACAAAGAAGAACTAGAAAAACATTCCGATTTAGAAATCACACATTATCATATCAATGACAATACAGTAGCCGGAATGCGAATGAAATCTAAAAATGTTTTCTCGGTGCAATACCATCCCGAAGCAAGTCCAGGCCCACATGATTCAACCTATCTTTTTGATGAATTCATAAACAATATTAAAAAAGTAAAAAGTCTAATCGTAATATAACGATTAGACTTTTTTACAAGATTAATTAAAAACGGAATCTAGTCGTAATACGCATATCTTTCATATAAACTATCAAATTGACTATTGTTTTTTAGGAAAGTACTATTGGTAGTCAACCAGGAGTCATACATTTTTACTTTGGTAATTTGAATATCATTATAAACTAAATAAAACAAATTCTTTTTAGTGTTATATTTTTTAACAGTATTATTGTAAGTAACAACACTTTCGCTTGTTTCTGATTGTTTTGAGTTTTTTAATATTTGCAGTGTATTGTGTTCGTCTAAATATGCAATAAATAAGTCACTCAATTTTTTTCTTTGACCAGCTATAAAATTAGCATATTCAATGTTGGCATCATTAAGGGAAGTGTCTTTATATTCACTTCTATATTCGCTGGTTTTTGCTATTACTTCTTCACACGTAATCGTAATCATATTCAAGCAATCTAAAAATCCTTTTTTATCTTTTGCATTTATTACATAAGTAAGTTTTTCATCCATAACATTCATTTTATAAAACAATATGTTTTGATATGCGTTATATTCTAAAATATTTTTGGACTTGCTATTTTTTAAATTCACTTTATAACACTTAGCAAAATTTATTTTGTCTTGCTCATATTTTTTAAGTTCTTGATAATATGCAATAAGATGACTTTCTTTAGCCGCAAGTTTTTCACCTATCTCTGGCAGTGATAGAGTGCTTTGATAATCATAATCATTTAAAACCAGACTCCCATTTTTTAGACAGTCTATTGTTTTTTGATTCAATTTTATAAAACTATCTCTCAATAAAGTATTACCTTCAAATCCTTTATTAGTGCTCATTAGAATTGTATTGATGTTTTCTAATTTTTCAATAATACGAATAGCTGTAACTTTAGTTCTGGAATATAATTGTGATTCAACTATGGAAACAGAATAATCCATAAGGGATTTTTTAACGAATAATTCATTTTTCGCAAAATCGTCCATATAAGCTTCTATAGTTCGATAATTTTGAGAGTTTGAATTTGTTGGTAAAAGACCAACTAATAGAAAGAGGCAAACTTGAATTAGTAGATTACTTTTTGGGCTGTTTTGAATAGTAGGTTTTTTCATGACACAAGTATTTTAATATTTCATGTAAAATTACTGGCAGCTTCATAAAAATTTGTTATTTGATAATTTTTAAAACTTATATAATTTTCACTAATGTTTTTTTAAACTATTAATCAAATGTTTGACTAAAACGATTGCGTTTATAAGTTCTATAAATAATTGAACATCTATTTTTTTAAATTACCTAAATTTGTAAACCATTTTAAAACCTTTAAACTAAATTCAAAATGAGCATAATTATAAAAGTCCACGCAAGACAAATTCTTGACTCCAGAGGAAATCCAACAATAGAAGTAGATGTAGTAACTGAAAATGGTGTTTTAGGTCGAGCTGCAGTTCCTTCTGGTGCTTCAACCGGTGAACACGAAGCGGTTGAATTACGCGATGGTGGAAAAGCATACATGGGAAAAGGAGTTACAAAAGCAGTACACAATGTAAATGTTATAATCGCTCCCGAATTAATGGGCGTTTCAGTATTTGAACAAAATCATATAGATCAATTAATGATTGAACTCGATGCAACTCCAAACAAATCAGAGCTTGGTGCTAATGCTATTTTGGGTGTTTCTTTAGCAGTAGCAAAAGCTGCGGCAAACGAATTAGGTTTACCTTTATATAGATATGTTGGTGGGGTTTCTGCCAACACTTTACCGGTTCCAATGATGAACATCATCAATGGTGGTTCACACTCTGATGCACCAATTGCGTTCCAGGAATTTATGATTATGCCAGTGAAGGCAAAAAACTTTACACATGCTATGCAAATGGGAACGGAAATTTTCCACAACCTGAAAAAAGTATTACACGATAGAAATCTTTCTACAGCTGTTGGAGATGAAGGCGGATTTGCTCCAAACTTAGCAGGCGGAACAGAAGATGCTTTAGATACTATAAAAAAAGCAGTTGAAAATGCTGGTTATAAATTTGGTGATGAAATAATGATTGCTTTAGACTGTGCCGCTTCGGAATTTTATGTAGACGGAAAATACGATTATACTAAATTTGAGGGCGCAACCGGAAAAATTAGAACGTCTAAAGAACAAGCTGAATACTTAGCTTCTTTAGCAACTAATTATCCAATCATTTCTATCGAAGATGGTATGTATGAAGACGATTGGGAAGGCTGGAAATATTTAACCGAATTGATTGGCGATAAAACCCAATTAGTCGGTGACGATTTATTTGTAACCAATGTAACGCGTTTAGCAACCGGAATTCAAAAAGGAATTGCCAATTCGATCCTTGTAAAAGTAAACCAAATTGGAACTTTAACCGAAACCATTGCAGCGGTAAACATGGCACATAATGCAGGTTATACTTCGGTAATGTCTCACCGTTCAGGAGAAACAGAAGACAACACAATTGCTGATTTAGCAGTTGCTTTAAATTGTGGTCAAATAAAAACGGGTTCAGCCTCGCGTTCCGATCGTATGGCAAAATACAATCAGTTATTAAGAATTGAAGAGGAACTTGGAGATACAGCTTACTTTCCAGGAGTAAGAGCTTTTAAACAGAAGTAATTCTCTAAAATTATATTTTTTATTACACCTGACAGATTTTTATACCTGTCAGGTGTTTTTTATTAAAATTAAAATTTCATATTTAAAACTGGTATACTACTTTTGCACATGCAACACAACGTACTTATTTTAGATTTCGGTTCGCAATACACACAACTTATTGCGAGAAGAGTTCGCGAATTAAATATATTCTGCGAAATCTTCCCTTACAATCATGTTCCAACTGATTTGTCTTCTTACAAAGCGGTTATCCTTGGCGGAAGTCCATATTCTGTTCGCTCAGAAGACGCTTTGCAAATCGATTTATCCAATATTCGAGGTAAATTACCAATACTAGCAGTATGCTATGGTGCTCAATATCTCGCACATTTTTCAGGCGGAGAAGTTGCTGCTTCCAATATCAGAGAATACGGAAGAGCCAATTTATCCTATATCAAAGAAGATGAAGTTTTCTTTGAGAATGTTAATCTGAATTCACAAGTTTGGATGAGCCACAGTGATACCATTAAACATTTGCCAACCAATGGTGTAAAATTGGCCAGTACCAAAGATGTAGAAAATGCAGCCTACAAAATTGATGGCGAACAAACCTTTGCCATTCAGTTTCATCCCGAAGTATATCATTCTACCGATGGAAAGCAAATCCTTGAGAACTTCCTAGTAAAGATTGCTCACGTTCCACAAAATTTTACTCCAAACGCTTTTGTTGAAGATTGCGTCAAAGAACTACAGGAAAAAGTAAAAGGAGACAAAGTTGTTCTTGGACTATCAGGTGGCGTAGATTCGACAGTTGCGGCTGTTTTATTGCATAAAGCTATCGGTAAAAACCTCTATTGTATTTTTGTAAACAATGGTTTGCTTCGAAAAAATGAATTCGAAAATGTTTTGCATCAATACAAAGACATGGGTTTAAATGTAAAAGGCGTTGATGCTTCCGGAAGATTTATGACTGCTTTGGAAGGTGTTGAAGATCCAGAAACTAAAAGAAAAGCGATTGGGAATGCATTTATAGAAGTTTTTGATGAAGAAGCACATTTAATAGAAGATGTAAAATGGTTAGCTCAAGGAACCATTTATCCAGATGTCATCGAATCGGTTTCGGTAAAAGGTCCATCAGCAACCATCAAATCGCATCACAATGTGGGCGGTTTACCCGATTATATGAAACTTCAAATTGTTGAACCATTGCGAATGCTTTTCAAAGATGAGGTGCGTAGAGTGGGTAAAACATTAGGAATCGACCCAGAACTTTTAGGCAGACATCCATTCCCAGGACCAGGATTATCAATTAGAATTTTGGGCGCTATCACTCCCGAAAAAGTTAGAATCCTACAAGAAGTTGATGCTGTTTTTATCAACGGATTGAAAGAACACGGTCTATACGATAAAGTATGGCAAGCTGGAGCAATTTTACTACCAGTAAATAGTGTTGGTGTAATGGGCGATGAACGTACTTATGAGAAAGTAGTGGCGCTAAGAGCTGTAGAATCAACCGATGGAATGACCGCAGATTGGGTGCATTTACCTTATGACTTTTTGATGAAAATCTCCAACGAAATTATTAATAAAGTAAAAGGCGTAAATAGAGTTGTATATGATATTAGCTCTAAACCACCAGCAACAATAGAATGGGAATAGCTTTGTTAACATAAAAAAGTTTATGAAAAATTCACTAATTTTTATTGAGTTTAAAAAGATTTGTTAACTTTAGACGTTAAATAAACAATAAGTAAATGAAAAACCGTATCCTTTTTTCAATATTTCTATCGATATTTTCCTTTGTTTTTACAGTTTCTGCAAAGCAAGAAAAATATACGAAACATACTGTTGCCAAAGGTGAAACTATTAATATAATTGCTCAAAAATATAAGGTTACACCTTATGATATTTATAGTTTAAACCCTGATTCTCAAAACGGAATTCAACTGAACAGTATCTTATTGATACCGCCTTCACCTGCAGTTGGTGTAATACATTCATCTCAAAATGCTCCACAAAATAACAATTCAAACACACATTTAGTTCAACCAAAAGAAACATTTTACAGTATTTCAAAACAATATGGAGTTACTATAGATGCAATAAAAACAGCTAATGGAGATTTGTTGAATAATGGTTTGAAAATAGGGCAGAATATTAAAATTCCTATTTCAGGTAGCGGACAAAATGTTGCTACTTCTAAATCTGTAGAAGTTGCTAAAGCAGTAGCTCCGGTAGTTACAAAACCCGCTATTGTAAAAACAACTCCAAAGGTTGATACACAAAAAGGAGAAACTACTTATCATATTATAGAGCCAAAAGAAACAAAATATGGCATTTCTAAAAAGTATGGAATGACCATTCCTGAATTAGAACGTTTAAATCCGCAAATTGCTAATGATTTTCCAATTGGTTTTAAACTTGTGGTTTCAGGAAATACTGTTAATCAAGCTGTATTAGAAACGGCTACCCGAGGCGGAGCAGACTCGAGCGGAGCTAAACCATCAGTTGAAGCAACAAAGTCTTCTGCTGTAACAGTAATAGCTGCACCTTCAAGTACTAAAAAATATTTAGAAGAGTATGTGGTTAAACCAAAGGAAACCATTTTAAGTATTGCAAATGATTATGGAATGTCAGAGCAAGAATTGATTTCTTTAAATCCCGAATTGAAAAGAGGAATTAAATTAGGAATGATACTACGTGTTCCCAAAGGGCAACGAAAAGAACCCGTCAAAAAGGAACAAGGAAATTTACTAAAAACAATAAACACTAATGCGAGGAAACAACTCGCATTACTTTTGCCCTTTAATATCTCAAAAATTGAAAGCGATACTATAAACTCTACTCAAGCCAGATTAAAAAAAGATAAGTTTTTGAATTTGACTTTAGATTTCTATTCAGGAGCTTTGATGGCTATTGACTCAGCCAAAGTGTTAGGGATGAATATTGATATCAAAATTTTAGATTCTCAAGAAACTAAAAATTCTTCCAATATAGCAACTTTGGTGCAACAAAACAGTCTTCAAAGTATGGATGCCATTGTAGGCCCATTTTATCAATCTAATGTTGAAAAATTGGCAGAACTGGTTGAGCCTACAAAGACTCCGGTTATTTCTCCATTATCGAAAGATATTGGAAAAAAATATGCTAATTTGTACCAATCGATGCCATCTGCAGAGTTTTTGCGTAGCTCCATTTTTGATTTTATGAAAACCAAAAGGGGCAACATTATAGCTGTTGTTGACAATAAGAAAGGAAGTGTAAAACAATATATTAAAGAAATGCAACCTGAAGTTAGAATTGCTGGACTGAGTGAAAAAGGAACTTTTGTTGCCGATAGTTTAAAAGCCTTGTTCCAAAAAGATAAACTCAATTATGTGGTTTTAGCTTCTGAAAGTACGGGAATGATTTTGGCCACAACTTCTGCAATGCTAACAGCACAAAAAGAGTTTCAAGTTCAGTTGGTAATTTTGGAACAAAATGACACCTTTGATTTTGAGGAAATTTCGTTAACACGATTAACCAAATTGAAACTTTTATATCCATCACTATCTAGACCAAACGAAACGATTGAAGCAAATCAATTTGATGCCAAGTATAAAAAAATCAATAAGATTATACCCAATCAATACGCCATTCGAGGTTTTGATGTAACTTTTGATACCTTACTTCGATTATCACAGGATAAAACTTTTGAAGAAACAATTCAGGTTTCTCCATCTGAACAAATAGAAAACAAATTTGATTATGTTCAAAATACAACCTATGGTTATTCCAATAATGGGATTTACATCTTGTATTATGACACCGACTTAACTATAAAAGAAGCACTATAATGGCAACATCAATTGTTAGATATTTAGGCGAATTAAGAACTTCCTGCATGCACATGCAATCCGGAACAGAGATTTTAACTGATGCGCCAACTGATAATCACGGTAAAGGTGAAGCCTTTTCACCAACTGATCTTGTAGCAACTTCTTTAGGTAGTTGCATGGTTTCTATCATGGCTATTAAATCAAAAGATTTGGATATAGAACTGAAAGGCTCAACTGCAGAAGTCACTAAAATTATGCAGGCCGAACCCAGAAAAATTGCCCGAATTGAAGTGATTATAAACATGTCTGTAGCCACTTCTGATAAAAACAAAACCATACTTGAAAAAAGTGCAATGACGTGTCCAGTCTTTTTAAGTTTGCATCCGGATATCGAAAAGGTGATTACTTTTAATTGGAAATAAAAGAGAACGGAAAAAAAATATAGAGCAAAGAAGCTTCCGTCTATTCTCTATGTTTATTTTTCTTTCATCTTTCACATAAATGAATCCACAACAACAACTTCTCATCAAACTTGCACATACCAAAATGCCTTTCGGTAAATATGAAGGCTATTATCTTATTGACTTACCCGAGTATTATGTGGTTTGGTACAGTCAAAAAGGTTTTCCAAAAGGACAACTCGGAGAGCAATTGCAACTCGTTTATGAACTCAAATTAAACGGTTTGGAAGAATTGGTTAGGAATATAAAAAAACAATATCCTAAAAGAGATTATTAGATTGTTAGATAATTAGATTTTGAACGTTTTTTTTCTAACAATCTAGTAATCTAACAATCTAATAATCCATTTTAAATTCTTATTTTTGCTTCGTTTTTTTAACAACAACTACAACACAACAACTACAAAAAAATGAATCAAACAAAATACATTTTTGTTACTGGCGGTGTGACTTCTTCTTTAGGGAAAGGGATTATTGCAGCTTCTCTAGCTAAGTTACTTCAGGCTAGGGGTTATCGAACTACCATTCAAAAATTTGACCCATATATCAATGTTGATCCGGGAACTTTAAATCCTTATGAACACGGAGAATGTTACGTAACCGATGATGGGGCAGAAACGGATTTAGATTTAGGTCATTACGAACGATTTTTAAATGTACCGACTTCACAAGCCAACAATGTAACCACAGGTAGAGTTTATCTTTCGGTAATTGAAAAGGAAAGAAGAGGAGAATTTTTGGGAAAAACTGTACAGGTTGTTCCTCATATTACCAACGAAATTAAAGAACGTATGCAATTGCTTGGTAAGTCAGGCGATTTTGATATTGTAATTACTGAAATAGGTGGAACTGTCGGCGATATTGAATCATTACCTTATATTGAATCAGTTCGTCAATTGGTATGGGAATTAGGAGAACAAAATAGCATAGTGGTTCATTTAACATTGATTCCTTATTTAGCTGCTGCTGGCGAATTGAAAACAAAACCAACACAACATTCAGTTAAAACATTAATGGAAAGCGGAATTCAGGCCGATATTTTGGTTTGTAGAACCGAACATGAATTATCAGATGAATTACGTCAAAAGCTAGCTTTATTTTGCAATGTAAAACGGGAAGCAGTTATTCAGTCTATTGATGCTTCTACGATATATGAAGTGCCGAATTTGATGCTTGATGAAGGTTTGGATATTGTCGCTTTAAAGAAATTAAACTTGCCAAAAAAAACAGCGCCAGATTTGAAAAACTGGAATACTTTTCTTCACCGATTAAAACATCCTAAACAAACAGTAAATGTAGGTTTGGTTGGGAAATATGTAGAATTGCAAGATTCCTATAAATCTATTTTGGAATCATTTATTCATGCTGGTGCGGCAAATCAAACTAAAGTAAATGTTATTTCAATTCATTCAGAATACATAGACGCAAAAACAGCTGATGAACAATTAAAAGATTTAGACGGGATATTGGTGGCGCCTGGATTTGGAGGTCGTGGAATAGAAGGGAAAATTGATACGGTTCGTTATGCTCGTGAAAAGAATATTCCTTTTTTCGGAATTTGTCTTGGAATGCAAATGGCAGTAATCGAATATTCGAGAAATATTTTAGGATTGAAAGATGCTAATTCAACCGAGATGAATGATAAAACCAAAAATCCGGTTATTTCATTAATGGAAGAACAAAAATCCATTACTGAAAAAGGCGGAACCATGCGTTTGGGTTCATGGAAATGTGATATAGCCAAAGGGACATTAGCCCATCAAATTTATGGCAAAGACCAAATAGAAGAACGTCATCGTCATCGTTATGAATTCAATAATGAATATAGAAAACAATTAGAAAATGCTGGATTAAAATGCTCAGGAATAAATCCTGATACCGGATTGGTAGAAGTTGTTGAATTACAAAACCATCCGTTTTTTATCGGAGTACAATACCATCCAGAATATAAAAGTACTGTTGCAAATCCACACCCAATTTTTGTTAGCTTTGTGGCCGCAATGGTAAAACATAAAAAAAATTAACAAACTGAATAAGTCTAATCAACTCAAGCAGTAAATAATACCGAAAATTCGGAAAAGCATTATTATGGAACAACAAAAGAAATTTGACTTTAATACTATTATTGGTTTTGGTTTGATATTCGTTATCATCATGTGGATGATGTACAATAACAGAAATACCGAATTAAAAGAACAGCAAGAAAAAGCAAAAAAAGAAAAAGTTGAGAAGCAACAACAAGCCAAACAAATCGCTACAAAACAAATTGTTGCAAGTATAAAAGATTCGACTGTAAATGATACAGTTAAATTAGAAAAGCTTCAAGGGACTTTAGGAAGTTTTGCTTATTCAGCTACTTTGCCATCAGCAAAAGAAAACTTTACCACTATAGAAAATGAGTTAGTCCGTTTAAAGATTGCTAATAAAGGCGGATATATCGTTGAAGCAACTTTAAAGAATTTCGAAAGATTCAAGAAAAATTCGGGTCAATTGGTTGAATTGATTAAAGACAATAATGCCAGTTTTAATCTTCAATTGCAAACGAAAGACAACCGAGTTTTAAACACTAAAGACTTGTTTTTTGAACCAACTTTGTCTAAAGTAGGAGAAAACCAAATCCTGTCGATGAAATTGAAAGCTAATGCTAATTCCTTTTTAGAATACAAATATGTCTTATCTCCAAAAAATTATTTGGTTGATTTTGATGTTCGTTCACAAGGATTAAGCACAGTTTTAAATACGGCAAAACCAATTGATTTGCAATGGGATTTGAAATCGTTTAGAAATGAAAAGAGCATTTCCTATGAAAACCGTTATGCTGAAATTTATTTCGAGTATGAAGATGGAAAAATCGATTATGTTGGACAAGGTAATGACAAAGTAGAAAACCCTGAAAAAGCAACTTTTATTGCTTACAAACAACATTTTTTCACGAGTATACTATTAACTAAAACACCGTTCGCCACTGCAAAATTACAGTCAGAAAATTTGGTGAATGATGATAAAAAAGATACAATTTTCACCAAACAATATAAAGCAACAATCCCTCTAGCATATAGCAATGGTGAGTTAGATTATAAAATGAATTGGTATTATGGTCCAACAGATTATAAAACTTTAAAAAATTATGATAGAAATCTTGAAAAAATTGTTCCGTTAGGTTGGGGAATTTTTGGTTGGATAAACATGTTTATTTTTATTCCTTTGTTTGGGTTTTTAAGCTCTTTTATGGGATTAGGAATTGCAATTATCATCTTTACTATTTTGATAAAAATTGCAATGTCGCCTATTACGTTTAAATCATTTTTGTCACAAGCCAAAATGAAAGTGTTGCGCCCTGAGATTATGGAAATTGGAGAAAAATTTAAAAAAGACCCAATGAAAAAGCAACAGGAAACCATGAAGTTGTATAATAAAGCCGGAGTTAATCCAATGGCAGGTTGTATACCAGCATTGATACAAATTCCGTTTATGTATGCCTCGTTCCAGTTTTTTCCTTCAGCATTTGAATTAAGACAAAAAGGATTCCTTTGGGCTGACGATTTATCTTCGTTTGACCAAATAGCAAAATTACCATTCAATATTCCGTTATATGGAGATCACATCAGTTTGTTCCCAATTTTGGCTGCTATTGCAATTTTCTTTTATATGAAAATGACTTCGGGTGATCAAGCCATGGCGCAACCACAACAAGATGGTATGCCAGATATGGCTAAGATTATGAAAATCATGATTTATGTTTCGCCGGTAATGATGTTGATTTTCTTCAATAGTTTTGGATCGGGATTGAGTTTGTATAATTTTATTTCCAACTTGATTACTATTGGAATTATGTTAGTAATTAAGAAATATTTTATTAATAGCGATAAGATTCATGCTCAAATTCAAGAGAATAAAGCCAAGCCAAAAACGGAAAGCAAGTTCCAAAAGAAGATGCGTGAAATGATGGAACAAGCAGAAGCTCAAAAACAAATTCAAAATAAAAAGAAATAATATTCTATTATCACACTTTCAAAACTCTGTTTAAAATCCTATCTTTAAACAGAGTTTTTATTTTTATTAAGTCATGAAGTTTTAATTGTTGGTTATGGAAATATGGGTAAAACATATGCCAATAGTTTTATCAGTTCACGATTTATTAAACCCGAAGATATTTTTGTTTTAGTAAGAAATGAAGATTTTGCTCCCCATGATAGTATTATTCCAAAAGCAAATTTTTCACATTTATCAAATGAAAGAATAAGCGATTTTGATATAGTAATTTTAGCGGTAAAACCTCAAGATTTTGATGTTTTAGCCCAGTCTATTAAACCATATTTAAAAGACAGTCAAATTATTTTTTCGGTTATGGCAGGAATTACATTATCGAAATTACAATCGCGTTTATCTTGTACTAAAATTGTACGTTCGATGCCAAACATTCCAACGCAAATAGGAATGGGAATGACGGTTTTTACTGCTTCAAACAACGTAGACAGAAAAGAATTATTCATTATACAAAACTTAATAAATACTACAGGAAAATCAGTTTACGTTGAAAACGAAAAACTTATTGATGCAGCCACAGCCATTTCTGGAAGCGGACCAGCATATGTTTTTTATTTTATGCAATCGATGATTAAAGCCGCAGTAGATTTAGGTTTCAATGAATCAGAAGCAGAACTACTCGTTAATCATACTTTTATGGGTTCTGTAGCTATTCAAAATAGTTATTCTTTATCTAATCAGGAATGGATTGCTAAAGTTGCATCTAAAGGCGGAACTACAGAAAGTGTCTTGAAAGTTTTTGAAAAAGGAAATATAGAGCCAACAATTGTGGATGCTGTAAAAGCAGCGAACAATAGAGCACTTGAATTAGGTTCATAAAAAAAGCGCAGTTATTAACTGCGCTTCTCTCTCTTTTTCATGGCAATCTTTTAATTTAAAATGGACGTAAAACGGTATTTACTCCATGAATTACTCCATTTGAAGCTTGAATATCAGCTTGGAATACTCTTGATAATATATTTTGAGTGTCTTTAATATCTACTGTTCCTGTTCCAAGAATTACAGTTACATTTTGAACCGGATTTGTAAACATAGGAACAACTTGATTATTCATAAGTTGATTTGCACGAACATTTCCAGCTGTAGTAACATGATATTGTAATACTTTGGTAACTTGAGGAGCAGTAGCCCCATTAGCAAAACCACCTGCTCCTAAAGCAGTAGCAAAAGCTGTATTGTTTGGTGCAAAAAGGGTAGCAGGAGCTGAAGGAGTAAGTCCTGATAATGCAGCTAATACCGCAGCTTGATCAGTACTTGTAACAACCGTTTGTAATGTTTCAAAATCTGGATTGTCTACTACATGATCAACTAAAGTTGGAATTTGAATCACACTATTTACAACATGAATAACACCATTACTTGCATCAAGATCAGCTGTTGTAACTACTGCACCTTTGCTACTTACTCCACCATTAATTGTAACTACGCTTCCAGCTTTTTGAACAAACATGCTAATTGTAGGTGAGGTAGGAGTTGCATTTATTGGAGATAATGTTGAAGCATAAGAAGCAGCTGGTAATGCGCCGCTTTTAATTTCTTCACCAATAACGTGATTAAGTAATATGTTTTTAAGTACTGCGGCATCTACATTTTCAACTGTTACACCAGCACCAAGTGAGGTGAAAAATGTATTGAAAGCTGTATTAGTTGGTGCAAAAACTGTAAATTGTCCTGCGCCATCCAACGTTGAAACTAAATTAGTTCGTTCTAATGCTCTTACTAAAATTGTAAAATCTGCATTGTCTGATGCAATGTCTACAATGGTTGGTTGACTATCGCTGTCACTACTGCAAGAGAAAATAGTTAGCGATAAAAAAGCGATTCCGATAATTTTTGTTAATTTTTTCATAGTGTTTTTTTTAATGTTTAATACAAAGCTAAAACATATTTGTTTAGCAAAAAATGTAAAACATTAAACAAAATAAAGTTTATGAAAAATTTAACGCTTTTGTTTAACCTGAATTTATGCCAATTTAAAAAAATCCTTAGATTTATCTATAGGTTTTTTATTTTCATAAGTTAAACAAAATAACTTGAATACTTTTCAATTGTTTTATTATATGTAATGTAAGTTTTTGTCTGTAAAACAATAGGTAATTCCATATTAACAGCAGTTTATAATAATTCACAAGAGAGTTTGGGTCATAAAAAAAGCTTCTCAATTGAGAAGCTTTTTTATTGTTTGGATATTTTAAATAAATTATGAGCTTGGCAATAATACAGCATCAATAACATGAATAATACCATTTGAGCATTTTACATCTCTAGCAAAAACTCTTGCGCTATTAATAAAAATACTTGTTTCTTCATAGTCACCTAAATCGGTGTCATAATCAGGAAAAAATGGGTTTGGAGTAAGACTAACCGTAATATTTTGTCCTAGTAATGTAGCAGCTTCTTGACCATCAGTTAAATCTGAAGATAAAACTCTAGCTCCTATTACATGATATTTTAAAACATTTTCTAATACTCCAGGATTTGCAGTATTAAATTCTTCAACTGTTAAGCCACCAAGCACAGCAGCAAAAGCATCATTAGTTGGAACAAATACAGTGAAATTACCTGATCCTTCAAATGTAGAAGTCAATCCTGTTATATCTAATGCTTCTTTCAACGAACTAAATTCAGGAGTTACTGAAATAATTTTTGCAATAGATGTTGAAGGTAAATTTTTATTTCCCTCATCACTACAAGAAAACGCTAGAAAGGAGATTGCTACTAAAGTAAAATTTCTTAATAAATTCTTCATTTTTATTTTTTTTAAAAGTTTAATCAAAAATATAAAAATTATTTATTATTGCTAATAAAATCTTAAAATTTATTTTTTTTAAAACTTTTAATACGTCATTTGATACTAAAAATTAGATTTATTCGTTTATTCAATAAGTTTAATTTTACAATAATTTTTTACAAATAAAATACTATATAGCATGAAATATTTATTGATAATTTTATTAATTTCAATTTCAGTTTTTTCTCAAGACATCAATAAATTAGATGAAAACGGTAATAAAAATGGCTTATGGAAAGGCTATTATGAAGTATCAAAACGCCCAAGATATGAAGGAACTTTTGAGCATGGAAGAGAGATAGGAACTTTTAAGTTTTTTGATGATACTAAAGCAGGAACAGTGATTGCAACAAGAGAATTTAATATAAAAGACAATTCGTGCTATACAATTTTTTACAATCAAAATAAAAATAAAGTAAGCGAAGGAAAAGTGGTCAATAAACAATTTGAAGGTGAATGGAAATACTACCATGAAGATTTACCAACAATCATGACCCTTGAACAATATGTTAACGGAAAGTTGAACGGTATTAGAAAGGTGTTTTATAAAGGTGGAGCAATAGCAGAAGAAACTACTTACAAGAACGGAATTAAAAACGGTACTTATAAAAGTTATGCCGAAAATGGTATATTACTCGAAGAGTCTACATATAGAAATGGAGAATACGATGGATTGGCTATTTTTAAGAATGTAGAAAATCAAATTGCTGCTAAAGGTTTTTTTAAAAATGGAAAGAAAATCGGTATGTGGAAAATGCTTGTGAAAGGAAAATTAAAAGATGTTAACATGAATTATGAAAATATTCCTTTTAAAAAACCGAATATGCCAAAACAATCTGAAGTTAAAGTTGAAATTAAAGATGTAGAAAAACCTAATCCAGACCTGGAAAACGAAATCAAAAGCAAATTGGGAAGATAAATAGGTTTTGTCTACAATCGAATTGTATTAACTGATATAATAATAAAAGATTTTACAGATTTTGCGGTAACTTTGCCGCTCCAGAGGCCAAAGGCCGAAAGGAATGAAGTTAATTTTTTTTATTATGTAATAGACTTTGCTATTATATTCGACCAATAAAAAACAATTATTATTTGAAATGAGACGAGTTGTTGTTGGGCTTTCCGGTGGCGTTGATTCGAGTGTTGCTGCTTATCTTTTAAAGGAGCAAGGCTATGAAGTTATTGGTCTTTTTATGAAAAATTGGCATGATGACTCGGTTACCATTTCTAATGAATGCCCGTGGCTCGAAGACAGCAACGACGCACTTTTGGTTGCTGATAAATTGGGGATTCCATTCCAAACCGTTGATTTAAGTGAACAATACAAAGAAAAAATCGTGGACTATATGTTCAAAGAATACGAACAAGGACGAACTCCAAATCCTGATGTATTGTGCAATCGCGAAATTAAGTTTGATGTTTTTATGAAAATTGCTTTGTCGCTTGGAGCAGATTATGTAGCCACAGGACATTATTGCCAAAAAGGTGAAATCGAAGTCAACGGTAAGACAGTTTATCAATTGCTTGCAGGTAAAGACGGAAACAAAGATCAATCGTATTTTCTTTGTCAATTATCTCAAGAACAATTAGCAAAATCTTTATTTCCAATAGGTGAATTGACCAAGCCTGAAGTTCGTGAAATAGCACTAAAATTAGATTTGGTTACAGCCGAAAAGAAAGATTCTCAAGGATTGTGTTTTATAGGTAAAGTTAGATTGCCCGAATTTTTACAACAGCAATTACACCCTAAAGAAGGTTTGATTTATGAAATTGATACCAATAATTCTATTTACAATCAAGTACTCCCTAAATTTCAATCTTTAGAAGAACAATTAATTTTTGAATCCACTTCAATCTCTTACATTCCCGAAAATGGGAAAGTAGTTGGTAAACATCAAGGAGCACATTACTTTACTATTGGACAGCGGAAAGGTTTAAATGTTGGTGGTACAAAAGAAGCACTTTTCATTATTGCTACTGATGTAAAAACCAATTCGATTTATACTGGTCAAGGAGCAAATCATCCGGGCTTATTCAAAAAAACTTTAAGAATACAACCTTCAGAGATTCATTGGATACGTGAAGATTTAACGTTAAAAAATGGAGAAACTTTAGAAGTAATGGCGCGTATTCGTTATCGTCAAGCATTGCAAAAAGCAACATTATATCAATTTCAGAGCGGTTTATATGTTTCGTTTGATGAACCACAATCGGCTATTACCGAAGGGCAGTTTGTTGCCTGGAATATTGATGATGAATTAGTTGGTTCAGGAGTAATTTCATAAATTAGCACTTTCCAACAATTGTATACTATGAAAAAAATCTTCGTTTTTGTTGTTTTTCTTGTGGGTTATTGTGGATATTCTCAAGAAGATGCCTGGGTTTATTTTAATGATAAACCGGATGCAGCATCTCAATTAAATACACCTTTAAATTTTCTGACCCAAAGGGCATTAGACCGAAGAGTTAATCAAGGTATTACATTAAATGAAAATGATGTGCCAATTCATCAACCATACATTGATGGAATTATGGCTTCAAACGGAATAACTGTAATGGCAAAATCGAAATGGTTAAATTGCCTTCACATTCAAGGTAATATTGAAAGTATTAATGCATTAACTTTACTACCTTATGTGAATCATGTTCAATTTGCTGACACTACTTTGAATTCAAAAAGGTCAACTCCAAGAACCATTAGTCCAGTAAATAAACAAATGAATGTTTTAACCAGTTTTAATTATGGAAATTCTAATAATCAAATCCAAATGCTTAACGGACAGTTACTTCATCAGTCTAATTATACAGGTACAGGGAAGATAATAGCCGTTCTGGATTCTGGATTTATAAATGTTAATTCAACTGCCCCTTTTCAGCGGTTATTCGACAATAATTTAATATTGGGAGGCTATAATTTTGTTAGTGGGGATTCGAATGTGTATTCTTTACACAATCACGGAACCTTGACGCTTTCCTGTATGGCAGGTTATGTAGACGGCGAACTTGTTGGAACTGCTCCCGATGCACAGTATTATTTATTTGTAACCGAAGATGTGGCACAAGAAAGCCCAGTGGAAGAAAGTTATTGGGTTGAAGCAGCTGAAGAAGCAGACAGACTAGGAGCAGATGTAATTTCTACCTCATTGGGTTATTATGAGTTTGACAATCCAAATTATGGACATTCTTATGATGAATTTACAGGCAACACAGCTTTTGCTTCAAAAGGAGCTAATATTGCTTTTAGTAAAGGAATCGTGGTGGTAGCAAGTGCCGGTAATTCGGGCGGAAGTACTGAGCCATTAAATCATGTTGGTGTTCCTGCTGAAGCACTAAATGTTTTAGCTGTAGGTGCTGTTAGGTCAGATGAGACTTATGCAACTTTTAGCTCAGTTGGACCTTCGTTTGATGGAAGAATAAAACCAGATGTGATGGCGAAAGGTCAGTCCGCAGTCGTTGCTAATACAAGTGGGGACATTCAAACTGCAAGCGGAACTTCCTTTTCTTGTCCTATTATTGCTGGAATGATAGCCAGTTTTTGGCAAGCAATTCCATGGGCAACGAATCAACAGGTTATAGATTTTGTGAAGCAATCTGCCGATAGATTTGCCAATCCAACAAATCAATTTGGTTATGGAATTCCTGATTTTCAGTCGGCATTAAATATTGCGCAGCTATCTGTAAATCAAAATGAAATAGGTAGATTTTTAGTATACCCTAATCCGGTTTCTGATGAACTTTTTATTTCATTTCCACCTAATTTTAGTGAAGCAAAAATATCTATATACAATGCTTTAGGACAAATTATTTTAGAAAAAAACATTCAAAACACAAATACATTACTTTCATTGCAAAATATCAATTCTGGAATTTATTTTTACAAAATAAAAAGTAATTCATTTGCCCAAACTGGAAAAATTATTAAAAAATAATTCTGAACTTAATTCAGCATAAATGAATAAAATCACTCAACTTTTTAATATAAAATACCCAATTATTCAAGGTGGAATGATTTGGAATAGTGGATATAAATTAGCCAGTGCAGTTAGTAATGCAGGAGGTTTAGGATTGATAGGTGCGGGTTCGATGTATCCAGATGTTTTGCGTGAACATATCCAAAAATGTAAAAAAGCAACAGATAAACCTTTTGGTGTTAATGTTCCGATGTTGTATCCAAATATTGAAGAAATTATCGAGATTATTATTGAAGAACAGGTGAAAATTGTATTCACTTCGGCAGGTAATCCAAAAACTTGGACCAGTTATTTAAAAGAAAGCGGAATTACTGTTGTTCATGTTGTGAGCAGTTCAAAGTTCGCTTTAAAAGCCCAAGAAGCCGGAGTTGATGCAGTTGTTGCTGAAGGCTTTGAGGCTGGTGGTCATAACGGGAGAGAAGAGACTACTACTTTAGCTTTAATTCCGATGGTAAAAGAACAAATTAATATTCCACTAATTGCTGCTGGCGGTATAGCTTCCGGAAGAGGAATGCTTGCTGCTATGGTTCTTGGTGCTGATGGAGTTCAAATGGGTTCTCGATTTGCAGCTTCTTTTGAAAGTTCAGCTCATGATAATTTCAAAAGAACTATTATAGAAACAAATGAAGGAGATACACAATTAACTTTAAAAGAGTTGGCTCCGGTGCGCTTGATAAAAAATAAATTTTTCAACGATTTACAAGATTTGTATTCAAAATGTCCAAGTCCTGAGGAATTAAAAGCGTTGCTTGGACGAGCTAGAGCCAAAAAAGGAATGTTTGAAGGAGATTTAATCGAAGGTGAATTAGAAATCGGTCAAATAGCAGGATTAATTCATGAAATAAAACCAGTAAAAGATATTATCGAAGAGATCATTGTTGATTTTAATACTGCTATTCAAAAGACACAAAATATTTCTTTTTAACCTATTTCTTTTTTTGTCATTGGTCGATAGAAATCCACATTTAATCGTATTAGTTTATTAATTTTAAATTTGGGTTATTAACATTTTTATTTTTATATATTAAAAAATATATATTAATAACTTTTTATATAAACACTAAGTAGTTTATATTCAGAAACATAAAATCATAATTTTCAAATGTTAAAATGTTAATAAAGGATGTTAATTTGTTTATAATATTTTAATAACTTAAATACCATTATTATTTTTATCAGTAATATAGTAGAAGCGTTTTTTGTTTGTTGTATACTGTTAAAATGTCAGTTAAATTCATTTTTAATAAGTGATAAATTATCAGTATAGTTTGTCTAGCAAAGAATTGTTTAAAATTGTATTGCTTATGAGAATCACTACTCTTGTTAAAAATTATTCTATCTATATTGTTTTATTAGTATCTCTTTTAGGGTTTAATGATTCTATATATTCTCAATGTCCTACTGTAGCAAATTCCGCACAGTCTTTTTGTGATACTCAATCACCTACAATTGCAAGTCTTGTTGCTACGGATAATAGTGGAGGGATTAAATGGTATGCTAATGCCACTGGAGGATCTGCTTTATTAAATTCTGCAAGTTTGATTAATGGAGAAGATTATTTTGCAGATGATAATACGGGAGCCTGTGGAACTAGACAAAGTGTAGTTGTTACTATTTATTCTGCACCAACTGGAGCAAATTTTCAAGGTGTTTGTGTAACTAACGCTAACCAAGCAACACCTTCTAATCCACAATTCGTGATATCAGGTAGTGGGTTAAGATGGTATACCGTACCAACTGGAGGAACCGCTCTATTACCTACTGCTGTTTTATCAGATAACACAATCTACTATATTAGTCAAACAAATCCATCTACAGGATGTGAAACATCAAGACTTCAGTTGTTTGTAAATGTTGGAATTGTTCCCGTTCCTACCGGTCTTGCTGTTCAAGAATTTTGTAGTATTACCTCTCCAACAGTTAATGATTTAGTAGCTTTAGGCAATAACAATTGGTATTTGACATCTACTTTTGGAATTCCTCTTGATCCGTCAACGCCACTTGTAAACGGACAACATTATTTTGCTTCTACAGTAGATCCACCGTGTGAAAGTAGTAACCGACTTGATGTTTTGGTAAATATATATGATCCGAATGATGCAGGTAATGATGGCAATAGGGGAATATGTATAGATCAGGTTTCTTCGATATCTCCTTTTGATTTATTTAATTTATTAGGTGGAACACCTGACAATACAGGAGTTTGGACGGGCCCTATTTCTACAACTAACGGCTCTCAAGGTACTCTTGACGTATCAACAATGAATTTGGCTGGAAGTCCTTATCTATTTACTTACACAGTTTCTTCAGCTATATGTGCAACAGATACAGCGACAGTTACCATTACTATATTACCATTGCCTACTGCAACAATTAGTGCAAATACTACCAATATATGCTCCGGGAATAATGCAACTGTAACTTTTACAGGAACACCAAATGCTACGGTAACGTATTCTATAAACGGTGGAGCGAATCAAACTATTGTATTAAGTGCATCAGGAACGGCGACGATTTCAACTACATATACACTGTCTACTACTTATACCTTAATTAGTGTTGCTTCTTCAGGTTTGCCAAGTTGTAGTCAATTACAATCAGGAAGTGTAACTATTTCGGTAATACCAGACCCAACAGCCAGTGCGAGTTTTAGTCCAACTACTATTTGTGCCAACGCAAATTCAGTACTCACTTTTACAGGAACACCAAATGCTACGGTAACGTATTCTATAAACGGTGGAGCGAATCAAACTATTGTATTAAGTGCATTAGGAACTGCTACATTATCGGGAACATATACAGTAGACACAACAGTAACTTTAGTAAGTGTA
>Ga0315902_10003448_pt1 | contig 23650 bp, 17 predicted proteins | sample LakEriMetagenome_9_FD_203523 | JGI IMG/M metagenome (GOLD analysis project Ga0315902, IMG submission 203523) | Freshwater fungal communities from buoy surface, Lake Erie, Ohio, United States - Buoy 12 MA117 | ecosystem: Environmental > Aquatic > Freshwater > Lake > Lake biofilm | place: USA... | reverse complement strand
GTGGACGTGCTGCGTGAGGACGTGGTAGTGCCCGGGGATATCGTTCCCAAAGCGGATGCTCTGAAGAACAGTCCGGTGAAGGACAGCGACTACTTCAAGGTGCCCCGCGTGGTGGACAAGGGCTGAGGGGGTTACGCCCGGGATGGGCGCAGTGCTTCCACATCCTCTGGTTCGTCCTCATGGCTTTCGCTCCAGGTGGCGCGCGGTCCGGTTCCCAGTTCGCGCCAACCGTAAACCAGCACCAGCGTTACCGCCGAAACAAAGTTCACGGCCACGAAGCTGTTCACGTAGGTGGCGTCCAGGTTCCACCAGGCCGGCAGCACCGGGATGATGAAGAAGGCGCAGTTGCTCACGATCTGCATGATCAGCAGGATGGTGCCACTGCGGGTCATGTTGTAGGTCCAGCCCAAAAGAATGGTCAGGCAGATCATGCTGATCAAGAACACCGGCCAGGGATAGCCGTCCGGAACACCCTCGTTGATCAGCAGCATGGGCAGGTACCACAGTCCCCATGCGAATCCGACGGTGAGGCAGGACCTCAGCGCACTGTATTTCTCCTGAAGGCGCGTCACACTGAATTTCATCCACGCCGTTTCCTCCACAAAGGCAATTCCCACGATGAAGGGCAGGTTGCTGATCAGCGGCATCCAACCGGCCAGACCATCTTCCCGAAGGCTGCGGACCAACCAGCCCGGCCACTCGGCAAAGCCCAGTAGGAACAAGGCCGTGATGCCCACATAGGTGAACAGGAACTTCCAGGAGAAGGCGAGCAGGTACCATTGCGCCCCTGCCTTCCAATGGAAGAAGGATCCGAACAAACGGCGCAGTCCAGCCCCTTTTTCCAGATACCACGTGAGCCCCATGGCGAACACCAAGGGACCGAAGGCCCTGAACCGGAACACCATGTGCGCCGTGGCATCATCGTGCATGTGACCGCCCTCGGGGAGCATGGCCTTCACCACGCCGACCACCACGAACTGGTAGCCCAGCGTGAGCAGGATGTAGACGAGGACGGGATTTCGTGTGATGAATGGTCTCATATTGAGGACGAAAGAGGGGCGAAACTATTCCCTCTGCCAGCCGATGTCAAGCAGTGGGGAGCCTTCCGACCAGCCAGTTATCGAACATGGCATTGTTCAACGAGGTGCTGCCGGTGCTGGACAGGGCTACCTTCGCCGCTCATTCCAAACGGGCATGTACGGCAAACTACAAGCACACCTGCAACAGGAGCTCACGGGCATCGAGACCGCCGGGCTGTTCAAGCGCGAACGCATCATTACCAGCGAACAGGGCGCGGAGATCACCGTGAACGGCAGGCAGGTGTTGAACTTCTGCGCCAATAACTACCTGGGCCTGAGCTCGCACCCCGAGGTCATCAAGGCCGCGCATGCCACCTTGGACACCCACGGGTTCGGCATGAGCAGCGTACGCTTCATCTGTGGTACGCAGGACATCCATAAAGAACTGGAGGCCAGGCTGGCCACCTACCATGGCACGGAGGATACCATTCTCTACGCCGCCTGCTTCGATGCCAACGGCGGCGTGTTCGAGCCCCTGTTCGGCGAGGACGATGCCATCATCAGCGATGCGCTCAATCATGCCAGCATCATCGATGGGGTGCGCCTGACCAAGAGCAAGCGTTACCGGTACGCCAACAACGACATGGCCGACCTGGAGGTGCAGTTGAAGGCCGCCCGTGCCGATGGTGCCCGCCACATCATCATTGTTACCGACGGGGTGTTCAGCATGGACGGCATCGTGGCCGACCTGAAGGGCATCTGCGACCTGGCCGACAAGTATGAAGCGCTGGTGATGGTGGACGAATGCCACGCGGCAGGCTTCATTGGCAAGACCGGGCGCGGCAGTGTGGAACATTGCGGCGTCATGGGCCGGGTGGACATCATCACCGGCACCTTGGGCAAGGCACTGGGCGGTGCCATGGGCGGCTACACCACGGGCCGGAAGGAGATCATCGAGATGTTGCGACAGCGGAGCCGTCCGTACCTCTTCAGCAACTCTCTGGCCCCGGCCATTGTGGGCGCCTCCATCAAGGTCATCGACCTGCTCAGCGCCAGCACCGAGCTGCGCGACCGTCTGGAGCGCAACGTGGACCGCTTCCGCACCGGTATCGAGGCACTGGGGTTCAAGACCCGGGGGGCGGGCGCGGCCATTGTACCCGTAATGCTGGGCGATGCCAAGCTCAGCCAGGTGATGGCCGACAAGTTGCTCGACGAGGGCATCTACGTGATCGGGTTCTTCTACCCTGTGGTGCCCAAGGACACGGCCCGCATACGGGTCCAGCTCAGCGCGGCCCACACGGAGGCCCATGTGGACAAGGCCCTGGCCGCCTTCGCCAAGGTGGGGCGTGAACTGGGGGTGATCGCCTGATCCGACCGGTCCGGAACATCGGTATGCACAACCCATTGTTGGTTTCCAGGAAAAGGATCTATCTTCGCAGCCCGTTTCCGGGAAAGTACCCTCTATAAAGCACACTACAGTGGCTTCGACGACACACACCACCAGCATGGCCAATGCGGCCACCGTTCAGCCCGAGTGGCTGATCGTGGATGCTGAGAACGAAGTACTTGGCCGCCTCGCCAGCCGAGTGGCCATGCTCGTTCGCGGCAAGCACAAGACCACCTTCACCCCGCACGTGAACTGCGGCGATCATGTGGTGGTGATCAATGCCGACAAGGTCCGCCTTACCGGCACCAAGATGGACGACAAGGAGTACCAGCGTTACAGCATGTACCCCGGCGGCCAGACCCGCGAGGTGGCCCGTAACCTGAAGGCCCGCAAGCCCGAGGCCATGGTGGAGATCGCCGTACGCGGCATGCTCCCCAAGAACCGCCTGGGCCGTCGCCTCTTCAACAACCTGCATGTGGTGGCCGGCTCCACGCACAAGCACGAAGCCCAGAAGCCGCGTAAGTTCGACCTGAACAGCATCAAGTAAGATGGCAAACGTCAACAGCCTCGGTCGCCGCAAGACCGCTGTAGCCCGGGTGGTCCTCACCGAGGGCAAGGGTACCGTTACCGTGAACGGACGTGAGGGGAACGAGTACTTCCCCATCACCATGCAGCAGTTCAAGCTGCAGCAGCCCTTCAAGCTCACCGATACCGTGGGCAAATACGATGTGGTCGCCACGGTCGATGGCGGTGGCATCACCGGCCAGGTCGACGCCGTGCGTTTGGGCATTGCCCGCGCCCTGGTGAAGATCGATGCCGAGCACAAACCGAAACTCAAGGCCGAAGAACTGATGACCCGTGACCCCCGTGCGGTGGAACGGAAGAAGTTCGGACGCAAGAAGGCGCGCAAGCGCTACCAGTTCAGCAAGCGTTAATCGTCCCAGCGCTTGTTCAGGATCCAATCCCGCTGGACCGCCCTGGTGCACTAAGCTCGTCGAAGTGCACAAGGGCGCTACCAGCGGGATGCCTGTATCATCGGGAACAAGGAATGTGAACTAAAAACAAGGACAATGGCTCGTTTGGAATTCAAGCAGTTGCTGGATGCCGGTGTGCACTTCGGCCACCTGAAGCGGAAGTGGAACCCGGCGATGGCGCCCTACATCTTCGATGAGAAGAAGGGCATCCACATCATCGACCTGAACAAGACCGCGGTAAAGCTCGAGGAGGCCGCCGCTGCCATGAAGAACATCGCCCGTGGAGGCAAGAAGGTGTTGTTCGTGGCCACCAAGAAGCAGGCAAAGGACATCGTGGCCGAGAAGGTGAAGCCCACCGGCATGCCGTTCGTGACCGAGCGGTGGAGCGGTGGCATGCTCACCAACTTCGGTACCATCCGCCGTACCATCAAGAAGATGGCCACCATCGATCGTATGAAGACCGATGGCACCTTCGACAACATGAGCAAGCGCGAGCGTCTCCAGGTGAGCCGCCAGCGGGAGAAGATGGAAAAGAACCTCGGTTCGATCGCGGAGCTCACCCGTCTGCCCAGCGCGCTGTTCATCGTGGACATCGTGAAGGAGCACATCGCCGTGGCCGAGGCCCGCAAGCTCAACATCCCCACCTTCGCGATGGTGGACACCAACAGCGACCCTTCCCTGGTGGATTTTGCCATCCCCGCCAACGACGATGCCACCAAGAGCATCGAGTTGATCGTGGACGTGATGATCCAGGCCATCAATGAGGGCATGGAGGAGCGCAAGAACGACAAGACCGCGGTCGACGAAGTATCCGAAGAGGGTGCCGAAGAGGCTGGCGAAAGCGTGGAGGCTGCTGACGAGGCTGCTGCTCCCGCCGAGAACTGAACCGATCATCGGGTGAACGCCGGGGTGGCCTTGGCCACTCCGGCCCGACCCCAAGACCAAACACCAACATGAGCACCATGGCCATTACCGCCGCTGATGTGAACAAGCTCCGCCAGATCACCGGCGCGGGCATGATGGATTGTAAGAAGGCCCTCACCGAGGCCAATGGCGACTTCGACGCCGCCATCGACGTACTGCGCAAGCAGGGCCAGAAAGTGGCCGCCAAACGCGCCGACCGCGATGCCACCGAGGGCCTCGTGATCGCACAGACCTCTGCCGACGGCACCCGTGGCGTACTGGTCTGCACCAACTGCGAGACCGACTTCGTGGCCAAGAACGCCGACTTCACCGCCATGGCCGAGCGCATCGCCGCCATCGCCCTGGAGAAAGGCCTCGATAGCATCGACGCCCTGAAGGCCGCCGCCTACGATAGCAACGGCCTCACCATCGCCGAGAAGCTCATCGAGCAGACCGGTGTGATCGGTGAGAAGATCGACGTGAGCGCCTGCCACGCACTTACCGCCGCTTACGTGTTCGCCTACAACCACCCCGGCAATAAGGTGGCCAGCCTGGTAGGGCTGAGCAAGCCCGGTTTCGAAGGTGTGGCCAAGGATGTCGCCATGCAGGTGGCCGCCATGGGTCCCATCGCGCTGGACAAGAGCAGCACTCCGCAGAGCGTGATCGACAAGGAACTGGAGATCGGCAAGGAACTCGCCATCCAGGAGGGCAAACCCGCGGATATGGCCGAGAAGATCGCCCAGGGTCGTCTGAACAAGTTCTTCAAGGAGAGCACCCTGCTCGCCCAGGAGTTCATCAAGGACAACAAGCTCAGCGTGGAGCAGTACGTAAAGACCGCCGACAAGGACCTTACCGTCACCGGCTTCAAGCGTCACTCGCTCACGATCTGATGCGCATACTTCGATCATAAGGGAGGGAGGCTTCGGCCTCCCTCTTTTTTTACTTTGACCCCGCATTCCCATCACATGGCCCTCAAGTACAAACGCATCCTCCTCAAGCTCTCAGGCGAAAGCCTCATGGGCGGGCAGTCCTATGGCATTGACAGTATTCGGCTGGACCAGTACGCCGACGAGATCATCACCATTGCCGCACAGGGTGTGGAAGTGGCCGTGGTGATCGGGGGGGGCAACATCTACCGTGGCATGCAGGCCGTGGGCAACGGCATCGATCGGGTGCAGGGCGACCACATGGGCATGCTGGCCACCATGATCAACAGCCTGGCGTTGCAGAGCGCGCTGGAGGCCAAGGGCCACAAGACCCGCCTGCTCAGCGCCATCAAGATGGACACCATCGCCGAGCCGTTCATCCGGCGCCGGGCCGTGCGCCACTTGGAAAAAGGCCGCATCGTGATCTTCGGGGCCGGCACGGGCAATCCCTACTTCACCACCGATACCGCCGCCAGCCTGCGCGCCATCGAGATCGAGGCCGATGTGATCCTGAAGGGCACCCGTGTGGACGGCATCTACACCGCCGATCCCGAGAAGGACAGCACCGCCACCAAGTACGATCGCATCTCCTTCAGCGAGGTGTACGAGAAGGGCCTCAACGTGATGGACCTCACGGCCTTTACGCTCTGCAACGAGAACAAGCTGCCCATCATCGTCTTCGACATGAACAAGCCGGGCAACCTGGGCCGCCTGATCGCCGGGCAACCTGTTGGCACGCTGGTGGAGTTCTGAGCCCTTTACGCTTTCGTAGCGATCACGAGGTATTCGTGCACGTCGTAGTTGCGCGGGCTTTGTGAGGTGGCCTTGAAGAAGGCATGCCCACATCCCGGGCGCATGCGGTCGTGCAGTTCCACGGCGAGCGTGTCCACGCGGTCCATCCAGGCCAGGTCCGGCGCCTCGAACACTTCCTTCTCCGCACCTTCGATATCGAGCTTCAGCAGGTCGATATGGTCGATGCCGCATTGCCGCATCAACGTGGCCATGGTGATGGCCGGCACGCCCTCTTCGCCCGGCCGCAGCGCGCGAATGTGGTAGGCGCTTGGGTTCAGTCCCTCGGTCTCGAACCCGATGGCCCCATCGACAGGGGCGAGCGCGGCCTGCACGGTGCGCACGCCCGGAATGTCCTTCAGGTTGCGTTGCAGCAGGGCGAAGTTGTTGGGGTCGGGCTCCACGGCGATCACCTGTGCATGGGGCCACCGTGCCTTGAACCACAAGGTGGCCATGCCGATGTTGGCCCCCACGTCCACGATCACCTGCGGGTCGCGTGCCAGGGGGAAGTGATAGCCGTTCTGGATCACCACCTCATCGAAAATGGCCAGATCGCTGGTGCCGGTGCGCACGGTGAGCGGCCCGGCCAGTCCGGGCACGCGCACCACCGCCTCGCGGCCCGGCCGTACCTTCTTCAGGTACAGCACGCGCAGCCCCGTTACAGGCCCCAGCCGTGCCACGTGTTCCACCAGGTGCCGGAAGGCCTTTGCGATGCGCATGGCCGCCAAGGTAATGGGCCTGTGCGATGCGCCCATAGGTGGTTACTTTTGCGGCCCGAACCATTCCGCCATGATCGATACCGCCGCCGCCCTGAAGACCTGTGAGGAGCACATGCGCAACGCATTGGAGCACCTGGACCACGAGCTGACCAAGGTGCGCGCGGGCGCCGCCAACCCCGGCATGCTGGAAACGGTGCGCGTGGACTATTACGGCAGCATGGTGCCCCTTTCGCAGGTGGCCGCCATCAACACCGGCGATGCGCGCACGCTGTTCGTGAAACCCTGGGAGAAGAAGCTGATCGACGCCATCGAGAAGGCCATCATCGGCGCCAACCTGGGCTTCAACCCCAGCAACAACGGTGAGAGCGTGATCATCCACGTGCCCATGCTCACTGAAGAGCGCCGCAAGGGCCTGGTGAAGGCGGCCCACGCCGAGGGCGAGCATGCCAAGGTGGGCATCCGCAGCAGTCGCCAGAAGGCCATGGAGGCCATCAAGGCCGCCAAGAAGGATGGCCTGCCCGAGGACACCGCCAAGGGCCTGGAGGCCGAGGTGGAGAAGCTCACCGGCATCTACAACAAGAAGGTGGAAGCCCTGATCGAGGCCAAGGAGAAGGACATCATGAAGGTGTGACTCCTCGGCTGCGCTCGGAGTGACACCTTCATGATGTCTGACCGGGCCTGCGCGTGGCGTGGCATTGGAATGATCTCCAGCCCGCTGGGGCATGGGTTGACGCCCTCACTTGTTCTCGGAGCGCTCCGGACGATCGTGCCGCGAACGGTTACGACATTTAGATAGCTGGTGTAGTGAGGATGTGTCGTTCATGATGAGTGCCTCCTTCTTCGGAACCGACCAGCCTTTGAGTTGCTTTTCGCGTGCTATGGCGTACTGTATCCACTGGAATTGCTCCACATGGACCAACTTCACTGGCAGGCGTTTCGCAGTGTAGGAGCTTGGGTCTGCTCCTTCGCAATGCTCTGCGAAGCGACGTTCTACGTTGTTGGTCACCCCCACATAGTAGGTGCCATCACTGCACAGGAGCATGTATGTGTAATACAGATGCATCACTAACGAAAATACGACTGGTCCAACGGATCCCGTGGGCCTGTCAGGCCGAGCGCAGTCGAGGCCTACGCCCACACCGGGCTCCCCTCGCTGCAATTCCTGCACATTTCGATACTGCTGCGTGCAGTGAGCAGCTGCCGCCGGAAATCGTTGTAGGCCGCGCTGTGCCACAGCTCGCGGAAGTTGTGGGTGCGCAGGTCGCCAAGCACGTGGTGGGCGTCCTTGTCGAAACAGTAGGGCACCACGCGGCCGTCAGACTTCGGGGCAAGCGCGGGCGAATGGCATTTATGGTTGGATGATCAGCCGTTCGGTGTGTTCAATGCGCCCCTCGCGCAGCAACTCCACGGTGTACACGCCGGGCGCTGTGCCGCGCGTGTCCCACACCACTTGGCCTTCGGGGCCGCTGGCCTGCAAGGTGTGGGCTGTGCGGCCTTGGGCGTCGCGGATGCGCAGCTGCACCGCGCCACTGTTGCCCGGTAGTGTGTAGCTGATCCAGAGCTGGCCTTCGCTGGGGTTGGGCCAGAGCTGCATGCCCGCTCTTGGCGGCGCTTGCTCCGCAGCCCCGGTGCTGAGCTCCTGCACGTTGAGCCGGGTGATGAAGCGCTGCTGCGGGTAGTTGGTGAGGCCATCGTTGTAGCCGCTGTAAGCGCCGCAGACGTAGAGCTTCGCATTGGCCGTGTCGTACACCGCGCTCTCTATGCTGGCATAGGTGATGCTGCCGAAGGTGTATGGCCCCAATACACTATTGGCGAAGGCGGGCAGTACGTTCCCTGCGGTATCCAGGAGGCAGATGCCGCCACGTTGCTGGCCGTTGACAGAAGTGAAGAAGCCGGTTACCAAAAGATTCCCATCCAGCCACGGTTGAACGCTTACCACGGTGCTGCCGAACACATCCGGAATGGAACCTATTGAGAATTGTGGTATTGCGAAGCTTGGGTCAAGCATGCCATCCGACAGGAAGCGAACCAACCTTAGCGTGTCTAACGGGGCTTGGTTGCGCCTGAAATTGCCAGTGACATAGACTCTTCCATCAGTAAGCGGCAGGTATCCCCCTACAATACCGCTATACACCCCCGTCCGGAAGGTGGTATCCACGCTGCCATCGGCATGCACGCGGAAGATCCAGTCCACTTCCTGCCCGTCGAATTCATTGCACGTGCCGCTGCAGATGAACTGGCCGTTGGGCAGTTCGGCGAAGCGGTACACCGCGCAGTTGCCGCCGGTGCGGTGGGTGCGGGTGGTGTCCAAGCAGCCTTCGTTGGTGAGCCAGATCAATTGGTGGCGCCCCACATAGCCCCGGATGCTGTCGTGCAGCTGGTGCATGCCACAGATCAGCACACGACCATCGGGGTACACATGGTAATCGCCGCCTTGCAGCGAGTTGAAGTAGCGGCAGGGGCTAATGTTGGGGGACGGAAAGGTGGGGTCTGTCGCACCATTCAAGAGCACCCTCCGCAAAGACTGAGCATGCCCAACATAGAACCTGTCTTGCCAGTGGGTAAGCTTCCCCCCTCCAACACCCGTATTGGCAAAGGAGGGATTATTCGTTCCGTTGCCGTGCAAGCGAATCAAACGACGATCACTGATGTCGCTAGGCAAGCGCATCCTCCCCGACGCGATGAGAGTGCCGTCCTCGTTCAGCAGGATGTCGTTCACATTCTGCTGAACGATCTGCGTTTGGAAGGTGGGGTCCACCGTGAAGCTCCACTGGGCCCAAGCCTTCTGGATGGGCAGGCAAGCGACGATGGCCGCCCCAAGGGCGGCCATCGTGCTTGTTATGCGTTGCAGGCGGTTCATCTAAGGTTGTATGATCAGTCTTTCCGTGCGCTCCACTTTCCCATCCTGCAGCAACTCCACGGTGTAACCCCCGGGTGCTGTGCCGCGCGTGTCCCACACCACTTGGCCTTCGGGGCCGCTGGCTTGCAGGGTGTGTACCACCCGCCCTTGGGCATCGCGGATGCGCAGTTGCAAGGTTGCGGTATTGCCGGGCAGGCTGTAGGTGAACGCCGCCCAGTTGTTCGCCGGGTTGGGTTGAATGCGCAGTTCGGTGTTCGCCGCTGCAGGCACGTTGGTCAGTACGGCATGGCGTGCCGACTTGGGCTCAGGCACACCGCCGGTATAGGGTGGGCGGCATTTGCTGTATTGTGCGCATAGCAGGTTGCTGGCCCACACGGCTGGGCGGTCGTAATGGTCGCCCACCATGGTCTCCAATTGCTGCACCTCATGGGCCTTCAGTCGGTACGGATCGCGGCCATCGGCTTTCGCGGCGGCCAGCACGTCCACATAGCTCAGCATACGCTGGCGCTCGCTCTGCTCCTTGGGCCGCAATTCCTTTTCTGCTGGCATGGCATTCAGTACGGCCGCAGCCTCCGTATAGCGGTGCTGGCGCAGCAGCAGGCCGGTCTCGGCATAGCGGGCCGCGTTGGTGCGCAGCTGTTGCCACACCCAGCGCAGCGTGTCGGGCGGCGGCGGCACGGTATCCGTTTGCAGCAAGTGTATGGCACGGCCCACCAGTTGGGCAAGGCGGGTGTGCTTGTCCGCCACGCTCTCCTCCAAGGTGGTGCGGTAGGTCCTGGTGTTCCAACTGGCCTCCACGGCATCGGCCAGATAGCTGGGCAGCGGATAGGGTGCTTCTAACTCGGCCCATTTCAGGAAGCCCTCCTTCTTGGTGGCATCGGGGTTGGCGATGAGCACTTCACTGCTGAACGACCAAGCGCTGATGAGCCAAGCGCCGAACGCCATTGCGTATTTCCAAGTTGTAGCATCCATCGGGCAGGTGTTGGAGTTGCAAGGTGGTGTGGTGGTTGGTTACGCGTTGCCGTAGCACTTCTCTGCCCAACACATCGTATAGCACGAGCAGCGCATCTCGAGGTATCTCTTCCATCTCCACGGTGGCGTTCCCGCTTGTTGGATTGGGGTACACGCGCCAACTAGTGCGTGCCGGCTCAGACACTGCCATGCCTAAATCCTCCACCAGCAAGCGGCTCACGAACCGCTGCAAGGTGTCATGAACGACGCAATCATCAAAGCCAACATATGCACCACAGATGTACAGAGTATCAGGCCCTGCGGACTCGATATCTTCTATGGAGACATGCGTGAAGCCTTGATATGTCCAAGGCGCCACCCCGCAGCCATCGAATGGCTGCAGCAACGCACCCGCGCTATCAATCATGGCAATTCCACTGCGCTCTTCGCCGTTGACGGAGAGGAACCTCCCCGTGAAGATCAAATGATCGTACCAGGGAAAGAGCACCGACGCCAACGTGCCTGTCAGTGGATTTGGTAACCCCACGGCACTTAACTGCGGAGGAGAGAACGTTGGATCTAAGGCGCCATTCGGCATGAAGCGCGCTACGAACAACGTGTCGTCGGGGGCAAACGTGCGTTTGAATCTCCCGGCCCCATAGACGCGCCCGTCGCTAAGGCCATGGAAATCGAAGAAGAAGCCTGAGTTTATTGCGGGGTCGAAGCTCGTATCCAAGGCGCCATCTTGATGCACGCGGAAGAGCCTGCTCACGGGCTGGCCCTCGTACTGGGAGCAACTGCAGCTGCAGATGAACTTCCCATCCGGTAGCTCCTTGAAATCGTAGATAGGCCCGTTGGCGTTGCGGTGCGTACGGGTGGTATCCAGGTAGCCGGTGTTGGTGAACCAGATCAGCTCGTAGTAGCCCTCGAAGCCACGGATGCTGTCGCTCAACAGGTGTGAGCCGCTCATGAGCACTCGGCCATCGGGGAAAACGTGGTAGTCGCCAGTAGTCGAGTATTGGAAGTATGGCCCTATGCCTATAGGGCCGAATGAAGGATCGATCAAACCATCCGGCAGCATTCGACGTACCGTTGTCGTCCCTACGTAGAACTTACCCGCCAGCCAGGGGGTGGTCTTGCCACTGCCGGTGGTCAAGGGGAACGTTGGGAAATCCAGATCTTGCTGGCCATCGGGAAGCAGACGCCCGCTTCCCCTCACGCTCATATCACCCGGAAAACGGATCCTTCCCGATAGGAAGAGCTTGCCATCCGGCAGCACATGCACAGCATTCACGTTCTGGTCCACCAATGTGGTCCGAAAGCTAGTGTCCAACTCGAAGCTCCACTGGGCCAGGGCCCAAGGCGCTTGGAGAACCGCAGCGCAGATCGCTGCGGTTCTCCAAAGGCGGCTGCTCATTGCTGGATGATGAGCTTCTCCGTGTGTACGAGAACCTCACCTCGGAGATACTGTACAACATAGGTGCCCGGCGCTATGCCTCGCGTATCCCATACCCTCTGGCCTTGGGCTCCATTCATCAATATGGAGGTGATCACTCTGCCATCTAGCGCGCGAACAATGATCTGTCCGTTGCCTGGTCCGCCGTCACTTGAGTTGTAGTTGAATGCTACCCAATTGCGGGCTGGATTCGGCTGTAGACCATAAGCGGAAGAAGCCTCTGATAATGGTTCTTCACGGCGTTCCCGAATTCTATTCGCTTTAGGTATCTCTACATCACCGGTGTATGGCGCTCGGCACTTGCCATACACTGCGCATAGCAGGTTGCTTGCCCAGTTGGCGGGCCGGTCGTAGTGCGTGTCCACCATGGTTTCCAATTCAGTTACTTCCGCTGCCGTGAGTTGGTATGCATTGCGTCCATCCGAGGCGGCATCGGTGAGCACATCAATGTAGGTGAGCATGCGGTGGCGTTCCTGTTCCTCGGGCGCTTTCTGGTCCTTCTCCGCCGGCATGGCCTCTACTACTTGGCGGGCTTTGGCGAAATCGCCCTGCCCCATGAGTAAGGCTGCTTCGCTGTACCGTGCGCGGTTGGTGCGCAGTTGCTGCCACACCCAGCGCAGGGTGTCGGGCGGCGGCGGCACGGTATCCGTTTGCAGCAAGTGTATGGCACGGCCCACCAGTTGGGTAAGGCGGGTGTGCTTGTCCGCCACGCTCTCCTCCAAGGTGGTGCGGTAGGTCCTGGTGTTCCAACTGGCCTCCACGGCATCGGCCAGATAGCTGGGCAGCGGATAGGGGGCCTCCAGCTCCGCCCATTTCAGGAAGCCCTCTTTCTTTGTGGCATCGGGGTTGGCTATGAGCACTTCGGCGCGGATCGCATCGGGCACGCCGGGCTTGGTCATCAGGCTCTTGAGCACGTCTACGCTCAGGTAGGGGCTCTTGGCCAGCAAGCTGGTGCGCAGGTCCAGGATCTCCTGCGGCCACGCCTCCACGATCTCCTCCACCACCTCGTCGGTATTACCACCGTCTATGAGCTGCTCCAATTGGTACCGCAGATTGCCGTACTGGACCTTGCTCGCCGTAAGGTTCGGCTTGACCTCGGTGAAGGTGCCGCCGGTGCCTGCGGTCCATACCGGTTCGCCGGTGGGGCAGCCAATGCCGCTGCTCACGAGCACGGGCGCGAGGTAGTCGGCATCCAGGTCGTTCGGGTTCTGCTGCGTGTAGGTCGTGGGTGCATCACCTGCAGCATGGCTGTATTCGATGTACTCGATCGCATCGGCATTGGTACGTACCTCAAAGTGCAGTGCGCCATTGAAGGCATTGCTGGCGCTGTAGCTGGGTGTGCCTTGGCGGCCGCGGATCGTATGTGTCAACTGTTCTGTTTGATTGGCTCCATTCGCAGGTCGGCTTTTGATGTTCACCGCATTATCCGTATTGGTATTGCACTGGAATTGGAGCCCAGCGATGTTCGGGTCGCCGTTCACATCGGCGCATTCGCCTTCGCCCACGTAGGCGACGTCCAGATCGCTGGCGCTGTTGCGGAAGACCACTTCGTTCTCCGCGCCGGTATAGCCCACTACGATGCCTTCAAGAGGTGCGGCACCACCGGTGCTACGCTCAAGGGTGTTGTCCATGATGGAGAAGGCGTTCGAGCCCGTGGCGAAGAAGGCACGCTGATAGTTACCCCAGAACTCTTCGTTAGGATGCGTGTAGTTGCCGACACCCAAATCCCACCTCCCCATCTCCACGGTATTACCCCGTATGGCAAAGCCCGGCACATCCTTCATGTGCACCGCACAGATGTTGTCGGTGAAGGTGCTTTGGATGATGTTGCTGTACGGCGCGCCTGCACTGGCCATGTTGTGTATGGCATGGTCCAGGTTGCGGAAGGTGCTGCTGCCTGCGCCATTGCCCCAGACCGCGATGTTGGCGTTGAAGCCCTCGATGCCCAGGCCCATGCGGTGGCTTTGGGTATGGCTGGGCAGGTCGTTGGCGAAGGTGCAGCCTAGGAAGATGCTCTGACCGTGGTCCGCCACGCGCACATGCGACTTGGGGTATTTCAACGCATCGTAGCTGCTGCCCAAGCTCTCGTAGTTCAACGGTGCGGTGGTGAGGAACTGCGAGTTCTGGAAGAAGGGCACATCCCAGTACTCTAGGAAGAACTGGCCGCTGGGCAGTCCGTGCAGCACCACATCATGTACGTTGTTCTCGAAGAAGGCATCGCGTATGTCCACATGGCCGTTCTTGGTAGGGCCTGCAAAGCCGGGGTTGGCAGGATCGCCTTCACCACCGAGGATGCCCGTAAGGCTGTTGCTGATGCGGCTGCCACTATGCACGCGCACCATGCCTTGCGGCGCGTTGGGGTCCGTATTGCCAAGCACCTTTACACCATCCCACATACTGTTGGCTCCGCAACCGGCCAGAGTAGTGAGCTCCGCTCCATTGATCAGGTTGAGCGTTCCACCCGGCTGTACCACGATGTTGGTGAGCACCTGGGCATCCTGTCGGCTATCGGCAAAGGAGATGGTAGCGCCGTCGATGGTGAGGGAACGTTGATCGGCGATGACGATACTGCCGCGCACCTTCTTGTCCGTAGTCCAAGTCTCGTTGCCCTGCACGTTGTACTGCGCTACGTCGATATCGAACTGGTCCTCCAGGCGGTAGAGCACGATGCTCTCCCACGGGGCCAGCGTTACTGTGCCGGAGTGGATGGAGCCGTACACATCGCTCCAGCAACCGATTAGCTCAAAGGAGCCGCCGTTGGCGAACACGTTCTGGGGGTCGGCTTCGGTGCCGGGGAGGGGGGCGTGGTAGCGGAGTATGTGCCCTTGGGCCACTTGCTCCGGCGTGAGGTAGTTCACCTGATCGCAGCGCTTCAGCGAGATCTCATCCAGTATCAATTCATTGTAGGGGCTCACCGATTGCATACAGCCCGGAAAGCCGGGCGTGCTCTGCTGTGCCCACCAGTCGATGTCGTGCAGGTTCAGGAAGCCGCTGGCCGTGGTTGGTTGTTCCAGCAGGATTTGCGTAGTACCACCATCCTCCAAGATGGGGACCCACGCCCCTTCCGGATTATTGCTCGTTATCAGCATGCTTGCCTTCAAGGCGCCATCACGTATTCCCTTAGTACTCAGGGTTAGCAGGTAAGTGCCAGCGGCGATGCTTTGTTGAGCCGCGTTGTTCTCCAGCCATTCGCAACCGGGCGTCGTGGAGGTCATGGCACCACCGGTGAACGGTCCGCTCGACAGATGAGCATCACAGTATTGCCAGCCATTGGTATTGGCATTAAAGGAGCCGTTCGAGATCAGTTCCGGATTCGTGCCCGTGTTCGCGGTGAACCGTTGTTGCTGCAGCGGGTGTTGGTAGGAGTCGAGATCCTCGCCACGTTCAGCCTGCCAATGTGTCAAGGTGCGTGGCACGGAACTGAGTCTTCCCTCGTCATTGCTGCTGACCGGCAGGAACATGCTTGTCTTGATGAGCAGCTTGCTGTATGGATTGAAGTAGTAGTTGTTCGCGAAATTGCCGAAATCCACGATCTGCCGGTCATTGCCATTTGTTCCTGTCCGGTTCCAAGTGTTGGCGCGGGTATTCCACTGGGTCATGCAGTATTGTCCCTCGCTCAGGCAGTAGAGTATGTTGCCCTCCACCTGCGTGTTGTATGCAGCCTGGTAATTCGGAGTGGAGAATCGAACCGCATAATCCTGGAAGTACAGTTGCACGTCCCGGCAACCGACCACTGTATTGTCGATCACCCGGTTGTCGTGGATGTCCAGATTGTTGTCCACAACGATACCTGTCGCGCAGTTGGTGATCGTGTTCTCCGAAACCGTGGTATTGATGATCACATTGCCGAATGCTGGGTTGGCTTCACCGAAGTAGATACCGACGGTCTTGTCCGAACTGAAGTCCCCGTCAGCGCTGCTTTCCGTGGCCGGGACCAGGTCGCGCACCACGTTGCGGCGTATGGTGAGTCCATTGCATCCGTCGAAGGCGATACCGGCATGGTCGTTCAACACTGCGCAGGCAGCCATTATGTAGTTGTGTTCCACAGCGTGTTCATCCGGGTCGTTCATGTTCAACTTGTTCCCGCCCAAGGCGATCCCTGTTCCGCCGATATTGATGAGGCGGTTCCGGCGTACGCTCATCGCATCGCTTATCACTTCCATCCCGGTGGCCATCTGGAAAAGGTGCCCCGTTTGCCCGGGTATCATGGCGATGTTAGTAAGCCTATTGTCCTCTATCGCTCCGTAGGTGCATTGGCTCCGTATGCCGCTCCGATAGACGTCATGGAAGGTGTTGGATCGGTAAGTGGCATTCGAGGAATATGGGATGCTTGTGACGTCATCGATGCCGATCCGAAGGTGGCGGAACGTGCAATTCTCCACCGTGATGTGGTCATGTCCACCGTTCCGTATGCGAATACCTGTGCCACGATCAGTGCCGTTTGCATAACCCCCGATGGAGTTCATGTTCGGCAAAAGGTCGTCAGCGTAATGTTCGAAGGTGAGTCCACGGAAGGTGAGGTAGGTGCTGGTGGTTGTCTTGATCTCTACGCCATAGATGCCCAGGTTCGATGAGATGCGCACATTGGTGGGCAATGCGCCACCGATGGGCCGGTAGTAAAGCGTGGTTGAGGCTTCATCGTAATACCATTCGCCTTCACTATCGAGCAGGGCAGCGCTGTTCGTCAGGTAATAGCCCCAGTTGCCGCTGTAGAGGTTGCCGGATCCAACAGCGGTGAAAGTGAGTGCGCCGGTGGCCTCGGCGTGCGAGAAAACTTGGCCTGTCGCATAGCCCCAGTTGGCATAGCGGTAAACGATGCGGGCTCCCGTGAGGTCCGCGTTCTGAGGCAGGCCGGGGTTTGCTACGAGGTCCGCATCGGTCAGGCTGCCATTGATAGGGTTGAGCACATCAGCCAGCATGAAACCTGTGTTCGGGAAACGCGCAAGGGTTTGCAGTGCACCATCGTCGTATAGGTTGAAGATCTTGGTGATACCGCTAGGGATCACCGTTGTGGAATAGAGGCCGCCACCTTGGTTCGTCCATCCCCCAACGGCGCGACTACCGCTGAAGATCGGAGTTTCACCCGATGCAGCTTCAAAAGTGATCGGCTGTGCTTGTGTGCCTAGCAGTCCAATGATCTGCAAGGTACCCTCATAGGTCCCGCTCAAGAACTTGATCGTCGTTCCTGGCGCGACCACCCCCGACGAGCATTGCGCTCGCAGCGTTGCGTACGCCATGGCATTGTTGGCGTCGGCCCCGGTGCCTGCACCCAGTGCGATAGGGGCGACATAGGGCTGTGCAGCCAGTTGACCAATCCCCAATCCCACCTCAACCAAAGGTTCCAACATAGGGATGATGAAACCAGCTGCCAGCGCGGTTTTTAAGAAGGTTGTATTGGCCATGTCATCAGATGCGTCAGTTGCTCGAACTTAGGCGCATTCTGACAGATTGGTGTAGGATGTTGATAATTTGATCGATCCGCTACTCCCGATGGTGTGCGGCCGACCCCCTGCTCCCTCACGCCCAAACCGGGCTCCCCTCACTGCAATTCCTGCACATTTCGATGCTGCTGCGCGCGGTGAGCAACTGCCGCCGGAAATCGTTGTAGGCATCGCTGTGCCACAGCTCGCGGAAGCTGTGCGTGCGCAGGTCGCCGAGCACGTGGTGCGCGTCCTTGTCGAAGCAGCAGGGCACCACGCGGCCATCCCACGTGATCACGCAACTGTGCCACATCTTCCAGCAGTTGTCCTCCAGCTTGTTCTTCACCTCCCACACGCCTGAGGCGTTGCGGCGGTAGCGGGCGTACTTGTCCTGCGTGGGGATCAGCGGGTGGTCGTCCTTGGGGTCGTACACCTGGGCGGTCTTCAGCCAGAGGTCGTCCACGCCGATCTTCTTCGCCAGGGCGCGTGCCTCGGGGATCTGGTGCTCGTTGGGTTTTACCACCAGGAACTGGAACACCACATGGGGCGTGAGGCTCTTCAGCTTCCGTTTCCACTTCACGATGCGCTCGGCGCCGGCGATAACCTTGGCCAGTTCGCCTTCGCGTCGGTACGCGGAGTAGGTGTGCTGGTCGGTGCCGTCAAGCGAAATGATGAGGCGCGAAAGGCCGCTGCGCACGGTGGCCTCGGCCTTCTCCTCGGTGAGGAAGTGCGCGTTGGTGCTGGTGTTGGTGTAGAGGCCCTTGCGGCTGGCCAGCGCCACCATGTCCAGGAAGTACGGGTTGATGTAGGGCTCGCCCTGGAAGTAGAAGGTCAGCGCCCACAGGTCGTCGCCCAGTTCGTCCATCACGCGGGCGAAGAGGTCCTGTTTGAGGTTGCCGGTGGGGCGGGTGAAGCTGCGGAGCCCGCTGGGGCATTCGGGGCAGCGCAGGTTGCAGGCGGTGGTGGGCTCGAAGCTGATGCTGAAGGGCAGCCCGCCGATGCGTGGCTCCTTGGTGCGTTTGGCCTGTTGGAAACTGGTCCACAACGCGGCGGCATTGCGCAGGCGCCTGGGAGTGGCCTTGCGCGACCATTCGAGGCCATCGCGGAGGGGAGCGAACATGGGTCCGCAAGTTACCGTTGTGCTTGGCTGTTACTTTCGAGCACCCGCTTTCGTCATAGGTCCGGAACCCCTCATTCCAACATTCATGGTGCGCACTGTCCTGGTCCTGTTGCTCGCTTTGTTCATGGTGAAGGCCTTGGCGCAGCAGGTGGTGCAGGGGCGGGTGGTGGATGCCATTACACAGGAGCCGCTCGCCTTTGTGCACGTGCTCGCCGAGGGTGAGCGCGAAGGGGCCACCACCGACATTGATGGGCGCTTTGTGCTTCGGTTGGCGGGCACACAGGCCACGGTGCGCTTCAGCTATGTGGGTTATGCGCCGCATACCGAGATGCTTTCCGTGGGCCCGCCCGCTGTGGTGCGTATGCAACGCACTGCCGTGGAACTGCGCACGGTGGAAGTGCTGCCTGGCGAGAACCCCGCGCACCGCATCATTCAACGGGTGTACGCCGCCCGCAAGGAGAATGACGGGCTGCGCAACCGGCCACACCGCTACACCAGCTATAGCAAGTCGGTGTTCACCGGCGATGTGGACAGCGCCCTGATGCGCGATCCGTCCCGCATCGCCGCATTGGACAGCAATGATCGGGAGGCCGTCGAGTTCATGCAGCGCCAGCATCTGTTGCTGATGGAGAGCGCTACGCGCAAGAGCTTCATTCCGCCCGCGGCCGAGAAGGAGGATGTGCTGGCCATGCGCGTGAGCGGCCTGAAGGACCCTTCGCTGCTGGCCTTGCTGGCCTCCACGAAGACCTTTTCCATTTACGCCCCGCAGATCACCTTCAACGAACGCACCTACCTGGGCCCGATCGGTCCGGGCAGCACCGACCAGTACCTTTTCCTGCTGCAGGACACGCTCTACCAAGGTCGCGATTCGGTGTTCGTGATCAGCTACCGGCCCAAGAAGGGGCGTAAGTTCGAGGGGCTGCAAGGGGTGCTCTACGTGAACACCGATGGCTACGCACTGCAGAACGTGATCGCCGAGCCGGTGGAGCGGGAGGGTGGCATGAACCTGAAGTTGCAACAGCAGTTCGAGAAGGTGGGCGGCAAGGCCTGGTTCCCGGTGCAGTTGAACACGTTCATGTACTTCGATGGGGTGCAGGTGAACAACTGGAAGCTGATGGGGGTGAGCCGCACCTACCTGAAGGACATTGAACTGGACGTGGACATTGCCCGCAAGGAAGTGCGTGGTCCGGAGCTGGTGATGGACCGCATGGCCGTGCGCCGTGAGGACGACTTCTGGGCCGGCCTGCGCAGCGATACGCTGGACCGGAAGGACCTGCGAACCTACCACGTGATCGACAGCATTGGCGAGGCCGAGAAGCTGGACCAGAAGGTGAAGTGGCTCGGCGCACTGTCCACCGGAAAGCTGCCCATCGGGCCCTTCGATCTGCGGCTGGACCAGCTGATGCGCTACAACAAGTATGAGAACCTGCGGCTGGGGCTGGGCGCGGTGACCAACGACAAGATCACGCGCTATGCGGCGCTGGGCGGCTATTTCGCCTATGGCTTTGGCGATGAGCGCTGGAAGTACGGAGGCGACCTGACCCTGAAACCCCGTCCCGGCCGCGAGCTGGAGCTCAAGGTCTACTACGCCAATGACGTGGAGGAGAGCGGTGGATGGTCGTTCATGGGCCAGCGCAGGTCGTTCACCAGCGAGAGCTACCGCTGGCTATACGTGGACCGCATGGACCGTGTGGAGCGCATGGGTGCCGAACTGATGGTACGTGCGGGCGGCTCGCTGAAGCTGTGGCTGGGCACCGACCTCACGGACCGCCTGAACGTGATCGGCTACCAGTATGCCGAGCCCGTGGCGGATGGAGTGACCCTGCTGACCAACAGGTTCCGCACCGGAGCGGTATCGCTCGGGGCGCGCTTTGCCTTCCGCGAACGGGTGGCCCGATTCCCCGATCGGCAGGTGGGGCTCGGCACGCGCTGGCCCGTTCTGTACGTGCAGGCCTGGCAGGCGGTGGACGGCCTTTGGGGCGGCGAGTACGACCTGTGGCGGTTGATGATGCAGCTGGAAAAGACCTTCAGGCTGCGCATGGTGGGCGATCTGACCCTGCGCGTGGTGGGCGGTGCGGCGGAGGAGTCGGCGCCCTATCCCTTCCTGTTCAACCTGCGCGGCTCCAACGATGGGCGGGTGCCGGTGGCCACCCAGTTCACCTTCGAGACCATGCTGCCCAACGAGTTCGCCGCCGATCGCTTCGTGGCGGTACACCTGCGGCACAGCTTCGGCAACCTGCTCTTCAAGGGGAAGAAGTTCCGGCCCGTGCCCGTGGTGGTGGCCAATGCGGCCTGGGGCGCCCTGGCCATGCCTGAGCGCCACCGGGGATACACGTTCAGTTCGGCGGAGGATGGCTACTACGAGGCTGGTCTGCAGATCGACGACCTGCTGAAGATGAACACCACCGGCTTCGGTGTGGGGGCCTTCTACCGCATGGGACCCAACGCCCTGCCCAGCGCCACGGACAACCTGGCCCTGAAAATGACCCTGGGCCTTAGTTTCTGATCGGCGGAAGTGCTTCGCGCCGGATCTCGTTCCTTTGTCCGGCTTGGCCGGGGCACATTCCAGGCCTTGGCGATGTATCCCATGTGGGCTTGGCTTTCCAGCAGGATCTTACGCAACCGGACCGGCATCCTTGTGGTGCTAGGGCTCATCACGGCCTTCTTCGCGTACCAGGCCAAGAACGTGAAGGTGAGCTACAAGTTCGGTGGGCTTCTGCCCAAGAATGATAGCGCCTATGTGCAGTATGAGCGGCTCCTGTCGAAATTCTCCGAGGATGGCAATGTGATCGTGCTGGGGGTGAAGGACAAGGCCCTCTATGATCTGGACAATTTCCAGGCCTGGTGGCAACTGGGTCATGACCTGAAGGCACAACCCGGCGTTGATTCGGTGTTCTCCGAGGCCCACCTGTTCGAACTGGTCCGCAACGACAGCCTCAAGCGCTTCCAATTGTCCAATGTGGTGCCCAACAAACCCACCACCCAGGCCGAGGTGGACAGCCTTCACGCCAAGGTGCGTTCGCTGCCCTTCTACCGAGGGCTGTTGTACAACGACAGCACCCATGCGAGCCTGATGATGGTGTTCGTGAACGCCGAGCGTTTCAACAGCGAACAGCGCGGTGACATGGTGGACCTGATCGCGGCCCGCGTGGACGAGTTCGCCGAGGGGCGTTTCAAGGTGTACCGTAGCGGCCTGCCCTTCATCCGCACGGTGGTCACCGAGCGCACCAAGAGCGAGCTGCGCATGTTCGTGGGTCTGATGGTACTGGTGGTGGCCACACTGCTGTTGCTGTTCTTCAAGTCGTGGCGCGCCATGATGGTGAGCCTCACGGTGGTGGCGGTGGGCGTGATATGGGCCATGGGGTCCATCGGGTTGCTGGGTTACAAGCTCACCTCGGTGATGGCCATCATTCCCCCATTGATCATCGTGATCGGTGTGCCTAACTGCATCTTCCTGATCAACAAGTTCCACTACGAGTTCGCCACCCACGGCAACCGCGTGAAGGCCTTGACCCGTGTGGTGTACCGCGTGGGCCGGGCATCGTTCATGACCAATGCCACCACGGCCGTGGGCTTCGCCACCTTCGTGGTCACGTACAGCGATGTGCTCAAGCAGTTCGGATTGATCGCTTCCATCAATATCATGGCCGTGTTCGCGCTCAGCCTGCTATTGGTGCCCATCCTCTTTAGTTTCCAAGGTGACCCCAAGGCTCGCCACCTGGCCCACTTGGACCGCAAATGGGTGGACCGCAGCACGGAGGGGCTTATCCGAATGGTCCAGTATAACCGTCCAATGGTGTACGGAGTCACCGCCGTTCTGATCGCCATTAGTATCGTAGGTGCCTCGAGGTTGAAGAACGAGAGCCATGTGGTGGACGATCTGCCCACGAACGACCCCGTGATGAAGGACCTGCGCTTCTTCGAGGAGAATTTCAATGGGGTGCTGCCGCTGGAGGTAATGGTGGACACGCGCAAAAAGGGCCAGGCCCTGAAGGATGTGAACCTCAAGCGCATTGCCCAGTTGCAGGATTCGCTGGCCACACATCCTGAACTGTCGCGCTCCTTGTCCATTGCCGACGCAGTGAAGTTCACCAAGCAATCGTTCTATGGCGGTGATCCGGAACGCTATGAGCTGATCCGCGGCAACGAGAAGACCTTCATCCTGCCCTATCTGGAATCAGCGGACAACAAGGGCGGTCTGGCACGTGGCTTCCTGGACGAGGACAGGCAGGCGACACGTATCACGGTGCAGGTGGCTGATGTTGGCACGGCGCGCATGGATGTGCTGATGGGCCGTTTGCGCGCGCAGGTGGATTCGATCTTCGACCCTGCCAAGTACGATGTGGTGCTCACAGGCACCAGTGTGGTGTTCCTTGAGGGCAGTAAGTACATGGTGAAGAACCTGGTGGTCTCGTTGATCATGGCGGTTTTCCTCATCAGCGGCCTCATGGCGCTGCTGTTCAATTCGTTCCGCATGGTGCTGATATCGCTCATCCCCAATCTGGTGCCATTGATCACCACTGCAGGCATGATGGGCTACCTCGGGATCGCTATCAAGCCCAGCACCATACTCGTGTTCAGTATCGCCTTGGGCATCGCTGTGGACGATGCGATCCACTACTTGAGCAAGTACCGTCAGGAACTGAAGCTTACGAACCACAACATCCACCGCTCGGTGATCCTGGCCTTGCGTGAGGCCGGCGTGAGCATGATGTACACGAGCATTGTGCTCTTCTGCGGGTTCAGCCTCTTCGTCTTCTCCGATTTCGGCGGCACCCAGGCGCTCGGACTGTTGGTGTCGTTCACGCTTTTGGTGGCTATGTTCACCAACCTGATCATACTGCCTTCATTGCTTCTCTCGTTCGAGCGCTCCGTCACCACCAAGGCCTTCGAGGAGCCCTTGCTTGACATCCTTGACGAGGAGCAGGACATTGACCTGGACGAATTGAAGATCGGGGGGCGCGACAAGCCCCAGCTACCATGAAAGGCATCATTCTAGCCGGCGGCTCCGGCACGCGCCTGCATCCGCTCACCCTCGCTGTAAGCAAACAGCTGATGCCGGTGTACGACAAGCCCATGATCTACTACCCGCTCAGTACGCTCATGGCGGCGGGGATACGGGAGAT
>Ga0315902_10003444_pt1 | contig 23662 bp, 21 predicted proteins | sample LakEriMetagenome_9_FD_203523 | JGI IMG/M metagenome (GOLD analysis project Ga0315902, IMG submission 203523) | Freshwater fungal communities from buoy surface, Lake Erie, Ohio, United States - Buoy 12 MA117 | ecosystem: Environmental > Aquatic > Freshwater > Lake > Lake biofilm | place: USA... | reverse complement strand
ACACGGTCATACGCATCACGGTCACCACCCCAGCCACGGAACACACCAGCCCAACGACGGCGCTCATCATCTGAGCGGTCAATCTCAGCCAGCCGTTTACGCTCATCTTCTGCCCTTTGCAGAGCAGCGATACCGCGTTCGTTCAGGTCAGGCATCTTGCCTTTAGCTGCCGCACGAGCTTCTTCAATGTCACGCAAGCGTTTAACGGAATCTTGCGCCTCCGTCATGATTCCTTGACCTGCGGTTGCAATACCCTCTCCACGGAACTTTGGCTCCGCAAATTGCTCTATACCGGCTGCAGGTTGCGCTGCTTGCGGAGCGGCCTGAGGTCTTGGTTGGGACCGGGGCTGTGAGCTAGGAGCAGGTTGCGGAGCGGGCGCAGCAACTCGACGCCCTTCATTGCTGTACGGGGCTGCTGCTGGAGCACTCTGAGCGGCTTCAGGTTTGTCGATGCCGGTATAGCGACGGATGGCGTCATAAGCCGGAGTAAGACTTTCCTCACCCGTTGAAACGCCCGGAAGGCTGTATCGCCGCAGTATATTGATTGGCAAAGTAGCCACATCCGCCAACGCCGCCAAAGGAGATCCGGCCAAAGCCAATGCCTTGCCAATCCCGCCAGAAGAACTAGCTGCGCGAACTCGCTCTGCGTACTCTTCATCAGTTTCTTGAGGCCTGCGCTCTATCTTCACGCTGCTGCCGTCAGTGTCTCCGGCAAAACCAACCACACCACCTTCGGCCATGCCTTGCATGTTCTGGGCGGGCAGTCCTTCAATCCCAGCAGGCTGTGGCTGCATGGCCTGTTTAACCATCTGCTGCATCTGCTGCTGCTGCATGTTGCGCATCATGGACGGCATGGCAGCTTGGAAGTCTTCCTGGGCCTCAGGCATGCCTTGAGCAATGCCTTGAGGGACCGCCTTCTGTTTAGCTGCCTCTGCCACCTGAGCCGCGACGGTCGGCGTGTTGTCAGGCGTCACCATCTGCGCTGTTTGCATCAGCGCGGCCAGTGCTGGATCGATTGAGGATTGCTGTGCTGCGTACATATCTATTCCTCAGGAAAGGCCGAGTTCTTTCATCAGCTTGCTAATATTTTCAAATGATCCGCCCAGTTCGCCCATCGTGGATTGATTGGCGGTGGTGGCTGAAGTAGCTACCGGCAAACCTTGCAGCATTTCCTTCTGGAATCTCAGCTTGGTGTAAGGATCAAGCAACTCAGTCTCGTACTGCTTCTGAACTGCGGTGATGCCTTCTTGCTCAATGCCGCGCTGCTTCCCACCGGCCTCTTCCATCATTTCCGCAAGAGTCCTGGCCTGTTGCTGTTCGGTGTTGAACTGCCCCATCGCCCGGTCATAGGCGTTGGAATACCCGGTGCCGATGGCCTTGTTCTGCTCTTGCAGCAGATTACGCTGGGTCTCGGCATCCATGATGGCTTGACGAGAGCCACCATAAGCACCCGCCTGGGCCAGTTTCCCAGCCGTGCCCATCTGCGTGATCTGGGACTGACGGCGAAGCTCTTCCAATTGCGGCGTCAGCACAGAACTCAGGTACGGGTTCATGTATTGAGCAGCTATGCCCGTTGGTCCGGTTGCCTGTCCGGTTACACCACCCGGCGTCATTGTGGGCAGTTGATAGGCACCTTGTGCTGTAAACGATTGACCCAGTTGGCCGGGGAAGCTCAACCCCTCCAGGCCACTAAACACCTTGCTCTGCAGTGGTGAAGTACCGGCAACGAGCGGGCCTTGATAGGCTTGGTAAGGCGTGTTGGTCAGCGCAGCAGTCTTGCTGAGCATGTCCCCCACATAGGGGCCTGCCCACTCAGAGATGTTCTGCTCATTGCTGATTGCCTGACCCGGATTGACAGTGCCGGTAGCCCCGCCAGTCTGGAACGCCACCGCTCCACCACCGGCATAGCCAGCGATGCCACCCGGTGTGAACTTCTCCGGGTTGATCTGTTTACCTTGCTTCTTGTTGCCGGTCCTAGCTTGACGGACGCGGTCCATCATCTTGTACAAGACCTTGGCTCCAGCGTCAGAGTTGCCGTTGCCGAGGTGGGAGACCACATCCGCAGGAATCACAAACTCACCGTGACTGAGCTTGGCGGGTTGGACTCCGTCAATGTTGCTGGGGATCTTGTCGGCCATGCCATCGGTTTGCCCGCGCAGATAACGAGGAGGCATAGCCCTGCCACCACGGGCATAACCCATCAGGCCACCTTCTGCTGCTCCAGCCGCTTGTAGGTCTGGATTGACATACGGATCGTCCATTGTCATTTTTGGCAACGCGGTGCTACCGGAAGCATGAGGCAACATTGTGGCCGTATCACCTGCGCTTCCACCTGCAGCAGGATCTACTTTTGCCGCTGCAGGCGCACCGCTATACGAGGAGTTAAAGAACTGCCGACCCATCACCGGAGCAGCGCTTTGCGCATATGGTGTAAACGCAGGCTGAGCGATGGGTGTACGGGTGAACTGCCGGTTTAGATCAATAGATCCCTTCCAGCCTTTAGTCTTGGGCTGGTTTAGCGCAGGCATCAACAGGCCAAGAATGCCAGCGGCAGCAGAATACTCAGCCGCACCGGCATTGCCTGACTTGATCTTGTTAAACAATGCCTTGTACGGCCCAAGGATGTCTTTGACACCGCTAGTCCAGCTTGCAAGATCCTTGTCAATGTCATAACTGCCAGCAGGCAGAGGATCTGACGTAGGTAGAAGCGTGGAGTAGTCTAGAGCGGGATCAACATATGGCTCTCCCCCAACACTGACAACGCCGCCAGGGGTAACAACATAATCGTCTTCCATGATCAAGCCTTTCTAGACTTCAGTTTTTCACGAGCGCCTTTGCGCTTTTCTTCGCGCTCTGCCTTGCGCACCATCGTCATTGCTTCCAGATCCGCTTCTTCTGTCCGCATCAGTTCTTGCATAAACGCTGCAAGCTCTGGAGTCATCTGTGGTGATTGTGCCGCAGGAGCCGGTGCAGGGCTAGGGGGTTTAACCACAGGTGGTTTAGGCAGCGGTGGTCTAACTGCCGGAGGAGACGGTGGTGGCGGGGAAGGCGGAGGTGGAGGCGGAGGTGGTGCAGTCACTGCATCCGCGCTAGGGGGCACAGGTTGCTCCGGCAGGTCGGGATTGGGATCTACCCGGACATCCAGAACTTCATCCGTGTTTGTGTCAACCACAACTGTGGTGGTTGTTTGGGTGCTCGGATCGGTCGTTACTTCCGTTTTTGTGTTCGTGTTCGTGTTTACCGTGGTTTGTGTTGTAACCCCAGTATTAGTGTTTGTCGTGGTCGTAACGGTCGTGTTGGTATTTGAGTTAATCTCAGTAGTGGTCGTTGTGTTTGTTGTCGGGTTTGTTTCAGTCGTGGTCGTAACGCCGGTATTGGGATTTGTATTTGTTTCGGTAACAACCCCAGTATTTACGTTAGTTTGAGTAGTAGTCGTAATGTTGGTTTTAGGATCGGTTGTAGTTTCTGGCCCCGTTTTCGCTGCTGTTGCTGCATTAGTATCTGCGCTCACACTGGCGGCAGCCTTAGCATCGGCTGCTGCCTTCGCATCCGCAGTAGCTTTTGCATCGGCATCGGCCTTAGCCTTTGCTTCTGCAACCGCCCTAGCATCCGCAGCCGCTTTAGCATCTGCGGCTGCCTTAGCTTCTGCCGCAGCTTTTGCGTCAACCTCAGTTTTGGCTTTGGCATCTGCAGTGGACTTTGCTTCTGCTGCGGATTTTGCCTCGGCCTCCGTTTTAGCTTTGGCTTCTGCAGCGGCTTTTGCGGCGGCAGCAGCTTCTGCGGCAGACTGAGCAGCTTTAGCATCTGCGGCTGCTTGTGCCTCTGCGGAAACTTTAGCGGCTTGTGCGTCAGCAGCAGCCTTAGCATCGGCTGCTGCCTGCGCAGCTTTTGCCTCAGCCTCCGCCTTTGCTTTGGCCTCGGCTTCTGCCTTAGCTTTTGCTTCGGCTTCTGCACCAAGACCCAAGTCACCACCAGTCAAAGTGTTGCCAGCCGCGTCAGTTGCCAACACTGTATCTGCGCCAAGGGTAGAACTTGCGCCTGGGGTTGACGGTTGTTGAGGCCCTACGTCTGGCCCTGTAAACGCAGAAATGTCCCCCGTCAATAACGCATCAGACGTTGCAGGTCCGGTATCGCTACTTAAGGTTGAAGCACCAAGATTGACTTGGTCACCAACTTTTACGTTGGATGTTGTATTAACTGTTGATACGTTACCTTTTGCGTCTGAAATAAGCGCCGTGTTTGTTGAGGGGTCAACAGCCAACACAGTTCCAGCTTGCTGCGGACCAACATCAGGTCCAGTAAACGCAGAAACATCACCTGTAGGCAGCGCATCAGATGTTGCGGGCCCAGCATCGCCAGTCAAAGTGGAAGGCAACTGAGGGCCTACATTCGGCCCTGTAAAAGCAGAAGTATCTCCAGTTAGTAGTGCGTCAGAACTTGCGGGTCCAGTATCGCTGGTCAAAGTGGATGGGCCAAGATTGATCTTGTCGCCAACTTTGGTCCCCGCCGATGCATCTACTATCTGCGCGTTACCTGTTTGGTCAGCAACAAGCGCCGTGTTGTTGGTCGGATCAACAGAAAGGACCGAACCGGTGTTTACATTGGATGCGCCTGGGGTTGTGGGGCCTTTGGGTGCGGTTGAAGCATCAACACCTAAGCCAAGGTCACCAAGCGTTACGGCGTTGCCAGACTCATCAGTACCAACGATTGTGTTGGCGTTGGCAGTAGTACTTGCCGTGCCGCCCGTGAGGTCGTCTACTGTTAACACTTCGCCAGTAGCCGGGTCAGTTGCAACTATTGTGTTAGCGCTGGGCGCAGGGGACGATCCGGCTGCTGCAGACTGTGTGGCGCTACCTAAGGCACTTGTGTCTACAGCGCCAGGAGTAAGTACGTTAGCGCCCGCGCTAATTGCTCCTGTCGTACTAGCGCCAATGAGTTTTTCAAGAACACCGCTTGTTAACGCTTCATTTGGGTCAAAAATAAGTCCTTTGCCCAACGCTACGTTTACAGCGTTTTGTTCGGCAACATTTTGCAACGCCCCTTCAGCAAACTCTGTTGGCGCTTCTTTGAGGGTTGCTTTAAGAGTAGCCCCTCTAACACCTTTCATCAACTGCTCAACCAAAGCTGCATCACCAATTGCAGCCGTGAACAACGTAACTAAACCAGAACCTGCTGCGGCATAACCTGCTGCGGCATGTGCTTCGTTTTCTGATACGCCTTTATCACGAAGCGTGTCGTAAACCTGCTTGTAAGAAGCTGCTGCAGACTCGCCCGCGTTCAGTGTGGCGTCAGTTCCTATGGCTGCACCAAGGCCATATTTGGTGGCCAAGTCTTCACCAAACTTTAGCTTGGTAGCCGCAGATACTCCTCGCCCAACAGTGACAGCCGCACCGAGCGGTAGCACTTCTTGTATGCCTTCTTTGCCAATCCAGTGCAACAAAGCAAGTGGGTTTTCTGCTGACCCCGTAACAGCCGCCCATGCTTTAGCTGGCAAGCCCTGCGCATCATTGATGCGTTTAGTAATGTCGTCTTGCCCTTTTTTAATACTTTCGGGCGTAATCTGATCTGCCCATTGCTGGGTATCTGCACCCCATCTGGTTAGCGCATTTTCTTTATTGCCCGTCAACCACCCGGCAACAGTTCCAATCTGTGCCGCCTGTTCGCCAACACCTCCGGCCAATGAAGAAGTAATACCTCTAACTGTTTGAACAATTGGGTTCTTACTAAATTCTTGATCTTCAATCGTGTACGGTTGTCCGGTTTCGGGGTTTATCCCGGCTCCTTCCAGCGCTAATGCGGCGTCATAAGCATCCTTTTCTGCTGGCGTCATCTTTCTGGCAGTCGTGCCGTACTGCTTTACCAACTGCACAGGAACACCACGCTCCGTATAACCTACTTCAGACCCAACTTCCCCCGGCTGCGCAACACGATACCCTTCAGGTGGTTGATAGTCTGTTGCGCCTGCGTATGTGACATCGCCTGTGCCCAGCGCCGCACCAGATTGCAGCCTAGAAATCAGCCCCGCCTCATCCCCAGCACGAATGTGTGCCGCTGCCGCATTAAGCTGCTCTTGATTTACCCAGTCAAGTGATTGGCCTGGGTACATCTGGGCAATTATTTCTGCTGCGCGGGATTGCTCTAGCGTCCTGATGGCGGCATTGTTAAACGCGGGTAGATTGCTTGGGGTAGATGTTGCAGTGGTGACAGTAGCGCCAGACGCCACAGACGATCCAGGCGTTGTGCCGCTTGTAACAGCCGCTGTGTTTCCGCTGACAATCTTTGCTAACTCACCAGGGGTGACTGTAGGCTCCGCAAGGTCTACCCCGCCTAGATCTGCGCCCGCTTGGGTCTGTGTTGCAGCGCCACGAATGTCGCCGCCAAGCACCGTGTCCTGTGAGCGCGAGGGGTCTGCGTAGGCAGTGGCAATTGTTTGGCGGGTGTTGTACGCATCCATCTCAGAGCCGAAGCCCTGCATGGCAGACATAATCCTTGTCGGGTTGCCTGACTCAATAGCTGCTACAAGCCCCGCTGCCTTAGAGGCAAGGCCAAGGTCAGGGTTGTTGGTAAGCGCACCAGCCCCCGCCAGCATCTTGGCGTAGTCACCTGATGCAGCGCCTTGGGCAATGTTTACAGCAGCATTGATCTCAGCCGGTGTAAACCCAGTCAGGTTGGAGATGCCCGTGGTGATGCCCGCCGTTGCGCCACCAGTCAGTGCGCTGGTCAGGACGTTGCCAAAGTCTCCGGTAGCTATAGCCGATGGGAGTGCCCGCGCACCCGCAGTGATGCCGCTTGTTACGGCTTGGCCGAGTGCAGAACTGTTTAGTTGGCTTGCAACTTGAGAGCCAGCCGAGTTTGCAAACGCAGCAACTTTTTCTGCGGCAACACTACCAAGCCCACTTGCTGCCGCCGCCTTTAACACATCTTCAAAACTGCCACCTTTTGCAGCCGTAACTGCTGCATTAACAGCAGCACTACCAAGAGCCGATGTTGCCGCTGCAGATAACCCCTGGATACCTAGTGTGGATGCAATAGTTCCACCAATCCCAGCGGTAAATGCAGGGTTTAGCGTAGCCATTGAAGCGGCCATAGTAGCCGCTATAGCTAAGCCTTCTTTTAGGCCACTCTCAGAAACATCAAATGTTTGCGTTGGGTTACCGTAGGCATCATATGCTTGGTAAGTTGTAGTTTTACCAGACCAACTATCGCCTGTTTGTCCTATCTGCTTATTGATTTGTATATCATCACCAAGGACGTCCCTAGTGTCTGTGCCACGACCAAGATTTGCAGTTTCTGGTCGCTCGATGAAACTACGCGCTTCGGGGCCGAACGCTTCCCAGTCTGCTTGGGAGTATCCGTATTGATTAAGCTCTGGCGCAAAAGGCGCAGGAGCAGGAGCAGGAGCACCAATTGTGTACCCATATTGCCGCATCCAATCAATATCAGCGCCGGGATCTGCTGCAAGAATCTGCTCAGGTGTTATCTGGTTCTGATTAAACCAACCAATCTTTTCCGCTGGGTCGTCAAATAGCCCACCCGCAACGCCCCATCCTGTAGGTAAATTGACCGCAGGAGGTGCGGCAGTTGCCTGCCCACCAACAATCCTCTGCAACTCATCAACAGTAGGCGAGTCTTCTAGCTCAAACTCGTTTTGCAGGCGAGTGACCATTACGTCAGATCCCAGAATGAGAGGCTACCAATCGCGTTGTGCGTGCCAGACAGCGTGCGGACGGCCAACGTGTAGATGTCCGATGTTCCAGAGATGGTTGCGCCAAGCTGCAGATCCCAGTTGTAATCTCCGCCGCCAGAAGCGATACCGTTTGCCAGGGTGCTTGACAGAACGTACTGCTGCTGCACTATGGTCCCGCCTGTGTACGATGTGGCTGAGAGATCTTGTTCTACGTTGGTGGAGTCCGATGCTACCCAGGAGGCCCCGGTCAGCGTGGGGTTCTTGACCAGAACAATCTCAAAAGTCGTAGCCGATGAAGCCGAAGGCAGTACCGAGTATCCGTCAGGAATCACGATAGCGCCAGTCCTGCCAGAGGCAAGCCGCAGAGAAACCAGCGGAACAAAAGTCGTGGAGATAGACCCGTTTGCTGTCGTCATCCGCGCCACGTTCAGCGCCACCTTCTTCTCGTATCCGCCTTCAGAAATGACCGTGGAGCAAATCTGCTTGAGCGTGCTGGCACTTGCCGCAGTCCCGGTATTTGTAATCTCGTAACGCACCGGCAGCATCGCCGTGGTCATGTAGACCGCGTTCAAGTTATTGGCGTTCTGGAACGTGTGGCAGACGATGTACCCGCCGTCAATGACGAAACCAACCCGCACCGAGCCAACGCCTAACCACTCAAAGTCTTCCCAGAGGATCTGCGCCTTGGTCAGGTCGAGGGTATACCCTGAGTCCCCGGTGCCGTCGAGCTTGTCACCGTTCCAACTGGACTGCGGCACCACCGTGTCCACCGCCGCGCCGGAGGTGTAGGAGCGCCTGACAATATTGACCGTTGTACCGTCTCTCTCAAGGAACACACCGTTCTGCTCATTGAAGTATCCCACCCGAGTGCGGACGTTGGCCTTGGCGGTGTCCATCACAAAGGTGTTGAGCGTGAGCAGGCCCTTCCCAGGCTGATACGAGAACGAGCGATAAGTCTGCCGAACCACTGAACTGCCAGAGCTTGTCGTGACGTTTAACAGCACCGTGCTGGCGTTAGCGTCATAAGTCACCGTGCCGCCCGTGGCGGTGGTCTCATCGAACAGATCGTTCTTGGCGTAACGGTTCTGAGAATCAAAGAGCGTGTAAGGACCGCTGGTGCGTAAACGCCCAAAGGCATCGACGTTGGTCCCGCCGATAGATACTGGAACAGCGTTTCCTGTAGTTGCCACGATCTGCTCCAGCAGGTTGTCTAGTTGGTTGAAGTACAGCCGCAGGATGTTGACAAGGTTGTCAAGATACCCCTTGTCGTAGTCTGGCGTAGGCTTTGGCAGCGGCGGCGCTTTGAAGCGCTTGATGATGGTGGCCCAGATGGTCATTAACTCTTCCTGCCATCAGGACGGATGTCGATCCGTGGTGATCCCAACTGCCACTGCACACCAATCTGATCTGATGCTGCCTTGATAGACATTTGCCTACCGCGCACGCGGATGTTGACCTGCCCTGTGTATTGATCAATTGGCACCGTTGTGCTACGCACTACAGGGAAAGAGTTTTCTCCAGCTACCGACATATCAGACGTCACAGACGGAACCGGCGTAATGCCTCGGGTATACCCTGAGCCTGAGTTCTGCAGCGGGAGCAGCGTCAAGTTCATCGTCGGGCTGATAGCCGTCGAGCCCGTGAAGTTCACATCAGGAATAACCCGCCAGACAAACCCAAAGTTGTGCCCGTCATCGATGTCAAACTCTGACGATGTAATAAACGCGGCAATTGGAAGAGTCGTGACCGTGGCATTATCGTCCACTCCGGTCTCATGATACAGCAGGCGGCGGTTGTAGTCCGCAGCTATCGGCACATCACTAGAAACACTCGTGTCAATCCACGCAGTACGCCCAAGATTGCCGTAGTACCAAGCCTTCTCGATGTAGTTATAGATTACATAGCGGTCTATCGCCGTAGAGTTTGCAGAGCAATAGAACCACCATATCTCGTTAAACTGCTCGTTGGTGGAAGCAAAAACTTGCTGCACCTGATTTACGTTGAAGTCGCTAAAGACATACTGTCTCAGATCACAGACCAGCGTTTCAACCCGACCGTCATAGCGATAAAATTTGCCGTTACCCATCCAGTAAGTGACGCCTGCGGCAGTAGCCCAGGCTCTATCGCTAACGATAGAAGTGTTATCTGACAGAAGCTGCGTACCCCAGACAATCGGCGGGCCGAGATACTGCAGTGAGTACAGGGCGGTATCAGACCAAACCAAGAACTCTTGGCGAACCTGAGCAACAGCTTCGATTCTTGAACCGTGGGACAAGCGCACGCTACCTGCTTGGTTGGTTGCAGCAGGGGTCCAGTTCACCGCACTTTCTTGGTCTGACCACCGGATCAACATGGTGTCCTGCACACTAGACCCGTAGTCGTTGCAGCCAAATGCCAGCACAAACCGAGAAGTGTCAGATACTGACAGAAGGTGTTGCACCGTCGGAACATCTGATGCCCCAGCTAAGGAGCTAAGCGCCACTCCCCGAGTTGCCAATCCAGCGGTTTGGTCCCAATAATACATCCCCCCATCCAAAGGACCAAAAATAAGGTCCTCACCAAAGTTATCGTGATTCCAAATTCGGATAGAAGTAGTACTAGGAGACCCAACACCCCAGCCACCAAGCCCCCAACCACCACCACCCCAGCCAGTGAGCACGGTCTGGATTTCGTCACCGATATTGATTTGGTACGCGGCTACTGCTGTTTCTGCAGTCTCCCAAATCTCATAGTCTGGAGTGATAAAGTCAAGGTCTAAATAAATACTATCAGCCACATTTGCCACCACAGGAAGGGTGACTGTGTATGTGTTCGCATCAATGACTGTGACTTGATACTCTTGGTCGATGACCGCAGCGGTTACGTTACCACCAAAGCCTGTGGCTCCACTAAATGTGACAAAGTCTCCTGTTATGCAGCCGTGACCCACATCTGTCACGGTCATGATGTTTGAGCCTATCGTCACAGAAAAAGAAATATCGCCTGGAGCAGTTGTTGCACGGATTGGAGTGACATCGTTGTAGGCACCACCACCGGCAAACGCGATGTAGTACTTTAGATTGGTGCCAAGTCCAATATATTTAGCCCCGTTAAGCGCTGCCCACGCCCACAATGAACGGCACACCCCAAGGAACTGTTCATTGGTAATCTGCTGCCAACCGCCAATCTTTTCAGGTTGGCCTGAGCGAAAGCGAATCTTGTCACAAGAATACCACCCACCCTCAGTAGAGTAGCGGGTTCCTTCTCGATTGACTCCGGGCTTGAGTTGTAACTTCTTGAGTGGCATGTTTACCCCAGGAAAAGCGCCCGCTCATCTTTGCGTCTACGCACCAGACCCGGTAGTTCTCTGCCGCCACCCTTGGTCCACATCATGAACGCATCGGCAGCAGCCTCAAACTCGCCTCGGTTGTTCTTCATGCGGATGGTACTGCGCTGGTAGTTGCCTAGCCCAGCGTTGAACGCAAAAGAGACCACAGCGTCAAATGCGCCTTGACGACCAGCCAGATTAGGAGACAGTCGAAGAGCACCACGTTCAAACGATGCAACATCTTCGCTGAAGAGCTTCTCAATCTCATCCTTGCTCCAGACGCGATTGTCCTCGGGGCGTAGCGGAAACTCCTTGCGGATCATGCCTTGGTAATCACCAACACGCGCTACAGGCAATCTGATCTGTTCTTGGTACAGCACGTGACCGTAGCCAATCGTCCAGATGTGGGCAGGGCAAAGGTACGGCCTCGTCCGATACCCTTCGTATCGGTGCATCAAGTCCGCGCCCTTTGCGCTCAGTTTCACTTCTTGCTCCAGCTACGAGTGCCGAACCAGAAACCGATAATGCCCCCGAGCATCGCCATCTCGTCATCAGAGAAAATCACGGTGGTGATGCGGATCAAATCATCCACGTTCTTCACCAGCCCAGGCTGGTTGAACGCATACCAAGCGATGGCGGCGTTGATGGCAACAAGCTCAAGGATGAAGATGTACGTGACCGTAGGACGGACGGTGCCAACGTAGTTTGCCACCCACTTGCTTGCTTTCTCCAAGACCTTCTCGTCGTGCTTGAGCGCCACCTCGGTCATCTGAGCCTCGGTCTGCATCGCCACTTGGTCGGTGCGGATCTCTTCCATCCGAGCCTGGGCGGCAAAGCCTTGGGCCGCTAGTTGCAGTTCACGCTCAGTTTGCACGCGGGCTAGTTCAAGCTCGTGCTTCTGGTCAGCCCGATTCTGAAAGAAATCCAGCAGTTTGGGAAGCCCGCTGATCAAAAGACCACCGAGCGTTGAGAGAAGGGACAGCATGTTTAACTCCTTGTGGTGACCGTGTCATCACCCTTGGTGACTGTAACCTTGCCGTCGGCTACGTCAACCCGCATCGCTTGCTCAGGCCGGTCGAGCCTGTCGAGCTTCTCAATCAGGGACTTGATGACCTCAAACTCGGGCTTTTCTTGCTTGGGGTTGGCTCCGGCGATGCCGTTGAGCATCGAGATAAGCGCCGTCAGTGCAGCGCCCAGCAGCCCCATCACCGCAGCAATCTTGTCCGAGTCAAGCGCCAAGGAAGCCAAAACACCGATCACCACGATGAACGTGATGTAGAAGAGCCCTTGCTTACCGATGGCTTTGCCAGCGACTTCCTTGGCCGTGCTCTGAGCTTCAAGCCTGTTTAGTTCGGCTTGCGCTTGGGCTTTGAGCAGCCTGATTTCATCTGCTTGGGTCATAGCCCCTCACTTATTGATTTGGGTCTCAAGCTGTGCAACTTTTGCGCTCAGTTCTTTCACTGCGTTTATCAAGTACCACACGAGCGGATCTGTATTAACTGACAGAACGCCCGTAGTGTTTTCTGTCACGCACTCCGGAAGAACGGTTTGAAGTTCTTGAGCGATGACGCCTAGCTGGAGGCCGGACTTATCTACAACCGCAGAAGCTGGCAGGTCTGTTATTTCGTCAGCTTTACGGTACTCAAAATTCCTTACCCGGATTGCGTTGACTACTTGTAGACCGAGATCGGTATCAACTATATTTTTCTTGATGCGGGCATCGGAGGTGGTTTCCCAAGTGGTTACGTTTTTAGCGTTATACGCTCCACTGCTTCCTCCAATAAAAGCGGTAGCAGTCCCTTTACCAGTAAGTCCAGAACCAATTGCAATTTCGTCTGAAACCGTAACTGAACTTGGAGATACTAAATAACCTATATAGACGTTTTGATCCCCAGATGTTAGAGTTTGTGCACATTGCAAACCAATGCCGACATTATAATCGCCGGAGGTTACAGCTTCTAGTGCTTCTCTCCCAACTGCCACGTTGCCTTGGCCTGTACTAGATCCAGAAGTACCATTAAGTGCTTGAACGCCAACAGCAGTGTTGTTTTGACCTGTAATAAATATTCCGGCGTAATACCCTATGGCGGTGTTTCCACTTGTAGAAGCAGATAAAAGTGCGTTGCTACCAACTGCCGTATTAGCGCTACCGGCTACGTTGGCGTTTAGCGCATTTACACCTACAGCTACGTTATTGCCGCCAGAGGTATTAGTAGCAAGCGATTGGAGCCCCACTGCCGTATTGCCGTCAGCAAGATTTGCGGCCAGCGCTGAGAATCCGATGGCGGTATTGCTTGAACCTATGGAGTTACTGGTGAGCGCCCCATGACCTACCGCAGTATTTTGACTTCCTGTGGAGTTTGTAAGAAGTGCGACTCTGCCAACGGCGGTGTTATTTGCCCCGGAAGAATTCGTAGCTAGCGCACTTGCCCCCAGAGCGGTGTTCGTGACTACAGCGCTATTTCCACGCCCAACAGTAACTCCATATACGGTCAAGTCACCGCCGGAATACAGCAAATTTGCAGACTGCCCAATAGTATTGGTAGCCGTAGCATAAAAGATTTGATTCGCTGTAAAGCTAGAAAGTCCTGTACCCCCGTTAGCCGTACCTAACGTGCCAGCAACAGTTACCGCCCCGTTTGTTGCAGTACTTGGTGTTAAACCAGTAGAACCAAAACTTATGGAAGAAACATTTGCGGGCAGCGCTGAGCTTGACCACGTTGTGCCGTTGCTTGTAAGTACGTTGCCATTAGTTCCCGGCGCTACTGTTTGAACAGCGGATGTACCATTACCGAGCAAGACGTTGTTGGCAGTAAGAGTCGTTGCACCTGTACCACCATTTCCTACAGCTACGGTGCCGGTTACGTTTGCTGCTGTACCTGTCGTGTTTTGATTCAGCGTAGGCACATCGGCTGCTTGGATAGCCGACATAACAACATTGGTCCCGTTACCCCTAAGGTACTGCCCACTTGTTGTTGCGCCCGCAAGAGCATTGATGGCTGCTTGCGCGGTTGTTTGCCCCGTACCGCCGTTGCCCAAGGGCAGCGTGCCTGTAACTCCTGTTGTAAGTGGTAGTCCCGTTAAATTGGTTGCCACTCCAGAAGCCGGGGTTCCTAGTGCACCGCCGTTTACAAGAAAAGCACCTGCGGAACCTACGTTTATTCCAAGCGCCGTTGCTACGCCCGTACCAAAAGAAGTAATCCCTGTGCCGCCGTTAGCCACCGGCAGCGTGCCAGATACATGGGTTGTCAATCCAATCTTGCCGTAGGACGGAGCCACGCCCACACCACCAGAGATCAGCGCATTACCCGTGGCAACCCCAGCCAACTTGGAGAGCGCAGTGGTGGTTGACGCAAACAGCAAGTCACCAACCGCATACGAAGACTGCCCTGTACCACCAGAGGTGGCCACCAGCGGCGAGCCCAACGTCATGGATGCAAAGTAGTTTTGCGCCACTACAACATCTGTACCGTCGCAGCGCAAAGTCATCCGGGCACCGCTGGGCACCGAGACCCCTGAACCAGCAGAAGTCTTGACCGTCTGGGCGTGACCCGTGTTGTTGGTCACGAAGTACAGCTTGCTGACCGCTGGGCAGATGACGTTGTACGAGCCGCCTGGAACTCCCCCGAGTACGAGGAACATGGCCCGTGCTTCGTCTGCAGCGCCGTTGTTGTTGGACAGCGTGTAGTTCGCCGCTGTCATCGTGATACTGGCAGTACCCGCGACAGAAGAATCCACCAACGCCGTCAAACCCGTGTTGACGGTAACGCCCCAGTTAGTATCGCCAGCCGAAGGTTGGACCAGCCGAAGACTTGTGGTGTATGAAGCCATGATTTAGTGCCAGTTCGGAGACTGGGGGTTAGAGGTCTGCGCCCATGCAGGGGCTTGTGTGTCGGGCACTACCGCCCATCCCGGCGTTTGAGTTATCCCCGCTGCGGTCCAGCCAGGAGATTGCGCATCTGTCAAAAGCTGCCACGCGGGCGTCTGCTCCGTGTTGATCAGCAGCCAGCCGTTGACCGTTTCAATCGTGACATTGCCAATCAGACCGGTGCCAAAAACTCCGGTAACAAGAACGGTGACATTTGTGCCTCCAACAATCTGGAACGCACTTGCTTGGAAGGCGTCTGACTGGAAGGCCGTAGTCACTTAGTCCACCACTGTGACAGGTTTGATCAAGGTCGCGTGCGTGTCGAGCGCGGCTTCCTTGTAGTTTTGCAGGGCAAACTGGACATGGTCAGGGTGCCGAGCGCCCAGTTCCGGTGAGAACGAGTATCCCCAAGTGGCGTCAAAATTGCAAGCGTACCCGGCTGGGTTCCACTTTTTGTCAGTGTGCGGCGCATTTGCGTCACGCCATGCCTGCTTCAGGTAGTAGTAAAACATCTCCGAAACCGGGGGCCACTGATGCGTAAAGTCTCCATAGGCACGGTTTGAGGCCCAGTGAGGAGTAATCACGGTGGCTTTCGCCCCCTCCTTCATGACCCGGAACGCCTCGTTCATGAAGTGAACTCGCTGCGGCGCAGTCAGATGCTCAAGGAAATGGCTGGCGTGGATCTCCTCTACCGTGCCGTCTTCCCAAGGCCAAGGATCAACGCCGATGTTTAAGACGACATCAACACCTTCCATCTGGTATTGATCAACACCGATGAAGCCTTCACGCTTCTTGCCACCACAACCAAGGTCAAGTTTCATTGATCACCACACGTAGTCAGGAATTCCGCCGCGCTTACCTTCGAGGTCATAGTGCCCCACCTTCACTCCGCAGTCGATAGCGCAACGATAACCGTACTTTCTAGCGTCGGACCAGAAGTAGAGATCTTGCGTAGCAACGCCGTTATCTGTCTGCGTCACAAACCAAGGTTTACGCAGACGCTCATCCTTAAACATATCCAGACGCCAGACGTTAAAACCCATCCCAGTGCCACAGCATTCAACCAATCCACCGGCGGGGTCAGGACGCTGAGGACGGAAGTTAGTCACGGGGTCTTTAGGATCACCCCATATTTGTGCACATCCACCTGGGCCTTGCGTGAAATAAAGACCACCAATACACGCATACTCTGGGTGGTTCTCCATCTGCATCAGGAGCTTCACAACCCCATCAGGAGGCGGGATGTTGTCGTGCTCAAGCGTGATGATGTACTTCCACTTGCTCAAATCTGGATGAGCCAGGATGCTCTCAATGGCAGACGAGAACGCCTTACCAACCTCCATGCCCACAGCCCACAGACGGGTGAACTTGGCGTTGGGGGGCGAGTACATATTCATCCACGAAGCCACTGCCCGCGTGGGGATCTGCCCAAAGCACGGCACGATCTGGATGCAAGACAGGTCTTTGTAGGACTTCTCAGCCGTCAGGCGAGATACTGTCTTTTCCAGATCAGCGTTGTGAGCACCGCCGTCATAGGAGGAGATGATCTGTGGCTGCATCAAGGCATCCCAACAACTACAGTGGATACATACGGCGCACCACCTGTCACATCAGACTCTCGCACGCATAGTGCGATGTTTGGCACGGGAATGGCTAGAACAATGTAAACAACGCTGTCCACTTCAATCCTTTGGCAACCGTCAAAGTCGTTGATGTCCATGATTAAACGGTGCTGTTGATGAACATCACCGCAGGGGCACGGAAGTTGTTGGAATCTGACCCTCGAATCTGACTAAACGCCACAGAGTTTGGCAAACCGCTAGTTGTTACTGTGTACACACCTTGACCCTGGGTCCACTGAATTGTTGTGTTGTGGGACTGACCAAAGAAACCCACAAAGTTGCTTGCCACGTTTGACACAAGCATCTGAGAAACAGAAGCATTAGCCCCAGCAGTGGTCGTGCGCGACAAGTGTCCGATATAAATCTCTCCTTCAGGGACCGTCCTGCTCCAAGGGAACGTCAACAGTCGCATGCCGGAGAACAAGGAATAGCTTGCTACCGTACCAGAGAATGTAAGGCCCGTACTAAAAGAAGTGCTGGCACTCAAAGACAGCGTGCTTCCATTTTGGGTATAAAAACCCATCCAATAGCTGATCGTTACTGAGCCAGTAGCGTTGCTGGCGTTTGTGTAAACAATTGGAACACCAACCCGATCTTGGAAATAGTACGGAGAATGCTCCGGTTCAAAGTACAGCGTGCCCTGCCCCTGCTGACCTGCAACCATCATCAAGTCAGCATAAGGAGCCCAACCATCGTAGGTGGCATTCGGGATGATTGAGGCGGTCAGTGTGCTGCCATCAAGGCCAAAACTCACGCCGTTGGCGTTGCTGAAGACTACCGTACCAGAGGTGATGGTGGAATTGCCTGCGGCAATGTTCGGCCCTGTCTGATTGGTCGTACCGCCACCTGCGCCAGCAGAAATAACGATGGTGTTGGAGTTCCCGCTCAGGGTGATGTTGTTACCGCCCTGCAAGTACAACGGGCCTTCTGTGGCCAGTAGCGTAGAGGTGGTGCCAGCCGTGTTGCCAAGCAAGGTCCAGCCATCTAAATCGTTGTGCGATACGCTCAGTGACAGCGCTACACCGTTGGTGTTTGCGTTTAGCGTGGCGTTTACGTTGGTGAGGGCTAGAGTGGTGCCCGTACCGGCAATATTGCCAGCAGGCTGAGTCTGAGTGGTCTGCGCTGCATACGTGGTGATGTACTGCGGTACTGCGATTGACAGCCCGTTAGTCCCAAGTGCAGCGGTTATGGCGGTGCCAGCCGTCGTGGTCGAGGTGAAGCCTGTACCTGCCCTGCCAGAGGTTAGGTCATTAACGTAGGTCGTGATGAACTGCGGCACGGCCATCGTGAGGCCGTTAGTCCCCAAAGCAGCAGTGATTGCTGTACCTGCTGTCGTGGTCGATGTAAACCCAGTCCCAGCGATAGCACCAGAGGCTTGAGTCTGCGTGGACTGAGTGGCCGTCGTGATGAATGCAGGCCATGCAGCGGAGATGCCCGCCGTGTTGTTGGTGATGCCAACCGTGCTGCCAGCCTGCGTTGTGCTGGTGTATCCCGTGCCTGCGTAGTCCGTTTTTACGGACGCCGTCATCTGGTTGGTACTGAGCCCGAACGTGACGCCATTGCCGTTGGCAAATTGAACCGTACCGGTGTTCTGGGTGTACGTACCAGAACCTTGCAGCGCCGCGCCACCACCCCCACCAGCAGCGTTGCCGCTCAAGGACAGAGCTACGCCGTTTGTACCGACGTTCAGCGTGCCGGTGATGTTTGTGAGGGCCAGCGTTGTACCTGTGCCCGCCCGACCAGACGTCAAGTCATTAACGTAGGTTGTGATGTATTGGGGCACCGCCATCGAAAGGCCGTTCGTACCTTGCGTGGCAACAATCGCAGTACCAGCCGTCGTGGTGCTTGTAAATCCTGTGCCTGCAATAGCCCCGGAGGCTTGGGTTTGCGTTGTCTGGGCGGCAAACGTGGTGATGTATGCTGGCACGGCCATAGAAAGGCCGTTGGTGCCTTGCGTGGCTACAACTGCCGTACCCGCCGTCGTCGTAGACGTAAACCCTGTCCCAGCACGCCCAGACGTTTGATCGTTGACGTATGTGGTGATGAACGCTGGGACAGCCATTGACAGGCCGTTTGTGCCCATCGTGGCCGTAACTGCCGTACCCGCTGTCGTTGTGCTGGTGAATCCCGTCCCGGCTATCGCGCCTGATGCTTGAGTCTGCACCGTCTGTGCGACCGTGTTGGCACCGCTGATGATGATCGTCGCGGCACCAGCGGCAGTAGCCGCGCTCAGGGTGACGTTGTTACCACCTTGCAGGACAAAATTTGTGCCCGTGAACGCTGATGCCCCAGCAGTATTACCAGAAAGAATCTGGCTTTGAACGTGCGCAGAGTTCCAATCCGAGGGGCGCACGACAGATGTCGCAGTCCCATCAGCAACTGTTTGGGTATACGCGTGATACAGCGCGGACATTTATGCAATCCGAATGATTGCTGTCGTAGCGCCTGGAGCCGGGAACTGAACGGTAAACGTCCCAGAAGAAGACGTTTTGTCTGACCCAAAATCCAGAACTGCAACAGACTTATCGCCTTTGCTGGCGTTATAAATTAACGCTCCTCGGGCAGTAATGGATGCAGATGTAAACGAGATGTTGTCAAACGTCACCCAAGCGGTAGTACCAGAACTGGAAACAACAACGCCAGTCAACATACCCCCACCAGCAGCATACGTCCCACTTGCAGGCACTTCGTTGGTCGAAGAGTAGACCGTCGTATCAGCACCAAGATCGGCAGCGGAGGTATACAGGGCAATTTTGAACGTATCAGTCCCAAACACCTGCGTACCTGTAAATAGCTCCGCCTTGAAGCTAGTGGTCATCGTCTGAACGATAGCCATATCAGATCACCTGTGTCCTTATCTGCCCACTGCGGTAGGCATCTTGACGGTTCTTGCCGTCACCCAGGTTCTTCAGCAGCGTCAAGGACTGCACGTATTGCTTGTCCGTCTCAGCCACGATGTCAGGCTCTTGCTTCATAAACCGAGCAGCTTCAACCAACACCGCATTGACCAGCACGGACTCAAAGTTGTCGCCCAACCAAGACGTACCGGCAGTGACAATACTGACCGGATAGTAGAAGTAGTGCAGTTCTGTTGACAGACTTGCACTGGGCGTTGGGCCGAGGATAAACGTCAACTCCGTCAAATTTGACGAGTCGGGGCCAAACAGCGCGTAGTACTTCGGAGTGCCCGTCGTATTCGGGTTGGGGAACGCCGAGCGGATGAAGTTCACATCCTTGTTCAGCAGGTATTCGTAGTTTCCTGAAGCATCAATGACTGCAAGGCTGAAGACAGACAAGAAGTCTGTCGGCGCGGACAGGTACTGATTGCCAGAAGTCAACGTGCCACTGACGTTCTTGCGAAGCGCCGGAAGCTGAACAGAGTTGTAGATTCTTTGCTCAGCAAGCTGAGTCATCGTGGCAAAGTCAGTCGAAGAGAACGTGTTCTCAACGTAGTCCTGAACAGCCGTCTGCAACTCGGTGTAGTTCATAGCGTACTTTTTTGTACGTTACGCCATCGGCCCGCGAGACATGAAGCCCCGCGTAGCAGCACCGGACCCACGCTGCTTGATGCCAGAAGTCTTGGCAGGCGGAGCCGCTTCCTTGGAGAAGTTACCCACCACCATGCAGATGTCCCGAGGGTTCTCGGCTTCCTGCGGGTACGCCTGCTTGGCAGGCGGCAGTTGCTTGATTTTGCCCATGATGTCAACCCGTCTTTTGGTTCATGGCGCGGGAAAGGTTCTTCCCGTACTTCATACGGTCGTCCGTGGTGGGACCGCCTTTCTTGAAGCTCGGCATCTTGCCGTGAGCCTCGCTGGCTGGCTTTTTGGCGTGCGCTCGGAGAGCGGCCATTGCATCTTTCTTCATCATGGCTCCTATGCCGTTACAACGGCGACTGTACCAACATATCCCACGCCGACCAAGCTGTTCGGCGTCAGGGGCGCATCAAAACCACTAGCTCCACCAACCGGGGCCCAACCCCACTGGATCACGCGACTGCCCTCACCAATGGTGCCGATGGCTGTTTGGCCCGAGGCGTACCAAGTATTCGTATCTGGGCGTGGATCGCGGATGGCCTGTGGGTCACTAACCGGATACATCCCAAGCTGCAACTGCGGCTGATCTGGGGTCCAACATTGAGGGCAGGCTTTGATCGCGGTTTGCTTGGTTTTGACCGTCAGGTTCTTGAGCTTTTTCAGGTCGAAACGGAACCCGCACAGGTCACAGAAACCAAATGCTTTTGCGCCGTTAGCAAAACGATTGCTCATGAGATGAACATTTGCCTTGGTACGAACCGTACCGCTGCCTTCTCACGGTCCTCGCCCATAGCCAATTCCAGATCTTGATCGTACTGCGCTTTTAGTACTTGCATTCTTTCCATTGCACCGGGGATTTTCATGGAAAGATAGTACGCAAGGCCAGAGATAAGTGGCGGTATAAAACGAAACGGGATGTCTTGAGTGTACGTCCCGCCTGCGCCAGCATCTTGAAGTCTACGAAGCCTCCAATAGACAAACTGATATTGCTGTGACCCATCCGGCGTGGGCCAGATAACAACTTGAGGCGTCGGTGCCTGCCGGTTAACCCACACTTGGATAGGCCGCGCTTGTTGCAATTTGTTGGGGATACTGGAGTACGTAGAGACCGAGATGCGCGTAATGGTCAAATCAACTTGCGTGGAAACATTGCCTGCGCCGGTTCGAATGACATGCTCCAGAAGATCCACCGTGTCATCTGGCAAGTTATACGTATTTGTACCCTGTACAAGATTAATTGTTCCAGAGTCTACGGTCCAAAGATTTATGCCTAAATTTGCCCACGATGCAAGGAGAATGTTTAACGACCTCCTAGCGGTACGTAGGTCATATCCTGTCCTGGCCTCCGCTCCGCAGCGTTCAAAACTTTCCTCCAGAATCTCATTAAGATCTGGATTAAAAACCGTAGTTCCGGAAGTAGTCATACTGTATCCTTCCAGCGCTTAGCCGTTACCACTTGCCTAACGTGTCTTTTGCTAATACCAAACTCAACCGCTAGTTTTGCAGTTTCAACTCCGCCCTCTGATTTGGCACGTATAGCAGCTACGGTCTCTTCAGTAAGTTTTACTGACAACCTTCTACGTAAATTGTCTGCTCGGCTTAACCACCTAAGATTGTTTAAACTATTGTTTCTAATATCAGAATCAATGTGATCGCACTCAAAACCACTTGGTGGTTCACCAACAAAAGCCAACAAAACAAGCCTATGGACTTGATGCTGCGTTAGAACACCATCTTTGCATAACGCGGCTTTGAGATACTTTCCATTCGCAGGCTTTAAAGCAAGCATGCAACCGAGGCGTTTTGTTGGCCCCCATCGGCCTTCAACCACCCTGGGGACGGACCGCACTCTGCCAAAGTTTGAAACTTCGTAGTGGTTTTCGTACCCTACGACAGGCAACCACAGTTCTGATGTTTCAAATTCGGTCATGATTTACTTTGCTGTCAGCGCGGAACGCTTGAAGGCTTTGGCAGTAGGAGCGCCGGGAGAACCCGGCTTGCGCATCTTCTCACCTGATCCAGCGGCAATGCGTTTACGCTTTGCATTGATGTTGGCGTAGAGACCGACTTCTCCACCGTCTGCATACTCGGTGAAGTCAGTGTTGTCGCGGCGGGCATGACGCTTTCCATCCTGGAGAAAGTCCGTGTTGTCACGGCGCTTCTTGGTGACACCCTTTTGGATTGCGCCCATACCGCGACTGGCTCTCATACAAACCTGCCTTTAGTCTTGCCACGCATTTCACAGCCGCCACCACGTACTTGACCGCCCTTGGCGTAGCCAACCCGGCCACCACGAGCGCGGAGTTCGTAGTCCGTATCCTCGTCCCGCGTGCGAGAACGAGGAGACTTCTTCTTGGGCATAGCTTGCAGAACAGGCTTGTTGGCCTCCATAGCTTCAGCACGGCCTTTGGCAACAGCCGGAGGAGTCTCTTCAGAGCCAATCCTGCGGCGAGTCACATTGGCTTCTGCTTTTGCCGGTGGCAACTGCTTCGGGCTATCGCCACCCTTGACCGGCGTACCAGACTTCGGGCCTTCAAGCCTGTCCATCTTGTTTACACCAACACGCTCGGCGGGCGTGACATTGCGACGGCCAGAAGCGCCAAGGAACGTCACCGGAGTTTCGGTGGTTGCCAGTGCGCGGCCAGTTGGCTTGGCGGCTTGTGCGCCACGAGCAGCCATACGCAAACCTGACAAGCCAGAAACGCCAACAAGCGTGTTCAGAATGTTGCGCTCTGTGTCGCTCATGCTCCGGCTGCCATCAGAAGGCGGAGCAGTGTAGGAGCCAGCACCTGGGATTTGTCCGGTCGGAGTGGAATCTACACGCGCAGCGGAAGCAGGTGCTGCAGCTTTGGCTGCAGGCTTGGGAACAGGTTTAGACGCACGAACTGACGCAGCAGGCCCCTGGTTTACAAAGCGCTTGGCACGCTCGTAAACATCTTGGTCAAAGCTGCCCTTCTCTTCGCCAGAAGCAAGTGCATCAAGCGCCGAGTAGCGCTTGGGCATGGCCTTGTCTTCAAAGTCCTCAAGATCACGGGGCTTGGCCTTGGGAAGAGCTTTGTCTTCAAAGTCTTCCATGCCGCCTTCGGCAAATTTACGTACCCGGCGCTTCATACAATTTTCCCGCGAGTCTTGCCGCGTTGGGCGCAGCCATCGATCTTGCCGCCCTTGGCGTACTTGGAGTCAGGCGTCAAGGCGCTCTTTTGCTTGTCTACAAGCATCTCACGGATTCCGGCAGGAATCGTTGGGTCAATCCCCTTCTTGGGATAACGCTTCTTTAGCGACTCAACTTCGCGCTTAGATTCGGCTGCGTAATCCATGATTGCTCCTTAGCAGGCTTTGCCGCCCATTGCCATCTTGATGATCTTGCCCTTGGTCTTGCCCTTGGACTCGATACCGCCGCCTCGGGCATAACCTTTGCCCTTGGCTTCTGCCATCTCATGCTTGATCATGGCCTTAGGAGCGCCCTTCTTCTTCATGAAGGCCACTTCCTTCTTCATCATCGCGGGGGATTCTTTTTTCATGATGCCTCCTTCGGCATGTGCTTTGGGACCAACAAACTTCTCGGCAACGCTACGGGGGATGCCTGTGCCCTTAGGATCTTTCAGTGCTGCGTACATCAGACGCTCTTGTGCTTTTGAGCGAATA
>Ga0315902_10003441_pt1 | contig 23670 bp, 14 predicted proteins | sample LakEriMetagenome_9_FD_203523 | JGI IMG/M metagenome (GOLD analysis project Ga0315902, IMG submission 203523) | Freshwater fungal communities from buoy surface, Lake Erie, Ohio, United States - Buoy 12 MA117 | ecosystem: Environmental > Aquatic > Freshwater > Lake > Lake biofilm | place: USA... | reverse complement strand
CACCCTCGACATTCGAACGACGCTTCATGCGCGAGGCGATGCGCGCGCCGCTGCTCGCGGCCGATGACGAGCAGGCGCTCGCCCGCCGCTGGCGCGACGATCACGACGACGAGGCGCTCCATGAACTGACTGGCGCCTACATGCGCATGGTCATCGCCATGGCCGGCCGCTTCCGTCGCTACGGCCTGCCGATGGCGGACCTCGTCCAGGAAGGCGCGGTGGGCCTGATGCAGGCCGCCGAGCGCTTCGACCCTGATCGCGGCGTGCGCTTCTCCACCTACTCGGCCTGGTGGGTCCGGGCGGCCATGCAGGACTATGTGCTGCGCAACTGGTCGATCGTCCGCACCGGCACAACGACAGCCGGCAAGGCGCTGTTCTTCAACCTGCGCCGCCTGCGCGCCCGGCTGGGCGATCTTGAAGGCAGGCTCAGTCCGGAGGCCTGTTCGGCCATCGCCATCGAACTGGGCCTGGATACGGCCGATGTCGAGGCCATGGCCGGTCGCATGGCGGCCGGGGACCGCTCGCTGAACGCGCCGGTTTCCGGCGACGCCGACGAGGACTGGCAGGGCCTGCTGGCCGATGATCGGGCCGGACCCGAGGAGGAAGCCGGCGGCGTGATCGATGACGAGCGGCGGTCGGACCTGGTCGCCGGCGCACTGGCGGTCCTCAGCGAGCGAGAGCGCGGCGTCGTCATCGCCCGTCGCCTTGTCGACGAGCCGCAGACACTGGAGCAGCTCGGGGCGGAGATGGGCATCTCCAAGGAGCGGGTTCGCCAGATCGAGCAGGTCGCCCTGAACCGCATGCGCGATTACATCAGCAATCGGGTCGGCGATCCGGCCGCGGCCGGCCTGATCGGCTGAAGCCGGGGTTCCGCTCGCCGCCCGGCCACGCTATGACCGCCGATCTGGGGTCCAGTAGCTCAGCAGGATAGAGCAGCGCTTTCCTAAAGCGAAGGTCGGGGGTTCGAGTCCCTCCTGGACCGCCAGTGTAAGTCTATGATATGTCTGCGCTTGCCCGCCCGGACGCCGGTCGACGTCGAACTGCCTGGACCGCCAGTGAGCCCAGGCGCCACGAGGCGTGGCGGCGGATGAGGGTGACGCCGTGCGCCGCCCCGGTCAGGCCGCCCACCTCCAGCGCCATCAGCCCACGAAGGGCGATTGTGTCTTCGCCCCTTGGCTCAGGTTGCGTCCGCACACCCGACCCTACCGAATATCGTTGATGATCTCCGCAGCGCCACTCACTCGCTACGGCGCCCAATGAAGGGCGCGCTTCGCGAGCGGCGCAGCTTCCGCCCAGCTACGCCACGCCCGGGAACATGACCCGCGTCGCGACGACGCCACAAGAATCCCGACCGATGATGTCCGGATCGCCGCCGGCTTACCGTTCCTGTGCCTGAGGGCTTCCTGAACAGGATACGGAACATGAACCAAGCAGCAGCAGGCATCGGCGCGATGGTGATCGCGATTCTGGCGCCGACCGTGGCCGACGCGCAGAACGCACCGGCGCTTCAGCTCTTTGCCGAAGTCGGCTTTGGCGGAGAATCGAAGCGTGTCGACCGGGGTGTCGAGAACCTCGGGACCGTGAAATTCGGTGACCGGGCGCGCAGCATGATCGCCGACGGACGCTGGGAGGTCTGCCTGGACGCCGGCTACCAGGGCGGCTGCCGGGTCGTTCAGGGCCGTGTCAGCGACATGGGCGACTGGAACCAGCGGGTCAGTTCCGTCCGGTACCTTGGTCCGGGCGACTGGGGCTCGGGCTCGGGTTCGGGCGCAGAGACCGGCGCACGACCGGCGGCGGCCGGCGGTGAATCCGGCGCGGCGTCGCCCGGACCCGCCTATCGGCTGGACTGGCAGCCGGAGGTCATCGGCCGGATCTACGACGCCGACTGGGGGCAATTGACACTCGAACGCTGGGATCTCGGCGGCGTTGCCGGACGCTATGCCGGCAGGGCCACGGATGGGTCGGACGCCGGACGCATCGAGGGGATCGCCACGGCCGACCCGAGCGATGGCGGCGCCACCTTCGCCGGCCACTGGTACGCTGCGACCGCTCGCCAACGCTGCGCCACCGAGCGGGGCGGCACCCATTACTGGGGCTCGGTGACACTCATTTTCAACCGCGATCGCACCGGTTTCCAGGGCTACTGGGACTACTGCGACGCCGGCGGCGCCGCCGAAGGCTCCTGGAACGGCACGCTGATCGGCCGCGACCCGGTCATCGCCGCCGCCGTTAACGCCCAGCTGGCTAGACAGCCTGGCGCGTCCGCTCAGGCCGCCGCAAAGCCCGGAGCCAGCGGCGTATCGCCAGCAGTTCCCGTCGATGCAAAGGGCCAGCCCCTACCGGGTTTCATTGATCGCACAGCCCGCACCGCCGGCGAGGAGCTCGAACGCCGCGTCCAGGACCGGATTCGCGAAGGTATCGGGAAAGCGTTCTGAGACTGCGAACAGGAATGGAGACCCCGATGACGATCCTGTCCCGTCGCAAACTGATCGCGACCGCCCTGGCCCTTGCCGCCGCCGGCCACGGTCGGGGCGTCTCGGGACAGAGCGTCAATGCCGGGGTCGCCGGCCTTATGGCCAAGCTGGCGTCCCTGACCTGGGACCGCCGCCGGGCCGAGCAGATATGGAACCAGGCGGGAGGGCCCCGGTTCGAGATCATCGACTATGTCGACATGCGGTTCCTGGGGAAGGTCCACCGTCAGCCGGTCGTGCCGGCGGTCGCCAGCCCGGAAGAGCAGAAGGCGCGTGGAATCAAGCTGACCTACGAGCAGATCGCCGACATCCGCGAGGCGCTCAGCGCCATATCGCTCTACCTCAGGGGTCTCGGGATGGCGCCTCCGAAGCTGCCGATGGCGGACGGCAAGTTCTATGTCTTCGTCTGCGGGGACATGGCCGACATCGCCGGCGCGGCCGGGGATGCACGGGGCGTGGGAATGAACGACTTCGGGGGCGAGACCCCATTCACCACCGTTCCCGAGGGAACACATCTGATCCTGAGTTCGCTCGGGTACTTCGATCCTTACAAGGACCATCCCTTCTCAACAAAGATCACCATCGCCCATGAACTTGTCCATGCGATTGACCGGTACATGGTCGTCTCCGACGACAAGCCGGGCGTGCTCGATGGCGTCGGCAAGTGGTGGAGCGAGGGCAATGTCGACTCAGCGCCGCAGTACTCTCTCAAGGCTCTCGGCTACGAGCCCGAAAAGACGCTCAGGAAGGGGGCGCGCAGTCACGCCAAGAACATTGGCGCGCGCCCATTTGACTATCCGCTGACGTTGAAGGGGGTTCCGCCCCGTCGTCCGGCCTGGGTCCGGGAGGGCCTCCCTCCGCCCGTGGCGCCGCTGACCGAGGCTGACTACGCCCGCGGCTTCTGGACTGACAACGCGCCCTATTTCACCTCCTCGTTCTGGCGTTTCCTGATGAAGGAAGAGGCGCCGGCGCGGAAAGGCCGCGGGGGGACGGTCCCCGGTGACTTCGAGCTGTTCCCCAAGCTGAGGGGCGTTGTCATCAGCTCGACGGATGTCGCCAAGGCCGCCGCCAACCGCGAGTGGATGGACACCGGCGTGTCGGCGCTCGACGGCTTTCTGCGCGAGCAGCATCCGACCTGGGGCGCCACCGGACTGTACCGGGCGTTTCCGGCGTTCATCGCCCACTTCATTGAGTGGCCTGATCAGGTCATCAAGAGCCGTCAAGGCATCCTTGCCCATGAGAAATGGTTGGCCGCCCTGTTCATGGAGGGCGCGCCAAAGAAGCCCATTTCCATCGACAAGGACATTGCCGTCGAATTGACTGTCCTGCCGCTCGCGGCCAAGGCCATCCGGTTCGAGATCCCGCAGATCGGCATCGGGCCCGATGACTATCCGCCCGTCACGATCACAGTCTCCATCCTTGATGGCGACGGCCAGGCCAACCCCATCGACAACATCCATGTCGGTCTGCGCGGCCAGTGCCTCGCCAACGGGGTATCCCAGCCCGGCCGATACAGCGGCGGTCGTGTGCGGCGGTGGGCGAGCGTGCGGGCGACGCCGCTCAAGCGATCGACGGTGAAAGACGAGACGATCCTGTCCTTCATCAACGTGGCGCCTGACCCCACCACCACCCGACCCGTGCGCATCCGCGTCCAGGTCAGCCTGCAGGCCGCGAGCACGACAGGCCAGTGCAGCTACCATCCCAAGCCGGTGGACAAGCCGGACGGCGGAACGGTCGCGCCCCCGCCTTCGAAGGCCCCCAGCGCACCCGAGGCGACGCCGGTGGTTCCGATCACGATCGACGCGGAAGAGATCCGGATCGTCCTGAACAAGAACGCCGATCTGGTCAGGATGTTGAACGATACGCTCGATATCAACACATCGTCGGCCATTGATCGTGAGAACGAAGAAGGGTCCTCGCGCCTACAGGGATCGGCCGCCAGCGTCATGGGCGCCATCTCAGGCGGCGAGGTCAGGCCCGGCGTCGGGATTGGCAACTTTGACCCGGCGCTGGTCGCGGCCGCCAAGATGCGCGCCCTGGAAATCACCCTCACCATCCCTTCGGTCAAACCCGGCTATGTGGGAAGCGTCTCCGGCGGAAGGGTCACAGCGGAATGGCACGAGCCCGCCTATGCCCCGTTCGCCGAGTACGGCGTCAGCACCTCGGTGCGGATCGAAACCGATGTCGTGCAGGTGCAGATCACCTCGTCGGGCGACGGCGCGATCCTCGGCACGTTTTCGGCCGACTTCGACCGCGGCAGCGAGAACACCGAGGCGATCTTCCGGGGGCGCATCGAGGGCCGGTTCAGCCTGGGCATCGCCAACGACGCAGTGGCGGAAGGACATGCCCTGCCGGAGGATCCCTCCGCCTGCATGCCGACGGACTTCTTCATTACATCGGCCCGTAACGGCATGAAGACCGCGGAGATGGCCGAGTTCTTCCGCCAGCTGGCCGCCGAGATGGGGGCCGGCCTATCATCCGGTGGCGGAGGCGGGGCCGGAAGCGGTGGAGGCGGCGGTCAGGGCGGCGCCGGCGGACAGGCCGGGGTGCTGGAGCCCGGCGGCTGCAAGGTGACCCCTGCAGAGTTCGACGCCTGGTTCGAGGACCTCTATGGCTCGCATCCGATGATCACGCCCGCCCAGCGCGCGGAAATGAAGCAGCAGTTCCTGAGCACCTGGGACTACACCGAGCAGTTGATCTGCGCCTCACGCAACGTGTCCTGACCGGGAGCCCGGACGTCATGACGCTCTCCAACGCTTGCCGTGCGGGACTGCTGGCCCTTTCCGTGATCGCCACGCCGGCCTCGGCGCGGGACGAGACGCAGGGGAACCCCGTTGGAACTGCCCCCGGCCCGCTGGATGGAAACTGGCGGGTGACGCGGGCCGACGATCCCTTCGACGCCGCCCTGATGCTGATGCAGATCCAGCAGGACGGACGGCGGATCGAGGGCGACTACGTTCTGTTCCAGCCCTTCTGCGGCATCGACCTGCCGCCCGCCGCGGCCGGAGCCGAGTCCTGTGAGTTCGACGGCGTCTCGGAGGATGTGACAGGCCGGGTGCGCGGCGGACGGGCGACGATTGTGTTCCGCCCCGGCGCCGATGAGCTGCCGCATCGGCTGATCATCCCGGCGAAGCCAAGCAATGGACGGCTGGAGGGGCGCTATCTGGCCCCGGGCGAAGGCGTCGGGATCGCGGTGCGGCTGAGCCGCCCGCCAGAGTGAGCTGTCCGGTCTGGCTGTGATTTGACGTTCTCTCTTCAGGACGGCGAAGGGCCGTCGAGGGAGCACCGCCTGACATGAAGTTCTCGATCCTCGCGACCCTCGCGGTCACTCCGGTTCTCCTGCTGACGGGCTGTGGCGCCCAGGGCGGTTCGACGGACGCTGTAGCGCCCGCCAGTTCGCCCGGCGCCGCAGAGGCGGCGGCATCTGGTGTGGCGGAAGTGATCCGCTCCGAAGCGGCCGGCCGCCCCATCCCGCGTGACGGTGTTCCGGACTATGTCGAGACGATGCCCGACGCCGCCTACATGACGTCCTCGTCAGGCGAGAACGCGCTGCGGTCCACGGGCATGATGATGTACGGCGTGAAGCAGCCCGCCGCCGAGGTCATCGCCTTCCACCGCGCCTCGATGGAGCGGCTCGGCATGACGCCCGGCGAGGCGACCAGCCGGCCGGTTCGCAAGACGACGGAGACCAGGTTCGAGGGACAATCGAGCGATGGCAGGTCCAAGCTCGCCGTCACCGTCATCGAGAGCGGCAAGGCCACAATTGTGGTCCAGCTCCACTATTCCGATGAGAAGGGCTGATCACAGTGCAGACGCTGGCGCGTCGGCGCATTCGTCCTAGTATCTCCAATCTGATGTAGCGGCCTGGAGAGACGATGTGAGTGCTGTCCCGATCGAAGCCCGCTATCCGGACGCACCCGAGCCCGTGCGGCAGGCCGCCGACCGACTGGCCCCCGAACTCTGGGGCGAGCTGCGCCGGATCGCCAAACGCGAGCGGTTCCGCGTCAAGGCGGGCGAAACCCTGCGCACGACGGCCTTGATCAGCGAGGCCTGGCTGAAGCTGCGGCGCAGCGAAGGCTGGCTGGACGACAACCACTTCCTCCACGCCGCCGCCCTCGCCATGCGCCACACCCTGGTCGACCATGCCCGGGCGCGCCTGGCGGCCAAGCGCGGGTTCGGCAAGGTCGACGCCCTGACCGACGACATCGAACCCTATTGGGAGAGCGATGAGCGCCTTGTCGAGCTGGACGAGGCCCTCGGCCGCCTGTCGCGCCTGAACCCCCGCCTGTCCCAGGTGGTCGAGTTCCGCTTCTTCGCGGGTTACAGCGACGAGCAGACGGCGAAGGTGATGGGCGTCACCGACCGCACGGTCCGGCGTGACTGGGTGAAGGCGCGGGCCTGGCTCTATCGCGAACTGAACGGCGTCGTCGGCGACATGGCGCCGGTTGAAATCAACCACGGCCAGCCTGATGGCGACGGCGTCAACGAAGCCCGTATCGCGTTCTGATCTGATTGATTGCCTTGAGTTGCGAGGCGCCCGCCGGGCCCAGCGCGGCCAGGACCTTCTCGGCCTCGTCGAGCAGAGCCCCGGCCTCGACGCCGCGCCCTTGGGCGGCCCGCACCCGGCCCAGGGAAATCGCCACGACCGCCCACGCTGGATGGCTGGCGCCGAGCTCGGCGCGCACATCGGCAAGCCCCTGCTCACTCAGCCTCTCGGCCTGGCCGAGCGCGCCGGACGTCAGCCGGGCCTCGCTCAATCCGGCGAGGGCCGACGCATAGTGCAGACTGCCGACGCCGGCATGCTCACGCGCCATCGCCACCGCCTCTTCCAGCAGAGCCGCCGCCTCGCCGGGCCGCTTAAGCTGTAACAGGGTTTTGCCGTAGTTGCTGATCAGGGCCGCCGTCGCCGCGGAGGCGCCGTACATCCGGCGCCGCACCTCAACCGCCTTCGCGAACAGGGGCTCGGCGCGGTCCGGACGGCCGGACAGGACTTCCAGCGCCGCGAGGTTGTTGAGGGTGTTCAGGGCGTCAGGGCCTTGCGAAAGCCCCGTCGCCTCCCAGACTCCAAGCGCCGACCTGAACATCGGGATGGCCTCATCGTTGCGCCCGGCCGCCGCCAGCATCACGCCCAGATCATTGTAATGGGTGCCGGTGTCGCGATGTTTGACGCCGCTGATGGCGAGCCGAGCCGGCAGATTGGCCTGCAACAGGGCGACCGCCTCCCCGACCTTGCCCTGATCGCGCAGCAGGCGGGCCTCTCCGAGACGGCTGTCGACCAGTTGTGAGCGCCAGCGGTCCGGATCGGAGGCCCAGAAGCGCTGCGCCTGGGCCAGGAAGCCGGCGGCGTCGTCCGGCTCCGACTGTCGCAGCTTCACCTGGGCCAGATCATAGGCCGCGGAAGCCACAATGGCGGGGTCGACGCCCGGCGCGGTCATCAGCCGGGTCAGAAGAGGCTCGGCCGCCTCGTAGTCGTTCAGATAGAAGTAGAGTTCGCCGAGCATCCGGACGACAGGTCCGCCGCGAGCCGGGTCTGCCTCAAACTGGGCCAGCACCTGCGCGGCGGCCTTGTCGAGCACCTGCTCGGCGTTGGCGTCGGCGCCGCCGGTCTCGGCGGCGTTGCGCAGCATGAAGTAGAGGTACTGCTGGACCGCCTCCATCCGCGCCTGCTCACGCACGGCGGCGTCGCGCTCGCGTTCAGCCCTTTCGGCCTGGTTCAGAGCCAGCCCAAGCCCGCCGGTCAGACTCAACACGACGGCCGCCGCCGCCGCGATGGGCCAGCGCCGGCGCCGCAGGAAGCGGCGCAGCGCATAGCCTTGCTCGCCGGCTCGGGCTGCCACCGGACGTCCCTTAAGCGCGTCCCGAAGGTCGGAGGCGAAGGCGGCGACGGTCGCGTACCGCTCCTCCGGCTCCTTGCGCAGCGCCCTGGCGAGAATGGAGTCCAGATCCTGGATCATCGCCGTCTGGCCGGCGGCGGGCTCGACCAGGGTGGCCAGCCGCGGTGGCACTTCTTCCGCGACCCTACGGACCGCAAGGGCGATCGGCTCTCCCTCCACGATGATCGGGGCGCGCCCGGCCAACAGCTCATAGAGGGTCGCCGCCAGACCATAGACGTCCGTCATGACGCTCGCCGCGCCGCCCTCGAGCAGCTCCGGGGCCGCATACTCGATAGAGACCGGCGTCTCCGTGCGCGTACCCGGCGTAGGCGCCAGCGTCCGCGCGACGCCGAAGTCGATCAGACGGGTGCGGCCGTCGCCGGTCACCAGGATGTTGGACGGCTTGATGTCGCGGTGGACGATCAGCTTGGCGTTCGCATGGGCGACCGCCTCGCAGGCGTCCAGGATGAGGGCTACCCTGTGCCGCGCGTCGGCGCCGTTTCCGGCGGCCCATACGTTGATCGGCGCCCCATCAACATACTCAAGCACCATGAACGGGCGACCGTCCGGGCCGAGCCCGCCGTCCAGCAGCCGGGCCACGCCGGGATGCTCGAGCTCGGCGAGAATCTGGCGTTCGTCCTGGAAGCGGCTCCAGAAGGCGACCGGCAACGGTCGCATGAGCTTGAGCGCCGCCTGCTGCCGATACTCGCCATCCGCCCGTTCGACGCGATAGACCTCGCCCATGCCGCCGGCGCCGAGCGGGGCCACGATCTGCCAGGCCCCGAAGCGTGCGCCAGTCTCCAGCCCGGCTTCGACAGGTTCGGCCGGGGTGGTCAGAAAGGTCTCGGATGTCTCGGCGGCGGCCAGCAGCGAGCGGGCCTCGCGCTCCAGGTCCGGGTCATCGCCAAGCCGATCGCGAACCAGCGCGTCGCGTTCGGACAGCGGGCGGTCCAGCGCCTCATCCAGCACGGCTTCGAGTCTGACCCAGTCCACAACGCCCTCCAGGCCAGTTCACCGGATAACGGTGTCTTGCGGTCCGCGCCCCGTCAACCTGCGCCGAGGTTGTAGGTCAAGGTCACATAGCTCCCCGGGGAATCGGGTATCGGGGCAATGCTGATCTGGACGCCGCGATCGACGTCCTCAGCCGCGCTCGCGGCCAGGATCAGGGCGCCGTTCAGGTTGATGTCGTTCCGCTCGGGAAGTCCCGAGGCGTCAAGCCGGGCCCGGTAATAGGCGGCGACCTTGTCGGCGGAGTCGGACGTCCGGAAGGCGACCATGCCGCCCTTGCGGCCGGCCGATCCGTTGCCCTCCAGCACGCTCTCGATCCGCGCGCCGGGATAGAGCGGCGCGAAATCGGGCAGGTTGGCGGGCGGCTTGACCAGGTTGCCGGACCGCAGCGTGACGTTCTCGCCGTTCCCCCCGTCAACGGGAATGCGCGTCTCACGTTCGCCGCAGCCGGCCAGGGCGAAGCCGAGCAGGATCACGCAGGATAGTCCTAAGGTACGCATGGGTCGCTCCGATGGCGCATGGCTTTGCTGACCATTACGAGAACCGGCGGCCCGCCCGGACAAGCGCCGCAGGGGAATCGGCGGAGTCAGAGCGAAATACCTCGCGAGACGGGCCGGCCCAGACTGCCACCACCGCCAGCGAGTCAGCGCAACACGTCTCCTTGCGGCGGTAGCCACTGGGGCGTTCGAGAGAGCCCGATAAGGGCGGCCGGATCCCAGCGTCCGCACCTGACTCTCAGCGGACGTCGAAAATGACCGCATCCCGAGTGCTTGTCGTCGGCGTCTTTGCCGTTTGGGTCGGGTTGGCCGACGCCGGTCAGCCGCCGGGACGCTCTGCAAGCCTGGCGAGGTTGGCCTCATGGCTGGCCCGCGTGATGCGGAAGAAGGTCAGCGCGCCGATGGCGACCAGGTAGGTCACGGCCAGGGCCGGGATGTAGGTCAGGCCCAGGTTGCGGATCACATCCTCGCCAACCTCGCCCGGCTTGGCGTTGTCGGGGAAGCCGATGGCGAGCAGCACCATGCTGGAGGCGAAGATACCCACGCCTGAGACAGCCTTGGCGACGAAGATGTTGGCCGCGAAGAACAGACCCTCCGACCGGCGGCCGTTCTTGACCTCGGTCTCCTCGACAACGTCGGCGATCATCGAGGAGTGCAGCACCGCGGCGATGCTGGCGAAGGTCACCGAGACCATGGCCTGCACCCAGAGGAGCGGCAGCAGGGCGGGGTGACCGTTCTCGGGGAACAGGCCCAGCAGCCTCAGGATGATCGGCGCGGTGCCGATGCCGAAAGCGAGCACCTTGCTGAGGATGGCGGCGTTGCGCTTGCCCAGGGCCTTCGACAGCGGCGTCGCCAGGGTGACCGCCGCCGCCGAGGAGATGAACTGGGCGAACACGAAGAACGAGATCTGCGCCGCGCCCAGGCCCCAGAAGAAGGTGTTGAAGTAGAGGTTCAGCGCCACGGTCAGGCCGTAGCTCATGGCGTTGAAGACGCCCGAGATCATCAGCGGGGCCAGCGATCGGTTGGTCACCGCCTCGAAGATTTCCCGGAAGGTCTGGCCGACCGACAGCGCGCGCACTGGCGGCTTTCGAAGGCGCGGGATCTCGCGGTGCGTGCCCAGCGCCGAGGCCAGGATGACGATCAGCATCACCGCCGCCGAGGTGACGCCATAGAGGGTGTAGCCGGCCGGGTTCAGCTGGGCGGTGGCGTACTCGGCGCTGGGCTTGAGGAAGACCTGGAAGGTCAGCAGCGTCATGATCAGCGCGCCGTACCAGATGAACAGCGCGCGGAAGGCCATCAGCTTCGTGCGGCCGTGATAGTCGCTCGTCAGCTCCGGCGCGAGGGCGGCGCTGGGAATCTCGAACATGGCCAGGAAGGTCCGCACCAGCAGGGCGGTGAACACCAGGTAGGCGAAGAGGGCGTTCTCGGACCAGCCGCTCGGCGGCATCCAGATCATCAGATAGGTCACCGCCACCGGTATGGCGGACAGGTACATGAACGGGTGGCGACGGCCCCAGCGGGAGTGGAGGTTGTCCGATAGCTGGCCGATCAGAGGGTCGATCAACGCGTCGATGACCAGGGCGATCATGATCGCCAGCCCGACCTTGGCGGCCGGCAGTCCCACAACCTGATTATAGTAGATCAGCAGCAGGTAGGAGAAGCCGTTGTCCTTCAGACCCAGCGCGACGCCGCCCAGGCCGTAGAAGAACCGGGTCGATCTCCGCAGAGGAACCTCTACGGCGGCAGCGGAAGAGTCGGTCATTCGCGTTCCTGGTCGGCGCCGCGGCCGTGACGGCCGCCTGGGGTCGGGCTGGGGAAGGTCAGGGCGCCTTTCGGCCGTGGGTGATCAGGCCGACTGCGTTCAGATGCGTGTTCGGGGGATAGCGCCGCAGCGCCTCCTCGATCGGCTCGGTGCCCCAGCCCGGGCGGTCGGAGATGACGATGCAGCCGTCCTCGAACACCGGCGCGTGGGTGAACAGCTCGTCGTCCCAGGCCAGGCGGTCGATGTCGGTCTCCATGATCCGCAGGTTGGGGACGGCGGCCGCGAACTGGGCGTTCATCATCGTCGCCAGGTGGCCATAGAAGTTGTGGGGCGCGACATTGACGTCATTCGCATCGGCCATGGCCGCGATCTTCATCGACTGCCAGGCGCCGTTCCACAGCAGGTCGATAATGGCGACGTCCATGGCCTGTTCGGCGAAGAAGGGCACGAAGGCGGCCGGCCCCACCAGGGTTTCGCAGGAGGCGATCGGGTGGCGGCTCTCCCGCCGGATCGAGGCCAGCGCCCTGGGGTTCAGGGTGTCGAGCTCGATCCACATCAGCTCGGTGTCGGCCAAGGCGCGCAGCAGCTCCAGATAGCCTTCGGTGCGGGCGTTGAAGTTGAGGTCGAGCAGGATCTCCACGTCGGGCCCGGCGCCTTCACGCAGGGCGGCGATGTGGTCGATGATGCCCCGGGTCACCTTGCGATCGACGTTCAGGCCCGGCTCGAAGGGAACCCCGAAGCCGGTCGCCCAGCCCACGGGCTTGCCGTCGACGTAGCGGTAGACGTTGGTCTTGAGCGCCTTGAAGCCCTTCTCGCGAACTTCCCGGCCCAGCGAGACCACGTCATCGCGGGTCTCGATCATCGGCAGGTAATGCGGCTTGCGGCTGATCCGCCAGGTGCCGCAGTGCGACCAGTAGACCGGCGCGCGATCCCGCACCTTGCCGCCCAGCAGCTGGGCGCAGGAGACGCCGAGCGCCTTGCCCTTGGCGTCCAGCAGGGCGTTCTCGATGGCGCCCATCGCCTGACCGATCAGGCCGCCCAGCGCCGGCCGCATGGCGTTCTGGAGCAGGGCGAATATCTTCTCGTGATCCATCACCGACTGGCCGATCAGGCGCGGTGTGATCTGCTGGATGATGGCGGCGATGCCGGGATTGCCGAAGCCTTCGTCGTACTCAGACCAGCCGACGATGCCTTCGTCGGTGCTGATCTTGACGAAGTAGTAGTTCCGCCAGCCGGCGTCGCAGGCGAGGGTCTCGATGTGGGTGATCTTGGGGGAGGCGGTCATGTCGGAGGGTCCTGACGGGAGCTAGGCGTGGTCGGCGAGGACGAGGTCCGCGCCCTTTTCACCGATCATGGTGGCGGCGGCGGCGGTGTTGCCGGAGACGATCAGCGGCATGATCGAGGCGTCGATGACCCGAAGGCCGTCGACGCCATGGACCTTCAGGCGCGGATCGACGACCGAGGTGCGCGGATCGACGCCCATCGTGCAGGTGCTGGTCGGGTGATAGGTCGTGCGGCCGGTCTGGCGGGCCCAGGTTTCGAGCTGGGCGTCGGTCGGCGGATCGCCCAGCGGATAGACCGGCGACTCGATGATGTCGGCCAGCGGGCGGGTGCGGGCGATGGTGTCGATGATCCGCAGGCTGTCGACCATCACGCGGACGTCGTTGGGAGTGGCCAGGTAGTTGCGGTGGATGATCGGCGGCGCGTCCGGGTCGGCTGAGCGGATGCGGATGTGGCCGCGGCTCTCCGGTCGGCAGGGGCTGGCGTTCATGGTCATGCCGCTGAACGGATGCGGATGCAGCGACCTGGGCTTGCCGTCCGGCGCCGCCCCGAAGCTCAGGGGATAGAAGTAGAGCTGGGTGTCGGGCCGGGTTTCGCCGGGGCGGGTGCTGACGAAGGCGCCGCCCTGGTTGATGCCCAGGCTCAGGGGCCCGGTCCGGGTCAGCACCCACCGGATGCCGGCCAGGATCTGGCGGGGCAGCGTCTTGTAGGTGTCGTTCAGCGTCGGCAGCTTCACCTTGTAGGAGAAGCCGGTGAACACATGATCCTGGAGGTTTTCGCCGACCGCCGGGCTGTCGGCGACGACCGGAATCCCGTGCAGCTGCAGCAGCCCGCCGGGTCCGACGCCCGACTGCTGGAGCAGCATGGGCGAGTTGATCGATCCAGCGGCGACCAGCACCTCCGCCCGGCAGCTGGCGGTCACCAGACGGCCCTTGTGGCTGTACTCCACCCCGATCGCCCGCCGCCCGTCGAACAGGATCCGCCGGGTCTGGGCGTTTGTGACCACAGTGAGGTTGCGGCGGCGCATGGCCGGATCGAGGAAGGCGCGGGCGTTGCTGGTCCGGCGGCCGCCGCGGATGCTGAACTGATAGAGGCCTACCCCGGCCTGTTGCTCGCCGTTGAAGTCGGCGTTCTCGGGGTGGCCAAGCGCCCTGGCGCTTTCTATCGCCCGATCCACCACCGGGGACTGGCGTCCCTTGATACTGGAGATCTGCCAGGGGCCGCCGACGGAATGGTGGTCGGATTCGCCCAGGTCGTTGTCCTCGGACCGCCGGAAGTAGGGCAGGACATCGTCGAAGCCCCAGCCGGTATTGCCCAGCGCCGCCCAGTCGTCGAAGTCCTCGCGCTGGCCGCGGATGTAGACCATGCCGTTGATGGAGCTGGACCCGCCCAGCACCCGTCCGCGCGGCCAGAAGTCGGTGCGTCCGCCCATCTGCTGATCGGGCTCGGCCGTGTAACACCAGTTGACCTTGGGGTCGTAGAAGACGTGGCCCAGCCCGGCCGGCATGTCGATCATCAGGCGCTTGTGGGAGCCGCCCGCCTCGAGCAGCAGGACGCGATGCTTGCCGGACTCGGTCAGGCGGTTGGCGAGCACGCAACCCGCCGAGCCCGCCCCGACGATAATGAAGTCAAACTGGTCCGGCATGATGTCCGAAGGGGCCCTGGCGTTGAACTGGATCAGCGGGGCGCGGCGAACCGAGCTTGGTCGAAGCGCGGCTTTGGCGGGCTGTTGCGGCCAGATGATTGGCGGCGGGGAGGGCATGCAAGCCGTTTCCCGGAGACGGCTGATCGGCTTCGAAATCGACTTGTCGAAATCTGAAAAAGACTGAAAAAACAATGATATAAACTTGAGAGATCGGGTTGTTCGCCGCGCGCCCGAGCCGCATGGTGTCCGGATGCGAACACGCGTCCTGTCGGAGCCTCGCCGGAACGCGGTCGTGCCGATTGACGGCGGGTCTGCTCGACGCCCATGGTCCGGGCACCACCGGGATCGCGGGTCGGTCAAGAGGGGGGCGGCGCTGATGGCCGGGGAAGGGGCGACCGCCGGATGAGTGAGCCAAGTCTGCTGCTCGAGACCATCATTCGCGGCATCGCGGCCGGCCTGTACCTTGCGACGGCGATCGTGATCGCCCGCTCGCTACGGACCCCCAGCCGCATCAGCGGCTCGCTCAGCTACGTCTCGAAGATGGCCCATGTGATCGCCCAGTTCCCGCCGGCCGTGGGCCCGTTGGGCCTGTGGTACCTGGTGGTCGACCTGCCGTCCGTGATCGGGGCCAGCCTCACCTGGATCTTCGTCACGGAGTTCTTCCAGGAGTCGCGCAAGTTCGACTGGCGGAAGATCATCCCGCTGGCCGTGGTGCTGATCAATGCGATCGTCGCCAAGCTCAGTCCGCCGGACATCGCCCGGCCGCTTTGGCTGTTCCATAACTTCATCACCGTCGGGCTGATGTTCCATGTGCTGGTCGTCGTGGTGCGCAGCTGGAGCAGCGACCTGGTCGAACGGCGGCGGTTGATCGTGACGCCGCTCTACATCTTCGCGAGCCTCTATTCGATCGGGGTCGCCTTCGTGCAGACCATGGAGCTGTTCACGTTCGCGCCCCGCCAGCCCTCGCTGTTCGCCGCCTTCACGCTGCTGGGCAGCAGCCTGCTGGGGATTATCGTGTTCGGTCAGGCCGGACCCGAACTGTTTGGCCAGCCCAAGACCGCCCAACCCAACAGCCAGACCCGCAACGAGCCGGTCGCGCCGCTGACCCCGGCCGAGAAGTCCCTGGCGGCCCAGCTTGACCGGCTCATGCGGGTAGAGCGGCTCTATCGCACGCCGAACCTGAGAATCTCGTTCCTCGCCCAGCAGCTGCGGGTGCCCGAACACCGGCTGCGGCATCTGCTCAATCAGGGGCTCGGGTATCGCAACTTCAACGCCTTCGTCGGGCAGTGGCGGATCGATGAGGCGCGAGACGCCCTGGCCGATCCCGAGCAGGCGCCGGTGCCGATCTCGACGATCGCCATCGACAGCGGCTTCCAGTCGCTCGCCCCCTTCAACCGGGCCTTCAAGCGCGAGACGGGCCTGACGCCCACCGAGTTCCGGACCAGGGCGCTGGGCGCCCTGGCCGCGAAATCCGGCGACGCATAGGGCGGCTCAGTCTTCGGCCAGCGCCATGTGCGCGGCGAGCGCCGGATCGTCGACGTAGTCCACGGCAGACTCGACCACGACATCGTGGATGAAGCCGGTGAAGGCGTAAGGACGTACGTAACGGTCGCTAACGGGGCTGGCCTCGTTGTAGCCGCAGCAGACGCCGCCAGCCGTTGGTCCGGCCGGCCACATGCCCCGCATCTCGCCCGTGGCCAGAACGCCGTCGTCGCAGAGCAGGCTGGCGACACCCGTGCAGCGGCCGGTCTTGCGGAACTCGAACGCCAGCCGGCGACGCCCGGGCGGCAGGGGCGCGGCCGACTCGAGGATCCATCGCCGGTCCGGGCCGACATACTCGTGCACAAGTCTGCCATCCTGGATGAACAGCACATAGCCGCCCGCCTGGCCTCCGACAGACAGGATCACCCCCTCGGCATCCTGCGACAGGTCCACATCAGCGACGATCCGATAGGAGCGGTTGGCTACCGATGGCGCCGCGTAGCCTGAGACCCGGTTCATCCCCTGCTGGAAGCGCCAGCGCCGGCGAGGCGGCCCCCAGTAGGTGAGCCCGATCCGCTCGCGGTTGCGATCGTCCAGCGGCAGCACATGGTTCGCCTCGGCTTCCCGCCACCACAGGGCGATGAGCTCCCGCAGCTTTTCGGGATGCTCGACCGACAGGTCGCGGGCCTCGGAAAAGTCGGTGTCGAGGTGGTAGAGTTCCCAGACATCTTCATCGAAGTCGGCGCCCTCCACGTGGTGGGTGACCGCTTTCCAGCCGTCGGCCCATACGCCGCGATGGCCCATGAGTTCGAAGTACTGGACCGACTTGCGTGCGGCGGCGTGCGGCTCTCCGAAGGTGTAGGTCAGGCTGGTTCCGGTGATCGGCTGCTGGGGAACGCCCAGGTGCGTTTCCGGCGCGGCCAAGCCGCAGGCCTCCAGGATCGTGGGGACGATGTCCGAGCAGTGGCAGAACTGGTGGCTGATCTGGCCCCCGTCCGGGATCCGCGCCGGCCAGTGGATGATCAGCGGATCGCGCACGCCGCCGCCGTGGGTGTGCATCTTGAACCACTTCAGCGGGGTGTTGCCCGCGTGGCCCCACCCGGCGGGGTAATTGTTCCAGAGGCGGTCGCTGCCCAGGTCGTCGATCCTCGCCAGCTTCTCCTCGAAGGACTCCTCCAGAACCTGGATGTACCGACGCAGATTGATGTCTCCGAAGTGCCCGCCCTCCGCCGTGGCGCCGTTGTCGGACAGGACGACAAGCAGGGTGTTGTCGAGCAGATCGCTTGACCTGAGCCAGTCGGTCAGCCGGCCGATCTGCGCGTCGGTATGGTCTAGGAAGCCGGCGAAGACCTCCTGGTGGCGGGCGCACAGCCGCCGTTCGTCGTCGGACATGTCGGCCCAGGGACGCACCCCCGGGTTCATCCCGGTCAGGACGGCATCGGGCGGGATCACCCCCAGCGCGATCTGCCGCGCGTGCCAGCGCTCCCGCATCACATCCCAGCCTTCGTCGAATTTGCCGCGGTACTTGTCGATAAAGGGGCGCGGGGCCTGGTGCGGCGAATGGCAGGCGCCGAACGCGAGATAGGCGAAGAAGGGCTGGTCCGGGCGTCCCGCCTGCTGGTCGCGGATCATGCCGATGGTCTGGTCCACCAGGTCTTCGCTGAGGTGGTAGCCGGGGCGATCCGGCGCGGGGATGAAGTGATTGTCCGCGACGAGTTCGGGGTGCCACTGATCGACCAGCGAGTAGAGGAAGCCGTAGTACCGCTCGAAGCCTCGACCTAGCGGCCACTGGTCGAACGGACCGGCGGCGGTCATGTCGCGCGCGCGCGTCAGGTGCCATTTGCCGGCGGCGAACGTCCCGTACCCTGCCGGACGCAGCATCTCAGCCAGAGTCGCCGAGTCGTTGCCGATTTGCCCCTGGTAGCCTGGAAAGCCCGTGCACATGTCGGCGATCATGCCCATGCCCACCGCATGGTGATTGCGGCCGGTCAGCAGCGACGCCCGCGTAGGAGAGCACATCGAGGTGGTGTGAAAGCCGGTATAGCGCCGGCCCCCGGCCGCCAGCGCGTCGATGTGCGGCGTCTCTATGGTCGAACCGTAGCAGCCGAGCTGCGCGAACCCGACGTCGTCCAGCACGATGACCACCACGTTCGGAGCCGTCGCGGAAGGCCGCACGGGCGGCTCGAGCCAGGGTGAGGACTCTCTATAGGTGCGGCCGATCTTCCCGGGCCAGGGCGATGGGTTGGACACGGCTACTCCTGAGCGAACGATCATCCCGGTCCGCACTATTCATGGGCGCGAGGGCCCCGGACCGTGCGCGGATTCACCGGCTAATCCGTTCCGAAAACGACCTGATCGAAGTCTGAAATACCTAATAATATCAATTTAATAGTCCGATCCCGGTTGGCGTTCGACGCCTTGATCGCGGCCTCGTGCGCCGTGACCATCAACCGCGGCCAAGAAAGCAGAACAATGCGTCCCGGCCGGGGGAGGAACACCATGAGACTGACCTATCTTTGCGGCACCGCGATCGCCGCCGCCATCGCCGCAGGCGCCTGGTCAGGCGCGGCGAGCGCCGCCGAGGCCGAAGCGCCTGAAGTTGAAGCCGTTGTCGTCACCGGCTCGCGCCTGCTGACCGCGCGTCAGGCCGACGCCCTTCCGCTGCGCATCGTCACCTCGCAGGAGCTCGAGGCCCAGGGGTCCCCCGCGCTTGTGGATGTCATCCGCGCGATGCCCGAGGCCTCCGGTTCGATCGGCAACTCCAACTCCTCGCAGGCCGGCAAGGGGCAGGGCTTCGAGGGGTCGGAGAGTGTAAACCTGCGCGGCCTCAGCCCGGAGCGGAACCTCGTCCTGCTCAATGGCCGGCGGATGCCGCTGGTGTCCGGCTCGTTCGTCAACACCCGCAGCATTCCCATGGCGGCTATCGGACGTATCGAGATTCTGAAGGACGCCGCCTCAACGACCTATGGCTCTGACGCCATGACCGGGGTCGTCAACTTCATCACCAGGCGCGACTTCGACGGTCTGGAGATCGGCGGCGACTACACGTGGATCCAGGACACCGACGGCGACTACAGCCTGGACGCCACATGGGGCCGGGTCGGCGAGGGCTGGAACGTTCTGCTGTCGGCGGCCTATCAGTCGCGCGCCCAGCTGAGGGTCGCGGACCGCAAGTGGTCGACGCCCCCCTACGGCGTCAATCCGGAAGCCGGCTGGAATTTCGCGACCAATCCGGCCCAGTTCACCCCGGTCGGTCCGATCGGGCCCGGCGGCGTTCTCGCCGCCACGGGTCCGCGCGCCGTGGATGTCGGTTGCTCCGCCCTGGGCGCGATCGAGCCCTTCGCCGGCTTCTGTGTGAGCAACGTCCAGCTCTGGCAGGACCTGGTGGCTCCGGCCGACACCTACCAGCTCTACGCTGAGTTCAACTACACGCTGACCCCGACCACCGACCTGCGTCTGGAAGGATCCTGGTCGGGCGCCGAGACGATCGTCCACTATCCGCCGTCGTTCAACCAGCCCAAACCGATCACCGAGACCGTGCTGCCGGGCAACATCAATCCGGCCAGCTACATCGCCGGAACGACCCCGCGGTTGTTCAACAACTGGTTCGTGCCGATCAACAACCCGGGCCTTGCCGCCTACGCCGCCGCCAATCCCGGTCAGTTCCCGGCGGGGTCGACCGGCATCTTCATCCCGATCGGCCAGTGGCGGCCCTACCTGCTGGGCGGCAATCCGTTCTTCGGCGGACCGGCGACGCCGGCCTACCAGACGCGCGACCAGACCCAGTTTCGCCTGTCGGCCGGTCTGACCGGAACGATCGGCGATAGCGTCAACTGGTACGCCGACCTGACCTACGGCCGCAACGAGCACGAGCTGAAGGGCTGGGACTCTTCGGGGGTGCAGATCGAGCTGGCCCTCAGGGGGCTGGGTGGTCCGGGCTGCAACTGGCAGACTGCCGCGCCCGGCAGCCCCGGCTGTCAGTGGCTGAACCCCATGTCGAACGCTATCCAGAGCGCGCCGATCAACGGTGTGATGAGCAACCCCGGCTACAATCCGGCGGTCGCCAATACGCGGGAACTGGCCGAATGGCTGATGATCCCGCAGACCCGGTTCCTCACCAGCGAGACCACTGAGTTCAACATCGGCATCGACGGGACGTTGGGCGCCGTCTCCCTGCCGGGCGGCGACATCCGCTGGGCGGCCGGATTCCAGTGGCGTCGGATCGCGTTCAACGAGACCGACTCCGAGTACGCGGACCGGACACGCGTGCCCTGCCTCAACTCGCCGCTGAACATTCCCGGCGCCGACGTCTGCACGCCGACGCCCTACACCCCGCTCGGCCTCTCGGCCGCATTCGCGCCGACCGACATCACGACCGATATCTACGCCGGTTTTGTCGAACTGGCGCTGCCGGTCACCGACCGCCTGGATGTGACCTTGGGTGCGCGATACGAGGACTACGGCTCGGCGGGCGGCGGGACGTTCGATCCCCAGGTGCGCGCCAAGCTGCAGCTGCTTGACTGGCTGGCGATACGCGGGTCGGCCAGCACCACCTTCCGGGCGCCGCCGCTGACCGCGCTGGCCCCCAATCCTCTGGCCTCGATCCCGACCATCCTCGGCCGGGCTACGGCGCTCGATCTCATGGGCAATCCGGATCTCGAGCCGGAAACCGCCAGCACCTACACGATCGGCCTTCTGGTGCAGGCGGGCGGGCTGGACGCGGGTATCGACTTCTACAGCTACGACATCGAAGACATCCTCACCACCGAGCCCCAGAACGCTATCGTCAACGCTGTCTTCCCGAACGGCGCTGGCGGGGCGAACAACTGCGCCACGGTCGACGCCCAATTCCTTGCCGACCATTTCGTGTTCAACGGCGCCTGCAGCGCGGCTAACCTGGCCAAGGTCATGCTGCTGCGGATCAACGGCCCTTCGATGACCTTCAGCGGCATCGATATCCGCGCCAGCTATCGCTTCGACGACATCTTTGGCGGCGAGCTGACCATCGGCACGGCGGCCAACCGCACGCTCAGCTACGACTTCGACGCCTTCAGCGTCGCGGGTCTCGCCATTCCGGGCTTCGATGCGGTCGGCAAGCTGAACACCGGAACGCTCGCCCACCCGCTCCCGGAGTGGAAGAGCCAGACCTACGTCAACTTCAATCGGGGACCGGTGAACCTGCGGTGGTCGATGCGCTACAGTTCCGGCTACCTCGACACCCGTTGGGCGACCACCGCGGTCGGCTACGACATCGATGCGACGACGCTTCATGACTTCGCCGCCGTCATCGACTTGCCGCGGGACGTGAAGCTGACCCTCGCCGTGAGCAACATCACCGACGAGGAGCCGCCTCTGGCCCGGTTGCCCGAAGGCTACGACGCCATGACGACCGATCCGCTGGGCCGCACCTTCCGCCTGGGCCTTCGGATGAGCTTCTAGACGAGTTCCCTGCGCGAATGCCCTGGAGCCGCCGTGAACCGGCGGCTCCTTCTTTTTTGCCGGAGCGACACACTAACGCGAGCGCAGGCGCCCAGGAGCCTTGCTTCGGGAAACGGTCGTCGAATGGCCCCGCAGTCTCAAACCGTTAGGCGCGGACAATACGAGTCACCTTCTTATCCTGGCGCAGCGCAGACTTGGCGAGCCACGCCCGGCGCATTCGGTAGACTCGAACCTTTGGTCCTCTAACAGGGCTTCCCCGCCCGGACGCCGGTCGACCTCGCACTGCCTGGACCGCCAGCCAGTCGCTGCGAGCCGTCTCCGCGCGCCACCACGATCCCCGAACCCCCGACATTCCGGGCGCTTGCGCCACCCAAACCGTCATTCGCATGCCGTTGATGGTGGTGATTTCGAGCCTTCACGGGCCCTTTCCGGGCCCCGGTCTCCGGCCCTGAAAAGACGTGACGGCTTCCATTCGGACGGGGAAGAGGGCCGGAGCAACCGAAGGGATCCCGGATCGAACGCAGGCCGGATCTACGCAAGCGCCCGGGCGAGGGCGTCGGTGCTGTCGCGGCGGGCCATGGCGGCGATGGTGACGCCGGGCGCGACGTTGAAGGCGTGGAAGCCACCTGGATAGACGTGCAACTCCACCGGCACCCCGGCGCGCAGCAGGCGGCGGGCGTACTCCAGGTCTTCTTCGAGGAACAGGTCGAGCGAACCGGTCGAGATGAAGGTCGGCGGCAGGCCGGACAGGTCTTCCGCCCGGGCCGGGGCCGCGTACGGCGAGACACCCTCGATCCCCGGCGCGTGGCCCAGCAGGCTCGACCAGCCGAAATGGTTGTTGTGGGCGGTCCAGATGTACTCGCCGACAAACGGATGCGGATCGGAGGTGATGCAGGTCCGGTCATCCAGCATCGGATAGATCAGATGCTGGAAGGTCAGGCGGTACTGGCCTCGGTCCCGCACCAGCAGCGCCAGCGCCGCGGCGAGGCCGCCGCCGGCGCTTTCGCCCATGATCCCGACCCGAGCCGGATCGATCTGCAGATCGCCGGCGTTGGCGAACAGCCAGGCCAGGGCCGCATAGCAGTCCTCGACTGGGCCAGGATGCGGCGTCTCCGGCGCCAGGCGGTAGTTCACCGAGACGATGCAGCAGCCGAGGCTGGCCGCCAATGGACGGTGGCCGCCTTCATTCTGGGCGGCGTCGCCGGCGACATAGCCGCCGCCGTGGATGTGGAAGATGCAGGGCAGCGGACCGACAGCGTCGCGGGGACGGTAGATCCAGACCTCGACCTCCGGCGCGCCGTCGGGACCTGGAACCTTGCGCACCGCCAGGTCGGTGCGGGCGATGTCGTCGGGGCTGACCGGAAACCACGGCGGCCGGGCGCGCATCGCCGGCAGCATCTCTGCGGTGATCGCCACGGTCGGAAACGCCTCCAGCATGGGCAGCAGCTGCGGGTCGACGAGGTGGCGGCTGTCGGGCTGGGTCATGGTCAGGAACCTGATGCGGAATAGGAGACGCCACTGCACCGGCAGGAGCCCGTGCGATGGCGACAGAACGGGGCATCCTGACTTCCGGATGTCCGGCCCGTCGTCAAGACGTCATCCCCGGCTCAACTTGTCAGCCATTCCCGGGTGATGAATAGTGCCGTCAGGTCACGTCGCCCGCGCCTTGGCCGGCGCAAGCCGAGCGTGCGCCCGGGAGAGACCATGACCTACGCCCCCGCCCACCGTCCGTTCTATGACGCCGACAGCCACATCATGGAGCTGCCGGATTTCCTGAAGAAGTATGCCGATCCGGCGCTAAGGGAGGAGATTCCCGAGGTCAGCTACTCGGCCTCGATCGTCACCGATGAAGAGGTGGCGGTCATCATGGACCAGGGCGGTCGGCACAGCGACGACCACATCGCGGCCCAGGTTGCGCTCGGCGACCGGCTGATCGAGGCCTCGAAGGAAATCCAGGCCCTGGGCGCCTTCGACAGCGCTGACCGGTCAAAGGCCATGGACCTGCTAGGTTTCCGCAAGCAGCTGGTCTTCGCCACCCACAGCGTGGCCATGCCGTTCTCGCCGAGCTCGAAGCTCGATCCGCGCCTGCGCTATGGCGCGGCGCGGGCGCACAACCGCCACATGGACGATTTCTGTCACGCCGACGACCGGCTGATGGGGGTGGCGATCATCCCGCTGGATGACCCGGCTCTGGCCATGGCCGAGCTTGACC
>Ga0315902_10003437_pt1 | contig 23692 bp, 19 predicted proteins | sample LakEriMetagenome_9_FD_203523 | JGI IMG/M metagenome (GOLD analysis project Ga0315902, IMG submission 203523) | Freshwater fungal communities from buoy surface, Lake Erie, Ohio, United States - Buoy 12 MA117 | ecosystem: Environmental > Aquatic > Freshwater > Lake > Lake biofilm | place: USA... | reverse complement strand
GCGCGGGAATATCAACCGTCTGATGCCGCTGATTCATCTGCCCGACGGGGCGTGGCGAAAATCGGCCCCGACCAAATGGGAATGGGTGAGGGGATGCAACTTTTCCGTCGAGACCAAGCACGTCTGGCTTGTCGGCGGATTCGAGGAGAATTTATTCGGGTGGGGGCCTGATGACTCGGATATTGCCGTGCGAATGATCAACTCCGGCGTGCGGGTCAAAAGCTTGCGCTTTGCCGCACCTGTCCTCCATCTATGGCACCGGGAGGAAAGTCGTGTGACGCTGGAGCAGAACCTTGCCTATTTGCACGCGGCGCTTGCCGAAAAAAGGACGCGAGCTTCGGCCGGGTTCTCCGATGAAGAAATCGCCGCACGCTTGAGTGTGGCCTACGTCAACTGATTCAGCGCGAAGTGTTCTTAGCACGCTCATGCTCGTAAAGACGGCTGTAGCGCACAAAGGTGCTGAAAGCTGTCGCCTTTGCGATGTAGTAACCCGGAAAGCCATCGAGAAATCCCAGGCGCAAAATGTAAGCGCGGAAAAATCTCCACCATGGGCGAATCAAGCAATCGATCCAAGACCAGCGTTTCCCCGCGGCCAACTGTCTCTCGAGGAAATAATCGCTGAAGACGCCGATCTTGGCCGTGTAGCTGTTCAAAGTCGGATGCGAGTAGTGATGTAGGTCGCCCTTCAACCGCTTGGCTTCTCCATCCAACTCGATCTTGTCGTGCTCCGGGGAACCGGACCATTGCCCCTTGCCGCGGCGAAAAAGCCGGAGACTTAAATCGGGATACCAGTCCCCATGGGTAATCCATCTACCAAGGAACCACACTTTGCGGGGAAAAATCGCGCCGTTGAAGCGACGTTGCTCACCTTGGAAAAAATTGAAAATGTCCGCCCGCAACTGCTCCGACACTTCTTCATCGGCATCCAAGGCCAACACCCATTCGCCCGTGGTTTGCGCCAAGGCGAACCTCTTCTGATCACGATAGCCCTCCCATGGGTGCTCGATGACTTTTGCGCCGAATCTTCGCGCTACATCGGCTGTGTTGTCCTCACAGTCGTTGATCACTACCACGATCTCTTCTACCCAGCCCGCGACGCTGCCGAGACTACGCGGCAGATTACGCCCCTCGTTTCTCGCCGTCATCGACACGCTGATGGGCAAACGATCTGACATTGCCGACGATGATGTGAGGGCCGAGCGAAATGTCAATCAGGCGAGGCGCGGTGCTCTAGCACGAGGTTGTAGAGTTCTTCGTGTTCCGCGGCTATATCCGACCAAGTGCGTGACATTGGGGGAGTGAAAGTCCGCTCAGCGAGCTCCGAGCATGCGCGGGCCCAGTCAGCGACTGGTGCATCAACGCGGAGAACTCGGAGGCCGTCCGAGCTCAGGTGATCCGCGGCGCCGCACTGGTCGGAGAAAACAACCGGAACACCGCAGGTCAGCGCCTCGGACATCACCATGCCGAATGGCTCGTCGCTAGCTGGGTGAACAAGCACGTCGATCTTGCCGAAAAAATCCTGCGGATCGGTGCGGCCAAGAATGTCGGCGCCCTCAGGCATGGCGCGGACCAGATTTGCCGGCAGGGAATCGGCCGGACAGCCGGCAATAAGCATGGTCCACGACGGATCCTCCCGGCGAAGGGTGCTAAAAACTTCCAGCGCTTTGGGCAGACCTTTCCGTTTCCAGTCACGGCCCATGAAACCCAACACGCGAGGGCGGCGCGCCGGATCCTTCGCGACATGCTGCAGGTAGGTGTAAGCCGGAGTGATGACCTTAGTGAGTTTTCGCGCCAAGTGCGGATATTCCCGCACTGCAATGTCCTGCACGCGCTGTGCACAGGAAACGAGGGCGTTCAAGTTCGGTCCGAAAAACTTCTGACGCTCGATGGCCAAATTTTTGCGCGCACTGAAGTCGAGGCGCTTCCACGGTTTCAAACGGAGACCGTAAGCCGTGCATGGTCCGTGTTCCGTCGTTACATCCTGCTCGATCGTATTCTCGTGGGAGTGGACGATTTCAAAACGCCCGCGGTTTTTCGGATTCGCAAAAAACTCGGTGACCGCATCCCGAAAGACATAGCGATCATGCCATCCGCGCTTGGCCGGCTTGGGTTGCAGCTTGATGACTTCCACACCGCTGCTGGCCACCGATGATTCATCCACGGTCCGGCAAAGCGCCGTCACCTCATGCCCGCGTTTGGCCATTTCCCGCGCCGTCTCGAACACATAACGCTCCATCCCGCCAAGCGGCCCGAACGGGCGAACGATATAGAGAATTCTCATCGAGACAAACTATCACTCCAATCCAGCGCACCTTCTGGACCTCACCCGATCCGGCGACACATGGACTTTTGGCAAAATGTCCATGTGTTGTTTGGGAATATTAGGAACCGATGTGGGGCGGTTCATGATTGAACTGCATCTCGTAGAGTTTGCGGTAGGTCGGAGATTTATCGAGCAGCTCGGCGTGAGTGCCGGTGTCAATGATGCGGCCTTGGCTCATGACCACGATCAGGTCGGAAGAAAGAACCGTCGAGAGTCGGTGGGCGATGGCAACGACGGTTTTGCCGGCGGAAAGTTTTTCCAGGGCGGTTTGGATCATGCGCTCGCTCTCGGAGTCCAAGGCTGAGGTGGCTTCGTCCAAAAGAAGGACCGGTGCGTTCTTCAAAAGTGCCCGGGCAATCGAGAGGCGCTGCTGTTGTCCGCCGGAGAGCTTGCACCCCTTGTCGCCGACCACGGAGTCGTAGCCCTCGGGCTGGGCGAGGATGAAATCGTGGGCGAAAGCTTGGCGGGCGGCTTCTTCGACTTGTGCTTTGGTGGCATTGGGGCGGCCGAAGAGGATGTTGTTGTAAATGGTGTCGTGGAAGAGGAAGGTGTCCTGCGTCACGATGCCGATGTGCTCGCGCAGCGAATCGTGAGTGATGCTGCGAAGGTCACGGCCGTCGAGCAAGACAGCCCCGGTCTGCGGATCGTAGAAGCGGAGAATGAGCGATAGCATGGTGCTCTTGCCGGCTCCGCTGGCTCCGACGAGGGCGACACGTTGGCCGGGGGCGATGCGCAGGGTGACGCCTTCCAGCGCGGCGACCTCGGGGCCGTAGGAGAAAGAGACGCGGTCGAATTCGATTTCGCCGCGACAGGAGGCAAGCACCTTGGCGTCCGGAGCATCGGTAATGGCACGCGGTTCCCGCATGAGGGCAAAGATATTGGTCGTGGCGGCCAGGCAGCGCTGCAGTTGCAGGTGGATGCGGCTGAGGGCCTTGACCGGCTCGTAAAGGAGGAAGATGCCGGCCATCAGGGCGAGGAACTTGGCGGCACTCAGCCCGGCATAAAAAACGTAGAACAATGCCAAGCCGACACCGAAGGCGGCGACCACTTCGACGAGTGGTGTGGTAATTTCGGTGTTTTTCTGCACGCGCATGGAATTGCGGAACTGGTTCATCACCGCGCGGTTGAAGGCGTCCGTCATGAAATTTTCGCGGGCGAAGGATTTGATCACGCGGATACCGGAGAAGGATTCCTGGAGAATGACGTTCATTTCCCCGGCCAGTTCTTGTTCGGCGCGGCCGGCCTTGCGGATTTTGCGGCCGAACATGGCGACCGGAACAATGCAGATCGGAAAGAGGACAAGGGCGACGAGGCTGAATTTCCAGTCGATCCACATGACGGCGCCCACACCGGCAATCAGGGCGATGGGCTGCTTGAATAGATTGACGCTCAGCTGCGTGAGCGTGCTCTGGGCCACGCTGGTATCGCTCAAGATGCGCGACATGAGGCGGCCGGTTTGGGCTTTGTCGAAAAAGCCCTGGCTTTGATGGATGATGCTGGCGAAAAGCTTGCTGCGGATGTCATTGAGCACGCGCAGGCTCACCCATGACATCGAGTAAGCGTTCAAGTAGGAGAAAAGGCCGCGCAGAATCATGACCAGCGGCACGAGGAGGCAGGCCCAGAGGACGGCCTCGATGCCCGGACCGCTGCCTGCCGCGGCGGCTTCGGCGATTTTTTGATGGTCGGCCCCGCCCGGGAAGACGCGTTCGCCGACGAATTTGACCAGCACCGGGATCGAGCCGTTGACGAGGGCGAAGAGGACGCCCATGGAAATGCCGAAGATGAAACGCCCTTTGTAGGGTTTGATGTAAGAAAGCAGCTCGAGGTAGGGCTGCCAGGAAGCTTTCGGCTCGGGCGCTTCGTTGGAGTTGGTCATGGACGATAAACGGGGGCTCGAGAAAGGGGCCCTTTTACTGGGACCGGAGTATCTCCAAGCCAGCGGTGCGAAGCAATAACGGTCATGGCCGCTGCCTCGCCTCGCGGGGGAACCCACAATGCCCCCAACTTCCTGATAACACATGGACATTTGGCAAAATGTCCTTGTATAGGTAGCATCAACGTATGGCTTCCAACGATCGGGGACGGGCGCGCATGACGGCCGCTTTGGGCAATCATCGCAGAATCGAGATTATCCGCCTCTTGCGCGAGCGTCCCGCAATGTGCATCGAGGAAGTTGCGGCTGCTTGCAAAGTCGATGTTTCCACGGCCAGCGAGCACGTGCGCAGACTTCACGAATCGGGGATGCTCAAAAAGAAATCCAAGGGCCGCCGCGTTCTGCTGAGTGCAACGAAGCGCGCCAGCGCCCTGCTCCGAACCATTGATCTTCTGTGGGATGCTCCGCGCGATTGACACGTGCACAATTTGCCAAATGTCCACATTTCGTTGCCGCCGGCCTGGCGCGTCCTAGGGTAAGCGCGCCATCGGCGAGTTACCGGATTAGCAGCGCGCGGTGGATTGGTTTTCAACGAACCAGCGGTAGGCGTCGGCGATGCCGTCGCGGAGGGGGATCTTCGGGCTCCAGCCGAGGGACTTTATCTTCGAGATATCGAGAAGTTTACGCGGGGTGCCGTCGGGTTTGCTTGCGTCGAATTCGAGCGAGCCGTTGAAACCGAGAACATCGCAAACTGTCTCGGCCAATTCGCGGATGGTTACATCCTCGCCGCAGCCGATGTTGATCAGATCCGGTTGGTCGTAGTTCTCGAGCAGGAAGAGGCAGGCATCGGCCAGGTCGTCGGTGTGGAGAAATTCGCGACGCGGGGTGCCGGTGCCCCAAACGGTGATGCTCTTGGCGCCTGCCTGCTTTGCCTCGTGCACCTTGCGGATGAAGGCGGGTAGCACGTGGGAGTTGCGCAAATCGTAATTGTCATGCGGGCCGTAAAGATTGGTCGGCATGCCGCTGATGAAGTTCTTTCCGTATTGGCGAGCGTAGGATTGGCAAAGCTTGATCCCGGCGATTTTTGCGATGGCGTAAGCATCATTGGTCGGTTCGAGCGGCCCCGTGAGTAGCGAATTCTCGGAAATAGGCTGGGGCGCCATCTTGGGATAGATGCACGAGCTCCCCAGAAAGAGCAGTTTACGCGTGCCGAAGTCGGCTGCGGCCTCGATAAGATTGTTTTGGATGGTCAGGTTCTGCAGAAGAAACTCAACCGGCTGTTCGTTGTTGGCCAGAATGCCTCCGACTTTGGCCGCGGCATCCACGACCACCGCGGGGCGCTCTTTTTCGAAGAACGCGCGCACGGCGCCGCGATCGAGCAGGTTCAGTTCGACGCGCGTGCGACCGAGCACGCGGGTGAAACCGTCTTTGGTCAGCCGCCGGTGGATGGCGCTGCCGACCATTCCCCGGTGCCCGGCGACAAATATTGTCTCGTCCTTCTGCAAACCCATTTTGTAAGTTGGCCAAGCTATGGCAAAGACCCCCGCGGCGGCAAGAAACGGCCGTCTTCAGGTGCTGAAAACCTACAAAATGTACGTGGGTGGATCTTTCATCCGCTCCGAAAGCGGCAAAGTCGTTCCGGCCTTCGCCCCAGATGGCAAAACGTTGCTGGCGCAGGTTTGCCGGGGATCGCGCAAGGATTTCCGCGACGCGGTGGTCGCGGCGCGCAAGGCATTTCCCAAATGGAGCGGATCGGCCGCCTACCTCAAAGGTCAGATCCTCTACCGCGCGGCCGAGATGCTCGAGATGCGCGCCGAGGAAATGGAGCGTGAAATCACACGCAGCACCGGATGCTCCGCTGCCGTAGCGCGCCGCGAGGTTGCCGACGCGGTCGAACTCCTCGTCCACTACGCGGGCTGGACGGACAAATTCACCGCCGTCTTCGGCTCGGTCAACCCGGTGTCCTCCCCGCATTTCAATTTCACCTATCCTGAGGCCACGGGTGTTGTGGTCGTTTTCTGCCCCGATACGCCATCATTCCTTCCTCTCGTCCATCTCGTTGCGGCGACCATCCTCACAGGCAACACCTGCATCGTGGTCACCTCGGAAAAATACCCGCTCCCCGCTTTGACGTTCGGCGAAATCCTTGCCACCAGCGACTTGCCCGGCGGCGTGGTCAATCTTCTCTCGGGTCTTCGCTCGGATATCGCCCCGACTACCGCCACGCACATGGACGTGAATGCCATCGTCAACGGTTGCGAGGACGATGCGCTCGATAAAACGCTGCACGAAGGGACCTCGGTCAACATGAAGCGGTATGCGCGTCACGCGCTTGCGCCCGCAGATTGGCGCAAAGCCGATCGACCTGATTGGATTCTCGACACAGTCGAGTTCAAGACCGCTTGGCATCCTGTTGGTTGGTAATCTTGTCACTGGGGCGATGCATATCCCGTCCCTTATTGAGAAAAAGCGCGACGGCGGTGCGCTGACCGCGCAAGAGATTGGCTCGCTGATCCGCGGCTACGTGCTCGGCGCTGTGCCGGATTACCAGATGGCCGCCTTGGCCATGGCGGTGTTTTTCCGCGGCATGGATGATGCGGAAACCACCGCCCTCACCATGGAAATGCGCAATTCGGGCGACGTGTTCGCCTGGCCGGCGGGGACGCCCCCGAAGGTCGACAAACATTCGACTGGCGGGGTGGGCGACAAAGTTTCGCTGATTCTCGCACCATTGCTGGCCTGTGAAGGCGTGTGGGTTCCGATGGTTTCGGGTCGCGGGCTCGGATTTACCGGCGGAACACTCGATAAGCTCGAGAGCATCCCGGGCTTTCGCGTATCGCTCGCCTGGCCGGAAATGCTTTCGCAGTTGGAAAAAGTGGGATGCTTTATCGCGGGCCAGACGGAAAACTTTTGTCCTGCGGATAAAAAACTCTACGCCCTTCGTGATGTGACCGGCACGGTGGCATCACTACAACTCATCGTGGCGAGCATCATGTCGAAAAAGCTGGCCGAATCGCTAGATCGTCTCGTGCTCGATGTGAAATTCGGACGCGGGGCATTCATGCAAAAGCGCGAGGACGCGCAGAAGCTGGCCGACGCCATGGTCGCGGTGGGACGCGGGGCGGGGGTGGAAACGCAGGCGCTGCTCAATCCGATGGACCAGCCGCTTGGTCGCGCTGCGGGAAACGCATTGGAGGTGGCGGAATGCGTCGACGTTTTGTGCGGGGGAGGTCCGGAAGATCTGATCGATCTGACCTTGGAGCTGGCGGCGAAATTGGTGCCGGCAGGGAAAGACAAACTGCGTTCGCGGTTGGAAGACGGGAGTGCTTGGCAAAAATTCGTCGCTATGGTCGAGGCTCAGGGCGGCGAGGCCCCGGTGTTGGAAAAAATGCGAGAGATTCACCGCGCGCCGGTGGTTACCGAAATTCCTTCGCCTGCCACGGGCACCTTGACCAAGCTTGATGCGTTGGAGATCGGGCGTCTTTGCGTCGAACTGGGGGCCGGACGGGCCAAAGCGGGCGATGCCATCGATTTCTCCGTCGGTGTGGAAAGTCTGAAAAAGCAGGGCGATTCCGTCCGCGCTGGCGATCCGGTGCTCTGTGTCCACAGCCGACAAGCGATCGACCCTGCCATGATTGCGGCCCGCATCTTGGCAATCGCCTGAGGACACACTTTCTGGTTCGATCAGAGTCCATGGCGCAGGCCGGAATAGATCTTCTCGCGCAAACCGGTAGCTGGGATACCTGCCATGCCTGCGAGGCGCCGTATGTGCACCGTGAACTAGCCCGCGGGGAGAAATTGTTTTGTGCGCGTTGCGGCGAACTCCTCGCCGCGCCGCGGGCGGCTTTGGCGCGTCAGCGCGGATTGGCCATTGCCCTGACCGGTTTGGTCGTCCTCGCCATGGCCAACATTTTTCCCATCATGACCTTCGACGTGGCCGGCGCGGAGCAATCGAACCACATCTACACGGGCGTCCAGGGCCTGCTCTCGCAAAATTACGCGCCGCTCGCCGCGCTGGTTTTTTTCTGCGCCATCTTTGCTCCGGCCGTCTACCTGCTGCTGATCAGTTATGTGCTCACGGCGCGTTCTCTCGGTCTTCATTTTCCGTGGGACTTCGAGGCGTGGCGCATCGTCGAACGCCTCGCGCCTTGGAATCTCGTGCCGGTCTTTCTCGTGGCCTGCCTCGTCGCCGTGGTGCGTCTCGATCTCCTTGGCACCGTGACATGGCGGATCGGCGCAGTCTTTGTTATCCTCGCTTCACTTTGTTGCCTGGTGCTCGAGCAGTTGCGCGAGAATGCCGGGCAGGAGTCGGACGCGCGTCTGCGGCTTCCGTCCGATGCGCGCGCCCGCCGTCAGCGAGCGATCGCCCTCGTCACCGCAGCGGCTATTCTTTATCCCTTCGCCAATATTCTTCCCGTCATGACCATGACCATCCCCGGCGACACCGCCAAGCTCACCGTCTGGGGAGGAGTGCTCGAGCTTTACCATGTGGGGCTCTGGCCGGCGGCGATCATTGTTTTTCTGGCCAGCATGTGTGTGCCGCTGCTCAAGCTCCTGGCGCTCGGTTGGCTGCTTTGGATGGACGGCAAGCCGGACTTCCGGCGCGGCAGGACGAAAATCTACCGCGTGATCGAGACGGTGGGCACATGGTCGATGGTCGACATCTTTCTTCTTTCCGTCCTCGTGGCGGTGGGACAACTCGGAACCTTGGCCAGTGTCACCGCGGAATATGGCGCTGTGTTCTTTGCCGCAGTGCTTGTCTGCACGCTCTTTGCCGCGGGAAATTATGACGTGCGTTCCATCTGGCGGGAGGCGAAGCCATGAGTGCGCTGACGCCTGCCGGCCAAGACCACGGCAAAGTGGTGAGGGGCGGCTTCAAAGTTTCTTGGGCCTGGCTTTTCCCGATCGTGGCTCTTGCTGCCGCAGGGTGGATGTATTTCGATTACCTCGATTCGCTCGGGCCGGAAATCGAAATCCGTTTCACCGATGCGCCCGGCATGGAGGAGGGCAAGACGCCGCTCATTTTTCGCGGCATCGTGGCTGGCACTGTGACCAAAGTGCATCTGAACAAGGAGTTGGATGAGGCCATCGTCACGGTGCGTCTTGAGAAATTCGCGGCGGGTCTGGCCGTTGAGACAACCGACTTTTGGATCGAGCAGCCGGAGTTCACCCTGCAGGGCGCAAGCGGACTGACTTCTCTCATCGAGGGCAATTCACTCCATGCCCGCAAGGGCACGGGGCAAAGGCGGCTGCATTTCAACGGACTCGAGACTAGCCCTTTGCTTTCCGGCGAAGAAACCGGGGTGCGCATCCGGCTCGTCTCCGAACAAAGCCAACCGCTCATGCGTGGCGCCCTCGTCCTCTACCGCGGCGTGCAGGTGGGTCGCGTCCGCGAACAGTCCCTCACACCCGAGGGCAAACCCTACATCGACATCGAGGTGGAGCCTGGCAAGCGCGCTCTGCTCAAGAGCAGTTCACGTTTTTGGACCGTGCCTGCATCGTCGGTCACCATGGGTCCGGGCGGGATTCGCGTCGATTTGACCAGCTTGGACACTCTTCTGCAGGGCGCGGTGGCTTTCGATGATTTCGGCGTAAGCGGGGCGCTGCTCGCCGACGGCGCCACGGTGCCGCTGCTCGAAAGTGAGGCGTTGGCCAAGGCTGCGGGACCGCCCATTTCCATCACGTTTCCCAACGGACGCGGATTGCGGGCCGGCCAGACGCGGCTGACTTACCTCGGTATCCCGGTCGGCATGGTCACGGATTTGAAAACGGTCGATGGACGCGTTCAGGTCATCGCTCGACTCAATCCCGGTTTTGATTTTCTGCGTCTCGCCGGGTCCAACTTCACGCTGGTCGAACCCGAAATCTCGCTCAAAGGCGTGAGCGGGCTCGAAACCATCCTGACCGGCGTGGTCATCGCCTGCGAACCCGGCCGCGGAACGTCGCTCAAGACCAGCTTCGTGGGCCGCGTGCCCAAAGACGAAAATCTTGTCGTCGAGCAGAGCGAAGCGGGGCGCAAATTCCGTCTATTGTCGCGCGGCACATCGACCGGAGAGGGCGCCCCCGTGCTCTACCGCGATTTGCAAGTCGGTGTCGTGCTCGAGAAGAAGCTGACCAAGGACGGGAAAAACCTCGAGCTGATCGTCGGCATCGAATCGGAATACATGCACCTCGTGCGGCAAAATTCCGTTTTCTGGGAGGAGCGCGGACTTCGCGGTTCGATCGGGTTCCTCAACATCAATCTGCGTTCGGCCATGCCTTTGCCGGTCGAAGGTGGCGGCGGTTCCATTGCCTTCGGCACACCCGACCAAACCGGTCCGGCAGCCGCCGCCAATGCGTCCTTCACGCTTTACGACAAGCCACAGCGCGAGTGGCGGAAGTGGAAGGATCCGGCTTTCCGGTGATCCAGCGGTTCGCTCAGGCGTAAGGAAGAAACGCCGAGTGCACTTCGGGCGGCACGTCGATCATCTTGTAGTCCGCGGACGAAACGAAAAGCAGGCTTTGCTGCCCCTTGCCGAGCAACTGGTTTTGCGAGTCGTAGATTTCGTGCTCCAGCGTGACGAACTTCCGGTTGTAGCCGCCGATGCGGATGCGGACGCTGACCGTCTCGAATTCGCGCGTCTCGCGGACAAACTTGTGCTCGAAAGAACGCGTGAGGATGTAGAACGGCGTGTCCTTCAAGTTGAACTTCGGCATGACGCGGTTGAAGAACAGCTCGCGCGTTTTGCCGACCCACATGGCATACATCCCGAAGTAAACGTTGCCCACCGAGTTGGTGTCCGCGTAGGTGGCGACGAAGGAGTGGACGAACCATTTGCCCTCGAAATGCCCGGTCAGCGAATGCTGAACCGAACCGACGAGAGACTTGGCCGCTTCGCCGATGGCGGCGGCGGTTTCGGCCACCGTTTCCACGAGGTTGGTGCGGGCGGGTGCCGCCGATCCCTGAGCTGCCGGCATGGTCGGCGCGGCCATCGGCGACATCTCGTCGGCCGGCGCGCCGAGTGCATCGGTATCGCTGACAAAGTCCTCCGCAGCCGTCGGCTTTGAAAGGGTCCAGATCACGTAGCCCAGCGGCAGAAGCGACCCGATGATCATGAATGCCGGGTAAGCGAGCAGGTAACCGAAAGCGAAAATGACCACGGCCAAGCTTCCCAGGCAGAACATCTTGATCTGCGGGATGCGGTTGGCCGGCGTGTTGATGTAGCAGCGCGCGATACCGAGGGCGGAATACCCGACAAAAAATGTCGCGTAGAAAATCATGAAGTATTCCAACTCCAAGCCGACAGCCGCCCCGATCAGGGCGACCACGCCGCAGAAAAGGAAGATCGGAATGGGCGAGGTGACGAGCGAGGTCGGGATGAGCGCGAAGATGGCATTCACGCTGGTGCGCACATTGCTCTGTAAAAACCAGCGCAGGGCAACGTAGCCGCTGTCCAAAGTGGTCAACACGCAGGCACAGAGAAACACGCAGTAAGCGCCGAAGATCCACGGATGCTCGGCTGCGCGCTCGAAGAGCAACCGCATGACCGAGTCGTGCCCATACATGTGCCCGCCCAGTCCCTCGTGGAGGAATTTCCCGGCCCCCGCACCCAGCGCCCAAAGGGCGAGAAAACCGTGGAAGAGAAGAAGGAGGAAGAATTGCGTGGCGCCGATTATGTAGGCCGCGGCGACCGAGACGCGTTCGCGGTGCATCTGGATGGCGCGCTGCCATTGCTGCAGGTCGAGCCACGGGCCGAGGAGGAAGCCGATGATGATCGGAATGATGTAGCCCCAAAAATTCCAATCGTCGGTCGGCAGCTTTTCCACAGCGATCGATGGCAATGCCGGTGAAATGCGTGACGGCGCCGAGAGAAGGATGCCGATCGCTCCGGCGATGATGAGGAAAATCACCCCATGGCTCCATTTGATGCGGCGTATGTTGAACTCCTCGCCGAACAAAATGCCCGCCGCGAGAATGACGAGCAGGATGAGAGGTAGGTAGAGTATCTGTGGCTCGAGGCCGAGGGGCATCCATCCGTAGCGGATCAGGGCGAAGATGGTCAGCGTGATGGCCAGCAGCTGGTAGAGAAAAAAGATGAGTCGCAGCGGACGCGACCAGCCTGTGAAGAAACGCCCGAGTGATTCCGATCCGCCCGCCTGCCGGCGCGCCAGATGGTGTGTAATGAGGCCAAATCCTACCAACCCGAGGCAGTTCGGGATGGCGAAGCTGAGCAGGCCGATCAGACCGAACTGCGTGGTGAACTGCACCGAGAAGAAGAGTCCCAGACCCCACATCCAAGAAAGGGCCACCGTATTGCCCCAGAGGAGGGTGTTGAACCAGCGGTAAGGATTGATTTCTTTTGCTGCCATGCGGTCGCGATCGGGAGGGGCAACCTAACACAGGCCTGCCGGTTTGCCCAAGCTTACTGCGAGTTCTTGTCCATCCCTGCGGGGACGTTAGATTTGCGGATTCCAATTGTCCATGAGCAGCATCCCGACCAGCGCCCAAATCAGAAGCAGTTTCCTCGATTTTTTCCGCGAGAAGCAGCACACCATCGTGCCTTCGTCGAGTCTGCTCCCTGATTCGCCCAACCTGCTTTTTACCAACGCGGGGATGAACCAGTTTGTTCCGATCTTTCTCGGCAACGCCAAAGCCGATGTCTCGCGCTGGCCGTCCGCGATTGCCGGTTCGGATACCCGTGCGGCCGATACACAGAAGTGCATTCGCGCCGGCGGCAAGCACAACGACCTCGAGGATGTTGGGTTGGATACCTACCACCACACGCTCTTTGAGATGCTCGGGAACTGGAGCTTCGGGGACTATTTCAAAAAGGAAGCGATCGATTGGGCGTGGGAACTGCTCGTCGAACGCTGGAAGTTTCCGCCCTCGCGCATGTATGCCACGGTCTATGCACCCGGCGCCGGCGACCCGAGTGAGTTTGACCAGGAAGCATGGGACCACTGGGCGGTGCATTTTCAAGCCGCCGGGCTCGATCCTACGGTCCATATCGTCAACGGCAACAAGAAGGACAATTTTTGGATGATGGGCGACACGGGGCCGTGCGGTCCGTGCAGCGAAATCCACATCGATCTCACCCCTCAAGCCGACACGCGTGGCGCGCTGGTCAATAAAGGCACTGCCGAGTGCATCGAGATCTGGAATCTCGTCTTCATCCAGTTCAACGCCAACCCCGATGGAACCTTCACTCCGCTGCCCGCCCGTCACGTCGATACCGGCATGGGTTTCGAGCGCGTCTGCGCCATCGTGCAGGGAACCAAGGGCTTCACCGAATTCTCGAACGCCCGCGTTTCAAATTACGAAACGGACGTCTTCCGTCCGCTCTTCGACGAGATCGAGAAACTCAGCGGAAAAAAATACGGATCGACCCTGCCGGAGGCTGGATCGGCCGGACACAGCGAGCAGGAAAAAGTCGATATCGCTTTCCGTGTCATCGCCGATCATGCGCGGACGCTCAGCTTTGCCGTGGCGGATGGCATCACGCCTGGAAACAACGATCGCAATTATGTGTTGCGCCGCATTCTGCGCCGCGCGGTGCGCTACGGACGAACACTCGGTTTTCACGAGCCGTTCTTCTACAAACTGACCGCCGTCCTCGCGCGCACCATGGGAGACGTGTTTCCCGAGCTGCGGGCCAAGCAGGCGCATGTCGAACAAGTTCTAAAAGGCGAAGAAGAAGCCTTCAATCGCACCCTCGATAAGGGTATCGCCCTGTTCGAAGCCGAAGCGGCCAAAGCCGGTGCAGGCGGAAAAATTTCGGGAGCCTTCGCATTCCGCCTCTACGACGAACAAGGCTTCCCGCTTGATTTGACCGAACTAATGGCGCGCGAACGCGGTCTAACCGTCGATACGGGCGGGTTCGAGAAGTTGATGGAAGAGCAGCGCGCCCGGGCCCGCGCGGCTCAGAAGAAAGAAATCATCGCTGTTTCGGAAATCGCCACCAAGGAACCAACGAAGTTCACAGGTTACGATAACTCTTCGGTGCGCGCCAAAGTTGTTGAGGTGGTCGACCTCAAGGGCAAATTGGCCGTCGTGCTCGATGCGAGCACTTGCTACGCTGAGATGGGCGGACAAGTCGGCGACACCGGGGAACTCCGTTCCGGTTCGAACCTCTGGCGCCTCGCCAACACCCAGAAAGCTGGGGATGTCTGGCTCCATGTGCTTGAGGGTTACGACAGTCCGTCGGCTGGGGCCGAGGTCGAGCTGGCCGTTGATCGTTCACGGCGCGATGCAATCCAACGTCACCATACCGTGACGCATCTGCTCCACTGGGCCCTGCACGAGGTGGTTAGTCGCGAAGCCGTGCAAAAGGGCAGTTATGTCGGGCCGGACAAACTGACCTTTGACTTCAGCAGCACGGCGCTGACCCCGGAACAGGTCGCGGCAGTCGAGCGCTTGGTCAACGAGAAGATTTTAGAAAATGCCCCGGTCAGCTGGTCCGAGGTTGCCTACACCGATGTGCATGGACGCGATGACGTGATGCAGTTCTTCGGTGACAAATACGGTGACAAGGTCCGCGTGGTGCAAATCGGAGGAAGTCCTGGATCGCTCGACGGCTACAGCATGGAGCTATGCGGCGGAACGCACGTGCGCGGCACGGGCGAGATCGGCCTCTTCCGCATCACCAGCGAAGGTGCCGTTGCCGCGGGAATCCGCCGCATCGAAGCCGTGGCCGGGGCCGAGGCGCAACGCGCCGCGGAATCCGACCGCGAGCGCTTGAAGTCGATCGCCACCAAACTCGGCTCTCCGCTCGCTGATGTTGAAAAGAAGCTCGAAGCATTTCTTGCGCAGCAAAAGGAGACCGAGAAGGCGCTCAAGTCCGCCCGCCAACGCGAAGCCGCATCCTTTGCCGGCGAGCTCGTGTCCAAAGCAGAAACGGTAAACGCAATCCCCGCCATCATTGCCGATTTGGGCGAGGCTGATGGCGACACGCTGCAATCGGCGGCCGATGCGCTGAAGACGAAGTTTCCCGGCGTGATCGTTCTCGCCGGCGTGACCGGCGGAGCAGTTTCGCTTGTCGCTGCTGTCGGTCCCGACCACGCCAAGAAAATCGCGGCCGGCAAGATCATCCAAACCATCGCCCCGCACGTTGGCGGCAAAGGCGGCGGCCGCCCCGAAGCCGCCCGCGGCGCCGGCAAAGACGCCTCCGGCCTCCCCGCTGCCCTTGCTGCCGCCCGCCAATTCATTTCCGGTGCTGCTAGCTGATCCCCTGTTCTCCGCAGAAGTTGGAGCACAACCCTCTGCTTAGCCGGGCCTACAGCTGACCATCTCGCCCCGCATTGTTATGATCCGCTTGCTGTCACAGGGCACGCGTCCATGTTTTCGCGCCTCTCGCAGCACGGGTGCTATGATGACATTCTTAAGAATGTCATCATAGCCTTGACGGGGATGGGGTGGTAGTGCGGAGATTGCGGGGATGAAACCCAAGGCAAGCATCGTACGCCGCGAAGGGGCGCGGACGAAACGGCTGGAGCGGATCGTCAAAGGCTTTGCCAATCACAGGAGAATCGAAATCCTCGAACTCCTCGCCTCGCAGCCGGATCTTTGCGTGGGTGATGTATCGGAGAAGCTGGAAATCGAGTTCAAGACAGCCAGTGAGCACGTGCGGCGCTTGGTATTCTCAGGTCTCGTCGTTAAGCGATACAAGGGGCGCCGCGTCTGCCTCCGGCTGGCAGACGGCACTCGGAATATCTTGGCCTTCTTGGAGCGCTTGGCCTGATTCGTATGAGGCCAGTGTGTGCGAGTGGTGTGTACATTCGCCAAGGACCGGAAACCCTCCGTGGGGCACGGTCACGACAAGTGGGTCCCCGGACCGAAAGTGTGAGACAGTGAGACATGTTCGTGGACGTGCCCTTAAGTTGAAGATGCCTCCACGGGCGCTGAATGCTACAAACAGGCGGTGCAATTCTCGGTGGTCACTCCCAGCTTCGGCCAGTTGGACTGGCTGGAACTCTGCATTGCTTCTGTGGCGGATCAGACGGGCGTTGCATTTGTGCAGCATATCGTTTGTGACGGGGGCACGAATGGAATCGAGGAGTTCCGACAGCGCATGCTTGAGCGCTTTTCCGAAACACCGCACTACCGACTGGAGTTTCTTATCGGGTCGGACGCGGGGATGTATGACGCGATCAACAAAGGTTTGCGCCGCGCCACCGGGGAGATCTGCTCTTACCTCAATTGCGACGAGCAACTGTTGCCGGGCTCATTGGTCGCGGCCGGGGAGTATTTCACAAAGCATGCTGACATTGATGTGGTTTTCGGTGACACGATCGTGGTCGGTCGGGAGGGCGAACCGCTTTGTTATTGGCGTCCGTATGTTCCATCGCTCGGGCATCTGGCTGGTGCGACATTGAACACGCTTTCTTGCAGCACTTTTTTCCGTCGCCGCGTCGTCCAGGACGGGCATTTATTTGAACCTCAGTGGAAAGTGGTCGGCGACTTGCTTTGGATTCGTGGCCTTCTGGAGAAAGGTCGCAATATGGCATGCTTGCCCGTTCCACTAGCCGCATTCACTTTCCTCGGCGACAACCTTGGGGCAAGTGAGAAGGCACGCGAGGAATTCGAGGCCTCGCGGGAATCGTCCGGCGGTCCCGGACGTTGGTTCCGTCGCGGCTGGCACGGGGTCCGTAAACTTTTCTCCGGTGCCTATGTCCGGCGCAAAGTGACCTATGATCTTTTTGCCTTGTCCGATCCCTCGCGTCGCCGACGCTTCACCTGTGACAGCCTCGGCTGGACCTGGCCAGGGCTGGCCAAATCCTGATGATTCCCGAGCAGGACAACCAAAGCGAATCCTTCTACGTCGACGTCGTGCGGGCGGCATTGCGCGATGGTGCCCTGAAGCAGGACGATCGTGTTCTCGTGGTCTGCGGGAGCGTGAGGGACGAAGCCTCCCTGATAGAAGCCGGCTTGCGGAACTTCGAGATGTCGAACATCGGCGGCGATGTCGAGGTGGACGTGGAGAATTTGTCTTATCCGGATGCTGCGTTCGATGCGGTGATTGTCCATTCGGGTTTGCATCATTGCGCTTCGCCCCATCGCGGCTTGCTCGAAATGTATCGCGTGGCCGAAAAGTGTATCATTCTCTTCGAGCCGGCGGACAATCTGGTCACGCGTCTGGGTCAGAAACTGGGCATCGGTCAGACCTACGAATTCGCCGCGGTGCAGGGCAACCGTCTCGAGTGCGGCGGCTGGCGCAACACTTCCGTCCCGAATTGGGTCTACCGCTTCACTGCGTCCGAAATCAGGCAAACGGTCAACTGTGCGGCACCGTTCGGTCCGCATCGGTTTTGCTTCCACTACCGCACCCGGATCCCGTGGCGCCAGTTGCGCGCTCGCCGAAACAAATTGCCTTTGATCATTGCGACGATTGCGGCGCCTCTCCTACGTTTGCTCGATACCATTGGTCCCCTATCGAGCAACAATTTGGCAGCGGTCATCGTCAAACCACGGCTGCCCGAGCAAAAATTTCCATGGTTGGACCGGCGTGGGAAGGAATGGGTGGCAGACCGGGGTTGGTTCGAGACCAAATTTGGTGCACGCAAATTCTAATTCAGCGTGCGCATCTGTGTTACCGGCTAAGTGATTGGTCGAAGCGAAGTCGATGGATACTAACACTCGAAGCAATAAACCAACTAATACTATGATGATATTCTTAAGAATGTCATCATGGCAATTGAGGGGCTGGGTGGAGCGGCTATCTGGTTGGGCAAAGGGCGGCAAGGTTGGCGCTGGCGGGTAGCCAGCTGAGAGCGTGAGTTCTGGAAGCAGATAGGGCGGAGATCAGAGGTTGGGAGATAGGCTAGCGGGCTGGTGGATTGCTACGGGGAAGTGGGTGTGGTCTTATTCTCCTTTGTGAAGCTGTCACTGCTTGTTTCGGAGACTCTCGGTCGTAACTTTGCTCCCGCCGTGAAGAGCATGGTCCGGATGAACTTCTGAATCTTTCGAGGGACGCTGCGAGAATCAGAGATGAAAGGAAGAAAAATACTCATCACCGGAGGCGCAGGATTTATTGGCCATCATACTGCAGCGCGCTTTCTTCATGATGGATGGGAGGTGGGTATTCTCGATGATTTCAACGACTTTTACGATCATAAGATAAAAGAAGCGAATGTGTCGCAGTTGGGAGGACAGGTTGAAGTATTCAAGGTGGATGTGCGCGATTCTTCCGGAGTCGAGCGGGTATTGGCTCGGGGCTGGGATACGGTTTTGCACCTCGCGGCGCGCGCTGGCATCAGGCCGTCGATCGAGAATCCTCGCCTTTACCTGGAAACCAATGTGACTGGAGCTTTCAACGTGCTCGAAGCTGCGCGGCGCGCCGAGACACAACGGTTTCTGTTCGCCAGCAGTTCGTCCGTTTACGGCGCCGATGCAGCGACGCCATTTAGCGAGTCTGCGGCTTTGACCCGGACTCTGAGTCCTTATGCTGCCACTAAGATTGCCGGTGAGCAGCTATGTTCAACATACGCGCATCTTTATGGAATGCGTCTTGTCTCTCTTCGGTTTTTCACGGTCTATGGTCCCGGTCAGAGGCCGGATCTGGCTATCCACAAATTCACTCGCGCTCTTTTTGAGGGCGTAGCGATTGATCAATATGGTGAGGGACAGACTCGGCGCGATTACACCTACGTCGATGACATTGTGAATGGCGTGCGGGCGGCGGCCGACTACGACGGTCCACTTTACGACGTATTCAATCTTGGCGGTTCGCAAACGGTGTCTTTGTGTGAGCTGATCAAAAAGCTGGAAGCAGTCACTGGTCGTAAAGCACTAATCCGGCACTGTCCCGAGCAAGCTGGAGACATGAGGGAAACATGGGCTGATATCTCCAAAGCAAAGAAGCTGCTGGGCTATCATCCTCAAACAACCATCGACCGAGGTTTAGCGAAGTTCGTCGAGTGGTATAAGGGGTCAGCGCTTTAGGCATGCGGGCCTGCGTTTAACCAATGAGAAAGATGGATTCGCAGGACGTGCGCATTGCTGGAGTGTTGCCGCTGTGGTTTCATGTAGTGCGATGAAGCGGCGGCCGCGAGTTTTGCAGATTTTCAATCGCTACCTCGAATACGGCGGGGAGCAGGGGAGCGTGGGGCGGATCGGGGACACGATGCAGGAGATTGCCGATGTGGAGTATTTCCTGACTTCGAGTGAGCAGCTGCTTGGGCGGCGGAGGCCGGAGGAGATGGTCAAGGCGGCGGCGTTTGCGTTTCACAATCCGCAGGTGATCGAGCGCTTGAGGCGCTACCAGAAGATCGGGCGGTTCGACATTTGGCTGATCCACAATGTTTTTCCGGCGATGTCGCCGTCGGTCTACGCGCTGGCCTTCAATCTCGGCATCCCGGTGGTGCAATACCTGCACAATTACCGGATGTCCTGCGTGAATGGCTATTTCCTCAACCATGGGGAAACTTGCACCTCGTGCATTCATGGCAATTTCACCAAGGCGGCGCTGACCGGTTGCTGGCACAATAGCCGATTGATCAGTGGTTGGATGGGCGCGGTGATGATGCGGGTTCGGGCCATGGGGGTGTTCGGCAAGGTGGCGGCGTGGGTTGCCTTGAGCCAGCGGCAAAGAGAGCTGCATGCGGAAATGGGCATTCCGGCGGAAAGAATCCACATCAACCCGCATTTCTTCCTACGGCGTGAGGATCTGTTCATTGAGGCACCGGGGCGCGATGTGTTGTTTGTCGGTCGTCTTTCCAAAGAAAAAGGCGCCGAGCAATTGCTCGACGCCTGGAAGCGGACGGATCGCGGCGAAGCCAAGCTGCTACTGGCCGGCGATGGTCCCGAAAAAGCGGCGCTGGAAAACAAAATCGCCGCCGAAAATATCGGCGGCGTCGAGTTCCTCGGTTTTGTGGCTAAAGAGGATCAAGCAGCCATGTGGAAACGTGCGGTGTTCTCCGTGGTTCCATCCATTTGGCAGGAACCTTTGCCGACGGTGGTCTTCGAGGCGTGGGAGAGGGGGCGTCCGGTGGTTGTGTCCGACGCGGGTGGATTGGCCGCCTCGGTGCAGGAGGGTGTCGATGGTCTGAAAGTCCCGATGCGGGATGCCGATGCTTGGGCCGCGGCGATGGGAAAACTATTGCGTGAGCCGGCCCGGAGTGTGGAAATGGCACGGGCGGGGGTGGCCAAGCTGGAGCGAGATTTTACGAAGGAAAAGTGGCTCGAGAGGATCGAGGTCCTTTATGATAGCGTTTTGCAATCAAGACAAACTAAGCCACGGATCAACGCGGATTTACACGGATAAAGCGAAATGAGTGATTTGTTCAGTCGGAGTCAGAAGGAGCAGCGGTGGATTCCTTTTGTGCCGCTGGTGGCGATTGCGGCGATTTTTCTGCTCGAGTTCGAGACGCCGAGCATTCGCGTTACTCCTTCGCTTCTTACCATCTTATTGGCGCTGGTGGCGGTTTTTCTTTCGCCTCGGGCGGTCCTGTGGTGGGCGGTGGTTCTGTTTTTTCCGGTGGTTCTTACGCTGTTGCTCGTGCCGAATAACGGGGTTTATGAGACACCGGTTTTTGTCGCCCTGCGTTCGGCGGCTTATCTTGCGGTAGCTTGGGTGGCGGTGGGATTGAGTCGCTATCGTTGGGATTCCGAGCGGCGCTTGGAAGGATTGCTGGCTTTGTTCGACTCGCTGCAGACGCCGATCGTGGTGTCCGACATCGACGGCAGCATCAGATTCGCCAACCGGGCCTGTTGCGAACTGCTCGGGCGCAGTGCGGAGGAGCTCAAGGACACGAACTTCTTTGCGGTGTTCAGCCAACCCGATCGTCGCGGCCAATCGATCGAGGATTACCTCAAGCGCTTCGATCAGGATGCCAACCAGAGCACCTCGATGCCTGTCAGCATCCAGAACGCCGCCGGAGGAAAGGTGCTGCGCGCGAACTGTGTATCCATGCAATGGGACCACCAACGGCTCTTGGTGACCCAACTTAGCTAGCTACGTCATGAAAGCGCTCACTAGCTGATGAAAAATGCCGACAGATTGCGTCTTCTTTTTCGTGCGATTACGGGCGATGACAACGCACGTTCCCTTCTGCGGTGGAGGCTTCTGCGACTTGATCGTTTGCTTTTTGAGCATCATCTGCAACGAGATGACTTGGTTTACGATGTAGGGGGCTACAGAGGTGATTGGACGTGCGGCATGTTGGGAAAATACCCGTGCGAGTATCACATATTCGAGCCGCATCCTGAGGCGTTTCGCCAGCTCTCTGGACGTTTCGCAGGCCATGACGACGTCAGTTTGCATGAATTTGCGATCGGTGGTGCAAATGGCTTCGTTTCACTGTCGTCTGCGGCGGAGGGCAGTTCAATTGTTTCGCGGCGCAGTGACGACTCTATACAAGTCAGGCTCGTGGATGTTTGCCAGCACCTAAGCAATCAGGGTCGTCAGGTTGCCCTCATGAAGCTGAATATCGAGGGCGCGGAATTCGAACTGTTGGAAAAACTGCTTTGGAGTGATGTTTTAGACAACTCAGGAGATTTTCTCATCCAGTTCCATCTAGGAACCACTGATGCCAGAAGCAGGTATCGAAAGATTGCTGACAAACTCCGCGAAACTCATCGCTGCTTATGGCGTTACCCTTTCCTCTGGGAGCTTTGGCGAAGAAATGTCCCCTGACTCATGTCTTGGTCGGCCACCCGCGAACAGTCCGCCATTCCGGTAGAACCCAATCCCGAGTATCGGAATTGGCGCAGTTCCAATATCTATCAGGTGCAACCACCGTTCGACCTGCTCGCTCGCCGAGGGCGGCGCCCCACCAGGAATACGAGCTATTGGCGATGATTCCCGCTTGGCAGGATGCCATGAGCAGCAAGTCTTCGATATCACGGTTCGTGGAGTCATACGAAACGACTTCCGATGAGGGTAGAAATTGCAGGTTGTGCCGGGTCCATTCCTCGTCTTCGGAAAACAAAAACCAATGCCATCCTGAGCCGCCGACTGCCTCAACGGCGTTTCTGTAGTATTCCACAGGCAGCAGTCCCGCCTCCCCTACAAGAGCTGCATAGTCACCGCGCCGAATGTGGATGAATCCGCTTTTATGTTCAGCAATGCACGACATTAGGTTTCGCGCACCAACTGAAACAAGCGGACGTGACCCAATTGTGCGTTGCAGTTCGTCTTTCACGGCAAGGAAGTGGTCTGATGTCTGCCAGTAGCCGTTCAAATAAATGTTTTGCGAGTCTTCCCAATCTTCTCGCGACTGCTTCCGAAGAGCCTTCGTTTCTTGCACCACAGTCATTCTTCCGGCGCGCTGGAGAAAGGTGCGCCCATGCCCGGTTCGGTCAAATGCGGCGGCGGCGAACCCTATGATCCATCTTCGCCAACCATGGAAGGACTCAGGCACGGGTAGTCCGAATTCCTGAAGTCGCAGTCGCCTTATCGGCCGGTGGATTCTTGCTACGATGGGATACCACGTTGTGTCGAAGGCCAGGGACGCTCCACGGTTTCTGGCTTCCGCGAGACCGCATGCAAATTGGAATAGCTGGTTACCAAGACCCGAGCAAAGGCGCACTGTGACTTTAGGAGTTTCCATACGTCCGCTGTTTTTCGGCATCACGCCTTGCGGCCTGTCGCTTGCTGATAGATTTCGTTTATCCGATGGATGTAGTGAGCCATGCCAAACTCGTCGGCGGCCTTGGCGGAAGCCTTTTGACCCTCAGAAGCAATAGCTCTCCGATTACGGTCGCACCATTCCAAGGCATCAGCGAGATCGGACACAACCTGCCTGCGGTCGTGTGCCGGCACCGCTTTGCCTCCGATGCGTTGCACAATCTCTCCCGCTCCACTGTTGTCGGCTACTATCGGGTAACAACCTGCCAAAGCAGCTTCGAGTAAAGTGATTGGGGTCGTCTCGCGGAAGCTGGGTAGGAAATAGACATCTGACTCTTTCAGGCGGCGGATATAGCCCTCGCGGTGGAACCCTTTATGAAATTCTACGCGGTCCTCAATGCCAAGTGTTTGCGCGAGATTTCGCAATGAGTGGAGTTCCGGCCCATGGCCGCCGAATGTATATTTGACGTCGATTCGGCGCCGTTTCAGTTCAGCAATTGCCTCCAGCGCGAGAGCGACGCCTTTTCGGCCTTCGAGGTTTCCTCCGGCGAAAAGCCGCAAGGGTCTTCCAGGCGTCGCAGTTGCTCGCGGCGAATTCCGAAGCACTGCGATTTGCTGCGGGCTGAAGAAGACGGGCGAGAGACGTTCGATGGGAGCTGTTGGTCGGAAGCGGCGGAGAAAGGTCTCGGTTTCCCCGTTGGCGGCAACCACAACAGATGACTGCATGGCGCAATCGAGGAATGCTCTAGATCGACTCGCGACAAAGCTGGAGACTTGGCGTGCGATTTCAAAGAGCTTTGCCGGAGTGCTCAAAATGCCGAAGAACTCACGAGGCAGCGAAGATGTGCCGCCGATAGGTCCCCAAACGAAGGGCACTGGCAATTGCCAAAGCGGGGAAGCAACTCTCCATGTCACATAAGTGACATGATGGGTAACGTCAAATTGGTATCTTTG
>Ga0315902_10003434_pt1 | contig 23706 bp, 26 predicted proteins | sample LakEriMetagenome_9_FD_203523 | JGI IMG/M metagenome (GOLD analysis project Ga0315902, IMG submission 203523) | Freshwater fungal communities from buoy surface, Lake Erie, Ohio, United States - Buoy 12 MA117 | ecosystem: Environmental > Aquatic > Freshwater > Lake > Lake biofilm | place: USA... | reverse complement strand
GAGTTACCCTGCAATTTCTAGGTCGCAGGGAAATAGCAGGACTTGAAGTTGGTTCAACGCTAATTGCAGAAGGCATGGTCGGTGAACATGATGGCTCACTTACTATTCTTAATCCTTCATATGAGATTAGGGTTTAGTTTTGATTAAAAGATTGCTAAACAAAAGCGGCGCTAGATGGTTCATTGTAGGAAGCGCGACATTTCTAATTGATACTAGTCTCTTTCTCCTTGCGTTTTCTCTGACAGATATCGTTATTGCATCAAATCTATTCTCTGGAGCGATTGCAACGCTATTTAACTATCTATCTCACTATCACTGGTCCTTTGCTAGCGATAGGGAGCATAAGCAGTCAACATTGATATACCTAACCTTTTTCTTCATTTTTCTATTTCTAGGAACAACACTTGTGACCACCTTGGTTAACTCTGGTCTAGAACCTGCCTTTGCAAAGGTGGGTAGCGCGCTCATTACTGCTCCGATTAGTTTCTTTATAATGAAGTTTGTAACCTTTAGACGACGCAGCGATGCGAACTAGATTAATAATTGTTCCTACCTATAACGAGTTGGCTAATGCTCCTTTACTAATTAGGCGTATCTTTAAACATATTCCAAACTCTGATGTCTTAGTAGTTGATGATGGATCACCTGATAAAACTGGAGATGCGATTAGAGAGCTCCAGCAAGAATTTCATGCTCTTCATCTCTTGGAGCGAAAAACGAAATTAGGCCTTGGGAGTGCTTATCGCTTGGGTTTTGCTTGGGGGCTAGAGCGAGGATATGAAGAGCTAATTGAGATGGATGCTGATCTATCGCACAGAGTGCGAGATTTAAAGACAATGATTTATGAAAAAGAATTACAACCCAAGGCCGATCTAGTAATAGGTAGTAGATGGATATCTGGCGGCAGTACTGAGAATTGGTCGAAGGGACGAGAACTACTATCAAGAGCTGCAAATCTCTATGTTCGAGCTATGTTGGGCCTTGGAGTGAAAGATTCAACTGCTGGGTTTCGTATTTATTCCGCAGCAATACTTAGAAGGCTCGATTTTCAATCAATTAAAAGTGATGGCTATTCATTTCAGATAGAGATGACGCGGGCTGTTCATAAACTTGGTGGAAAAATAATTGAAGTTCCGATAACTTTTAGAGAACGCGAAAATGGCGTGAGCAAGATGTCAAAGAAAATTGTTAGAGAGGCGATGTTTTTAGTGACAACCTGGGGACTTAAACGTTTATTTAGAATTTCCTAATGATTAAAACTCTGGTTGAAAAAACTGCCGACCCGAAGGTGGTGCAAGTTTTCCGACAATACTTAACCAAATTGCCACCGATGAGCCAACTAAAAAGACAGATATCACTGTCCCCAAACCAACTTTTCCACCTAGCAAGTAGCCAAGAATCAAAACGCTCCCTTCAATCCCAGTTCTTATGTAAGCCACACGCCAGTTTGTATTCTGAACCAACCCAATCATTAAACCGTCACGTGGCCCACCACCGAGACCACAAGTAACATAAATTGCAGTACCGGCGCCAACAAGAATTATCCCCACTAGAACAAAAGTTAAAGCCAGAAAGAAATTGTCTGGAGGAGTAATTATCTCCAAAGTTTTCTGCAGTGTGATGGCAAAAACAATTGCATTAGATAGGGTCCCAAATCCAGGCTTAAGTCGCAGAGGTATCCAAAGCAGCAATACTGCGCAACTAACTAAGAAGAAAGACCAACCAAGAGACATACCAGATTGAACCGAAATACCTTGCGCAAATACGGTCCAAGGAGCATTTCCTAACCCTGACTGAACCACAATTGCTCCCCCTACGCCTAGAAGAAACAATCCAAAATATAGGATCAAAACGCGAGCTATTGAGATTTGCCATGGGTGCCCGGCGGTCCAAGCAGTTATTGGGATACTGCGCGAATTACGCAAGGCACTTTGTAAAAATCCTAGAAAATTCCTCATACCCGATTTACTTAATTACTTCCTTCAAAAGCCTTATAGATTCATTCACATCAGATAAGGACGGTTTCAGAGTTTCAACGGGAAGTCTCATATCTCCAAGATCAGTAGGAATTACTGACTTTGCAAATGTCTTAAGTGTTCCAATGGCTCCACCAAATCCAGAAACTGAGCCTAGCAATGGTGCAACTATCGCCATGAGGGAATTTAGGAGCGCATCTGCTTCAGATTTCTTGCCCAAATTCCAATCATCATAGACTTGCTTCATTTGTTGAGGAAAAAAGTTCGCAATTCCACAGATTCCACCGCTAGCACCTATTTCTAACGCTTGAGTTAAAAGTGCATCGCTGCCAATGAGAACCTTGACATCATGGTTTAGATAGCGCTTTGCTGACTCGATATCCCCGCTTGAGTCTTTTACACCCCAAACTGGAACACTTGAAGTAATCTCTGCGCTTATCGGTAAAGAGCAAGCAGGGATATTGTAAGCGATGATCTGGTGACTTGATTGATCTGTAACCCTCTGATAAAAATCTTTTAGGCTTTGATCGCTTACATTTTTGAAATAGCTTGGCGGTATAACCATGATGCCCTCTAATGGAAGGTCCTGAGCAAAACTTAGAAATTCCTCAACTTCACCAAGACTATTGCAGATCAAAGTAGGGATTAGAGACTTATCCTTTTTAATCTCTAACAGATCAAGAGTAATCCTCTCTTTCTCTCGAAGGCTTAAAGATGCGCCTTCGCCAAAAGTTCCAAAGGGCACTAATCCACTCACATTATTTTCAATTAGCCACTGACCATGCTCCCGAGTGGCTTTATAGTCAACGGAATTATCTTGATTAAAGGCTGTAAATTGTGGAACAAAAAGTCCGCTTAACATCTAGGGCCTCATTTCAAATAGAGTTTTAACCATCGAAGGTTCCAATTCAGAAACACTATTAACTCCAAGAAGTTTCATAGTACGAGTCATCTGACTTACCAAAATTTCAAATGTCTTTTCGACTCCAGCCCGTCCACCTGCCATTAATCCATATAGATATGCGCGCCCGATCCAAGCAAAATTGCCTCCACTTGCAAGACCTGCAATGACGTCTGCCCCATGCATAATTCCTGTGTCAAAATGAATTGGGATTGATCTTCCCAATGCTTTTCGAGTTGGTGAAATTAGGTGGAAAGGCACGGGCGCACGATCAAGTTGTCGGCCGCCATGGTTTGAAAGCCAAACAGCATCTGCTCCACACTTTATCGCTTGTTTTGCATCATCAACATTTTGAATTCCTTTAACTATTAGTTTCCGCCCCCAAACTTTTCTAATCCACTTTAAATCATCAAAAGTCATGGTCGGATCAAACATAGTGTTCATTAATTCAGCCACTGTTCCATTCCATGATTCAAGTGAGGCAAATGACAGTGGTTCTTTTGTAAGAAAATTCCACCACCAAGATGTTCGCGGAGCAGCATTTAGAAGTGTCTTGGCAGTTAAGGTTGGTGGAACCGTTAGTCCATTTCTAATATCGCGAAGTCTCGCTCCCGCAACTTGTGCATCAACAGTTAAAACTAGTCCATCGAAACCAGCCTTCTCGGCCCTCTCAATTAGACCCAGGCTTCGCTCGCGATCGCGCCATAGGTAGAGTTGAAACCAGTTGCTGCCACCTGGCGAAGACTTCGAAATTTCCTCAATCGAGGTTGTTCCCATAGTGGAGAGGCAGAACGGTGCACCATATTTAAATGCAACTTGTGCACCTGCAATCTCACCATCTGTGTTCATCATTCTAGTAAAACCAGTTGGCGCGATACCCAGCGGAATCATCATATCTCTACCAAAAAGCTTTACGCCTAACTCAGCGCTTTCCACGTTTCTCAAGATTCTAGGTTGGAACTCAATGTTTTCGAATGCTCGCCTTGCACGATTTAATGAGATTTCTTGATCTGCAGCGCCATCTGTGTAGTCAAAAGGCCCAATTGGTGTGCGCCGCTTAGCAATGCTTCGAAGATCATAGATTGTAAGTGCCTTACTTAATCGTCGTTTTTTTGGGTTAAAGATGGGCCTGCGAAATTTCATCAATTGTTTGAGATTTTTTATCCTGCTAGAAGTAGTCATTTATTTATCCCCATCTCTTGAGATTTCTGATAATAAAGATTCTTGCGAAGAAATAAACTTCTTATAATTTCTATTTGCATACTCAACATCAAGTTGAGTTGGATCTTTTGTTACAGCTTCTACCGATAGCGAAAAAAAGCTCTTGCTTAGATCTTTTGTGATCATCGTATAAGCCAACATTGCAGCGCCTCTGGTGGTGATATCTGGATCTTCATAACGCAAGAGTGAACGTCCGAGAGTTCTAGCTCGAACACTTTCCCATCTAAGGTCATTGCCAGCGTGCCCTCCAAGAACCACTTCGTCACTATGGGTTTTGGTTAGTCTTTCACTTTCTTCAATTACTTGTCTCTCTGCCCATGAGATACCTTCCATAACAGCACGTGCAAAACTTGATTGATTATGAGAAATGTCTATGTCAACCAATCTACCTCGAATATCACTGCGCCACAGTGGTGCACGCTCACCACTGATATAGGGCAAAAAAGTTGGTGCTGAATCACCCTGATCTGCACTCCCCTTAGAAATTAACTCCTCCTCGCTAATCTTTAGCACATTAGCCATCCAAGAGATTGCGCCACCACTCATTTGAGTTGGCCCATAGGTGACAGCAAGAGGGGAGCAACTAGTCGGAATCACATAAAGATTCGCCCCATCTTCTGGAGAATTTGGGCTCGATGTTCCGACAATTGCTGAAGTTCCAGTGATAATAAAACTTGTTGGACGCTGCATCACACCAAGTGCAAACATGGCAGACATTGCATCAGACCACCCTACGCTCACTGGAATTCCGATGGGAAAACCAAAGTGATCAGCGCTGTAATCTGAAGTTTCTCCGCGACTCTCATAACCCATAGCTAGTTCAGGAACAACTTCTCTGTCCCAGCCAACATATTCAAGAAGTTGATCAATAGGCTCTAAAGTTTGGACGTTGCAAAGCCCTTTTGATGACCAAGGATCTGAAATTGCTCTCCCAGTGATATGGAAACCTAAAAAGTCTTTAGGTTGAAGAATCCAGCGCGTATTGGCGATCACATCTGGAAAGTTTCTCGAGAGCCAAAAGAGTTTGGCAGGACATGCAGACGCTGCCCAGGGGAGAGAAGTTCCAACTATTTTTATGGGATTTCCAAAGCGCTCTGCCAGGTCTTTTGCTTCTCTTTCTGCTCTACTGTCCTGCCAGATCAAAGCTGGTGATGTTGGATTACCTTTATTATCGATGCAAATTACAGTCGGTGTCTGACCTGATAAGCCGATTGCAATAACATCACTTACTAATTCTTGATTGCGTCTGACAAGTTGTTGCACAGCAGAGAGATATTCCAATGGGTCTTGTTCGGCGGCCTTACCTACTCTGGTGACCTTTAACTTAATCTCATCTCGGAGGATGAATTTGCTACTTGGCTCTAGAAATAGCGCCTTGACTGAAGATGTTCCAACATCAATTCCTAAAACAAGCTGCCTAGCCAACTTTGCTCCAACGAATCTTGGCATCTTTACGCTTAGCAATCTCAGGTCTTAGTGAAGTGCCTAGGCCAGGCTTATCTTGAGGTCTTAAGTAACCGTTTTCGTAAATTGGTAAATCAGTCAACATCTCTTCATACCAACCATAATAAAAAGCACGGACCATTTCCTGAAGTTCTATTCCTGGATAGGAAACAGCTAAGTGAGTTCCAACTGTTAGAACTACTGGCCCTGTGCAATCGTGAGGAGCTACAGGAACCCCATATGTTGAAGCTAATCCAAGAACATGGCGCGCCTCAGTTATTCCACCAGCCCAGCCTGGATCAAACATTAAGTGATCTACGGCTCGGGAAGACAGGAGTCGCAGGTAATCCCATCTAGTGCCAGTGGTTTCGCCAACAGTAACTGGGATATTTGTAGATTGCTTAAACCTAATGAGCGCCTCGGTTGATTCATGCCTTAAAGCATCTTCTATCCAGAATAAATCAAACTCTTCTACTGATTTTGCAATCACAGATGCTGCTGGCGCAGACCAAAGGGAGTGCATTTCAAGCATTATGTCAAAATCATTACCAGCAGCGTTACGTGCCCTCTCGATAATTCTGCGACCTTCAGCTAAATCCTTCTTATCTATTGTTTGACCACCGCTACGCATGGCAGCCTCATCAAACGGCCAAATCTTCATCGCCGTCATTCCCATCTGTTTAAGGCTGGCCACCAAAGCTTCAGGCTCATTCAAAAATGCAATTAGATCTTCAAATTCATTTCCAGTTGGGATTCCAATTTGTGCCTTGCGATTACGGTCAATGTTTGAAGAACCTTTTGCATAGGCACTGCCAGCGCAAGTGTTATAGGCACGAATACTATGGCGAACCTTTCCGCCCATCAGTTGGTAAATTGGTTGTCCAGTTGCCTGTCCCAAGATGTCCCATAGCGCTATGTCCAGCGATGATGCGCCACGTACCGCTACGCCAGAGCCAGCAAATCCAATAAAATCTTGATGGAGAGTTTCATGAATTGCGGTAATTGCCAGAGGATCTTTGCCAATCAATCGAGGCGCTATGGACTCATGGATAAAAGCTTCAACCGCTTCAACTCCAACACAATTTTCTCCAAGACCAACTATTCCTTCATCAGTATGAATCTGCAGAAAAAGAATTGCTGGATATTCTTCAAGGCGAATCGTCTCAATACCGACTACCTTCATCTTGGCTCTCCTTTATTGCGAATAGAGTGAGTATTGATTTCTGGTAGATCGACCGATACCCTCAAGTTGTTAATTGTTAACGATTTTGCAGCGGAGGTCAAGAGTTTTATGTCCGATCCAGTTGAAAATATCCAAGTAGAACGCTCCAAGATGATGGATTGCGCTTCCTCAATCCTAATCAAAGTTGGCACTCCCAAAGCGCATGCAAATTCTGTGGCAGATTCGTTAGTACAAGCACAAGAGGCTGGCCATGCTTCACATGGAGTAATCCGCCTAATTGAATATACAAATTTCGTAAAACAGGGCACGGTTATTCCAAATTCTGAACCGGAGATAATCTCTGAGCGGGGTGCTAGCGTCGTAATTGATGGAAAGTGGGGCTGGGGGCAAATTGCCTGCAAGTTCGCACTCCAAGTTGCTCAAGAAAAAGTAAAGGAGCTTGGAACAGTAAGTCTTACGGTGCGCTCTGTGAACCATATCGGGCGACTTGGTGAATACGTTGAACGTTTAGCAGAATCGAATTTGGTTTCTCTTATGTGGTGTAACTCAGATCCATCAGTTGCAGCTTACGCAGGACGAGAGCGCCTCTTTGGAACGAATCCATTTGCGGCAGGAATTCCAACTCCAAATAAGCCAATTGTTATAGATTTTGCAACTGCCGCCTCAGCAGAAGGTAAACTTCGTGTGGCGCGTGCCAATAAACAGAATATTGGTCCTGGGATTGTGATTGATAAAGATGGAAATGAAAGTCTTGATCCTCAAGCATTCTATGATGGAGGAGCGCTACTTCCCTTTGGAGGGCATAAGGGTTATTGCCTCTCCCTCATGATTGAACTACTTGGTGGCGGACTCTCAGGCGGACACCCTTCAACTAGCTCACGCTACTTGCGAGGAAATGGAACTGTTCTCATTGTTATGGATCCTGAATTTTTTGTTCCAAGAGATTCTTTCTTTCAAGATATCTCCGAGTCTAAGAATCGGATTGCAAACACAGCTCGAGTAAAGCCTGATCAGCCGGTTCTTCTTCCCGGAGATGTTGAGAATCTTCAACGCCAGAAAAACCAGCCTGTGATAGCCATTTCTAGCGCTATTTGGCAGAGTATTTTGGAACTGGAGAGATCGCTTTAATATCTCTTTTTGCCCTTGCTCACGGGAGTGATTGGATCCTCGGCAAAGTGTTTTGAAACACGTTCGAAACCAAGACTCATATGAGTCTTTATTAAATCCTTTGCAGATTCAACTTTTTTAGACTTAACCACGTCAAGAATTTTCTGATGATCGAGCTCCCACTTGGGCATGTACTTCTGTTTATTTACTTTATCTTCACGAGACCAGCTGTACATCAAGAAGGCGTGAATCTGGGAGCGCAGATTTTCCCAAGCTCTAAGGAGTCTTTCATGGTGAGCTGCTTGGAATAAAGCGGTATGAAAGTCCAAATCAATTTTGCTAACCTCTTTGGGGGTTCTCTGGCTCTCACTGAGTCGGTGATAGTGAGCAAGAATCTCCTCCATGGCCGCTAAATCTGCAGAGGTCGCGTTCTTACATGCCCATTCCATTGCTAGCTCTTCCAAAACTCTGCGCAACGAATAAATCTCTTCTAAGTCTTGTCGATTCCAAGAGGCGATTCGTGCACCTTTATGCCTTTCGATTGAGACTAAACCTTCTCGCTCTAAGCGCATTAAAGCTTCACGGACTGGACCGCGAGAAACACCCATCTGCTCTGCTAAGTCATCTTCAGCTAGGCGACGACCAGGTTCGAGTTCGTGGGAGACAATTGCATCTCGCAGGTCATCGGTAACTACATCGGCTAATACTCTTCTTGACGCAATTCCCAATGAGAGGGGACGTTCGGCCATAAGTGCTCCTGTTGTTGTTTGTCAACAATAACAGTACTGCCTAGTTCTAATTTGGCAATAGGTATTGAACTGGCTTTATCTAATTTCTAGTAAAGACCTAGATTTCCCCCTGCGTTAAAGGCAAGGTTTCCTCCGTCGACAGGCAGAATGACGCCAGTTACCATGGCGGAGGCATCACTTGCCAAGAAGTGAACTGCGTTTGCAATATCTTCTGGCTCAGCCACTCGACCCAACGGAATGCCTTGAAGTAAGCGAGACATCAAAACTTTGGCCTTCTCGCCCTCGGTCTCGACCCATCTGCGCCATCCAGGAGTATTAACTGAGCACGGCTGAATGGCATTGACCCTTATATTTGCCGTAGCCCATTCAATTGCTAACTCTTTAGTCATTTGGATGACACCACCTTTAGCGGTGCTGTAAACAAAGTTCCCACGACCAATAGCAGAACTTCCTGCGATGGAAGCTATGTTAACTACAGCGGCTGGCTTTCGAGCTTTTAAAATCAACTTTGAGAACTCACGAGCATTTAGAAAGTATCCCTTGAGCGATGTATCCATCACCCGATCCCACTCGGCAACTGAAGTATCTTGGGGCGGAGTATGAATTCCCTGCGCCGCATTATTAATCAAAATATCTGGTATCCCAACATTATTTGAAATTGCTTTGAAGATAGCTATGACATCTTCTTCCTTGCTCGTGTTTCCCACATATGTGTGAACTCTTATATTCCTAGACTCCAATTCGCCTTTGAGTCTAGCAAGACCATTTTCATCGACATCAGTGGCAATAATCGTGGCCCCAGCCCCGCCTAGTTGATGACAGGTTGCAGATCCGATTCCACCAGCGCCCCCCGTAATTACAACTGCCTTGCCTGTTAGATCAAAAACGTTTGTCGTCATGGCATTGTTCTCTCTAGTAGGACATTACTTTTTTAACAGCTTCAACTAAATCATTTGCTGAGGGAATTGCAGCTTCTGACATTTGAGGGTTGGCACTTAGCGGGGCTCGAGCTGCACCGACTCGAACAATCGGACCCTTTAAATGCCTAAAATTGACTTCACTGGCGGTTGCAGCTATCTCTGCTGTAATAGACCCAAACATTGGGGCCTCGTCAGCTACTACCACGCGGCCAAACTTTTGGACTGTTGCGTTAATAGTGTCGGTATCTAACGGATACAAAGTGCGCAAATCAATGATTTCAACATCAATACCTTGCTCAGCCAAAGTTTGCGCCGCCTTTTGTGCGCTAACTATGGTGTATCCGTAGGAGATTATTGCCGCATCTTTACCTGACTTCACTCTGTGCGCACTTCCAAAAGGTATAAACGTATTCTCATCGCCTATTTCACCGCGGACACCAGATAATTTTTTGTGCATTAAGAAAATGACTGGATCGGGGCTGCGAAGTGCAGTCTTGATTAATCCTTTAACATCATAGGCTCTTGAAGGTACTGCTACCGAAAGACCGGCTGTATGAGCAAATAGAGACTCCAAAGAATTGCAATGATGCGCTCCACCTAGGGCAACTCCTGAAGTTGCACGAATTACCAAAGGCACGGGTCGGTTAAACATAAAACGAATTTTTGCTGCCTGGTTGATGATTTCATCCATGGCACCTAACGAAAAATCTATGAAGTTTAAGTCAATTATGGGATGGCACCCATACATTGCAGATCCAAGTCCTGCTGCAACCATGGCCGCTTCAGAAATGGGAGAGTCCTTCACTCTATCTACTCCAAACTCCTGCGCAATTCCCTTGACTTGAGCAAAGTGTCCGCCGCGTTCAACTAGATCGGTTCCCAAAATGAAAATATTGGGATTTAACTTCATCTCCTCGCGTACCCCAGATTGAAACGCCTCCGAGTATGTTGGATTTTGTTGCGTTGTTGGTGTTGTTGTGCTCACTTGCGCGCCCCCAATAGTCCAGAATCGACCCCATCTAATATTGTTGAAACATCTGGAAGTGGAGATTTTTCAGCAAAGTCAACTGCCTCTTCGATCTCTTTGGCAACAGAGTTAATCATTGCCTCATAATCGGCTTGCGTAAGAGCGCCTTCCGAAATCAATTTGGCACTGAAGCGATCTATTGGATCACGATGGGATCGCCAATCTGCAATCTCCTCTTGTGTGCGATATTGGCCTTTTTCTCCAACATTATGCCCGTAATATCTATAGGTAAGAGCGTTGATAAAAGTTGGGCCCTCGCCGGCCAGAGCGCGATTTCGAGCCTCAGATGTGTGCTTATGCACCTCTTCGACATCTTGGCCATCGATTGTGAATGAAGGTAGTCCAAATCCTGCGCCGCGCTTGGCGATGTCATTGCCACCAGTTACGCGCTCAACGAAAGTTTCGACTGCATACTGGTTGTTATCGACAATGATAATTAGTGGAAGTTTATAAATCACTGCCATATTTACTGCCTCCCAAGTTCTGCCAGTATTTACGCCACCATCGCCGACAAAACCGACAGCTACTTTCTTGTGTCCCATTTGCTTAATTCCCAATGCAGCACCCATTGCAATTCCAACTCCAGCACCAACAATTCCGTTTCCACCAAAGTGTCCATTTTCTACATCTGCAAGGTGCATAGAAGCACCCCGTCCTCCAGAACATCCCGTAGCTTTTGTGAATAGCTCAGCCATGACAATATTGACTGGCATACCTTTGGCAATGGTGTGATGGTGAGAACGATGTGTTGTTGCAATTACATCTTTAGGATCGAGTGCCGACATGACTCCTACGGCAACTGCTTCCTGGCCTGAAGAATTGTGCATGCCGCCTGGGACTTTGCCCCTTAGCGTTAATTTATCTGCTGTCTCTTCAAAATTTCTAATCAAAAGCATCTGACGAAGGGTCTCTTTGCCCCACTTACTATCGGTAGTCATGATTACTCACTCTCTCCTGGCGCTAGTACAACTGCAATTGTTTGACCAGCCGGTACTTCACTGTTGATTGCATAACGATGTGCACCGAGGGTTCCTGAAGTTTCACAGGTGAGGTCCATGGTGGTCTTGTCTGTTTCAATAATGGCAATTACATCACCGGCATTTACCTGATCTCCTGGATTTTTAAGCCACTCCAGTAGAACTACATTGTCCATAGCCATTCCAACAGCCGGCACAAATACTTCTTCCATTCCTACTCCATTTCCTAGAAGGGACCTACGGCAAATTTTCCATTGACTTCACTACTTCCACCGAGAAAGGCAAGCACATCGCGCACTCCCCACTCCATTAGTCGAGGCCCAGCGCTCTGGGAATACCATGCAATATGAGGGGTTAGAACTAGATTTTTTGTTACACGCAATATTGAATTATCTGGAAGCGGCTCGGTTTCAAATACATCTAGCCCTGCTCCATCTAAGTGCCCGCTATTTAAAGCGGCAACAAGAGCATCTTCATCGATTAATCCACCACGCGAAACATTTACTAAAATAGATTTCTCAGGCATCAAAGCTAACTCTCGAGCACCAATCATGTGGTGAGTTGACTTCATATATGGCGCGTGAAGGCTCACAACTTGTGATTGACGAAGTAGTTCATCAAGAGTACCAACCATTTTTACTCCTGGGATTGTGCCCGTGACTGCAGGGTCAAATCCGACAATAGAGCGAAATAACGGTTTAGCTTTCTCAATCAAATTTTGTCCAATTCGCCCACAACCAACAACGCCAAGAGTTGAATCCTGAAGTGATGCAATGTGTGCCACTTTTGGGGCCGGTATCCACTCTGAATTCTTAATTCCGTTATGAGCTTGAATGACTCCACGGTGCAAAGTCATAATCATTGCAAGTGCATGATTTGCCACTTCATTGAAGGCGTATGTTGGTTGAAAAATCACAGGAGTTTGGCGTGCCCTAGCAGCGTCGAGGTCAATGTTATCTAGCCCAACCCCAAGTCGCCCGATACAGCGAATACTTTTAGGCAGGGCTGCGATTTTTTCTGCGGTGAGTTTGTGAAGTGCAACAATAATTGCATCACATCCCTCTGTTCCCTCAACTGTTGATGCAACTGAATCAGTATTAACTTCCTGATACTCAAATCCAAATTGTTGCGAAAGGCTCTTAACCCAATCAGACCCTGCCGCAGTTCCCTGCCCAAAGGCGAGTTTCACCTAGATCCCCCATCTAGAAATTAGTGCTCCTGAATCAGTATTGCGTTTACTGTATACAATCCTGGGCCAGAAGGATAGGGTTTTGCAAGAACTTTATTCGGTGTTCGGCCATTTTTTGGCCAGAGGAGAATTCCAATGTCACTTCCATTACCGCGTCCAGGCAAAGTTATTGCAGTTGGTTTGAATTACCGAGACCACGCAAAAGAGGCGAACGTTCCACTTCCTACCGTGCCCATTTTATTTACCAAATGGACAACATCTCTGATCGAGCCTGAGGCCAGCATTGTTATCCCGAAGGGTGTAACGCAATGCGATTGGGAGGCTGAGCTTGCTGTAGTTATTGGAAAAACTGCCTCCAGAGTTTCAGAATCTGATGCCCTCAAGTATGTCTCGGGTTATACCTGCATGAATGATGTAACCGATCGTGAAGCCCAAAGCAAGGATGGTCAGTGGGTAAGAAGTAAGTCATACGATACTTTCGGTCCGATTGGCCCCAGAATTGTTTCTCCAGAAGAAATTGGCGATCCACACAATCTGAAAATAGAAGCCCGTTTAAATGGCAAGACTATGCAATCATCTAATACAAGTAACTTGGTATTCAATGTTCCATTTCTAATCTCTTATATTAGCCAGAGGATTACCCTTGAGGCTGGCGATGTAATCACAACTGGGACGCCTCACGGCGTTGGAACCTTCTATAACCCACCAATTTTTATGCAGCCAGGAGATGTGATTGAAATTGAGATTGAAAAAATTGGAATTCTGCGTAATAAGGTAGTCGCTGAGTAAAACATGAGCTATCCAAAGTCGCCAAAAAAATTAGCGCTCATCACTGGGGGCGCTAATGGAATTGGTCTAGCCACAGCGCAGCAGCTCGCTAAGCAAAATTATGACTTGTTTTTAATTGATAAAGATGAAGAAAATTTGAAGATTGCCCAAAGTAAAGTGTTGAGCCTTGGAGCAGAGGTTCAAATCTTGGCTTTAGACCTTTCCGACGCTCAAGAAACAGACTTGGCAATCTCAGATTTGGTAAAACGATATGAGTTTGATGCCCTTGTAAACAATGCAGGCTTGGGTTTTGCCCGAACAGTGTCACAAACTACTCAAGCAGAGTGGGACCTCACCTTTGCAGTGAATGTAACAGCCCAATTCATTCTTTGTAAGCACATTGTTCCGCAGATGATTCAAAGAGGAGGGGGGGAGATTGTTAATGTTGCATCTGCCGGAGCGCTTGTGGGGCTCAAGAATCGTGTTGCTTATTGTTCTTCTAAAGCAGCAGTAGTTGGCTTAACACGCTGCATTGCTGCGGATCATGCAATGGAAGGAATTCGAATAAATGCGATTGCTCCAGGAACTGTAGATTCAACTTGGATAGGACGAATTCTGGCTGATGATCCTGATCCCCAAGCTCGTCGCAAATTAATGGAGGCCCGGCAATTAGATGGCAAAATGGGAACTCCAGAGGAAGTTGCTTTTGGTATCGCATTTTTACTTAGTCCAGAGGCACGTTTTGTAAATGGAAGTGTCTTCTCAATGGATGCAGGATTAACGGCGGTCTAGGTGTCTGAGAAAATCAATGGTGTGGTCGGTGTAATCCGAACCAATAAACCAGAAACTGCTTACCGGTTAGCTAAAGCCTGGGACTCCACTTCAATCACCGCTATTGAAATTACTATGACGGTTCCAGGAGCGCTTTCCATTATTGAAAAACTATTAGATGAAGGCGTCACCAGACTTGGTGGTGGAACTGTTCGAACAGTGGAGCAAGTAAAGTCTCTTGCAAAAATGGGAGCAGCTTTTGCTGTATCTCCCCACTCTGATGAAAGAGTTGTTAAAGAAGCAGTACAGCTAGGTTTGCCAGTGACTCCTGGAGCTATGACCCCAACAGAGATCGTTAAAGTAATGCAATGGGGCGCAACTTCAGCGAAGATTTTCCCTATTAAAGCACTTGGAGGACTGGACTTTATCGAAGCAATCCTTGAACCATTGCCTGAGCTAAAACTAGTTGTGTCCGGTGGAGTTCAACCAAGAGAAGTTCAGAGTTATCTTCAAGCAGGCTGTGTTGGCGTTTGCATGGGAGGAGCTCTCTGGGATCAAGCGATAACCGATGAGGGCAATATCCAAGAGATTACCGCCTTTGCAAATCGCGCGCTTGAATCAATGTAGGCACGTTTCTCTGTAAAAATTGTAATGAGCGTTCTAATTGCAGTCGATAAATTCAAAGGTTCCTTGTCGCAATCCGAAATTATTGAAGTGGTCTCGAATTTTTTATCGCATCACCAGATAGAACATAGCTCCGTACATATTGCAGATGGTGGTGATGGTTCAATTGATGCATTAACGCAACTGGGGTGGCAGCGCAAGACAATGACCGTTTCAGGACCACTAAATAATGAACATAAAGCAGACTATGCAGTAAGCCCTGAGGGCAATCGAGTAGCTGTAGAAGTGGCCGAAATTTGTGGCATTAAATATCTACAGGGAAATCTCAGGCCATATTTGGCTTCTTCACGGGGGCTTGGGGAGGCTCTTTCTCAAATTCTTCCAAGTAATTTTCAAGAAACTCTTATCTGTGTTGGAGGAAGTGCAAGCATTGATGGAGGAATGGGAATATTGCAAGGAATGGGAATCAGCGTATTAGATCGAAATGGTAAATCTGTTCAACCAGGGCTTGCTGGGCTTGAAAAAGCTTTTGAAATTGATTTCAAAACTCTAGTTAGCAAACGAGAAGAACTATTTGGCGATTCATCGCTGAAGGTGTTGAGTGACACAAGTTTTCCTCTTCTAGGTATTCATGGCGCAGCGCGCTCTTTTGGAAGGCAGAAAGGACTCACTAGATTCGGACAGATTCGCGCCGAATTAGCGCTACGCAGATGGTTCAGGATTTCAAAAGAATTCAATCCTCAGATAGAGAAGAAGAAAACTGGAACCGGAAGTGCTGGCGGAATTGGATTTGCTATGAATACCTTCTTCGGTGCAAATATTGAATCCGGCTCTGACTTTTTTGTTGCAGAAAGCAGAGTTGGGAAATTGCTAACAGAAAAAATGACTCTGATTACCGGGGAAGGTCGAATTGATTCAACAACCCTTTCGGGGAAAACCCTGCTTCCATTACTTAAGTTAGCCCGAGAGCGGAATTCTAGAGTTTTATTACTCTGCGGGAGCGCCGATGCCACCACCCTTAGATACCTCCGTAAAGAATTTCCTATTGTGGGAGTTGTTAAACTTTCTGATTCTGGTGAAGGAATTGAAGTACTAATGAACAGAGCAAGAGAGATACTTGCAGAACAACTAGATTCCTCCTATCAAAAGAGGTGGTTTGCGTGACCAAAATCTGGTGTCAATGGGGCGATTTAGCCTTGCCACCTAGCTTTGACTTGATCTCAACTCCTATTAATCATCTCGGAGATGAAGAGTTGGAGGAGATTGAAATCTATGTTCCTTTGTATATGGGTGGTCTCCCCGCGCTGAGCCCAATCGTCAAGATGAAGAAGCTAAAAATTCTACAATTACTTATGGCTGGCTATGAAGATGCTCTGGCCTTTAAACGTGCTGGTATAAAGCTATTTAATGCGCGAGGTGTTCATGACTTTTCAACAGCAGAATTAACTTTGGGCCTTGTTATCTCAAGCTTACGTGGGATAGACGAATTTGTTCGCAATAAAGATCAAGGCATCTGGGATCATAAGAGAAATGATTCGATTTTTGGCAAAAGTGTTGCAATAGTTGGTGCCGGATCAGTTGCAGCAAAAATTGAGAACTTCCTTGAACCCTTTGGGGTCAAGCCCACTTGTTTTGCTCGAAGCGCACGAGATAGAAGAATTAGAGGAATATCGGAGTTAGATGACTTGATTTCAAACTTCGACATTATCATTCTGGCAGTTCCGTTGACGACTGAAACTAAAGATCTCTTCGATGCGAAAAGAATTAGTCGCATGAAGCCGGGGGCTTTACTCGTGAATGTCTCACGTGGACCTGTCGTAAATACCGAAGCGCTGCTAAACGCTTTGACCTCTGGCCATATTCGGGCAGCAATCGATGTCACCGACCCAGAACCACTTCCTAGTGACCACCCACTTTGGCGGGCGCCGAATCTGATTATCTCCCCTCATGTTGGTGGAGACTCTGCTGCTTTTGAGCCACATGGTCGAAAACTTGTTGAGGAGCAGTGTCGCAGACTTGAAGTTGGCGAGCCTTTACTCAATCAAGTAGCTTGGTAGGTAAATGTTTTCTCTAATTGTCATTTTTAAAGTTAAGAAAGGCAAGAAATCAGCTTTTCTTCATGCGATTTCCCCGATTGTTGAACTCACCAAAAGTGAGCCTGGGAATTTACAATATCAATTAAACATTGATGAATCTAACGAAGAGAATTTCTTCTTGTTTGAATGCTACAAGGATAGAGCTGCCTACGAGGCACATACTAAAAAGACCTATGTTTCCTCTTTTCGAGCTGACCTAGATTTACTTTTACTTGAACCACCTATTGTCATGCGTGGCTCAGTTATTGATAAGTAATTCAATTAGCTAAATATCCACCATCTACAGGAATAACTACACCACTTACATAGTCAGATGCTTTTGAAGAGAGAAACAGGGTAGCTCCTGCAAGGTCTTCAGGCTTTCCCCAACGTCCAATTGGTATTCGTGATGTAAGAAACTCAAATCTTGCTTTGTCTTTTCTGACTCGATCATTTATATCAGTTTCTATAAAACCTGGGGCGATTCCGTTTACTTGAATGCCAAGAGGAACTAATTCATTTGATAATCCCCGCACCAAACCACCAAGAGCGGACTTAGCTGCTGTATAGCTGATTACATTTTTACCACCGAGGAAAGTCCACATCGAGGCGGTGAAAATAATCTTTCCACTACCCCGCTCAACCATTCCTCTAGAAATTTCGCGAGATAGTAAAAATGGAGCCGTTAAATCAATTTCTAGGGTTTCATCCCATTGCTCATCGCTATGGTCTAAAACTTCAGCACGGTTAGCAATACCTGCATTGTTAATCAAAATATCGATCTTGCGGTCCCTTAAGCCTGAAATCAACTCTTTCGTTTGACTTCTCATTCGAAGATCAGCAGCGATTCCCTCAAAGGAGCGGCCATAGCCTCTAACGATCGAGGAGAGTTCATCCTCGGAGGACTGCTTGGATGAGACCGCGATAATGTCAGCGCCATGCTCGGCCAATACTTGGGCCATTGCAAAACCAATCCCCTTTCGAGCCCCAGTGACCAAGGCGGTCTTTCCTGAAAGGTCAAATAGGTTCATTTTCTACCCTCTTTCCTGAGAGATTCCCCCAAAAATAGCTGGATTTGGGTCTCCGAAATAAAGAAATTGATACCCCAAAACCCTATCCATTTGCCTCACCATACATTACTGTTTTGGTAAATCGTTAACCGTTCACAAAGGGAGGAAAGTTAATGATAAGCAAAAAGAGGCGATCCTTTATCGCCCTGATTGGAACTACGGCCATAGCTATGGGTGGCTTGATTGGCGTCCAAGCAACACAGGCTGCGCCTAGCGCAACTTGTAATGTGAAGACCACTGCAGCAAAAGCAAACTGTGATGTCATCATTTATGGTGCGCTACATCGCGTGCAGGCTCTTGATCCGATTAATCCAGTCGGCGGATATACCGAAGGACAGATGGCTTACACCATTCAAGGAAAGCTCTTTCGTTATGACGCTACCGGAAAGCCTCGTCGAGATTTAGTTGCGACAGAGAGCGTCTCTGCTGATAAAAAAACAGTTACTCATACTCTTAAAGATGCTAAATATTCAGATGGCACTGTAATTACTGCGCAAGATGCAGTAGTTGGTTTTGAGCGCTGGGTGAATTCCAAGAGATCAGCTTCGTATATTGATCAAGTCGAAAAAGTGATCGCTAAAGACAGCAAGACTTTGGTCTGGACACTTAAGCGTCCATACCCTGGTTTGAATTTTGCTCTTGCTCAGGAGTTCTTAGCGCTTCACCCTGCAAGTAAAGTTGATACTGAGGCAAAAGCTAAGGAATATTTCAAAAATCCGGTAGCTGGTGGACCAATGATGGTCAAGACTTTTGTTCCTGGAACCGATACTTTCGTATCAGTTGCCAATCCAAATTATTGGGCAAAGCCAGTAGTAAAGGAAATTCGTGTTGTCACAATTCCTGATGCAAATACTCGCTTGGCAGCATTCCAGTCTGGACAAATTGACTATGTGATGGAGCTTCCATTAACTGCTGCAAAAACCAAGTGGGATAAGACGAAATATCGTGTCACTGGTGAAAAAGACTCAGGCGTGTTCATGCTTGCATTCAATATGGGAGCATTACAGCCAAATAGTGCTCTTAAGAGCGCAAAGGTTCGCCAAGCCATTTCACTAGCTGTTTCGCGTGATCAAATCATGCGTACGGCATTTGCTGGTTTATCTAAGCCGTCTTGCGGAATGCAGTTTGAATTCAATAATGAGTTCTACCTCTGCTCGCTACCCAAGAATGGTAAGCGCGATACCTCAGGTGCACGTAAGCTTCTAAAAGAAGCTGGTTATCCTAATGGCTTCAAAGTAACCATGCATGTACCTAACCGCGTCTTCTGGCAAGATGCTGCACAAATTGTTAAAGATAGCCTAAAGTTTGTGGGAATCGATGTCACAATTGAAATGGTGACACCTGACACCAACATCTCCGGCGTAATTAATAAGCGTGATTGGGAAATGATGTGGTTTGGTAATAACGCTGCAACAGGAACACTTCAACTCTCAAACTGGTTTAAACCGGGTGGAGTTTGGGCAGCAAACGCCAACATACCTGACTCATTACTTACTGAAACCGCCAAACTTCTAAACGATGCGGCAGCCTCGGAAAGCAATGAGCAGATACTTGAGAAATTAACAGCGGTTGAAAAGATCGCCTTTGACCTCTCTGCATTCATTCCAATTGGAACTCGCTTCTATGTATCAGGCAGTCGCATTGGTGACAACTTGGTAGAAGCACTTCTTCCAGGACAGTTGCAATTCATTGTTGCAACTAATCCACCTCTACCAAACAATTAACAGTTAGTTTGGCAGAAATAGATTAACGAGGGTGCTCCAGGGGTGGCTCGCTACTCCTGGAGCAAGGGGTTAAGCAGTGGTAATAGTTGAATCTATTCAATTATTACCACTTCGCTTTGAGAAGGAAGGGGTCTAAGTCATGACTAAGAATGTATTTCTAAAGAAAGTCGTAGGACGCCTCTTCCGCGCAATCGCCATTTCTTTTTGGGTGATGGTCATTTCCTTTATGCTAATTCGAATTACACCGGGAGATCCTGCTGCGACTCGACTAGGAGCTGGAGCTGAAGCGGAAGCAATTGAGGCACTACGCAAGCAGCTAAAGTTGGACGTTTCACCGATAGAGCAATTTCTCAGTTACGCATCTGGATTATTCCGGGGAGATCTGGGTGTTTCGTTAGTAACGGGTGTTGAAGTTCTTGAGGTAATTCGAAACACACTTCCTTTAACTTTAACTTATATTTTTCTTTCAGTATTTTTTGCATTCTTAATTTCGATTCCAATTTCCACCTTGGTTGGCTGGTCTAATAAAGCATCAGTGGTCTATCTCTTTAGAGGAATTACTTCAGTAATTATTGCTACTCCTAACTTCTTTATAGCCATGATTGGTATACTTCTATTCAGCGTAAGAAGAGAATGGGCTCCTGTTTTTGGCTATGTAAACGATTTTCCTGAAAACTTAAAATATTTATGGCTTCCCGTAAGTATCAACACCTTGATTTTGGTCGCGATTATCTCCAGAGTTCTGCAATCATCCATTGTTGATACTAAAGGTGAAGAATTTGTGGAGACTGGAATCATTAGAGGAGTAAGCAGGCCTCGCTTTTTTCTCTTTTACATTTTAAAGCCATCTATGGCCCCGACCGTCGTTCTGCTCTCTTACATGATGGGAACAATGCTTGGAGCAACAGTTATTCTTGAGACTATCTTTTCCCTTCCGGGTATAGGTCGTGAGTTAGTTGGGGCTGTTTTAGCTAGCGACTATCCTATGGTTCAAGGCATTTTGCTATTTTTTGGCGTTATCACGGTATTTCTCAGTTTTATTGGTGATCTATGCGCATATGCCCTTGATCGACGGGTGAAACTATGAAGACAATTAATACTGCAGCTAATGTCCAAACCAGACGGCAGCGCTTAAAGGAATGGGTTTCACTTCCAGGCGGATTTGGCATTATCACTGGAATTTCCATGTTTTTAACTATTGTATTAATTGGTGTTATCCATCCATTCATTAGCGCATATGAACCAGATGAGTTCGTTGGGGAATCATTTCAACCTCCCTCATGGCAGCACCCATTTGGATTAGACCAACTGGGTCGAGATGTCATGACTCGCACCTTTGCTGCCGTACCTGCTGATATTGGTGTCGCATTTCTTGGAGTTAGCATTCCGTTAGTAATTGGAACCTTGATTGGCATTTTGCTTGGCCTAGCTAAGAACAAGTACTTTGTATCTTTGGTTAGTTCGATAATTGATGGAATAAACGCTTTTCCTTTGCTCATAATTGCAATCGCAATGATATCTTTTTTGGGCCCTGGGCTTTATAACGTTGTGATAATTCTGACTATTATGAATTGGGCTCGCTATGCCAGAATTGCCAGAACGAAGGCAGTGGTTGTATTGCAACAAAATTACATAGAGGCTGCTCAATTAATGGGTTATTCAAAAAAGCGAATAATCTTCAAACATGTCACTCCAAACGTCTCCTCTGAGAGTTTGGCTTATGCACTTAGTGACTTTATTTTGGTAATTATTATCGTTTCTGGTCTTTCATTCCTTGGTTTGGCAGCAAGGCCTCCAGCAGCTGAATGGGGGGCGATGATTGCAGATGGCCGAACATACCTCGGGGATGCTTGGTGGATAACAATTTTTCCTGGAGTAGCCCTCTGCTGGTCTGCAATAGCCCTTTCTTTTATCGTTGAAGGTCTTTCCCGAAGAGATAAGGGAAATTAATGGCAAAACCGTTGGTTATTTTTGATCAGTTAAGAATTGATGTCAGGGTAACGCGCTCTAGACGACTTAGGATCGTGGATAGCGCAACTTTTAATATTGAAAAGGGTCAGCTTCTTGGGTTAATTGGTGAGTCTGGTTCTGGGAAAACCATGTTATGCAGGTCCTTAGTTGGGACACTGCGACGTCGTGGAGCCTATATAGAGTCTGGAAAATTGGAGTTTGATGGCATTGATCTCGTATCAGCCAATGAGAGTCAGTGGAGAGCAATAAGAGGAAAAAAGGTGGGATACATACCTCAGTCTGCACTTGCTGGGCCGAATCCAGTAATAACAATTGGTGCCCAACTTGCCGAAGCAATAAGACAGGGTGGGAATTTTACCGATCAGCAAATAAAGAACCGTTCTATAGAGCTTCTTGAGTTAGTTCAAATTCGCCGACCGGAAATTGTTCTGCAACAATTTTCTTATCAATTATCTGGTGGCATGAAGCAAAGAGTTATGATTGCCTGCGCTATTGCTCAAGAACCTCAATTGATAGTTGCCGATGAGCCAACCACAGGCCTAGATGTAACAGTCCAAGCTGAAATAATGGAATTGCTCAGGAAAATTCGACAGACTTTAAATACAGCAATCATCCTAGTGTCTCATGACTTACAACTGATTAATTCAATTTGTGATGATGTAGTTGTGATGCACGCAGGATCGACAGTGGAGAAGCTTCCATCTGCCATGATTAAAAATGCTAAGCATCCCTATACTCATGCCCTTTATAATTCTCGTATCGACATAGTCGAGCCTCGAGGCAAACTAATAACAATTAAGGGCCAACCACCTACTGTTGGAGCATGGCCAGAGGGATGCCGATTTGCCGATCGCTGTGACTATGTTCTTGACCCTTGCCGAAGTGATAAGCAGCTCCTTCTTCAGTCTGCTAATAAAGATCACCTAACGGCCTGTATCCGCCATGCAGAGATTTTTAAAGGGGATAAGCGTTGAACAACCTATTAGAGGGCATAGACATCTCCGTTACTTTCAAGGCGTATGGTGACGAAATTAAGGCTGTAAGAAACGTCGAATTTGTTCTACCAGAAGGGAAAGTTGTAGGAATAGTAGGAGAATCAGGAAGTGGTAAATCAACATTAGCTCGAGTTCTTTCTGGGCTGCAGATCCCAACTAGTGGTCATGTTAAATATCTTGGAGAAGACATTAGACAAGGAAGTGTTGTTTACAAGGGGGAACTCCGCAAAGCAGTGCAGATGGTTTTTCAGGATCCATACTCATCCCTTAATCCCAGAATGCGAATTATAAATGCTGTCACTGAAGGAGTACTTCAGCACCAGACTAATGATAAGCAATTGGCTAAAGAGATTGCTTCAAAACTTTTAAAAAGAATGGGAATCAGCGAAATCGATTCTAGAAAATATCCGTTCTCTCTCTCTGGAGGACAAAGACAAAGAGCATCCGTAGCTCGAGCTTTGACCGCTCAGCCCAAGATTTTGATTGCCGACGAGCCAACCTCAGCTATTGATCAGTCGGCCCAGTCCCAGCTCTTAGAGTTGTTTGGTGAACTAATTAAGGATGGTTTGTCTATCGTCTTGGTTTCTCATGACCTTGGAGTTATTAGGTATTTAACTGACTTTGTATATGTGATGGAAAATGGGGTATTTGTTGAATCAGGTGAGACAAAAGATATCTTTGAGAAACCGAAGAATCCTTACACTCAAAAATTAATCTCTTCGATACCTGGTCACTCAATAAAATAATTGGCGGTGGCGGTGGGATTTGAACCCACGGTTGGGTTTCCCCAACACGCGCTTTCGAGGCGCGCTCCTTAGGCCGCTCGGACACGCCACCGTAGGTGACTATACGCGAGGGCCTAATCAGTTTTTAAATTACCTCTTTTGAGCAAAGAACTGCGTTAATAACTGGGCACAATCTTGCTCTAAAACACCTGAGATAACTTCAACTTTATGTAGCGCTCTTGGATCGCGAATCAAATCCCATACCGAGCCGCAGGCTCCTGCCTTCTCAT
>Ga0315902_10003431_pt1 | contig 23723 bp, 17 predicted proteins | sample LakEriMetagenome_9_FD_203523 | JGI IMG/M metagenome (GOLD analysis project Ga0315902, IMG submission 203523) | Freshwater fungal communities from buoy surface, Lake Erie, Ohio, United States - Buoy 12 MA117 | ecosystem: Environmental > Aquatic > Freshwater > Lake > Lake biofilm | place: USA... | reverse complement strand
CCAAGACATTGCTGAGAGTAGTCTGAGCGGCGAGGGCTGCGCTCAGATCAAACATATCCTGATGAATGCCGCCACGTTGGAAGAGCCAATGTGGTATGCGGGGTTATCGATTGCACGGCATTGCACCGATTGGGAATCTGCCATCCACCTCATGTCTGAGGATCACCCCGGCTATAACTATGAAAACACCGTTAAGAAAGCCAACCAAGCATTTGGTAAGCCCTTCTCGTGTGAGAAGTTTGACGAACTCAACCCCGGTGGCTGTGAAGGATGCCCCCTCAAGGGGCGAATCACAAACCCACTTGCTATCGGAAAGCGGCTCGTCGAAGCCCCGACAAAGGAAATGTCCGAGGAGGACACAGTTCGGCTCTCGGAGAATCCCCAAGAGATTCCTACATTCCCACCATTCTTGAAGCCATACACTCGTGGCCGCAACGGGGGTGTGTATTTTGTGCCTCCTCCCAAGGTAGACGAGGAAGGTGTGAAGCGGCAGGAAGACCCGATCTGTCTGTCAGTAAATGATCTATTTCCTGTTAAGAGAATGTATAGCCCAGCGGACGGTGAGTGCATGTTGATGCGCCACCTGATGCAGCACGACCCGATGCGAGAGTTCATTCTGCCAATGAGTTGGGTCTACGCGATTGATTTCTTTAAAAAGATCCTCAGTAGTAACAGCGTTACCTTTCTTCCGACCCACTTGGTTCACCTACAGAACTATGTAATCAAGTGGAACCAATACTTAATGAGCAAACACAAGGCTGAAATTATGCGTATGCAAATGGGATGGACAGAGAATCACGATGCGTTCGTGATTGGCGCACATGAAATTATTCCGACCGGAGAAACGGTGAAGGCGTCTGCCAGTCCGTTGGTACGGAACATTTCTAAACTACTGAACCCGGTTGGTGAGTACGATCTGTGGAAGGAATCAGCCAACGCGCTGAACGCGCCGGGTTATGAGTTGCATGCCTTCGGTATGCTCTGTGGATTCGGCTCTCCTCTTATGTACCTGACCCCGACTGCGGGTGTATGCGTGTCCTTCGCTAGTGCCGAGTCAGGCACGGGTAAGACGAGTGCCATGTATTCAGCCTTGTCTATCTGGGGTGATCCGCGAGAACTCAGCGTGTTGGATGGCAACGCAACGGACAACGCTTTCGTTGGACGTTTGCTTAACCTGAAGAACCTGCCGCTCGGTATCGATGAGGCATCGAACGCAGACCCCGAGGCTATCTCTCGTCTGGCTCACCGGATCTCGCAGGGTAAGGCCAAGTTGCGTATGCAGTCTTCGGTCAACGCAGAACGTGATTTGGAGATGACGGCATCGCTGATTGCTATCTTTACTACGAACTCTCCGCTCTACGATAAGTTGCAGCAACTGAAGGCAAGCCCGGATGGTGAGGTGGCTCGTATCGTTGAGTTCGATGTGAAGCGGCCGCACAGCCTGACCCGCGAAGTGGGTATGAAGTTGTTTAATCCATTCCGCTTCAACTATGGGCATGCAGGCCCAATGTTCATCAAGTACGTATATAAGATCGGCGTAGACGAGGTTAAGCGCAAGATTGAGAAGTGGCAGTATCGCTTCCGTGAGGACTTCGGCGACGACGTAAGCCATCGCTTCTATGAGAGTCTGGTAGCAGCGGCGTTTGCAGGTGGTGAGATTGCCAACGAAGCCGGGATCATCAGCCTTGATCTGGAACACATTTATCAGAAGGTCTTAACTGACATCATGGACATACGTGACCGAGCGGTGAAGATTGATCCGAGCGACTACAAGACTCTGCTTGGTGAGTTCTGCAACAACAATCAGTCCACGTTCTTGATCTTCGATGGCGAGCGTCTGGTCAACCAGTACGACCCGAGGCAGTTGATCGGGCGTATCGAGATGGATACAAAGATGTACTACGTATCACGCACAGAACTGAATAAGTTCTTGGCCTCACGTGGCATCAGCATCCGCAAGTTTGAGCACGTGATGACTTCGCAGGGGTTGTTGGTTGACACCAAGAAGAAGCGTCTTGGCGCAGGTTGGAAGGGTGGTTCAAGTTTCCATCCGGTCTGGGCGTACGCATTCAAGGACGAGAACGTAGAGAACTTGGTGAATGAACTCCGTAAGGATTGAGGAACCGGAGTGGCTGTTCCCTTTCGACTTCATGAAGATTGGGGACAGTTTCTTCGTGCCTACTCTCAAGCCAGCCGAGATGGTCTACAAGATAGACACTTCAGCTAAGAAAGCAAAAGTGAAAGTCAGGGTATACCCGTCCAGTAAAGACGGGCTTATCGGTGTCCGTGTGTGGAGGCTTGCTTAAGGATTCACGCCGTACTGTCGGAAGGTTTCGATCATGCCGCGCTTGATGTAGTTCTGCTCCAAGTCGATCTGATCGATGATCTCTTTCTTCTGCTTCGGTGTGTAGTTCTTATTACTCTGCACAGCGTTGCGGATAGAGCGTAGATCCCGTATGCGATTGTTAATCTGCTTGTTGTAGATGTAGACAATCGCCTTGTCATTCGGATTGCGCTCGTAGTACCGACGCAGCGGCTCAATGTCTCCGTTCAACTTGGCAGTATTCTCAAGAGAGCGGAGCGTGTCAGCCTTGTCCTGAATCTTCTTCTCTACCTGTGCAAACTCACGGGCATCGTAGTTCGACTTACGACCGATGAAACTGCTGAACAGCACGAGATCAGACTTGGCATCGAAGTCCTTATCTCCCGCCGCCGTCAGGCCGATGCCGTATGCGCTATGCGCGATACGCGAGATACCGTCTAAGTAATTATTAGTCCAGAAGTACAACGTGTTCGGTTGAACTTTGATATCGCCGTTTGTGAACTCAAACATGCCCTGCGCCATCGTCTTATAGAGTTCAGGCACGTTCTTGCCACCCGTGTAAGCCTCACCGTACTTGGTCGCACGGTTGTTGTAGATCTCACGACCGAGGCCATCGACGTTCATCGCAAACTCAACAAAGGGACGCGCTGCTGAAGGCACGATGGAGTCCACGATCCACGCCGGGAAGTTCTCCGTAGGATCGATACGCGACACCGGCAACGGCATGAACGAGTCCAAGGCTACGTTCGTCATGTTCACAGCCATGTCTTGCATGGACGTTTTGCCAAAGGCGGCACCCGCTACCTGTGCGCCAGCAGCACCGAACGCACCAAGACCGAAGCCCCACGGCAGTTGCAGAAATCCTTCCTTGCCGATGATGCCAAGCGGCAGACGCAGGTTGCGCGTCCACAGAGCCATGTCATCCGTCTCGACTTTGTTGCGACCTAACTCATCGTCATCCGAGGCCATGTAAGCCATGAGATACAACGTCGCACCCGCACCGAGGAGGCCATACACCGTAGCCCGAGCCATGTCCTGTTGTTTGGTAAAGTTCTCACGGAACTTGGCCATAGCCTCCGGGTTGTCACGAATGCCGGGTGGCAACCGGGCTTCAGCAGCCTCTAGGTTCTGAAACAGCGGAGCCATTGAGTCGAAGGCACGGACAGCACCCGTCGCAGCCGGACGGAAGAACATAAAGAGTGCGCCTGCCGTTCTGCCGTATTCACCGACCTGCTCAAAGTTAGCGAGGTTCTTAGCGTAGGCAGCGGCTTCCTGACGGGCTTCGGCTTCTGTAGCGTCACGCGCCATAGCGTTGGCCTTGGCTACCGAGTAGGCAGCAGCACGGCTCGTAAATTCAAACGAGTCTGCCCAGATATCAACCCACTTGTTGATCTGCTCGGAGGTACGTGCGTACTTCTGGTTGCCGATGCTCTTGGCAAGTTCTTCCTTCTGGCTCTCCAAGGCCAGACCCTGTACGTACGAAACTCGACCGCCTTCCTGTAGATACTCAAGAATGTTGGCAACATCAGGATCTTTCTTAGCCATCGCCTCAATCTCGGCGATCTTTCCTTCCGCATACAACTTGGAGACACGACCCGTTTTGACCATGCCGACCTTGGCGATCTGTGCAGCCACCGCACCGATGTAATCAAACGCCGCCTTCGGCCCCATTTCCGAACTCATCGTGAAGGCGTTGGTTAGCGCGTCACGGACGAAGTTGTACGGGTAGAACGCCGGGTTGTATCGGGTATGGAAATGACCGATGCCGCTCGTGATCTTGTTGGCAAACTCAATGAACGGACTCGGGGTCTGATACGCACGACGGATCGCATCACGCATCACGTTATCATTGATGGTGAAGACTTCGATGTTGCCTTCCGGTGTGTAGTGGAAGATCTTGTTCTCGCCACGCAACTCAGACGGATCGAACCCTTTGTAGCGGTCTTCGAACTTGACGACCTTGGGGTTCTTGCTACCCCGGATGTAGCCGTCCTGAATGAGATTCTTAATGGCTTGGGTAACTCCGCCCCGCCCGGCCCGCATCGCAGACTTTGTACCATCTGAGAGCATCTGCAAGATCACGTTCTCAGAGTCTGACTGACGGCCTTCGAATGCTTGCGCGGCTTCGGACAGTTCGCCACCGAGACGCTTGCCGCCAATCTCAAACCGCTCATCGCCTTCGCTGACATCAGTCTCTTTGGGTGGCTTACCCTTGAACGGCACGTAATGCTGATAGCCGTAAAACTTTACGATGTTTTCAACCGGCTGCGTCCAATAGTTTGCCTGCTTATCAAGGAACTCGGAGTTGGCTTTGATCGCCTTCATAGCGTCGAGCAACTGTTTCATTGACGCAGCGGTTGCTTCTTCTTTTTGGTCAGCTTCGAAGTCACGCATCGCTTCAGCAATGAGTTCCTTATCCAACGTGCCGAGCACCGTGTATTCAGGCGCGTCTTCGTTTATAGACATCGTACCGGGCTTAGCCTTGGTCGTGCTTACGCCGTTTTCATCCGCATACTTCTGAACGAGTTGCTCAAGAACTCTCCGATAATCTTTAACTTTGCCGTTGCTGACCAAATCTTGTGGCTTATGCAACTCACGGAGGATGAACTCACGCAGCATCGCAGGGGTACCCTCGACACCAAGCACCTTGCTACGAACCTTGGTCGTATTGTTAAGCGGCACGTTCATCAAGTACTTCACATGCCTGCGTTCCGGCTCGTGTTGGGCGGTCAAGTACAAGTTCAGGCGAGCCAACGCCGTATCTACATCGATACCCTTGGCGTTCGCGTAGTCTTTGATTGCCTTGTGAACGTCGTCGTAATGACGCTGCATGTACTGCGTCATATTGTGGAAGGTTTTACCCGACGACAGAGCGATCAGGTCATAGACGTTGTTAGCGTCTTCACCGCCATACTTCAGCAATCCTGCACGACGCAACTGCTCTTGCAACCAGACCAACGGACGACGGTCGTTTTGGAACTTACGAGCAAGCCACTCATAGCCATCCTGACCAGAGAAGAAGTTCGCTAATTTCTTGGCCGTGCTTGGCTTGTCGTACTTCGCCTTGTTTCTGGCTTTGTCGGCAGCAACTTTCTCTTCTACCGTCATCTTCTGAATAGGAGCAACGAGACGCGCACCCTTACCACGCCGACCACGGGCAGGCAGAGGAGCCACATCCACGCCCTTCTCAGGTGCAGAAATGATGTATTGAAGAGCCTGCGATGCCTCAAGCAGCAGGTTGCCTTGATAGCCAGCCTCGCCCGGTACTAAGCGACTCGTGCCGGAGACTTCTGGAGGAAGTACGTTCTCGTCGAGAATGCGACCCTTAGTCCCCTTGCGGCTATCAATACCAAACATCTTAGCCAACGCCTCCGTGAACTGATTCCACAGAGTCGTGACACGCTTGGTGTACTTGGCAAGATTGGGACGGGAGATCTTTGCTAGTTCGCGCTGTAAGTTCTTGTCGGTAGCCACGCCACTGACAAACTCGTATACGTTCTCAAACTCATTACGGAACCGGCCACCGAGCTTCTTCTTTGCCTCGGTGTAGATTTTAATCATGTGTTCAGCGCCGTCACGCTGACTAGGCGTAAGACTGTCTGGTGCAGTCTCAAAAGCCCTTAATATCTTTACAGTCGCAGCGTGTACCGCTTCGTGCAGGAAGACCTTGCTTGAGAGACCGTCACGTGTGAAGTAGAACGTGTTGGTCTTCGGATCATACTCAGCAAGACGGTTGTCCTGCCGCAGTCGGGTGAACACATTCGGATCTGTGTTTGCATCACCTTCAATCTGCACCGCAGAGTCTTGGAAACTGACACGGCTAAGAAGCTCTGTCAGACCTGACAGAACCTCAGATACTTTAATACCTATCTGGCGCTTTTCATCCGCTTCAACGCGGCGTCCACCAATCGCAGGCTTGGCCTCAACGATAGTATCTGTGATGTCTTCAGCAAGAGCAGGTTTGCCCCGCTTGACATCCTGCATGACTTGTTTGCGCGGCTGAGCCAGAAGAACGCTTCGGCTCTGATCAACGTCTTGGGATATGAAGTCGATAGCGTTATTAACGCCATTACGCAGTTGCGCTTCTAGTTGAAGGTTGAAAGGCTCTGCTTTTTCAGTCGCAGACAAGCCACCCGCATCTTCACGGGCAGCACGGCGCTGTGCCTCAGCCTCGTTCGTCTTCAGTTCAGCATCGAGTTCAGCCTTGCTCTTGAACGGCTTACCCTGCTCTACTACAAGATCGGTCAGGAAGTTGATCCTGTTACGAATAGATACAATCTGTGCATCAAGAGCAGATTCTTTCTTATCTAATGCAGCGGTCTTGTTTTTGGGAAGACGCTCAAATTGCGTATAGACAGCACCGAGTTTTTTGGCAAGAGCGGCAACTTCTCTAACAGTATCTTGCTCAGCATCTTCAGGCAGAAGCGTAGTTAGATTGTCTAAGTTGACCGTCAACTCATTCAGGGCAACCTTGCGCTGCTCCTTACGCTGAACAACCTCTGCCTGAGCCTGCGCTTTCTTAGTTAATGCAGGCTGAGATGCCTCCGCTCCGACATCAAGTCGCTCAGCAGCAGGTGTAGCAGCCCCCAATCCTGAAGTTTCAGTTCCTTCAAGGTCTGATCCTGCGGCAACTGATCCCGATGGAGGCACTCCAACGCCTCCTGCACCTGCTCCAACGTCAGTCGGTTCAGCAGTGACATCTGCAATTCCTGCAACGGACTCATCAGGTTGTACTCCTTGAGTGACATTAGACCTAGCCCTATCAACTGCTTCTCGTAGTCTCGCAATAGTTTTTTCAGGAGCATCTTTAGAAGAAACTTCTAAGCCAATATTCCGTGCAATGTTATTAATTGCTACTGGAGATAAAGGGACGCCGCCTAAATCAATACGAGCTAACAAATCCGCAGCCTGCTTGATCTCGGGCGGCAGATTCTCGTCTACATTAACTGTTGGGGCTGCTGCGCCAACTTCAACGGCAGCAGGTTCTCCAGCGGCAGTCGCAGTTTCAGCAGCCTGTGCTCCGGTAGGAGCGGCTTCCTGTTGTGCTTGTTGTGCGGCTTGGGCTTGTGCTGCGGTTTCATCCGTTACAACTTCTTCTAAATCAGTCTCGCCTTCTTTGCCCACGTAGGGCAGCACATCAACTTCGGGCGCGTTGACTGTAAACTTACCGTCTTTCAAAGAGACGATCTTGTTCTTTTGTAGTTCCCTAAGAGTCTTCTTGGCATCCTTGACCGACAGGCCAAGCTCATCAACCAACTTGTTTACGTGGTCGCTTACCTTTACTTCGCTGCCAAACTCACGAACAACGCGCTCGGCATTAGCCAGCAGCGTATTATCAATCTTCGCAGGCTCAAGTTTCTCTGCGGCTGTCTCAGCCGATACAGGCTCACCTGCCGCTGCTCGGGCGGCTTCCGCCGCTTCTCTCTTAGCCTTCTCGTCAGCAAGTTGTTTCTCACGCAACGCTTCTTCAGCCCTGCGCTTCTCGTTACGAGTACTGACAAAGCCAGACGCACCACCAAGGCCACCGCCAAGGAGAACCGCGCCAGCACCGGCTTCGATGTACTCACTCTTGGCTTCAGAGTCAGTCAGAGACAGGCCAGCCTGCCAACGCTCAACTGCTGTCTGTGCGATTTCTTGTGGGACTTCGAACGCCACACCCTTGGCTATGCCACGAGCAACACCGCCCTTGAACGTGAGGGATTTGTTTTGTATCGCTTCAGCCAATTTGTCTGAAGCTTCCTTGGCCCCTTTCTCACCACTCTCGCCAAAGAGTTTTCCAACCAACGGGAATGATTTAAACAGGGGCTGGAAGAACTTGAAGCCAACAACGTCCAACGCCGTGGACGCGCCTGCACCGGCAATCGCTTTGCCAACGGAGGTCTCTTCAGCCTGACGGCCTTCGGCAATGGCTCGCTCTTGTTCCTCTGCCTGCCGGATAAGATTTGACGTTGTGTACTGAGTGCCGAGTGCAGCCACGCCACCAATCGGGCCAGTAGCCACGCCAGCCACAGCCGGAGCAGCCAACGCACCTGCCGACGAGCCAAGTACTTGCTTAGCCCAATCTAGCGCACCCGGTAGATCCTTGATGTCGGCAAAGGCCGTCGTGTCGAACTCATCGCCACCGGCTTGCTCAAGCAATGCTTTACGAGTAGCGGCCTTTTCTTCAGGAGTATCGGCAGCAGCAAACTTAGCCGCAGCAGGTGCAGCCTTTAGAGTAGTAGCAGCTTCTTTGAAGGACTCAGCAAAGCCAGCCTGTCTACGACCAGTCGGTTGTGCGCCAAGCCGTCTACGAATAGCCGCAATGACCTGCTCACGAGTAGCCCCTTCCGGGCCATCGATACTATAAGTTTTACCGTCCGGCCCAGTAATCTCGTAGGTAGGCATTTACTTAACTCTTACTTGGCCCCAGCCTTCATCGCTCATACCGCCGCCAAGACCAAGATTGCCTAGGCTACCCAATCTTTCTTTCTCCATAGCAGCCTCGGCCCTTAAGCCCTGTACGATTACAGAAGCGTCAAGTTGCATCAGTTTTTCAAGCTTAGCAAGGTAGTTTTGCTGCTCTTTCGGAGTCTTAGCGTATAGATATTTACGCTTGAGGTCACGTATCGGGTCGCGGTTCTCTATGTTTGCCCGCTCCGCAATAGCCATCTGTTCACGGGCACGAGCCTCGGAAACATTAAACTGTCTAGTGTTTTCAGTAAACGTAGCAAGGTTTGTTTGGGCTTGACGGAGATTGTCAGCAAGTTTTTCTTCTCGCTCGATATCTTTATCAATCTTACCTTCCTTGCGCTCTTGCTGATAACGCTGTATTGCCAACACCTTGTCTTCCAGATCGTTCTGAAGACCTCGGTATTCCTTGTTGACATCAGACATCATCTTGGCACCTTCAGAGGCACCTTCACCAAACGCACCAAGCAGTGAAGCACCGGGCTTGGAAGCCGCAGCAGCCATCTTGAATCCGGCCTGTGCCAGAGCCATGTAAGCGTCACGCTTCTTATCGCCGGACAATTTAGAGATACGCTCCTCAATTTTGGTGAGTTGCTTCGGAGTCATATCCTCAATGCCAGCGGCGCGATACCGAGCCTCACGGTCTTCAGGCTTCGCGTTCTTAAGAGCATCGACCTGATCGCGCAGGATCTTGAGACCCTCATTAACACCGCCCGTACCCGCTGAAGCGCCGCCAGCAGAAGGACGACGGATATTTGGATCACCTTCCGTACCCGCCAATGTGAAGAAGTCGCCCTGCCCTCTCGGGCCACGACGCGCAGACGGGCCTTTCGGTAGCGGCTGTTGACCCGTAGCAGCGGCTGCGGCAGCGGGATTGACCGGAGTAGTAGCACCCGGCACAACTTGATTGGCACCAAGATTGCGGAGAATACGTTCGTTCATCGCCGCGCCGCCACCAGCAGCAATCTCTTCATCCGAAGCATACGGCGAACCAAACGCCTCACGAATGAACGGAGAGTTGACGTACTCGTTAGCAGCCGTAACGCCTTCACCTTGTTTACGTTGTTCAGTGGCAACGCCAGCCTGACGAAGAAGAGCAATCTCTTCTGGCGTACGCATCATCGGAGACTTCTTAAGGATGCGAGCAACCTCGGCTTTCATCTCCGTATCACCGCCATTCTGAAACGCCACGATGCCGCCACCAGCAAACTTGGCTCTGTCCATGACGGGGGCAGGGAGACTGCCAACACCCTGATCACGATTCGGCGGCGGGGCTATCGGAGCGGCAATACCTTGCTGTTGTGCCTCAATATCTTGAGCCACGGTGCTTTGAGGAGGCTGGGCACCAGCGCCTTGTCCGCCTGCACTCTTCAGTTTTTGATATCTCAGGACAAGACCTGCAAGACGGGGATCGGCCCCCATCGACAACAAAAACGCAGGGACTTGATCAGGCGGAATCTTCTTATCGGCAATGAACTTTTCCGTGGCAGCAACACGGGGGTCAAGTGTGCTCAGACCAGAAATATTCATGATTCCTTAACCCCCCTTCATTGCGCCGTAGATACCGGCAAGGCCGGTGCCAGCACCGATAAACTGACCCATCGCGCTCGGCGGAGCCTGATATAGCGACGATATCGCACCCTGTGCCGGGGTACCACGCAGGATATCTGACATGAAGCCAAGTTGCGCGTACGGGTAACGCTGTTTGGCAAGGAAGTCCTGATACTGCTGGTCGAGTCTCTGCTGCTCCATACCCTGCAACTGAGCGCCAAGTCCCATCTGGGCTTGATTGACCGCCTGCTGCTGACCGAACTGAGTCTGACCCAACTGACCAAGCGTACCCGCCGCAGCCAACTGTTGCTGAAGACCCTGCAAGCCAAGGTTCGCGCCGAACTGACGCGACTGATCCGCAAGCTGTGCGCCCTGCAAGCCGAACTGAGCCATCTGGCCACGCTGACCAAGAGCCTGCTGCTGAGCCTGAAGTTGTGCGGCTTGATTAAGTTGCTGCGCCTGCAAACCCTGTTGAGCGCCAAGACCTTGAGTCTGTAGCGCCGCTTGAAGATTCGCCTGACCCCGCGTGAGGCCAGCCTGTTGATTAGCAAGAGCCGCTTGAAGCCCAGACTGAGTGCCCAACTGCTGCACACCAAGGCGAGCAGCAAGGTTCTGCTGACCCGTCGTAAGACCCGCAGCCTGATTAAGTTGCTGAGCCTGCATCAAAGCCGCACGGTCTGCACCGAACTGCTGCTGAGCCTGTTGGAACGCCTGCTGACGACCCGTGGCTTCAATACCACCAAGTTGTTCTTGCAAACCCTTGCGAGCCTCGGCCTGTAGCAAAGCCTCACGAGTACCACCACGCGCACCGGCACGAACACCAGCCGCCTGAAGAGCCGGAATGTTTCGGGCGTAGTCTTTAATTGCTGACTGCTTCTGTTGCTCCACTACATCCTGCATGTAGGGAGACATGTACTCACGAGACTGCGCTGTGCCAAACCTTTCAGCCTGAACCTGCTGAGCCGGATCCATTTGATACTGCTGAAGTTGACCAATGCCTACTTGTTGCGGTTCAGACATCTGATACTGCTGCAACTCAGGAGCCTGAACGCCCGTGTAGGAAACGTCCATCGGCTGATAGAACTGACGCTCCTGCATCGGCTGATAGGTGTCACGCAGACGCTGCGCTTCCAAGCCAGCCAGACCCGCAAAGCCGGTAGCCTGACCAAGCTGACTTGCAGGCCCCATGTTGGCGACATTCTGGAACGCCTGATTCTGTAGCGGGTTGAACCCCGCCGTGCGCTGACCGCCATACTCTTGGTACGGCTGGCCGTAAGTCAGTTTTTCCGCTTCACCCAGTACACGGGTGGCATACGGTTTTGCCCAGTCCGGTATCGTGGTCTGGGTAATTGTTTGTTGGGTAGGTGCTGCACTACCGCCACCGCCACCGCTGCTCATAGTTAAACCTCGTCAAAAAATTTTTCAAACACGACGGTCTTAACCGTATAGCCACGTTTTTTGACATGTGGCTCCCAACCGGGGCGACCAAAAAACTCTATCCCCGCACACCCAGCGTCCCTTGCAAAGTGATCCGCAGTCTCGTGCATGACATCTTCCACATACTTCATGTGGTTAGGCTCCATCGCACAGTACTGGATCACGAACATCTTACTCTGCGGATACTGCTTGATCTCGGTGATCACGTAGCCGTGGATCTCTTGGGTCTCCGGATCGAACACCACCCACAACTGCATCTGCCCGGTCAGTACGAACCGAACGATGTCATCGACACTAGAACGCCCTTTCGTCCAATCTTCAGACTTCTGAAGATATTTGATTAACGGAGAGACCATATAGCTGATCTGACCGTAAGGGACTAGGGAAATAGTAAGGTTCATCAATAACCGCCTAACAAAGCGCCAAGCCCAGTCCCAGTAGAAACCGGCTGTCTCTTCACTTCATACTTGGAAGCATCAAATCCGGCCTGACCGTAGCCAATACTGTTCAAGTACTCTTTGGCTTTTTCATTCTGACTCGACTGACCAAGCGTACCTGCCGCAGCCATCTGCTGCCGAAGACCCTGCAAGCCAAGGTTCGCATCGAAAGGCATCCTTGCTCGATCATCAGACATCATGTTCGCACTAGGGTCTTTGTACCCCAACGAATTAGCAATTTCTAAGTCACTGACTTGTGCAAACGGATTTACGCCACCTACCTCGCCAGTTAATGGATTGACATACGGGCCTGCGGAGGCACTATTTTTTCTTTGCATCAACCGCTGATAATCGGTCATGTTAGACGCTGCCAACTGCTGCTGATACGCAGGGTTATTTATATTGTCTGAAGCTACACCTCGCGTAGCTTCAACCGGAACCGCTCCGGGGCCACCGTACTGAGGTGTTTGGTTTGTCGGGACAGCATATTCACGGCCCGGTCGTCTTCCCCACGAGTCAGACATCATCTGCAAACCATCTGGCCCCGCGCGAACTTCACGCAATGCACTAGGCGGAACATAGTCCGGGTTGTTCTGAAGTCCAGCAGGAGCCTGCGGAGCATACTGACCTGAATACTGCATCTCACCGGGCGGCTTGGGAGCGTCGAACGGTGAGGACTGTGATCTGTACGGACGGCGCTGAGCATAAAAGTTCTGGCTATAAGGACTCATAAAGCCCTGCTGTTGCTGCGGCGCGTAGAAACTGCTCTGCGTATAAGCCTGCTGTTGAGGAAATGCCTGCTGATAGAACGACGGCTGCTGCGGAGGCATATAAACCTGCGGCTGCTGCTGAGCATACGGGTTCTGTGCAGACGGGAATCCACCCTTACCACCGGGAGCAGATGAGGCAGGAGAGTCAACGCTTACTTGACTGCTCCCACCCGTCGTGCCGGTTGAGTAGTTGGATGTAGGTGCTGGTGCGCCGCCGCCACTGCTCATTATTTTTTCCTCGGCAGATACTTCTCGGCCTTCACTTGCGGAGCCTGACGAGTCTTGCCCGTACGTGCTCTGCGGATGTTGTCCATCATCTTATAGAGTTTGCGCGAGCCAGCCTCGGAGGAGCCGTTGCCCAAATGCGACACCACATCGGCAGGAACAACAAACTCACCATCGGCTAACCGGGCAGGCTGACGACCTTTGCGGCCACGGATTTCGGCAGGAATATCATCAGACATACCATCGCCGGGGCCACGGAGCATACGGCCACCATCAGAGTAGCTACCCAACTGTCCGCCAGCGGCGTACATATTGTCCATGCCCATACCGTAATCTTGCATGTAGTTCTGCATGCCGTAGTCCTGCATATAGTCCTGCACACCACGGTTCATGCTGCCGATATCCATCATACCGTTCATGGCTAGGTTGTCGCCCATATCGGTCATGCCCGAATACATCGGATCAGAGAACTGATCAATCCCGGTCAGGTTGCCCGTTGCAGCACCCGTGTTTTGATTCATGCCACCGAAGTTCTGATTCATGGCATTAAAGTCTTGATTCATACCACCACCAGACCCCGGCAACTGCGTGAAGTCGAGGTTATTAAAGTCCGGGGTATATCCCTCGACGAACGGGTTAGCCACACCGGGCATCCGGGTATCGTTCACATTCTGCATCGGGTTAGTGTTCTGACCAGCCCGATAGTCACGCATGGCTTGCTCGACAGTCTCCCTGTCTACACCAAACTGGCTGAGAGCATCCCAATCAAAGTTGTTGGGATCAAAGGTGTCCTGACCACCACCCGGTGTTCTAGGCGGGGGCGGCGGGGGAGCAGGCGGCTTGGGCTGATCCGGCACTTTGACATCCGGCGGAGGCGGCGGGGGAGCCACGTAAGTCGGAGAAGTCTTAGGCGCAGTCGGGCCAGATGTGGCCACAAACTTGTTCAGATCAGACATGTACTGCTGAAGAGCAGGGTTCTGCTGGGGTGCCTGCTGCGGAGCCGACAAGAGACTCTGGTAATAATTTCTCAGATCTTGCTGTGGATCTTGCTGCGGCGGAGGCTGCGGGGCAACGTCGCCACCCTCGGCATAGCCCGGAAGACCGGGGTACTTATTGACATATCGACCACCAAGGAAGCCCTTATCCGGGTCGTAGCCTTCGGAGATGTAGTACAGATTCTCTTCGTCCGAACCCTTGGGCGGCTTGTATTCGGGGGTCATGACGTTAGCCGCAGTCATACCAAGCGAGCCAATGCCCGTCGCACCCAACGTCGAGCCAAGACCCTTCGCAGCCGCACTAATGCCAGCATCCTTCAATGCCGAGACGCCGCCCAGAAGGTTAGAACCGTACGTCTTGACGCCTTGTTTTGCCGCTTCTTGTGCAGCCGTCTGGAGCGTACTCTTGGCCGCTTCGCCGCCCAAAGTCTGTTGCAGAGCGACCTTATCTACACCCGCTTTAGCGAGGCTACCCGCACCTGCAAGACCGCCAGCCAAACCCGCACCGCCGTACGCACCTAGGCCAGCCATCAAGCCCTTGCCTAAGTCACCTGTACGTATAGTTTCGCCAGCACCCACAAGGCCAGCCGCTGCAAGGGGGCCAACACCGGGAATAAATGACAAACCTACGCCAAGCAAGGTTGGCAGTAGTTTCTTGAGGAACGACGCCTCATAGAGACCAGTTTCTGGGTTAATGGAAAGACTACCGCCAGCAGCCATCGCTAGGCTCTGAAGTCCTTGGACTTCGCCCGGAGTCATGTGAACGAGCATGGAATCCCCGTTCCGACCTTGCGCGGAGAGAAGGGAAGCGATGCCACCAGACGGATGATTCAAATTCATACTTCCCCCACGGGGTCAAGTTTGGGTGATGTTAGCATTTTCGATGGCCGTATTGGACACCCACATAACGGTCAGGATGACAGACGGAATCTCAGGAATGTTGCCACTAGCAGGTGCGGCTAGAAGAATCGCGGCGGTGTCCGGCGACTGCCAAGCCAACTCAACATAGTCTTTTGCTCGTAAGGTCAGCATCCAATTCCAAGCCGCCACAATCTCATTGTTCGGGCCGTCAATAACAATTTTAGTAGCTGAGTGCGGCACGTTCTGACCGTTGATACGAATCCAAATAAAAACGTCGCTTGCGCCACCGCCCGTCTTGTCTAGCTGGGCTGAGAATTGGATGTTGTATATGCCAGTCTGCGTGATGTAAACCCGAGTTGTGTCTTTCTGAACGGCATATTGCGTGCCGCCGCCCGAGTCATACACCCGGTTAAATTTCATCAGATTGACTTGGTTGGCTACGGGATTTGTCTGCGTCGTCGTGTCGTAGAACGAGCCGTGCGGGAACGGGGCATTGATAGCGTTGACGACCTGATTCTGGAAAAGTCGCAGCACGTTGCTGTACTGCTCTTGAAACCGTTGCTCATAGTTAGCCGGAGCAATCGGCAAGCTCGGGTTAGCGATGTTTCTAATTGGGCCGTCTTGGAATGCCATCAGCGTCGTCCGTCCGGCTTCACATCAATACGCATGGCACCCATCTGCCAAGCCACGCCTTTCTCGTTTGAATCTAACCGGAACGCCATCTGACGACCCCGGACACGGGTGTAGACCTGACCAGTGAACTGCTGAATCGGGATCGTTGCCGTGCGGGTCACAGTCGGGCTATCAGCGTTGGTGTAATTAGATCCTGAGTTCTGCCGAGGCCGTACAGTCAAAGTCACAGTCGGCGTACTCGTAGTAGACCCAGCAAACGTCAGGTCAGGCAACATACGCCAGACGTAACCAAACGTCTCACCATCAGAGATATCAAAGTCTGACGACTCAATGTATGCCTCAATCGGCAGCGACGGAGACTGCGAAACGTCATCGTTACCAATCTCGTGGAACAGAACTTGGTTCTGCACCCTGAACGTGATGGGGCTGTAACCAACATGACTTGCCGCCGTAGTCCCGTTCACGCCACGTACGCAACCGTTGAGCGAGGTATCACCCTTACTTGTGTAGGTGATTTGTTCAGAGTTGATCGTGACCGTGCCGGTGTTGGGGTACGAACTTGCATCCAGCACAGGAAGTATCGTGGCAGATGAACTCAGCGTCAGGCTCGTCAAATAAGTATTGGCTACGCTAAAGCAACCAAGCGGGTACTGGCGAAGACCCGGCGAGTCCAACCATGCCGTGCGATCCATCGTGCCGTAGTACCAAATACGTTCTAGGTGGTTATAGATGACGTATCGGTTGTTTACGATGCTGTCGGCAGACGGGTAGAACCACCAGATCTCGTTGTAGCCTTCGTTCGTGCCGCAGACGATCTGACTGAACTGGCTCGTATTGATGTCGGTGTAGACATACTGGCGGAGCGTGCAAGGCAGCGTCTCAACGCGACCGGAGTACATGTAGAACTTGTCCACACCCATCCAGTACACGACGTTATTAACGGCGATTCCGGCGTTGGGAGAGATGATGGAGATGTTGTCCATCAACAAGTTGATGCCCCAAATGTACGGAGGGCCAAGGTACTGCATTGAGAAGAGGGCCGAATCCGTCCAGATCAGGATTTCCTGCCGGGTATCCAACGCACATTGAATGAACGAACCGTGCGAGAGAAGTTGCTCACCCGACTGGTTGGTTGCGGCAGGAACCCAGTCATACGCATTGTCAGCATCTGACCAGCGCACCAGCATCGGATCAAAGTCAGACGTAAACGTGTCAGGGCTGTACGGATTAGAGCCAAAGCAGATCGTAAAGTTACTGACGCTTGAGGTCATGACCTGATTGGTTTGCTCAGGAATGTGCCGACCCGCGTAGCTAATCGTGATGGTTGAGATAGTCGCTGAAGCCGTAGTCGGAGCCGAAATCGGTACAGACAAACCGCCGTCGTATGCAGTAGTTACATACGTCCCCGCCGCCAACCCAGTACCCGTCAAGACTGCGCCAGACTCAATACCGAACGAATCAGCAATCGTAATGGTAGTTACAGTTGACGAGAACGCAGCCGTGGTTGTTGCTCGGATCGTCTGGTTGGCAATATCAGAAAGCAACACAGCGCGGTTGTAGTTTGCCAAGTCCAACGGCCAGTAATAGATCGGGCCACGACGGTAGTTGAAGATCAAGTCGTCGTTAAAGTTGTCCTGCGTCCAGAGGCGTGCTTCCGTACCTGACGGCAAAGCAGAACCCCAACCGCCTGTTCCCCACGGGGGCATACCCCAGCCCACACCACCGTAATACGTAGGCAGGCCAGCAGAAATCTGTAATTGAGCGATGACAAGCGAACCGCCACCAGACCCAGATCCGGTAGCGACGTTAGGAGCCACGATCTCGTAAGAGTTGGACGTAGGTATGCCAACGATCTGGAACTCGCTATCAAAGTTGATGCCGTTGATGACACCGCTACTGGCTACGTTAGAAAAGGTAACGTAGGTGCCGATGGTCGAAGCATGACCAGAATGAGTAACGGTGACGAGAAGACTGCCATTCGTCGTCGTAAACGGATTGGCTGCAATCGTGCCTGAGAAAGCCAGCGGGGTAACGTCGTAATACGTACCCGTATTTTCAATGTAATACTTGGTGTTGGTACCAACAGCCAGCAGGTTGCTGCCAGCGAACGTGATCCAGTTCCACAGGGTGTGGCACATGCCCTTGAATGTGTTAGTTGTCTGGTTAACCCAGCCACCTAACTTTTCGGCGTAGCCAGAACGGAACCGCACCTTGTCGCAAGAGTAGTAGCCGCCCTCGTTGGCATAGCTAGTAGACTCTCTATTGATACCCGGTCGGAACTCTAGTTTCGTGAGTGGCATTACCGTACTCCTGACAGGTACAACGCACGTTCGTCGTTGCGCCTTTTAACCAATCCCGGCAGAACTCTACCACCCGCCTTCGTCCATTTCAGGAACTCGTCAGCCGCCTCGTCGAAGTCGCCCCGATTGGTCTTCATCCGCAGAGAAGATCTCTGGAGATTACCTAGTCCGACATTGAACGAAAAAGATACGAGAGCATCGAAGATTCCCTGATTGCCAGCAGAAGCAGGGCAAAGTCGAAGAACGCCACGCTCAAACCTGCGAAGGTCTTCAGCAAGAATAGTATCCACCTCTCCCATCGGTAGGACGCGATCCCAGCCTGCGGGTATCGGTAGACTCTTGCGCTCCTCATACTTTACTGCCGCATGGGTAGGGTCAATAACGTGGCCACACCCCACCGTCCACAAAAGCGCCGGACAACGATATGGCTTAGTCCGCACACCCTCGTGGTGTTTGATGAGTTCTATTGTGGCCGGGCTGACTTTCACTTCTTATTGAACGCCTGCGTCCCGAACCAAAACGCGATGATTGAACTCAGAATCAACATCTCGTCGTCCGAGAAGACATTCTCCATGGCAATCGCAAACGGGATGCCCGTGGTATAGGCATACCAGACTCCGGCGATGTTCAGCGCCACGAGTTCTAATACGAAGATATACGTCACGACCGGACGCACCGAAGCGCGAAGATTGATCATCCATTGAGACGCACCTTTGCCAATCTCGATGTCGTGCTGATAGAGAGCCTGACGTTCCTCGGCGGCGGTCTGAGTTTGAATCTGTTCCAACTTGATTTCTTCGACCCTCGCTTGAGCCAGAAAGCCACGCTCGGCCAACGCCAACTCACGCTCTTTCTGAGCAGCGACGAGGGCCAACTCATGCTTCTTATCCTGCCGGTCTTGGAAGATCGACAAGATTTTGGGCAGGCCACCTGCGAGGAATGAAAGGAACGTCGAGACTAGGGTCATCATGATCAATACTCCTTACCAAGAACGTCCTTGGCAAACTGGTAGTCGGCAGCGTAATAGTCACGGACAAACTCACGAACCTTGTCAGTGATGACGCTGCGGCCAAAGTCAGTTGAAGTGTTGTACCGAACGATGGGTTGGTCAGCGTTTTCAGTTACGCGACGTAGTTCTGCCTCATAATTATCAAAATCAAGGGCTTGAATATTTGAATGAGCAAGCCAAGCAACTTGGGGTTTGAACAGCATTTCAAAAGTTTCTGAAACTTGACTAAAAATATCTATTACTTCGTCGTATGAGATAGTTTCAACTGTTTTTGAAATTTTGTTCTTATCAATTACCCCTTGAAAATCGCTGCCGGAATATGGCATTTGCTTAACATGAAGTATTGCACTTTCAAATCGAGCAAGTGGGTTTCTAAAAAAACAATAAACTTGATATTGATAAAGATTAGGATATTTTTCTGCAAAAAACTCATAAAACTGATGAGGCCCACCAAGAAATTTCCAGCCAATATTTTTTAAAAAGTGCATAGCAGTAAATGTCCCTGTTTTAGTAGGGAACACAAATGCTTTCTTAGTTGTTTTATGAAATACCATTATGGCAACTCAGATTCACTCAAGTTTTGAGGTGCTAATACGCCAACTCTGTTTTGTATTTGAATTATAAAGTTTGACAGCGGCGGAGGTGGTGGCGGTACAAACTCGTCAATAGCCGAATCGTAAGTATAATTTTTACTTGCGTAACACCCACGAAAATTTCCGTTGTACGAAGTTTGTTTCCAAATCGTATCCGCGCCAAAAAGTGACTGGCAAAACGCTACGCCAACAGGTTCTGATTCTGGAAAAGGTAAATTATGAAGAACATCATTGTTGACAACAATTACTTCAGTTACGACGTTGTTCTCATCAAGTTTTGCGAAATGCGCCATACGTCACCAACGAATAGAGCCAGAACCAGTGAAACGGTAGATCTTGTACCCACCAGTATCAGAGAAACTTGGAGATCCAGTAGTTGCTACGGCATTTGCATAAACATTTGAGTATCTAAGAATAACGACACCCGACCCACCGTTGCTTCCAAAGGTGGCAGTATAAACACCAAACTGAGTGCCTGCGCCGCCACCACCAGACCCAGTATTTGCTACTCCTGCTGTTCCAGAGGTGAAGTTCGTACCGCCGCTCCCTGCGTTAGTGCCGCCCGGATAACCGTATGGGAATCCACCGCCGCCACCACCGCCAGCGTAATACACCGTAGTTCCACTAAATGTTGATGCGTATGCAGCGCCGCCGTATGGCCCAGACCCAGCGCCGCCGAAACCGCCACCGCCGCCAGAACCTCCGCTTTGATCCCCAAGACTCGCAGACCCGCCTTGGTTGCCTTGATAAGCAACGCCTGCACCACGATTATCAGAGTGGCTGAAAACCCAACCACTAATATATTTGTAATTTGCGCTACCGCCACCGCCGCCGGTTGATCCGTAGTAAGTGCCGCCGTAACTACTGCCGTTATAGCCACCTCCGCTACCCGTACGGCCCGGAATGCCGACAAAATACGAATAAGTGCCTTCATTACCCTGACCGCCGCCACTGCCACCAGCCCCACCAGCGCCAACCGTTACCGCATAATTAGTGCCTGCTGAAATTGAGGTGGTGGAACTAACGACGCCGCCCGCGCCCCCACCGCCACCGGGGTTATATTGGAGGTAGTAAAAAGGCGATACATAAAAATCATTATAAGCACTACCGCCGCCGCCAGCACCTCCAGCAACGATGAAGTATTCAACAGTCGGCGGGGCCACAGACTTACCTGCTCCCCAAAAATCATTAAAGTCAATTTGCCCGCTGGTAGGTACGTTAGGAGCGTTATCCGTAGTCAATACATACGCGCCGCCCTTGTAGTATTCATTGATACTAATTGGGTTAGACCCGCCAAACTCAGTTTGAATTTGGCTTAACGATATTGACCCTGACGACGGAAGTGGCATGGATGTCTCTTACGAATTCGGCGGATAGAACTGTCCGTTCTCGTACTTCCAACCAAGCAGGTCATTACGAAGTCGATCAGTTTGAATCATGGTCGGTTTATCAATCGGCGCGTACGTCTGGAGCGTAGCCTTGACGATACTGTTCTGATCAAGTTCAACGTAAAAATAAGTCATTAGTTGAACTCCACTACTTCATAAGAAACAGTTGTTCCGTTGGTGTTTCCACTTCTGATGGCTGCTACTTGAGTAGAACTGTCAAATTCCATTCGGCACATGATGTCCGCAACAGAAGAAACACCGCCGGGATTAGCAGAACCCAAATAATTGATGTATGACTTCGACAAATTAACTGCCGAAATAGTTGCGGTGTTGAAATAACTATTACTACTGATTGTAATCAAGCCCCGTTGAACCGACTTGATGCCGGTCTGCGGCAAAAACTGCGTTAGCGTACTCATGTAAATACCCATCCTCGTGTTGCGTCTGCATATCGCAACTGAATACCTGCGTATGCACTATTGATAGTCATATCTTCGGCAATGCTGTTGATGTTCTGCCCGTTACGAGCCACGACGTTAGTCGTCAATCCATTAGCCACCGTGATCCAAACCACGTTACCCGCCGAAGGCGAAGAGGGTAGTGTCACAGTCGTAGCAGAACCGTTGGTTAGTACGTAGTGGTTGTTGTTTACAGCGGTCTGAGTCGTGCCAGAGACGATGTTCATCGTCGGCAAACCTGCTGAACTTAACGTGATGCTGCCACTTGCGTTGGTAATCGTCATGCCGGTACCGGCAGTCAACGTCGAGAGTACAAAACTCGACCCGTTACCAATCAGCAACTGCCCGTTAGACGGTGCAGAAGTTTGTCCTGTACCACCAAGCGATACTGGCACTGCACTGGCAAGGCTAATCACAATCGACTGCGTGCCTGTGGATTGAAGCGGCGAAGTCGCACTAACTGCACCAATAAAGCCCGTGCCTGTTGCCGTGATTGTGATCGCGCCAGATGCGTTTGTGATACCGACGCCGGGGCCACCGTTCAGGGTGTTGAGATTGAACCCCGTGCCATTACCAATCAGGAGTTGCCCGTTGGACGGAGTGAGACTGCTACCCGTGCCGCCTTGAGCAACGCCCAGAGCGTTGGAAACAACAAGACTAGTTGCAGTGAGGTTAGTGATGCTTGAAGACGTAGCCGTAAGCGTGGTGGCTGAAGCAGTCGTAGCTACGAGGTTGGTGATCGTGGCAGAAGTTGCCGTCAGGTTTGTTACCGTGAAGCTATTTGTACCAAAGTCAGCGATGTAGTTCAGGCCGTTGACGATATCGGTACCGTTCGACACCAACACCATTTTCTTGCCAGTCGGCACGGATACACCGGTCTGACCAGCCACCTTGACCGTCACGGCTCCGGTGGAGTTGTTGAATATGAAGTAGAGCTTCTTGTTGGTAGGGACAATCAGGTTAGTGCTTGCCCCGCCCGTGCCGGTCAACTCAATATACATGTTACGGGCGACACCCGTAGCACCGCTCGGAATCGTGATTACCGTATCTGTTCCGGTAGAGACTGCCTGCGTGACGTACCCCGAGATGGCCTGCTCAATGAGCGTGCCGAGGTTCGTATTGGTGGTGTTACCCCATGCACCGGCCTGATCACCTGTTCCGATCAGTTCGATGCCAAGGTTAGTTGAGTATGTACTAGCCATTTAAAACCTCACGCCGCAATTACTGTCCAGTTAGGCGTTTGTGAATCATCCACGGGAGTCCACGGGCCGGTTGGAACCGGGACAATCTTACCCCAAACAAGGACTTGACCAATAGCGCCGGTTCCGGTAACGCCGGTCGGGAACACAACAGCCGAGCCAGTAACAGAGACAGTGCCGACCGCACCTGTGGCTGACACCCCCGTGACTGGGACATCCTTGGGGATACTGACCGTGACCGTGCCAAGTTCCGCCGTGCCTTCAACGCCGGTAACGGAGAAAATAGCAATACCGGTAACGAATACATCGCCGGTCTCACCCGTGCCGACAACCCCTGATGGGAATACAACCGACTCGGCAACGACAGTGACATCGCCAACTGCACCAGAAGCCGAAACGCCTGTAACCGGGACATTAGCCGATGCCGCAGCACGAGCATCACCAATAAAGCCTGTGGCCTGAACGCCCGTGACTTCGATGATGAAGATGATCTGGATAGTGACATTACCCAGTTCCGCCGTAGCAGAGACACCTGCCGGGAATACGTCGGCCTGAGCGATGATAAGGACATCACCAAGCTGTCCGGTGGCTTCTACCCCAGTAACCTGTACGTTTACATCGCCGCTACCAAGATCAGCAAATGGCGCGGCGGCAAATGGGGTAAAGCCGAGCATGGTGTTACTTAGCCGCCTTTAATGCCTCAACCTCTGCCTTCAGTTCCTTGATCGCTTCAATCAGCAGCGGCACCAACTTCTCGTAGTTGACCGTCATGTAGTTCTCGCCGGACTTGCTCTCGCCCTTCTCATCAAGGTCAAACGGAGCAGCCGAGACGACTTCCGGCAGCACGGCCTTCACTTCCTGCGCCGAGACGCCAACTTGGAGTTCTTTGTTGTTGTAACCGAACTCTTCCGCCTTCTCGTTTTCGGTGTAGTAATAGCCATTCAACTGGCTGACTTTGTACAGCGCATCACCGATCTTGCCCTTGAAGTCTTTGAGGCGAGCGTCGGAGTAGTAAGCCGTGATGTTGCCTGTGGCAAATATTGCGCCTGCGCCGGGGTCTGCCGTAGTGCCGACGGAGAAGCCGCCTGCTGCGCTAA
>Ga0315902_10003430_pt1 | contig 23723 bp, 24 predicted proteins | sample LakEriMetagenome_9_FD_203523 | JGI IMG/M metagenome (GOLD analysis project Ga0315902, IMG submission 203523) | Freshwater fungal communities from buoy surface, Lake Erie, Ohio, United States - Buoy 12 MA117 | ecosystem: Environmental > Aquatic > Freshwater > Lake > Lake biofilm | place: USA... | reverse complement strand
CCGCTGGAAGGTTAGCAGCAGAGGGCATTGTTATAGCTTTTGTAGCTAAAGACGGTAAAACAGGAACGCTTCTTGAGGTGAACTCGGAAACAGATTTTTGTGCCAAAAATGAAGACTTTTTAAAATACGCACATGATCTTGTAAGTGCTATTAATGAAAAAAATCCAATTAATATTGAGGCTTTGGCGAACTTAACAATGTCGTCAGGTAATGCTGAAGAAATGAGAGCGCAGCTTGTTGGAAAAATTGGAGAAAATATTACACCACGTCGATTTATTCGATATCAAACCACTGGTCAAATAGTTAGTTATGTTCATAGCGGGAGAATTGGCGTTCTTCTCGATCTCCAAGGGGGTAACGATACTTTAGGAAAAGATTTAGCGATGCATATTGCCGCAAATAAACCTAAAGCGCTTAATGCATCTGGTATTGATGCTCATTTGATTGAGGTAGAAAAACGAGTTGCGATTGAAAAAGCAAAAGAAGCGGGCAAGCCTGAAGCTATGCTTGAAAAAATTGCAGAAGGTACAGTTCAAAAATTCCTTAAAGAAGTTACGTTGTTAAATCAACCTTTCGTGAAAGACGATAAAGTAACTATTGAGCAGCTGTTAAAAACCAATAATGCGACAATTAACGCATTTGCCATTTATTCTGTAGGCGAAGGCATAGAAAAAGCAGTTGTGGATTATGCTGCAGAGGTCGCAGCAGCAGCAAAGGTTTAATTCAGTAAGAAGAACTTATAAAGGATTGTATGATTTATACAATCCTTTTTTTATGCCTTCTAATTTAAAAATACGTTAAACTTTAACGAAAATTATGACACGATCCGCGTACAAAAGAGTTTTGTTAAAAATTTCAGGTGAAGCTCTTATGGGTGACGACCCCTTTGGTATTAATCAACATACCATTTCAAATGTTGTACATGAAATCAAAGAGGGGCTCGATTTAAATGTTCAAATAGGTATTGTGATTGGCGGTGGCAATATATTTAGAGGGGTTGCTTTAGGTGCTGCAGGTATGGATAGGGCAACTGCTGACTATATGGGTATGATGGCAACTGTCATGAATGCTTTGGCCCTTCAGGATGCAATGAAGCATGTTGGTATCGTAGCTCGCGTTCAATCAGCGCTCAATATTGAGCAGGTGGTTGAGCCTTACATCAGAGGTAAGGCAATTCGTTATTTAGAAGAAGGCAAGGTGGTTATTTTTGCTGCCGGAACTGGCAATCCTTTCTTTACAACCGATACTGCAGCAGCTTTGCGCGGAGTTGAAATGAATGCAGATATTATGATTAAAGCCACTAAAGTAGATGGTATTTATTCAGAAGATCCAAAAAAAAATCCAAAAGCAAAGCGTTATGAGGTTGTAAGTTTTGATGAAGCCATTCAAAAAGATTTAAAGGTAATGGATGCTACAGCGCTTACTTTGTGTCGGGACCAACAACTACCTATTGCAGTATTTAATATATTTAAATCCGGAGCACTTAAAAATATCTTATTAGGACAAAATGAAGGCACACTTGTAATGCCTAATGTTCATTGATTAAAGAGGACTGTAATGACTGAAGAAATCAAAATAAATGTAAATGAAAAAATGCAAAAATCATTAGACTCTTTTAAGTCTGATCTTGCAAAAATTAGAACGGGCAGAGCACATACGGGGCTTCTTGATCACATCCTTGTTGATTATTATGGATCGATGGTTCCAATTAATCAGGTTGCTGGCGTTAATTTAGGAGATGCAAAAACAATTAATGTCCAGCCTTATGAAAAAAGTATGGTTGCTAAAGTTGAGAAAGCAATTCGCGATAGCGATCTTGGATTGAATCCTGCGACATCTGGAGATCTCATTCGTGTTCCAATGCCAATACTTACTGAAGAGCGAAGAAAAGATCTTATAAAAGTAGTGCGTACAGAAGCTGAATCAGCAAAAGTGGCAATTAGAAATATTAGACGCGATGCAAATGATTCCTTAAAAAAATCCCTCAAAGAAAAAGAAATCAGCGAGGATGATGAAAGAAGATCGCAAGATGATGTTCAAAAAATTACAGATAAATTTATCGCAGAAATTGATAAGCTTCTTCAGTTAAAAGAATCTGAATTACTCGCTATTTAGTGTTTAATTTTTTTCGTTCATTACAAGCGCAAGACCAATTAATAGAAAAACCTCAACATATTGCTATCATTATGGATGGCAATGGGAGATGGGCAAAAAAACGTTTACTGCCTCGTATTTCTGGGCATAGAAGAGGCTTAGAAACTGTTAAAATGGTGATTACCCAGTGTCAAAAATTAAATATTCCATTTCTTACATTATTTGCTTTTAGTACAGAAAATTGGTTGAGACCCACTCAGGAAGTTGATTTTTTAATGTCTTTATTTCAAGATTCTATTAAAAAAGAATCTTCATCTTTAATTAAAAATAATATTCGTTTTAAACTCATTGGTGATCGTAAACCTTTCCCAAAGAAACTGATTGATAAGATAAAAGAGCTAGAGAGTCTCAGTGAAGAAAATACAGGCCTTACACTAAGTGTTGCAATTAATTACGGTGGAAGATGGGATATTGTGAATGCAGTAAATGAATACCGAAAAAAAAATCACTTTAAAAAACCATTTACCCAAAAAAATCTTATTCAAAATCTTTCTTTGAATTTTGCTCCAGATCCTGATCTTTTGATAAGAACTGGCGGTGAAAAACGCATTAGTAATTTTTTAATCTGGCAATTTTCATACACCGAACTTTATTTTACTGAAACACTATGGCCTGATTTTAATGAAAAGGCCTTTACTTCTGCACTAATTGAATTTCAAAAAAGAGAACGAAGATATGGTAAAACAAGTGAGCAATTATAAGTGTTGATATCTCGAATTTTTTCTGCAATAGCGATGCTTGCAGTTTTCTTATCTTCTATGTTTTTATTTTCAGGAAGATATTTTTCTTTTGTGATTTATATTACCTCGATATTGGCTCTTTATGAGTGGACAAAGCTTTTATATTTTAAATCCTACGAAAAAAAGATTTTTTTATTCATCTCATTAGCTTTAATTTATTTAATTGACAATCATCTTAATTCTCAAGGGTCAAGTCTCATACTTTGGATAGCTTCAATTTTTTGGCTATGTGTGGCACCTCTATTTTTAATTTTTAAAATCAATTTAAAAAATTCTTTTTTTAGTGCTTTAATTGGCTGGACTTTAGTCATGCCACTTATTATCTCATTGAATTATTTAATTCAATTAAGCCCTTGGACAGTCCTTATAGTTTTAACAACTATCTGGCTTGCAGATTCTGGTGCTTATTTCTTTGGTAAAAAGTTTGGGAAAAGAAAACTAGCACTATCTATTAGCCCGGGTAAAACATGGGAAGGTTTTTTAGGGGCGCTATTTGTTGTCTCATTATTTTCTATTGCCATGACTTTCTTCGGCTTTGTTAATTCTTATATGTCTATTTTGTTTTTTAATTTAATCTTATTTTTAAGTGTTGAGGGTGACTTATTTGAGTCATACATAAAACGAATGGCAAAAGTAAAAGATAGCGGTGATTTAATTCCTGGGCATGGAGGTATTCTTGATCGAATTGATAGTCTCTGCTCAAGCCTTCCACTTGCGACCCTAATTCTCATGTCACCTGCTTTTTTTGGAATCATAATTTAATTGGAAAATATTACTATCTTAGGTTCAACCGGAAGTATTGGTTGTAATGCTCTTCAAGTTATAAAACTTCATAAAGAAAAATATAAGGTTTTTGCACTGACGGCGAATGAGAATATTGATCTACTTTCTCAACAGTGTATGGAATTTGAGCCTCAATTTGCTATTGCTTTAAATCATGAAGCAAATCAAAAGTTGAAGAAAAATCTACTTGCATTAAATTCAAAAACAATTGTTTTAGAGGGTGATGAGTCCCTCGTTCGGATTGCTTCTCATGAAGATACAAATACTGTAATTTCAGCAATTGTTGGAGCGGCAGGTCTTAAGCCCACGATGGCAGCTGCTAATAGCGGTAAAAAGATTTTATTGGCTAATAAAGAAACACTCGTGATGGCAGGGGAGTTATTCGTCAAAGCTGTAAATCATTCTGGGGCGACGTTGATACCCATCGATAGTGAACACAATGCAATTTTGCAAGTTTTGCCACAAAATAAAAAAATGCATTACAAGTCTAGTGGCATTAGAAAAATTTTACTGACTGCATCTGGCGGACCATTTAGGACTTTTTCTAAAGAAGAGCTGCTTCTTGTGACGCCCAAAGAAGCTTTGCGTCATCCAAATTGGGTAATGGGCAAAAAGATTTCAATCGATTCAGCAACCATGATGAACAAGGGGTTGGAAATTATTGAAGCTTTTTGGTTATTCGATATCCCAGCTTCAGATATAGAAGTAATAATTCACCCTCAAAGTATTATTCATTCGCTTGTTGAGTATATTGATGGAAGTACCCTTGCTCAATTAGGCAACCCAGATATGAGGACCCCCATTGCTTACGCTTTAAGTCATCCAGAAAGAATTGAATCAGGAGTGTTGGGCCTAGATCTCATAAAAACTAAAAAACTCGACTTTGAAGCGCCTGATTTAAATAAATTTCCTTGCCTTGGATTGGCTTATAAGGCTTTAAATATGGGTCAAAATGCCCCCACAGTTCTCAATGCTGCAAATGAAGTTGCTGTAGATGCTTTCTTAAATGAATCGATCGGTTTTAATCAAATTGCAGAATTAATTGAATTTTGCATTGACACAATAAAATCAGAGCCATTAGTTTCTATAGATACAGTTTTGGATGTAGATAAGAAAACGCGTTATCTTGCCTTTTCTTGGATTGACAGCCATAAGCTTAAAGCATGATAACTTTTCTAGTTTTTATCCTTACAATCAGTATTGTCGTCGGTATTCATGAATTTGGCCATTTTCAAATGGCTCGGTGGTGCAATGTTAAGGTACTAAAATTCTCAATTGGATTCGGCAAACCGATTTTTACTTTCTTTTTTGGTAAAGATCATATCGCATTTGTTATATCTTCAATTCCTCTTGGGGGCTATGTAAAGCTTTTAGATGAAAGCCATGGTAATTCAGAGGAAAAGATCAAAAAAACTGATCTTCATAGAGCATTTAATAGACAGCCACTACTCAAGCGCTTTCTTATTGTTCTAGCCGGACCTTTAATCAATATTTTTTTGGGTATCCTCATATTTTTTTCTATTTATATGCATGGATCGCCTCAAATCAAGCCTCTCATCAATGAAGTTTCTCATTTTAGTGAAGCTTTCAAACAAGGCTTACGAGCTGGAGATGAAATCGTATTAATTGATGGCGAGGAGATCAAATCCTTGAATGACTTGCAGATTTATTTAAGTGTCCACAAAGATCGATTCAAAATTTTAAGCTTTAAAAGAGGAGGCGAGCTATTAAGTATTCGTAATTTATTTTGGACTGATGACATTCATCTATTTCCATATGGCATTCCTATTTTAATTCAATCGATAGAGCCAGGAAGTATTGCTGAAAAAATTGGTCTCAAACCCAATGATCGAATTCTTATGATTGATCAAGTAGAGGTAAAAAGCATTCAAGACCTAGTTAATAGTATTCAAAATAATTGGTTAAAGTCTTATGATTTATCTATAAAAAGAAAAAATATTATTCAATTAATTCATATAGATAAAGATATTTTTGAAAGTGAAATAGAGAAAAAAAGAATTGGTATTTCACTGAATTATGATGAAGCCTATATTAAACCCAATTTAATTAAAGTAAAAAGCACATTTTTAGAGTCCCTCGGAAAATCCCTAAGTCAAACCAATACATTTTTAAATTTAACTTTAGCCACCTTTAAGAATTTATTTACACAAAGTGCTCATCTAAAAGATTTGGGTGGACCATTGGCAATTGCTCACATGGCCTCTTCTTCTTTTTTAGAGGGCATTCTTCCTTATATTCAATTTATTGGGCTCATAAGTTTAAATATTGGAATATTGAATCTATTGCCTATTCCATTATTAGATGGGGGCCATTTGGCTCAATATTTAATTGAGTTTGTGATGGGCAAGCCTTTATCGAACAAAAAAATAATGATAAGTCAAAGGGTTGGCGTGATAATTTTGGGTTTACTAACTGCAATTGCGTTGTATAATGACGCCTGTCGATACCTATTAGGAAGCTAATGACTTTAAGATCTAAACTAGCTTTTTTCGTTTCACTTCTCGTTCTTTCCATAGCTGCCTTTGCGATGGAGCCTTTTGTTATCAAAGATATTAAAATTGAAGGCTTACAAAGAACTGAGCCAGGCACAGTATTTAATTACCTGCCCGTGCAAGTTGGGGACACAATGACTGAGGATAAATCATCCGAAGCCATCAAATCTTTATATCGAACAGGTTTTTTTAAAGACGTTAGAATTGAAGCAGATCAAAATATTCTGCTTATTACTGTTCAAGAGCGACCCTCGATTGCTGACATTCAATTTTCAGGAAATAAAATGTTTCAAACTGATAAATTGAAAGAAAGTTTAAAAAGTGTCGGGTTAGTCGAAGGCCAAATTTACGACAAAACAAAGCTTGAATTTATGGAACAAGAAATAAAAAAACAATATTTATCTCTTGGAAAATATACAGCATCAGTCAAAACAACAACATCTCCACTTGAAAGAAATAGAGTAGCCATAAGATTTGATATTGAAGAAGGAATTATTTCAAGAATCAAAGAAATCAATATCGTTGGAAATCAAGTCTATCAAAAATTAGATCTCACATCACAATTCCAACTTCAAACGACAAATTGGCTATCCTGGTGGTATAAAGATGATCAATATTCAAAACAAAAATTAACTGCGGACCTTGAAACACTTAAGTCTTTTTATATGAATCGCGGATACCTCGAATTTAGTATTGATTCCACCCAAGTATCAATCACCCCAGATAAAGAAGATGTTTTTATTACTATTAATATTTCAGAAGGATCTAAATATAAAGTTTCAGATGTTAAGTTAGCAGGCGATCTTCTCCAGGTTCCTGAAAATGAATTACAGAAGCTCATTAAAATTAAAAAAGATGATATTTTTAATCGTGAAAAAGTGACTGAAACAACTAAAGCTATGAATAATCGTTTAGGAAATGATGGCTTTGCTTTTTCTAACGTCAATGCGATTCCTGACATCAATAAAGACGAACATACAGCCTCATTTACTTTTTTTGTTGATCCTGGGCGTAAGGTTTACGTTAGAAGAATAGATATTGAAGGTAATACAAGAACGCGTGACGAGGTTATTCGTCGTGAATTTAGACAGGTTGAATCTGGTTGGTATGCAGCAGATAAAATTGAACGTTCTAAAGAGCGACTCAAAAGAACGCAATTCTTCAGTGATACGAATATCGAAACTCCGGCAGTGCCTGGAACAACTGATCAGGTAGATCTCAAGGTCAAAGTGACCGAAAGGAATACAGGTAGCATTATGTTCGGTGCTGGACTTAGCAGCCAAGAGGGTGTAATTGGAAGCTTTAATGTGACTCAAGCTAATTTTCTTGGCACTGGCGACAGAGTTTCAGCTCAAGTAAACACAGGACGGATTAACCGGACTTATGCTTTAAGTATGACCCAACCATTTTTCACGCCTGAAGGCACTGCCTTATCATACGACCTTTATCGTCGAGATATGAATGCATCAAGAGTAACATTTGCAACTTATGATACGTCATCCATTGGCGCAGGATTTAGGTTCAGTGTACCTTTTACAGAAAGAAATGCTTTTTCTTATGGATTAACGTTCGACAATACAGAAGTTGAAAATCTTAATTCAAATTTAGCGCCCATACGATTTATTAATTATTGCAAGAAGGTTAGGGGGGCTACAGACGTTACTGGTTGCTCGATGAATTCGTTAACAGCTTCAGTGGGTTGGACTGAGGATAGTCGTGATGATATTTTATTTCCAAAAAAAGGAGGATTAAGACGCATAAATGCAGAAATATCAACTCCGGGTCTTGATATTCAAATGTATAAACTAACCTTCCAAGAATCTGTTTATAAGGAAATCACTAACGATTTTACCTTTATGATTAATGGTCAAGTTGGTTATGCAGATAGCTATGGAGGAAAGGAATTTCCTTTCTTTAAAAACTTTTATGTAGGGGGAGTTAATTCTCTAAGAGGTTATCGTATCTCCGCAGTAGGTCCTGTTTGTCGTGCGGGAGATACTGCATGCGGTAGCACAAATCAGGGAAGAGATATGTTTTTAGGCGGTACAAAACAATTGCTTGGTAGTGCAGAACTATTTATGCCTGTTCCTTTTCTCAAAAATAATAATCAATTTCGCTTGAGTGCATTCATTGATGCTGGTAATGTATATGAGGAATCCGAATCTATCAGGTTATCATCATTGAGATATTCTGCAGGTCTTGGCGTATTGTGGATATCACCTTTTGGTCCCTTAAAACTGATAGTAGCTCAACCATTTAATGATAAACCTACGGATAGAACTGAGGTTATTCAATTTCAAATGGGCCAACAGTTCTAATTTGATTAATTTATATTTTTAGGAGTAGCGAATTGAAATTTAAGTGTTTATTCAAAAGTCTTCTTTTATCAACCATCTTTTTTACAAGTGCAACGGCTTTTGCTGAGCTGAAAGTAGGATTTGTTCAAGTGGATAAAATTCTTCAAGAAGCGCCACAGACTATAGAAAGTAATAAAAAATTAGAAAAGGAATTTAGTGCTCGCACTGACAAATTAAAAGCAGATGTTAAATCTTTAAAAGATAAAGAAGCTGCTTTTTCAAAAGACGCTCTCACGATGAAGGAGTCTGAGCGTGATTCTAAAGAAAAATCTCTCTCTCAACTCCGAGTTGATATTCAACGTAAAGAGCGTGAATTAAGAGAAGATATCAATATCAGAAGAAACGAAGAGCTTGGTGGGCTTCAAGATCAGATTAATAAAGCTGTAACTTCAGTAGCTAAAGCAGAAAGCTTCGACCTTGTTTTATATAATGGCGTTGCTTATGCTAGTGAAAAAATTGATATCACAGACAAGATTTTAAAATCGTTAGGCAAAAAATAGTCATTGGCCTAATTTGCTCGTATGGGCCAAACAATCACATCTGGTGATCTAATAAAGCAATTAGGTGGCGAGTTAATAGGTGATTCAGATATACTTATTGACTCTGTTGCCTCTCTAGAATCCTCTAATCAAAATTCAATTTCTTTTTTTAATAACCCTAAGTACTTAGATTTATTAAAAATTACGAAAGCAGCTATTGTTATAATTCATAGTGAAAGCCGTGAACTTCGGAAAGGCCCAGTAATTATTTCAAATAATCCATATTTATATTTTGCAAAAGTATCTCGACTTTTAAATCCTACTAAAGCACTAAAAAAAGATATTCATAAGTCCGCAATTATTCATCCTACTTGCAAATTGGGAAAAGATATCTTTATTGGCCCAAATGTTGTTATTGAGAAAAATGTTTCTATTGGTGATGACGTTTCTATTCATGCAGGAGTCATAATTGAAAGCGATAATATCATTGGTAATAATTCAATCATTCATCCTAATGTTGTAATAAAGACGAATAGTATCATAGGTAAATATTGTACTATTTATGCTGGATGTGTTATTGGTTCAGATGGTTTTGGCTATGCAAAAGACAATGATAAGTGGTTTGCTATTCCTCAAATAGGAAAAGTTGTTTTAGGTGATCACGTTGATATCGGCTCAAATTCAACCATAGATCGTGGTGCATTAGATGATACTATTATTTCTAATGGCGTTAAAATTGATAATTTAGTACAGATTGGACACAACTGCGTTATTGGTGAAAATACGATAATTGCTGGCTGCGCAGGTATTGCAGGGAGTGCTAAAATTGGAAAAAATTGTGCTATCGGGGGAGCTGCGATGATCTTAGGACACTTGTCAATTGCAGACAATGTCACTATATCGCCCGGTTCCATGATTACAAGATCAATAAAAAAGTCTGGCACATATACTGCATTGATGCCTTTCCAAGCTCATGAAGCATGGCTTAAAACCGCAGCAAAAATTAGAAGATTAAAATAATAGGAATGGCAAAGATGGCTGAAAATACTGCAATGGATATACATGAAATTTTAAATCACTTACCCCATAGATATCCTTTTGTACTTATTGATAGGATTATTTCAATGGAGCTTGGGAAGGAAATTTTTGCCATCAAGAATGTTTCAATTAATGAGCCTTTTTTTCCAGGACATTTCCCTTATTATCCTGTAATGCCAGGTGTTCTAATTGTAGAGGCCATGGCCCAAGCTGCAGCTATTTTGTCTTTTAAAACAATGGATACAAAACCATCAGACGATTCGGTATATTATTTTGCTGGTATAGATAATGCACGTTTTAAAAAACCAGTTTCTCCAGGCGATCAACTCATTATTCATATAAAAATTGATCGCATTCTAAAAGGTATATGGAAATATATTGCTGTTGCTAAAGTTAATGATGAAGTTGTTGCTGAAGCAAGTATGATGTGCATTTTAAAGCCTATAGAAAAAAAATAAACTTATAAAGTTGTAATATTATTTTGATTCATCCTACCGCAATTATTAATTCCAAAGCTAATTTGGATTCCAGCGTAAAAGTTGGTCCTTACTCTATCATTGACGGTGATGTAAGCATTGGGGCGGGATCTGTTATTGGCAATCATGTGACAATTACTGGAAATACGATTATTGGTAAAAATAATCATATATATCACAACAGTTCAATTGGTGAATCGCCTCAAGATAAAAAATATAATCAAGAAAAAACATTTTTAGAGATTGGTGACAATAATACAATTAGAGAATTCTGCACTTTTAATCGAGGCACTGCTCAAGATCAAAGTCTCACAAAAATAGGTAATGATAATTGGATTATGGCTTATGTTCATATTGCCCATGATTGCGAAATTAAAAATCACACCATTCTCGCAAACAACACATCTCTTGCAGGTCACGTATCAATCGATGACTTTGCTATATTAGGCGGCTTTACGCTTGTTCATCAATTTTGTAAGATTGGCAGCCATATTATTACTGCAGTAAATACTGTGGTTTTTAAAGATATTCCTCCTTATGTTATAGCTGCAGGTTATGATGCAAAGCCAAATGGTATTAATGCAGAAGGTTTGAAAAGGAGGGGATTTGACCCAAAAATCATCGCCAAGATTAAAGAGGCATACAAAATTTTATATAGACAAGGCTTTTCTCTAATTGAAGCTGAAGAAAAAATTAAAAATTTAAGCAAAGATACTAAAGAACTTAATCTTTATATAGATTTTTTTGCAAAATCTACTCGCGGTATTATTCGTTAATAATGAAAACGATTGCTATAGTTGCCGGAGAATCCTCCGGAGACTTATTAGGAAGTCACTTAATCAAATCTTTAAAATCAACTCGTTCTGATCTTACATTCATTGGTATAGCAGGACCAAAAATGATAAAAGAAGGAGCAGTTTCATTTTTTTCAATAGAAGAGCTTTCTGTAAGAGGTTATTTTGAGGCTCTTAGGAAATTATTTTTCCTTTTAATGTTAAGAAAGAATCTTCTAAATCAAATTCTAGATACAAAACCTGATTTATTCATTGGTATTGACGCACCTGATTTTAATTTTTGGATTGAAAGACAGTTAAAGAAAAAAGGTATACCTGTAATTCATTATGTGAGTCCATCAATTTGGGCATGGAGGAAAAATAGACTTAGAAAAATTAAAAAATCTTTAGATCATATGCTCACTATATTTCCATTTGAAAAAAATATTTATATAAAAGCAAATATTCAAGCCACTTTTGTAGGTCACCCTCTTGCTGAAATGATTCCACTGCATCCAAGCAAGAAAAAGGCTCAAGATAAACTAAAAATTATTAAGGCGACTAAAGTCATTGCTCTTCTCCCTGGGAGTAGGCAAGGGGAAGTGAAGTGGCATGCGCAACTCCTTATCGATTCAGCTATTGAAATATCAAAAAGAGTGCGTGATGTTAAATTTTTAGTACCCTTACCAACAAGAGAAACATATGAAATTTTCTCAAGAACTTTATTTAAAAATACACATGCAGAATTAGACATTCAGCTTCTTATTGGTCATGCATCAGATGCAATTAATGCAGCTGATCTAGTTATTGTAGCATCAGGTACAGCAACCCTTGAATCAGCGCTTTATAAAAAACCTATGATAGTGATTTATAAAATGTCTTCAATAAGCTGGCAAATTCTAAAACGTATGCGATACCTACCTTATATAAGTCTTCCAAATATTCTTTTGAATAAGTTTCTTGTGCCAGAACTTTTGCAGGATGACGCCACACCAGGAAATATAACTGATAAAACTATTGAGATTTTAAAAGATGTAGCGTACAGAAAAAATTTATTAATTCAATTTACAAAAATACATCAACAACTAAAACAAAATACATCTGATCGCCTAAATAAAGTTATTTTAAAATTCATAAAGTAAATGCATAAAAACCTAATTTGTGGAGTAGATGAGGCTGGAAGGGGACCTTTAGCTGGTCCAGTTTATGCAGCAGCAGTTATATTGGGACCACAGTTTAATACTGAAGGTTTGCGTGATTCTAAAAAGCTATCTGAGTCTAAAAGATACTTTCTAGCTGAACAAATAAAGAAAAATGCCTTGGCGTGGAAAGTTGCCATCTCTAGTGCAGAAGAGATAGACGAATTAAATATTCATCAGGCTACACTTTTAGCTATGCAAAGAGCCATTATGGCTTTAAACATTTATCCCTCAATTAAAATTATGATAGATGGGTTATTTTGCCCTCAAGTTGATTTTCCTTGTGAGGCTATAGTTAAGGGTGATGATAAAGTTGCGGAAATATCTGCAGCTTCAATTATTGCAAAAACTGAACGTGATTTGAAAATGATTGAGATTGATAAAGCATATCCTGCTTATCAATTTAAAAAGCATAAAGGCTATCCAACCAAATTACATATAGAAATGATTAAAAGTCATGGGCTTTGCGAGCATCACAGAAAAAGTTTCTCACCCATCAAGGAAATGTTAGCCTTGTAAAAGAAATACGCAAGGCTTATTCTTTAAATCTATTGCAATTTCTTTTTTCCAATCCCTGATATTTTTTGTAAGAATAGATTCATTTTCCGATGTTATATCCAATCCTATACAAAGTTGAGTTTGCTCTTTAAGCGTTTCTATCAAATCATTAAAAACGTGCTGATTCCTGTATGGCGTTTCAATAAAAATCTGCGTTTCGCTATTTTTCTTTGATTCATTTTCAATTAAAGTTATTTTTTTTATTCTTTCACTTTTTTCAGAAGGAAGATAGCCGTGAAACTTAAATTGCTGTCCATTAAGACCCGAAGCCATAAGGGCCAATAGAATTGATGATGGACCGATCATTGGTATAACTTTGATATTTTTTTTATGTGCTAATGCGACTAATTTTGCTCCAGGGTCTGCTATCGCAGGACAGCCTGATTCTGATAGTAAGCCAATATTAAAACCTTGTTGAATTGGGTTTAAATAATTTGACATATCTTCATTCGATGTTGATGCATTGATCACTTTAAATTCTAATGACTGAATAGGTTGATTTAAATTAAGAGCATGTAAATAAAAACGTGCTGTCTTTTCATTTTCAACAACAAAATAATTTAAATGTTTAACAATGTTTTTATCTTTTGATAAAAGAATTGATGTCTTGTCATTTTGATTGATAGGAACTGGGATGAGATACAATTGACCTTTAACTTTTTCTATCATTCAAAGGTCACACCTTCTTTTTGAAGAATTTCACTGAGTTTCATGAGAGGTAAGCCAATGAGTGCTGTAGGATCTTCACCTTTAATAAAGTCAAGCAAAGTAATGCCTAAGCCTTCGGATTTGATGCTTCCAACACAGTTATAGGGCTGTTCCTTGAGTAAGTATGATTCAATCTTTTTTTCTGATAACACTCTATATTTAACTTCAAAATCGACTACACATTCATGTGATGTCTGAGTCTCAGTATTCAATACGCAAAGTGATGTATAAAATTTAACCAAGTTACCACTTAAAAATTTAAGTTGAGAAATAGCTTGCGAGTGAGTGATAGGTTTTTCAATTATCTGTCCATTACATTCTGCAGTTGTATCAGAACCAATAATTAATGAATTGCTATAGTGAGGTGCCACATGAGCAGCTTTTTCTTTTGCAAGTCTTAGTGAAATTTCTTTTGCAGTTTCATTTAATTGAGGCGATTCATCTATATCTGGATTGACTACATCAAAAGATAAGTTAAAACGTGATAGCAATTCTCTTCGATAGGGGGAAGATGATGCTAATACAATTTTTATCATGCATTATTTCTTTATGATTCAGGTTGAATTTCTAATAAAGTTTCATCAGGAGATACTGCTTCACCCTTAGTCACATGAATGGCAACGACAATACCTGAAGTCGTAGACTCAATTTCATTCTCCATTTTCATGGCTTCAATGACAATAACGCTATCCCCAGCTTCAACTCTGTCACCAATTTTAACCTTCACGTCAATAATAGTACCTGGCATGGCAGAGGTTATGCATCCTTCGTGATTGGGTCTAGGTCTAACTATCTTGTTATTATCTTGAGCTAATTTTTTTGAAGATTTTTTTCCATGCGGTATTTCTACCTCATTTAAGGTTTCCACTAAAACTTCTTCAGAAATGCCATCCACAGAAACATAAAATGGACGTCTTGATTCTCCTGTATAGCCAGAACCTGTTAGTTTAATATGAAATGTTTCACCATGAAGGGTCACATTAAACTCACTTGGGGCATATTTTTCAGCTGATAAAAAAACGCTATCTTTTGGAAGTAGTGGTTCGGGTTGAAGACTTCCAGCATTTCTCTCCTGTAAAAAAATTTTCGCGACATCAGGAAACATGGCGTAAGTTAAAATATCTTCATCCGATTTTATAATTCGTTCTGCTTCTATTTTTAGTTTTGGAAGTTCAGCCTCTAAAAGATCAGCTGGTCTGCATGTCATTGGTTTTTTTTCACCGATAGCCATAGCTTGAATTTTTTGGTTCACTTTGCCTGGGGCTTTACCATACTCTCCCAAAAAATAACTTTTTACTTCATTAGTAATGGATTTATACCGAGTTCCTGTTAAAACATTCAGGACTGCTTGTGTGCCAACAATTTGTGAAGTCGGAGTAACAAGTGGAGGATAGCCCAAATCTTCTCGAACCTTTGGAATTTCTAGAAGTACATCATTCATGCGATCTAATGCGCCTTGTTCTTTTAATTGATGTGATAGATTAGAAATCATACCCCCAGGAACTTGATTACTTAAAACACGTGTATCGACGCCTGTGTAATCAGATTCAAATTGCCAATATTTCTTCCTGACAGTTTTTAACTGTTCACTTATTTCTTCAACTTTTTTAATATCAATATCAGTTTGGTATCCTAAATCCTCTAAGGCAGCAATGATCGATTCTGTTGAGGGATGACTTGCACCTTCAGCAAAACTAGAATTACATGTATCAATGATGTCCGCACCATTTTGTACCGCCGTGATAAGGTTAATACTTGCTAGTCCTGACATTGCATGCGAATGAATATGAATCGGCAATGAGACTGATTTTTTTAAGGATGTCACAAGATCTTTTGTTGCTGAGGGAGTTAAGAGACCTGCCATATCTTTAATAGCAATTGTATCGCACCCATAACCTTCCATTTCTTTTGCAAGATTGACGAAGTAAGGGATATCATGAACTGGACTTGTGGTGTAGCTTAATGTACCTTCTGCATGTTTTTTATATTTTTTTACTGATTTAATTGATGTTGTAAGATTTCTCACATCATTCATGGCATCAAAAATTCTAAACACATCCACACCATTATTGACTGATTGTTTAACAAAAGCATTTACTACATCATCAGAATAGTGTCGATATCCTAGTAAATTTTGTCCACGTAGAAGCATTTGTAAGCGAGAGTTTGGCAGCGCCTTTCTTAAAAGTTTTAGACGTTCCCAAGGATCTTCTTTTAAAAATCTAACACAAGCATCGAAGGTCGCACCACCCCATGCTTCGATCGACCAAAAGCCAAGTACATCTAACTGAGGGCATATTGGAAGCATATCTTCGGTGCGAAGTCTTGTTGCAATCTGACATTGATGCCCGTCTCTTAAAACCAATTCTGTGATATGTATTTTTTTCATAGCACCTTATATTCCTTCATGAGCAGCAATAGCTGCTGATATTGCTGCAGCCATTAATTCGGGTGGAAATTGACTTTGGTAATTTATGAGCTCTGGATGATCATCCACAAAACTCGTATTAAAATTTGCTTCTTTAAATTCTTTATTATTCATAATTTCTAAATAGTAGGGGATTGTTGTTTTCACTCCAAATACAACAATATCATTGAGCGCTCTTTTACCTCGCTGAATAACATTTTCCCAACTGAGTGCCCATACAGTTAGCTTTGCACACATGGAGTCATAATAGGGAGGAATCACATATCCCGTGTATATGGATGCATCAATGCGAACACCAGGACCACCCGGTGCGTAATAACGTGTAATTTTACCAAAAGATGGCATAAAGTCATACTTGGGATCTTCTGCGTTAATTCTGTATTCGATTGCAAAACCTCTGAATTGAATTTCTTCTTGCTTGTATTGCAAAGATAGTCCAAAAGCAATTCTGATTTGTTCCTGAACGATATCAATACCCGTAATAGATTCAGTAATGGTATGCTCAACCTGAAGTCGTGTATTCATTTCCATAAAATAAAAATTATTTTCATTGTCGAGAAGAAATTCAACTGTGCCAGCATTTTCATAATGAACAGCTTTAGCTGCTTTCACAGCAAGCTCACCTACATAATTTCTTTGAGCATTCGTTAATTGAGGTGAGGGGGCTATCTCTATGAGTTTTTGATTACGTCTTTGAATGGAGCAATCACGCTCAAACAGATGGACGACATTACCATAGCTGTCTGCCAGAATTTGAACTTCAATATGTTTAGGCGTTACGATACATTTTTCGATAAATACTTCAGGTTTACCAAAAGCTTTGGTTGCTTCTGAAATGACACGGTCATAATTGGTAGTAAGCTCTTTTTCATTGTTACATCGTCGAATGCCGCGACCGCCACCCCCATTGGTGGCTTTGAGCATAATAGGATAACCTATAAATGAAGCAAGCTTTTTCGCATCATCAAGACTCTCAATATTACCCTCACTGCCAGGAATCACAGGAATAGAGGCCGCAATCATCGCTGTTCTGGCTTGAATTTTATCTCCCATTTGACGAATAATTTCAGCGTCAGGACCAATAAATTTAATATCACGTTTAGCGCATATCTCAGCTAATTCAGGATTTTCAGACAAAAAACCATAGCCTGGATGGATAGCGTCACATCCTGAAGTCACGGCGATATTGACAATGTTGTGAGCATTTAAATAGCCAGCAAGCGGGTCTGCTCCAACATTGTAAGATTCGTCGGCTTTTTTGACATGAAGTGCATGACGATCTGCATCTGAGTATATGGCTACTGAGGTAATACCAAGTTCAGAACAGGCACGAATAATCCTTACCGCTATCTCACCGCGGTTTGCTATAAGTATTTTTTTGAACAAAGAAAAGCCTTAAGTTTTAGGCGAAAAATCGCCAAATTAGGGTTAATTTATGAAAATTATAGCATGTCATTTCTTATATAATAATGATGTCTTTTAACCCTAAATCGATTAATGGAACAGCACATAGACAATATTGATTTTTCAAGAAAATCGAGAGAAATTCGTGATATAATTCGCCTCTCTGATTTTAAGCGATTGCAAGATTCATGTTTAAATCTCGAAGATTCAGTTGTTTTTGTTTTAAGAGGCTTCGAAAACAAATATAAAGAGCCTTGTTTGGAGCTATTCATTGAAGGTAAATTGAGTTTAATTTGCCAAAGATGTTCAGAAAAATTAGAGCATACGATTTTTTTAAAGTCAGGATTTTTAATTAAAGAAGAAACGCAACTCACCGATTTTCAGGTTGATGACCACGCGGATTACGATTTAATTGAAGGTAGTGCAAAAATGGATGTTTTAAGTCTTATTGAAGATGAAATCATACTTTCTTTGCCTGTAGCACCAAAACATGAAAATGATAAGTGCCACTATAAAAAAACTGATGAAATGCCAGATCGCATTCATCCGTTTGCTGATTTAAAACAAAAATTATATAAAAATTAAATTTAGGAGTTGCTATGGCTGTTCAGCAAAATAAAAAATCACCATCAAAACGTGGAATGCATCGTTCTCACGATTTTTTATCTAATCCACCACTTGCTGTAGAACCAACTACTGGCGAAGTTCATTTGCGTCATCACGTAAGCCCAACAGGCTATTATCGAGGCAAAAAAGTTATTCAGAATAAATCAGAATAATTATTCTGATTTATTTCTTTCATTACTCTTAAAGCATTAAGAGAATCAATGACAATCACCCTAGCAGTCGACGCAATGGGCGGGGATCATGGCCCCAAAATCACCGTTCCGGCTTCCATTAATGCGTTAACAAGATATGACCAACTTCATATTATTTTAGTTGGTGATAAAGAGCTCATTGAAAAAGAGCTTCAAAAGAATAAGTACACCAACACACGCCTATCCATACAACATACAACTGAAGTCGTAGAAATGGATGAATCTCCTCAAAGCGCTTTGAAAAATAAAAAAGACTCCTCCATGCGTGTCGCCATTAATTTAATCAAGGAAGAGAAGGCACAAGCCTGTGTAAGCGCAGGCAATACCGGCGCACTTATGGCAACAGCTCGCTATGTGTTAAAAATGTTACCAGGTATTGATAGGCCTGCTATTGCATCAAGTTTACCCAGTCAAAAAGGTACAACTTATATGTTAGATCTTGGTGCCAATACAGACTGCACAGCGGAACATTTATTGCAATTCGCGGTCATGGGCGCCATGCTAGTAAGTTCGGTGACCGGCAATCCTAATCCTTCTGTAGGACTCTTGAATATTGGCTCAGAAGACATTAAAGGCAATGAAATTGTTAAGGAAGCTAGTGAGTTACTTCGCCGAAGTCATCTTAATTTCTATGGTAATGTTGAAGGCAATGATATTTTTAAAGGCACAACTGATGTCGTTGTGTGTGATGGATTTGTAGGTAATGTGGCACTTAAAACAGCTGAAGGAATTGCCCAATTAATGGGTCGATTTTTAACGCAAGAATTTAAACGCAATTGGATTACAAAGGTTATGGCATTCGTTTCTTTGCTTGTTCTTAATCGATTTAAAAAAAGACTCGATCCTAGAAGATACAACGGAGCTAGTTTCCTAGGTCTCAGGGGTATTGTGGTTAAAAGTCATGGTAGCGCAGATAGTTATTCATTCTTTTTTGCAATTCAGACAGCTATTGAAGAGTCAAAAAATAATGTTTTAGAAAAAATACAAAAACAACTTGAGTTAGAAATCCCTTTAGATACTTCGCCATCAAAACATTTATGATTTATTCAAAAATCTCAGGGACAGGAAGTTATCTTCCTGAAAAAATACTAAGCAATCACGATCTTGAAAAAATGTTTGAGACGACTGATGAGTGGATTACGACAAGAACAGGTATTAAAGAAAGACATATCGTATCTGCACATCAATATACAAGTGATTTAGCAGTAGAAGCATCTAAGCTCGCAATCAATGCTGCGGGTATTGACGCAAATAAAATTGACCTTATTATCGTAGCAACTACTACGCCTGATAAAACATTTCCGAGTACAGCCTGTATTGTCCAGACAAAACTTGGCTTATCTTTGTGCCCAGCATTTGATATTCAAGCCGTATGTAGCGGTTTTGTTTATGCCCTTTCTGTTGCAGATAATTTTATTAAAACAGGTGCTGCAAAATGCGTTTTAGTCATTGGCGCTGACACTATGTCACGCATTACAGATTATTCTGACCGAAGCAACGCTATTCTATGGGGTGATGGTGGAGGCGCTATTATTCTTGAATCATCAAATCAACCAGGAATTTTGTCTACCCATATTCATGCAGATGGCGCATATGAAAAACTACTTCATGTACCAAGCGGGGTATCTCATCAAAAGGGAAAAGCCACCATTGAAATGCAAGGGAATCAAGTATTTAAAATCGCTGTGAATACATTAGATTCTATTGTTGATGAGACCCTAGAAATGAATCAATTAGAAAAATCAGATATTGATTGGCTTGTACCTCATCAAGCCAATATTAGAATTTTAGAAGCCACGGCAAAAAAATTAAATATGAGTATGGATCGCGTCATTGTTACCATCGACAGGCATGGCAATACTTCTGCTGCATCCATTCCTTTGGCACTAGATACCGCTATTCGAGAACATAAAATCAAAAGAGGCGAAACACTTTTGATGGAAGCTTTCGGTGGTGGATTCACCTGGGGATCAGCTTTAATTAAATATTAAAAATCATATACTTAAAAAATATATATAAAGTAAATTATGAATAAATTCTCCTTTATTTTTCCTGGTCAAGGCTCTCAATCAGTGGGCATGATGGCAGATTTTAATGATCATCCTTTGATTCGCTCTGTTTTCAAGGAGGCTTCCGACGTTCTCGATATTGATTTTTGGAAAATGGTTACTGAGCCTAATGACGAAATTAATCAAACAATTCATACCCAACCAATACTTCTTGCAGCAGGCGTTGCAACCTGGCGTCTTTGGCAGTCCAGAACGGACAAGCTTCCTGCTTATATTGCGGGACATAGCCTCGGCGAATATTCAGCGCTCGTCGCATCTGAAGCAATTGAATTCAAAGACGCTTTAAAGCTTGTTAAATATAGAGCGGAAGTGATGCAAAAAGCGGTTCCTGATGGGGTAGGTGCTATGGCTGCAATTCTTGGGATGAGTGATGAAGAAGTCGTAAATGCATGTAAAGAGGCTCAAGAAAATGATGTGGTTGAGGCAGTAAATTTTAATTCACCAGGACAGGTGGTCATCGCAGGTAATATATTAGCCGTTGAACGAGCTATTGAAGTTGCAAAAGCAAAAGGTGCTAAGCGAGCTATTCTTCTTCCTGTTAGTGTTCCTTCGCACTGTTCCCTTATGCAAAAAGCGTCTAGCGAATTAAGGGAATATTTAAGTAATATTACAATTAAAAAACCCACTATTACCGTTATTCATAATGTAGATGTAGAGGGGCATGATGATGCAAACGATATTAAGGATGCCCTCTCAAAACAACTCTGTCATCCGGTAAGATGGGTTGAAACTATCGAAAAGATCGCATTAAATAAAATTGGTCATATTGCTGAATGTGGCCCAGGCAAAGTACTCACAGGACTCACCAAGCGTATCTCATCTGAATTAAAATGTATTGCCCTTGTGAATGAAAGTGCTCTAGATGAATTTAAAACCTTAATACAGTAAAACTATCTAGGAAAAATTATGTTTATTAATCTCGAAAATCAAGTTGCTCTTGTCACAGGTGCTAGTCGTGGTATCGGACAATCAATTGCTTTAAGTTTAGGAAAACAAAAAGCTTTTGTGATTGGAACTGCAACGACACAAGATGGCGCAAAAAAAATTTCAACTTTTCTCAAAGAACAAAATATTGCAGGCAAAGGTATTAAATTAGATGTTAATGATAATGAAGCTATTCTTCAAACAATCGATGCTATTACCAAAGAACATGGAGACATTTCAATACTTGTTAATAATGCTGGCATTACAAAAGATATGTTGTTCATGCGCATGAAAGAAGAAGAGTGGGATGATATCATTTCAACAAATTTAAAATCTATTTTTCGAATGAGTCAGGCACTCATTCGAAGCATGATGAAAAGTCGTTACGGCAGGATTATTAATATCACTTCTGTAGTAGGTCATATGGGTAATGCAGGCCAAACAAATTATGCCGCTGCTAAAGCGGGCGTTACAGGTTTCACAAAGTCATTAGCAAAAGAAATCGGTAGTCGAGGTATTACAGTGAATTGTGTAGCCCCCGGATTTATTGATACTGATATGACCAAAGGATTGTCAGAAGAACATAAAAAACAACTTCTAGATCATGTTCCATTAGGTCGCTTAGGAAGTCCTGAGGATATTGGTGCTGCCGTATGCTTTTTAGCTTCAAAAGAAGCATCTTATATCACAGGTGAGACTCTTCATGTCAATGGTGGAATGTTAATGATTTAAGTTATTTTTTTAACTTTATTACAAAATTCTTAACAAGATTTGTTAAAATAAGGCATGGCTTCAATGCCATTTCTTAAATAAAAGGGGTATTTTAGATGTCTGACATCGAACAACGTGTAAAAAAAATTGTTGCAGAACAACTTGGCACTAAAGAAGCTGATGTAAAAAATACATCGTCATTTGTAGATGATTTAGGCGCTGATTCACTTGATACAGTTGAGCTCGTAATGGCGTTAGAAGAAGAGTTTGATTGTGAAATTCCTGACGAAGAAGCTGAAAAGATTACTACAGTTCAGCAAGCTGTTGATTACATCAACAAAAATTTAAAATAATTCAAATGTTGCCTAACCTTTTCTAGATATTGAAAGGGTTCGGTTTAATCCATGTCGAAGAGAAGAGTTGTAGTCACCGGTTTAGGTTTGATTACTCCAGTTGGTATAGGAGTAAAAGAATCTTGGGCCAATATCATTAACGGCCAATCTGGTATAGATAAAATTACGAAATTTGACTGCTCAACCTTTCCCTCACAAATCGCAGGTGAAGTCAAAAATTTTGACCCACTTACATACATTCCACCCAAAGATGCACGCCGTATGGATACTTTTATTCAATTCGGTATTGCTGCAGGTATTGAAGCGTTTAAAGATTCTGGTATTGAAGTTAATGATAATAATAGCGAGCGCATTGGTGTATCTGTTGGTTCAGGCATTGGCGGAATTAATTTAATTGAATCCACAAGCGATGTGTTTGACGAGGGTGGCGTTCGTAAAGTATCGCCATTTTTTATTCCAGGCACAATTATTAATATGATATCTGGCAATCTATCTATTATGCTTAACTTGAAAGGGCCTAATGTGTCAATTGTCACTGCATGTACAACAGGCACGCATTCAATTGGTGATGCGGCGCGAATGATTGAATATGGCGATGCTGACGCAATGTTGGCGGGAGGGTCAGAAGCCGCTATTACTGAATTATCAGTGGCTGGATTTTCTGCAGCAAAAGCACTTTCATCACGTAATGACGATCCAAAAACGGCAAGCCGTCCTTGGGATAAGGACCGCGATGGTTTTGTCATTGGTGAAGGCGCTGGCGTTATGGTGCTTGAGGACTATGAACATGCAAAACGAAGAGGTGCCAAAATTTACGCAGAGCTTTCAGGTTATGGCATGAGTGCAGATGCTTATCATATTACCGCTCCTAACATGGATGGACCGAGACGTTCTATTGTCAATGCATTAAAAAATGCAAATGTTAATACAGATAATGTGCAGTATATTAATGCGCATGGTACCTCAACACCTCTTGGTGATCTTAATGAAACTAATGCCATTAAAGCTACATTCGGGGACTTCGCTAAAAAACTCGTTGTGAATTCTACAAAATCAATGACAGGACATTTATTAGGTGGGGCAGGCGGCATCGAATCTGTTTTTACGGTACTGGCTATTCATAATCAAATTTCTCCACCAACAATTAATATTTTTAACCAAGACCCCGAATGCGATCTTGATTATTGTGCCAATGAAGCAAGATCTATGAAAATTGATGTTGCACTTAAAAATAACTT
>Ga0315902_10003429_pt1 | contig 23734 bp, 17 predicted proteins | sample LakEriMetagenome_9_FD_203523 | JGI IMG/M metagenome (GOLD analysis project Ga0315902, IMG submission 203523) | Freshwater fungal communities from buoy surface, Lake Erie, Ohio, United States - Buoy 12 MA117 | ecosystem: Environmental > Aquatic > Freshwater > Lake > Lake biofilm | place: USA... | reverse complement strand
TCATATACGCGCGCATAGGCCGTGAAATTGCTTCCCGCATCTATAGAAGCGGAGGCCGGAAACTGAAGATTGCGGAAGGCAATAGAGGTCGACTTGACGCCAGTCAGAACAATATCATCAATTCTAAAGAAATCGTTGGTTAATTCAGAAGTTTGTCTGAATCGGATACGCAGATTGGCAGTTGAAGGAATCGTTCCCGTTGTTGTTCTTGAGTACCAGGTGTTTCCGGTTCCAGAACCTGTAGGCAATGCAGTAAAACTTAAAGGGGAGTACGTTGAGCCATCTGTACTAACCTCTGCTATAATTCCCTGGTTGCCAAAGTTCAGATTTTTCCAGATACCAAAGGATAACGAAATAGATTCGTATCCGGTGGTGTTGATACCTGAAATTACAAAGTTGATATCGGTAATTCCTAAATCCAGATCTTCTACAAATACATTTGCGCCTCCGCTCGCACCGGTATATCCTGTTGAAGGAGCGCTGCTGCTGATAACCGCATTGGCTCCTGAAAAGCCAAGTGTTGCATTGTTTTGCCAGCCGCTGTATCCGGAAACGGGAAAGCTGGATTTAATAAATACATTATCAAAAAAGGCTGTTTGATTAGCTGTTGTCGAACCTTGCCAATACGCTCCCGTATAGCGCATATTGGGAGTTGATGTATAGGTATTGTTGACGGCTGTTCCCTGGCTTGCTAATGTGCCCGATGAGGGGTCCGAAAACGATGTAGTTCCATCGTTTCTTAAAGACAAGTCCCAGGTATTGGTCGAAGCTGTATAGGTCACCCTGACGCTAATATATTCATTTCCAAAATCAGCTGACCCGGTGATAATATTTGTAAGCGTTCCTTGTAATCCGTTATTGAAACTTACGAGTCGGATCAGATCCGTCCCTCCTGATTGACCCAACACTACAGCATACCCGCTTCCGGCTGTGGCTGCAGTAGTGCTTGTACCGGCAAGTACGAACGCAACTCCATAGCTACCGGAGGCGAACCCTGAAGGGTCCGTTCTTAATTGCCGCATATTAAACTCCCAGACAGTTGTTCCCGGATTATTGCTCAACGTTGAGCTCCAGGTAGCTGGAAATGTATTGTTGTCTAAATAAGCAAATGACCATCCGTTTACATTAGTAGTGGCGGTAGCATCGTTGGTAAGCTCAAGCCTGCCTCCATCAATCCTCGCACCCCAGTCATCCCCAGAACGTGCAAGATTCCATACTGTACTGGAACCCACTGTGCTTCCTGTAGAATAGGTTGCACTGGTACTGGTTGCAAATCGATCACTGAAATAAGAAGTGTTGCCTACATTTTCAGAGAAAATGGTTACCTGTCCGCTAACGCTGATACATAATAGTAAAAGCGGCAGCCATACGAATGGACGCATGAGTCGTTTTTTAAAAATAAATTTGGAATATCCCGATTGAAAATAATTGATCGCCTGATTAAGCTGAGCAATCTTGTACATAACAGTCTGTTTTATGTAAGAAATAAAAAATGCTAACCGCGGTTTTCTAGGTCATTGCTTTTAGAGGGTACGGGATCGGGCGTTTGCGGACAAACGAGACTGTTGGATCAAAAGGTAAATAAAGAAAGTTAGTAAGGTTTTGCAAACCTAATGCCTTTTTTCGAAATATTATACGAATACCCGTTTTTTTCTGATTCATTCTGAACTTTCCCGCCAAAATTCAATAGATCATTCATTTTCAATCATTTCGAAGCGGCTGGCTATATGAGAAACTCAGTCCTGCTTTTATCTGCTTGAGGACCAGAGAACAGGAACCACCAGGAAAATAATTATTTAAACGAAAATAATAACGGAAAGAGAAACATCACAAACGCAGCCCAAATCCCATAAAGCGGCAAGTATCCAGCTATACGCTGCTCTACCATATCGGGGGTCCCCTTTTCTCTAAAAACCTGCAGCAGTTGCTTCGATACCAGAACCAGATGAACAAAGATCAACAGATTCCCACCAGCAACAGCCACCCTGTTCGGTGTTATCCCCCACTCAAATAGACGAAAGAAGATTGCGGAAAGCGCAATTAGGTTGATAATTATTGTAAGAGCTGAGAGGCCTGTAAGCATTAAAAGCGTGAACCGGCTCATTTCGCTTTTTGTAGCTTCCGTAAGGGAGAAAAAAATAAGTGCCAGTACTCCAATCAGTAATCCATTGAAAAAAACGAGAAACTCGCGGTCGTTGTACGGATCTTTTTGCTGTACCACGATGGCCGTTAAATAAATAAAAAGCGTAATAAAAACCAGGGGGGTGAAGATTTGCGCAATCAGCGGAGAGATTTTATTGACCAGCTCCGGATTGTATTGAATCAGATAAGTTCCCGCAAGCGGTATAGAACAGAGCCCCCAAACGGCCATGTACCGAAAGTATATTTCTGATATATTGATATTAATCAGGCTGAATAGCCCGAGAGTAAGCAGTGAAAATAAAGCCCCTGCCAGCAAAAGGATTGCCGACATCACCACCAGATCTCCGTTATACCGAAGAAAGGATATTCTTTCTCCCTTGTTCATCAACGCATTACCCAAATACGCTGAACCGAATGCCGTCCATAAGAGCAGCGGCAAATGAATACAGGCTAGTAACGACGAATCGCTCTGAAAAGGATTCGGCAACAGATTGATATATACAACCGAGGTTGCGAGTATCATCAAAAGAATAATTAAATGCTTTGTGTCTATTTTCTTTTTTACGAGAAAAAATCCGGATAAAAACGGAAATAAAATGAACGCCCAGTTCCGGATATAAAAATTATCCATATCCAGCTTCAGGAAATCAGGCCATTTGGCTATAAAGCCCGCAACGATGGAGGCAATAACTACATATATAAGCTGGGTCTTGTTTCCTTTGTAGTGATTTGTTTTTTCAAAGTTCAACCGCTCTTGCCAAAACTCTTTCGCGGGAGACTCTTTTAAGTCCGGGTATAACCGATTGAACTCCTGCTTAAAGAGCGTTTGATTCGAACGATATAAATTCTCTAATGCTTTCGGGTTATCCATGTTTTGAATGATCGTTTCCTTCATATGCGCTTTTATTTATACATATCTGATGTTATTCAAGTCATTTGTTTTTCCGGTTCGTGAGGACACGAACCGGGGCAGATGAGAAACAGCTATCGGTTCCTCCCGCCGTGGTTCGTGTCCCCACGAACCACCCAAAAAATCCCCTCATAAAAAGATAACAACATTGAACTTCATTGAATAAAAACTCAATATCCTATCATAAATCAATACGGGCCACTTTATCGCTTTTCTATTTTACAATCCAACCTTTCTCTCGCCATGGTTCGTGGCCCCACGAACCACTCAAAACATCCCCTCATAAAAAGATAACAACATTGAACTTCATTGAATAAAAACTCAATATCCTATCATAAATCAATACGGGCCACTTTATCGCTTTTCTTTTTGGCCATCCAACCTGTCTCTTTTTATCATCAAATTCAAGTCTGATTAAAAATAAACCATCGTTTAAATATTCAGCTTAAATTTATTTCGACGGTTTGAACAGTTTACCAAAGGAGTATTCAACCAAAACGCATTGTATGCATACGGATAACTTAAAGGATCAGGAATATTGGAATAGACGCTGGGAAAACCGAGAAACCGGCTGGGATATCGGCACAGCCGCCCCCGCCATTATGGAATATATGAAGCACTATCCCAATCGCAATGCCCCCATTCTCATACCCGGCTGCGGTAACGCACACGAGGCTGCGTCTCTGTTAAAGTTTGGATTCACAAATATTACATTACTGGACATTGCTCCTTTAGCCGTTTCCGGACTGCATATAAAATTTAGTGGTTTTCCTGAAATCCGGACTCTTTGTGAAGATTTTTTTGAACACCGGGAACATTACGATCTAATCATCGAACAAACATTTTTCTGCGCAATTCCACCTGGTAGAAGAAAAGAATATGTTCTAAAAGCTGGTTCCCTACTGAATGAAAACGGAAAACTTATAGGGCTTTTATTCAATCGGTTATTTGAACAGGATGGCCCCCCTTACGGTGGCTCTGCTGAAGAATATCAATCTTTGTTTTCGTGCTGCTTTCAGATTCAAAAAATGGAGACCTGTACCAAGAGCATTCCTCCCCGGGCCGGTACTGAGTTGTTCATTGAGCTGATTAAAAAATAAGTGGCCGGTCCTTCAAAAACAACTTAATACTCCATCATATTCATAACGGTATCGTGTAGGCGTTTTTTAGCCAAGAAGTTTTCTTCCAGTTCGGTATTGAAGGGTATCGGCGTATCCAAAGAGGCACAACGCATCACCGGCGCATCGAGCCACTCAAAACAATGTTCAGCAATCCATGCCGCAACCTCTCCTCCGATACCGCCAAACAAAGTATCCTCATGCAAAATCAGCACTCTGCCGGTACGTTGTACCGACTGCCGGATGGCTTCATAATCAAGCGGTGCCAAACTTCGCAAATCCAACAGGTCGATCGATATTTCGGGATGCTCGGCCGCATAATCATCCGCCCAATGCACCCCTGCTCCGTATGTAATTATGGAAAGCTCTTCTCCGCTTCGAACAATTCTTGCTTTCCCGATCGGAACCTGGTACGGAGTTTCAGGAAAAATGCCGCTAATACTTCGGTATAAAACCTTGTGTTCAAAAAACAATACCGGATTCGGATCGGCGATCGCTGCCATCAGCAACCCTTTCGCATCAAAAGGAGTAGACGGATATACAATCTTTAGTCCGGGTACTTTGGTAAACCAGGCTTCATTACTCTGGCTGTGAAAAGGTCCTGCACCCACACCAGCTCCTGTGGGCATGCGCACGACCACATTGGCAGACTGCCCCCAGCGATAATGAATTTTCGCAAGGTTATTGACGATTTGATTGAATCCCACACTTACAAAATCCGCGAACTGCATTTCAACTACAGCCTTCATTCCCTCCAGACTTAATCCAAGTCCGGCACCCACAATTGCACTTTCACAAATCGGAGTGTTTCGGATTCTTTCGGTACCAAACTGCTCCACCAACCCTTCTGTTATTTTGAAGGCTCCTCCGTAAGCAGCAATATCCTGGCCCATAATAATTAAATCAGGATCATTTTCAAGACTCTGTTTCAGGCCTTCTTTGATCGCTTCAATAAAGCGCTTCTCTTCTCCGAAAGCAGGAGCTTCGGATGTAATAGGAAGCGATGTGCTTTCCGGATTAAATGGCGCATATACATCATACAACTCTTCCTCCGTATCAATAATCATTGGAGGGGCCTGAAAGCCGGCCTGCAGTTCCGACTCAATGAGGTTTTTAATTTCAGCGCGAACAGCCTCTGTATCCTGAACCGAAAGAATATTAGAGGCTTGGAGATATTGTTCATAACAACGCACCGGATCGCGTTGCGCCCATTCTTCAAATAGATGTGGGGGAACATATTTCGTACCGCTGGCTTCTTCGTGACCGCGCATGCGAAACGTCATGCACTCAATGAGATACGGCTTTTGGTTTTCAATACAGAATTGCCGGACTCCTTGGATGGTGTCCAATACTGTAAGAATATTATTCCCATCAATCGTTACCCCTTCCATACCGTATCCCCGTGCACGATCGGATAATCGTTCGCAGCGATATTGTTCATTGGTAGGTGTACTAAGTCCGTATCCATTGTTTTCGATTAAAAAGATCACCGGCAGATCCCATACGGCAGCAACATTGAGCGCTTCGTGAAAATCACCCTCGCTGGTTCCTCCTTCTCCTGTAAATGCCAGCGCAATTTTTGATTCCTTTTTGAGTTTATGCGCCAGCGCAGCACCGTTTGCCAGCGTCAGCTGAGGGCCGAGATGGGAAATCATACCACAGATATGATGTTCCCGGCTGCCAAAATGAAAACTTCTCTCCCGCCCTTTGCTGTACCCGTCTTTATTTCCCTGCCATTGCATGAACAATTTATGCAAGGGCATCTTGCGCGTCGTAAATACCCCCAGGTTGCGATGCAGGGGGAAAATCCATTCATCTTCGAGAAGGCCCAGAGTGGCTCCAACCGCAATGGCTTCCTGTCCGATCCCGCTGAACCACTTGCTGATTTTACCCTGGCGTAGCAGGATCAACATTTTTTCTTCAATAAGCCGGGGGAAAAGAAGCGAACGATAGATTTGTATCAGTTCCTCGTCTGTAAGATGTTTACGATCAAAAAGCATGCAATCGGGTTTGTCGAATGAGCAGCAAATAACTGAATTTTAAGCGGGCGGCAAAACTTATTCACGACAAGTTTCTCCGGTTACGACTGCTCCTTCTTATTTGTAAAGATCCGCACGAGACCATTTGCAAGCGAGAGCAGCACGCTGAAGAGCAGGGCGTTCCAGAATGAAGGCGGCTGGATTTCAAAGCCGCCAACAAAATGTGCGTCGAGTAAAATAATAAAGGCATTGATGACAAAAAGGAATAAGCCCAGCGTAAATACGGTAGCCGGAAGGGTAAACAAAACCAGCAGGGGCTTCACAAACGCATTCAGGATTGATAATACAAAAGCTACAAGAATCGCCGTTCCAAAATTCTTAATATCAATGCCGGGCAACAGATACGCCAGCACAAAAGCGTTTACGGCTGTAATTAAAACCCGGATCAGGTAATTCATGGAGCAGCTATTTATCAGTTTCCTCTACTAAATGACAACAAGTTCGTAAAAATCATCCGGCTGCAGATATTTTTGCGCGAGCTGCCGGAGTTCTTCTGCCGATGTTTCTTTGATGATGCGTATTGAACGATCAAAATATGACCCGTCCAGTCCGTTCAAAATCAGATTTTTCCAACGTGAAATGATATGAAAAGGCCCATCGAGATCGCCCAGTGTACTCCCGAGAATATAATTACGCACCAGTTGTAATTCATCCTCGTCAATTAGTTCCGTACGAAGAATCTCCATCTCCTTATACACTTCCCTTATTGTATCTTCTGCTACCTCTCTTCCCGCTTCGGTACTGATCATCCACGATGTTTCACCAATGTGATTTTGTATAAAACTATGAATGCCGTAAGTATACCCTTTGTCTTCTCGGATATTACTCATCAGTCTGGAACCAAAAAAGCCCCCAAGCAACGTGTTCAGCAATTGTACCTTCTGAAAGTCGGGATGATGCCGGTTTGGGAAAGGGCGTGCGAGGCGGATCGCTCCCTGCACGCCGGAGGGATCGTTCAGCACGCGGTGTTTTTTCTCTTTCACGGGATTGCGCGGATGTTCTATTTTCGGTAACGCCTTCTGATTTAGCGGGAGAGTTCCAAAATAACGGTTAAGCATACCCGTAAAATCAGCAGGCAGGATGCCGGCAGCAAAAATGCGGCAACGACCCTGTTTATAAAACGTCTGGTAGAAGTCGAGTAGACCGGAACGCCGGAGTGCATCGTATTTTTCTGGAGAACTGTAGCTGCCATAAGGATGATGCTCTCCAAACACATAAGCGTCGATCAGGCGGCCTGCAACGACATCGCATTTTTTCAGATTTACCTGTAGTCGTTGCTTCATATTCTGCTGATAAATCAGCAGCTCTTCTTCCGGAAAAACAGAATCCGACAGAATTTCCCCTATCACCGGCAACAGTTCAGGAAGGTGTTTGGTGGGAGTGTGCAGCGTAAGGGTGGACGTTTCATTGTAACAATTTCTGTTGAAGAAGGCTCCGTAATATTCAAAATGTTCGTTGATCTGATACGCGCTCTTTCCGGATGTTCCGTTCTTAAGCATAAAATTTGCGGCGGCAGCTTCCAGGGGAGTGCTCTCATACCAGTTGCCGGCATCGAATACCATATCCAACACCATCACCTCCTGGGTGCCGGCCTCCACCATATACACTTCAATTCCGTTATCGAGGAGCGCCTTTTCATAAGGCCTGAGGCGAAGCTCCAGTTCGGTAGCATCCTTTATCGGCGGCGTCTGTTTCCGGTCGGGTGTTTGTATCTGTTTTGCCATGAATGAAGCTTTATAGTCGGATTGTTTCAGCGAAACAACTTATGCGGTTTGAGATAAATAATAAATCGTGTTGGAATTGGATGGTTCGAAGATGCGGATACTTGTTTCCTGCAGCTCCTCGGCTGTAACGGACTGGTATTGCTGAAGTTCGAGATTCATCAGCTCGGCATCTCCCAGCAATTCATAATAAGCCAGGCTGGAGGCGCGGCTCATCACACTCATATCTTCAAACAGGATGGTGCTTTCCGTTTTATGAATTACTTTCTGAAGCTCTTTCTCGCTTACTTTTTCTTCCTTCAGCTTTTGAATCTCTGCATCCACAGCCTGCTCTGCCTGTTCCGGTCGAACGCCTTTAACCAACTTCCCTTCAATCGTCAAAAGCCCTGCGTCGGTACTCCCGAAATGATAGCAGTCAATATTGCTGAAAAGCTGTTGCTCTTTTACAAGCGCCTGGTATAGGCGGGAGGAAGCTCCTCCTCCGAGGATATCAGTAATAAGATCGGCGGTATAATAGGCCGGGTCTCTGCGGGCGGCCATGTGCCAGGTTTTATAAAATGCATCGAGCGGCACATCGGATCGAAGCTCCAGACGTCGGGCTTCTTTTTGTTTGGGCTCGGCAGGGAGGCTGCGTTCGTACTTAACTCCGGAAGGAATAGATCCAAACCATTTTTCAGCCAACGCCTTCACCGCTTCCGTTTTCACCTTACCCGCTACAACCAGAATCGCATTCAAAGGTGTATAATGTTTGAAGAAAAAGTTTTTTACATCCTCCAGCTTTGCCTCTTCAATATGCCGGAGCTCCTTGCCAATCGTCATCCATTTATACGGGTGTACCTGATACGCCAGCTCCCGCATTTTATGCCATGCATCGCCATATGGCTTATTCAGATAATGCTCTTTAAATTCTTCACAGACCACTTTTCTTTGAACATCCAGACTTTTCTCCGAAAATGCGAGGCTGAGCATCCGGTCGCTTTCCAGCCAGAATGCTGTTTCAAGATTTTCAGCCGGAAGCTGGCAATAGTAATTGGTCAGATCGTTGGTGGTATAGGCATTGTTTTCTCCTCCTGCCATCTGCAAAGGCTCATCATAGCTTTCAATGTGCAGCGATCCTCCAAACATCAAATGCTCGAATAAGTGTGCAAAGCCTGTTTGCTGCGGATTTTCATCGCGTGCTCCGACATCGTACAACACATTCACAACCGCCATAGGTGTGGATGGATCTTCATGCACCAGAAGGCGAAGCCCATTCGATAAAGTAGTCCGTTCAAAATGAATCATAATGAAAAAGAGATGAGTTGCAAATGTCGGGAAAACTACCGGTTATCGCCCCGAATCCGTTTTCTCCCCATACCGAAAGCGCCGATGTTTTCAACTTTAATTCGTTCTTTGATACGGCAGAATCGCCGATCATCATAAAACCAAAAGCCGAATCTTCTGTTTATTATATATTGTATATCCTCTTAAAAGGAAGATTGCTTTTTTACAATTCTGCATTTATTAATTAAACTGTCGATCATGAAACAGGCTTTTCTGCTCCTGCTGCTTTTGTTTTCTTTCAGACTTCAAGCACAGATCAGTTTTCCCGTCAACGATGTTGCGGATAACCGGACTGGGCTATATGCCTTTACGGGCGCAACGATTATTACAGCCCCCGGTTTAGAAATCAGTAATGCTACATTGCTCATACGAAACGGATTGATTGTAAGCGTCGGTAATAATATTAAAATTCCGGCGGACGCCGTGGTCATCAACAGCAGCGGTAAATACATTTATCCTTCTTTTATTGATATCTATACCGATTACGGAATGCCCCCGGTTCCGCGTATCGGCATGCGCAATGTATTCAACAGCTCGATTCAGTTTTTATCGGGTCAAAAGGGTGCTTTCGGGTGGAATCAGGCGCTTCGCAATGATATGGAAGCGGGGAGCTTGTTTGGCGTTGATACCCTTCGGTCTAGAACCTGGAGAGACTTCGGATTTGGAGCTGCTCTTACTCACCATGCCGATGGCATTTCCAGAGGAACAGGTGCCGTGGTAACATTTGGGATTGCTCAGGAAAACATGGTGGTGCTCAAAGAAAAAGCGGCTGCCCATTATTCCTTCAGCAAAGGAAGTTCCCCCCAGTCTTATCCTTCTTCGATGATGGGTTCCATTGCTCTGCTTCGCCAAACGTATCTCGATGCGCTTTGGTATAAAAACAATCCCGCCGCAGAAGGTATCAATCTCACACTTCAGAAATGGAATGAACAACAAAGCCTGCCACAGATTTTTGAAGCAAATGATAAATGGAATGTGCTTCGGGCTGACCGCATCGGTGATGAATTTGGCGTTCAGTACATCATCAAAGCAGGAGGTAATGAATATCAGCGGATCCGGGAAATGAGTGCTACCGGCGCTTCGTTTATTCTTCCGCTCAATTTTCCTGCGCCTATGGATGTGGAGGATGTGCATGATGCGCACTATATTTCCCTTTCTGATCTAAAACACTGGGAGCTGGCTCCGGGAAATCCTGCTCAGTTTGAAAAGGCGGGGATTCCCTTTTGTATAACGATGTCTGATCTGCGGGATAATAAACAATTCTGGCCCAACCTCCGCAAAGCAATTCAATATGGTCTGAGCGAAACCCGCGCCCTCGAAGCACTCACAACAACTCCCGCGAAATTATTGGGCCTTTCAGATCATCTGGGAACGCTTACTCCCGGTAAGATCGCCAATTTCATCATTACCAACGGACCGCTCTTTGAGGAAAAAACCACAATTCTGCAAAACTGGATACAGGGTAATAAATACAAAGTAAAAGATGAACTATGGAATGATCTTCGAGGTAAATACCTGTTGACCCTGCAACTGCCGAAAGAAGAAAAAAGGCTGTTGCTGGAGGTCCTTAACAACAGTTCCGCACAGATTCTTTCTCAAGACACGCTCAAAGCGAAATTCAGTTGCGACGGAAAATTGTTGCAGCTGAATTTCCCCTATGTAAAAGCTGGCAAACAAAGTTTAAGACTGAGCGGTGTTTCTTCGGGTAAAGAATGGAGCGGTATGGGCGAGGATTCGACCGGGCAGCGTTTTACATGGACAGCTCGTTATCAGGAAGAGGCGCTTTCGAAAAAAGACAGCGTCAAGAAGAAAATTATTGCGACAAGTGGAACGATTCCCTTTCCTTTTAACGGATATGGCTTTACGTCAACGCCCGTACAGGAATCGGTTCTTTTCCGAAACACAACCATATGGACCAACGAAAAAGAGGGGAAGCTGGAGAATGGTGATGTGTTGGTGCGAAATGGAAAAATTATAGCCGTTGGAAAAAATCTTTCTGCAGACGGGGCAAAGGTGATTGACGGCTCAGGCATGCATCTTACTGCAGGCATCATCGATGAACACTCCCACATTGCAGCCTCTTCGATCAATGAAGGCGGACAAAGCGTTACTTCCGAAGTACGGATTACTGATAATCTGAATCCGGATGATATCAATATTTACAGACAACTCAGCGGAGGCGTTACCTCCTCACACATTCTTCACGGATCGGCAAATACGATCGGCGGACAAACACAGCTAATCAAACTTCGTTGGGGCGCCAATGATGATGAATTAAAATTTAAAGGCTGGCCGGGTTTTATCAAGTTTGCTCTTGGAGAAAACGTAAAACGTTCAGGCACCAATCAGAACAATCGTTTCCCAGATACGCGTATGGGCGTCAGTCAGGTTTTAATCGACGCATTTACCCGGGCCAGAGAATACGAAGCCGAATGGAAGCGTTATGAAACTGAAAAGAAAAAGAATCCAAAACACCTTGCTCCAAGAAGAGATCTGGAACTGGAAGCGCTCGTAGAAATTCTGAATAAACAACGATTCATCACCTGTCACAGTTATGTTCAGAGCGAAATTGTAGATATGATGCGGGTTGCTGAACGCTTTGGATTTACCCTCAATACCTTCACGCATATACTGGAAGGTTATAAAGTTGCGGACAAGATGAAGCAACACGGCGCGCATGTTTCTTCTTTCTCTGACTGGTGGAATTATAAAATGGAAGTGGTGGATGCAATTCCCTTCAATGCAGCGATCATGCAGAAAGTGGGATTGAATGTTGCCATAAACTCCGATGATGCAGAAATGGCAAGACGCCTGAATCAGGAAGCGGCGAAGGCTGTGAAATATGGTGGTGTGAGCGAGGAAGAAGCCCTGAAGATGGTCACACTAAATCCGGCCATTATGTTGCATGTGGATGATAAAACGGGAAGTATCAAAGTAGGAAAAGATGCAGATCTCGTTTTATGGAGTGACCACCCTCTGAGTATTTATGCCAAAGCCATGAAAACCATGGTAGACGGGATTATTTATTACGATCGGGAGCGGGATGAACAACTTAGAAAGGATATCGCAAAAGAGCGAACTCGGCTGATTAGCCGGATGACCGGTGAAAAAAATGCAGGCGCTCCAACCGTGCCTTTTGCACCCAGCATGGAGATCATGCACAGCTGCAGCGATCACCAGCACAGACATGGTTTGTTTGTGATCGATGAACAATAATTTTTAACCCTGTACAGTTACTCAACTATATGAACCTTAATAAAATAAACTCTATGCTCCGTTTCTTTTTTTCTATTACAATGCTCCTTTACACAGGCTTCCTTCGGGCGCAGGAAACTATTTATCCGGCGCCTCCGCATCAAGGTAGCCTGCTGATTACAAACGGCACGGTACATATTGGCAACGGTACGGTTTTGACGAACGGAAATATTCGCATCAAAGACGGGATCATTACTGAGGTGACATCAGAAAAACTGATGACTGACGGAGCGGTGGTGATTGATGCTAAAGGAAAGCAGGTGTATCCGGGTTTGATTCTATCGCAGTCACAGTTAGGTCTGGTGGAGGTGAACAGTGTACGGGCAACGATTGATCATACAGAAGTCGGAACTATCAATCCTTCGATTCGTTCTGTCGTGGCATACAACACAGACTCTAAAGTAATCAATATTTTAAAATACAACGGAATCCTGTTGGCGAATATTGTTCCCATGGGCGGACTAATCAGCGGAAGCTCGTCTGTAGTACAACTGGATGCCTGGAACTGGGAAGACGCCCTGTATCGGGCAGATGGCGGATTGCATTTTTACATGCCTTCACTGGTTGTTCGCCCGAATCCCTTTGCTGCGTTTTTAGGTATCGACAGCCGGCCCACTCCGGATTTACTTCGTCAATCTATGGATCAGATTGAAGAAGTGAAACGTTATTTCAGAGAAGCTAAAGCCTATCTGTCGGAAGCAAAACTCCGGCAAACGAATCTGAAGTTAGAGGCCTGTCGCGCTTTGTTTGAAGGCAAACAAAAATTATTCGTGCATTGTGATCTTGCAAAAGATATTTTAGTAGCAGTGGATATGGCCAAAGAGTTCGGATTCAACATGGTAATTGTAGGAGGCAGTGAGGCCTGGCAGATTGCCGACCTGATCAAAGAACAAAACATCGCGGTAATACTATCACAACAACATAGTTTGCCCACTACTCCCGATGATGATGTGGATCAGCCTTATAAAACAGCAGCTGTATTATACAAAGCCGGCGTGGTGGTTGCCATCAACGACGAAGATGGACAAACAAGAGGGAGAAATTTGCCCTTCAATGCCGGAACAGCCGCTGCTTATGGTATGGGAAAAGAACCCGCATTACAGGCAATTACACTCAACGCGGCTCGCATACTCGGAATCGATCAGCGGACGGGATCTATAGAAAAGGGCAAAGAAGCCAATATCATTATCAGCGAAGGCGATGTATTAGATATGCGCACCAGCATCATCACCCACGCCTTTATTCAGGGGAGACAGGTTAGCCTCGAGAACAAACACACGCAACTCTACGAAAAGTATAAGAAGAAGTATGGTCTTTAAAATAGTAATTACTTCCCGAGCCGGAAACCCAGCCCAAACGCCGCTTCCCATTTTTTAGTGGCTGCTAAATAGTATAAAGGAATTCCGATCAGCAGGCGTTTATATCCGATAATAATTCCGGAACCTAATAATGGTGTAACATCAGGCGCTGCGGCATCTTGTTTATAACGTAAACTAGGCAACATGTAAATGCCACCTTGCCAGGCACCATGGGTCACTTTGATGCCAGGACCTCCCATCGTTAAATAGGCTGATTCTCCGGAAGTAGACAAAAGTGCCATGCCGCTTAAAGTTGTTGTAACAGAAGATTGCCCTTTAGACATAAAGGAAATTACTGTACAAAAGAACAGGGATAACAAAATTTTCATTATGGTTTATTTGTTGATTTAAAAATTAGTTTTCGAACGACCAGTTCTCCAATTTGTTTTCCGGCTTTGAGTCCTTCTTCATTATCAAATCGGTAATGAATCCCTCCGTATAAACGCGACATCGCCGCTTCTGCCGCCGCTGCTCTGAAGGAGGGCAACACTCTTCCCTTAATCCCGAATTCTACAAGCGAAGTATCGTTCACTGAAAGACGGTCACCAAACCAATGCGTCATCACTTCGGCTGCTGCTGCCGAATTGGTAGCATGGCCGCTTACATACGACGGAAATGGGGGTGTTTGAATATACGGCATCCAGTTTTCGTCCATCCATTGATGAATCGCAGTTTCGGGACGCAGATAAACGCTTCTGTATTTTTCCTCCCAGCTTCTGATAAAAGCGTCAAAAAAAGCGATGGCTGTATGGGCATAAGCCGCAGTAGTAGTAGCAAAATCAGCTCCGGCCGATTGGGCAGCAATTCCCACAATATTCAGCCAGTGCCCTGGAGGAGAAAACTTTTTGGTTGCAAACATGACATGACCGCGCACATTCATCCGAAACGGATTGTCATCCCAGAAATCGGCGATCTCTTTTTGTTCTGTTGTTAATGAATCGCCGGTGCGTTTCACTTCCAGCATCGCCTGATAAAAAACACTTTTTTGATTCGCTGGTTCTACCGCTGGGGGGCGGGGAATGGAAAATTGTGAAGCGCTGTCCAGTACCATGGTGCGAATTTTTTTCCAATGTGGCTCAACGGCTGACGCATATAGCGGCGGAGTGGGTATCCAACGGCCCATCTCGTTGGTTACGTTGAATTTCTCTGCGCCTCTGGTTGCCCCGTACTGATCTCCCTTGCTCCATTTAAGAATCGACGCGGCTACGGTATCTGAAAAGGCGATGGATGCTTTTTGAATAAGCTTCGACATGCCAGCAGAATCGGCCATCCGAATCAATTCGGCATGATAGTCCATCATACTTCCTTCCGGAAATGTAACAGCATTGCCGACTTTTGTAAAGGCTAGTAAGGCTGCAAATTCAAAATCAATTTCTCCTTTAATCATGGAAGGCGAAGGCATTGGAGGAAGATGGCGGATTTGTCCGCTCAGACTTTGATATTGCTGATTGCCGGCTGCGATGCATTCGTATCCGGCAATGCATGCATACACGTAATTGCGTGCAGCAATCATCGGAGGGAAATTGTTTTCCAGGACGACATCATTGAGCCTTTTAACCGTTTGATTATACAGAAGGGGGTTGCTTACCCATTTGCGATACTCTTTTTTTGGAGCACATCCATCCAATAAGTAACAAAAAGAAGTGATCGAAATAAAGGCAGATAGAATTCTGATTTTATGAACGTAAAAGAGATGCGCTCTTGGTTGCTGAACAGAATACATATGGTATAAAAATCTGTTTCAGTAAAGATAGTTCCGTTAAAATTAAGATGGGAGCTTTTTCAGTCTTATAAAAGATTATTCCTGACCATACATGATTTTGAGATGAAAAACTTCTTTCGTGCCATTATAAATATTCAATAGGTATACGCCCCGGCTTTTAAAAATAGCGGGGAGGGAAAGCTCAAATTGTCCCGCCAGAAATACCTCGGGTCGCTGATAAACTCGCTGTCCCTGCAGATTGGTTATCAGAACCCATCCTGAAAAGCGCTGCTTGTTGATCATTCTTATTGTAATCGGCATTCCTTCAGACAATGGATTGGGATATACTTTGGCTGAAAGTACAGATGTCTGCTCGCGAATTCCGGTAGTGGTCGTGCGGCAAAACGGATCGCTCCAGCGGGGATCTTTAATGATTACGGTATCAGTCAACGTCTTCAAAAAAGCCAATAACGCTTTCTTTTCTGTAGACGTATATTGTATTTTTCGCGGAAGACAGGTGTCGCAGGTATTATTGTTGGGATTGATCGTACCGGGAATGATTTCCCGAAGAAAACCATCCAGGTTTCGATGTGATTTAATGGAATCACTGTAGAAATTGATAACCTGTTCCAGTGTTTGATAACGACCATCGTGCATATACGGCGGAGTAAACTCCACATTGATAAGTGAAGGAACACTGAACTGACCATCTTTATTGCGATTGTTGAACGCCGCTCCTACTCCGTTGTCTGCATATTCCAGATCAAGTCCGATATTTTTTGAACCTTGAGGTACAAAAATATTGCGCGTGTGACATGCCTGGCAATTGCCGCGTCGGATGTCCATAAATAAATCTTTCCCGTGATTTTCTTCCGCAGTAAAGTTGACAAACGGTGTGGATTCCGGATTTCCATTTGTGAGGGTGAGCCCCTGACGGTATTTCGATCCAAAGGTGTTCATAGATCGTACAAACTGAGCAAGTGCCCGGGCAACGCGGATTGTATCAATAGTCGAAGTTCCAAATGCCGATTCAAAGAGTGGAGGATAAATGGGTTTCTGCCGAAGCCGCTCTACCATTGAATCTAGCGAAAGACCCATTTCAACGTTGCTGTGAATCGGCATCAATACCTGCTTCTCTAGAGTAGTCGCCCTGTTATCCCAAAAAAAGGAGCTGTCTTTCTGAAAACGGGCATGGATTAAGCCCATCGAGTTGCGGGTTGTCCGTTCTCCATTGAATCCTCTACTGAACCGGGCGGTATCTGTAAATGAAAACTCCTGACGATGACAGGACGCACAGGAAATAGAATAGTTCTTAGAAAGTGTTGCATCGTAAAACAAAACCCGACCCAATATTGCTCCCGCATCTGTAACCGGATTATTGTCAGGCATATTATCCATTTCAGACAGATTATTCAAAATATCTGTAGGAAATACAATCTGTGCATAGTTGAGTAAGCCAGTTGGTAGATTTACACACGCAAAATCAATTACCTCAAAAGAAAAAAGACAAAAACAGGAAAGGGAAAAAAGCAGCAGTTTTTTACGCATAAGCAATCGGCGAGAATGGAGTGAGACCGATTCTTCAGAAAGAAGTTTAATTTAAAAATAAATTATTTCTTCTTTTAATAATCCACGACCTGCTCTTCGATCTGTTCGGGCAGAGAACGCCATTCGTACTGCTGTGTGCGCAACTGCGGTTCAAAGCCGGCCTCCTGTATGGCCGCCTGTATGGATTTATAGGTGAAGCGATGCGGGGCTCCTGCTGCACTCACCACGTTTTCCTCCAGCATAATACTGCCAAAATCGTTGGCTCCTCCGTGTAATGCTAATTGTGCAGTCGCCTTCCCTACTGTGAGCCAGCTCGCCTGTATATTCAGAATATTGGGCAAAAATATCCGGCTGATTGCAATCATCCGCAGGTATTCATCGCTCGTGGTGAGGTTGTGCACCCCACGGATACGTGTCAGCAAAGTATCTACATCCTGAAAGGTCCAGGGAATAAAGGCTAGAAATCCTTTGGCGTCTGATGGTTTTCGGCTTTGTACTTCCCTGATTTTTTCCAGGTGCTCAAATCTTTCTCGGATTGTTTCAACATGACCAAACATCATCGTGGCACTCGTGGTGATCTGCAATTTATGTGCCTCGTGCATGATGTCCAGCCATTCCTGTGCTCCGCATTTTCCTTTGCTGATAAGACGACGTACACGATCAACCAGTATTTCAGCTCCGGCACCCGGCAGGGAATCGAGGCCCGCTTCTTTAAGCGCAGTCAATACCTCTCGGTGCGTACTTTTTTCCAGCTTGGTGATGTGCGCCACTTCCGGCGGACCTAAAGCGTGGAGTTTTATATTCGGATAGAGTTGCTTAAGTTGACGAAAAAGCGTGGTATAAAATTCAAGCCCAAGCTCCGGATGGTGACCTCCCTGCAGCAGGAGCTGGTCGCCGCCCCAGCGAATCGTTTCCTCAATTTTGCGTTTATAGGTATCAAGATCGGTGATGTACGCTTCAGGATGTCCGGGCACGCGAAAGAAATTGCAAAATTTACAATTGGCTACGCATACATTCGTGGTATTCACGTTCCGGTCGATCTGCCAGGTAACCATACCATGCGGCACCTGTTTGCGCCGCAGCTGATCGGCCACGAGCATCAGCTCCGCAAGAGGCGCCTGTTCGTAAAGATGAAGGCCTTCCTCTATCGAAAGGAATTCCAAACGAAGCGCTTTTTGATACAGATCTTGAACTTCCATACTGTGCAAAGGTACGCCGGGCCGGATTCTTAAATACATATAAAAAACCTAATCGAACCCGCTGTAGTTCTCAGTAAATTGAGGTATGAAACTGCGTTACCTGTGTTGGTGGCTTCTGGCCGGAATACTTGGGTGGCAACCCGTTATTGCTCAGGAATCTTCTGCTCCGGAAGCCAAACTCGCTGCAGCCTTCTCCTTCCGGCAACTAAACGGCGGCGTGGTGGTAGTGAAAGCACGCCTCGATGATTTTTCCGATACCCTGCAGTTTATCCTTGATACCGGCAGCGGAGGGATATCCCTAGATTCGGGTACGGCACACCGTTATAAATTACCACTGGAGGATAGCCGTTTATCCGTAAAAGGTATCGGCGGAACAAAACCCCTGCGGTTCTACAAAGCCGGTACCCTGCATTTTCCCGGACTGGAAGTTTCCGCCCTGGATTTTCACATCAACGATTACGAACTGCTGAGCGAAGTATATGGATTTCATGTAGATGGAATCATCGGATTTTCATTTTTAAGGCGCTATATCGTATCCGTCGATTACGATCAGAATAAAATCTACGTATATGAGCCCGGACCCTTTTCCTATCCCAAAAAGGGCTGCTTTCTGAAAACCTCTATCCCCTCGATTCCTGTTACCACACAAGCGGTAATGGACAGCCGCAGAGTAGATGCCCGTTTGTTTTTCGATATCGGTGCAGGGCTTTGTCTTTTATTCAGCGAGCAATTCGAAAGAGACAGTCTTTTGCTGGAAGCTCCGAAAAAAATTGTCAGAACCCAGGTTGAAGGGATCGCCGGTAAAATAACCATGCGGTTCACTACTCTCCGGCGTTTACGGATTGAAAACTTCCGGTTTCGGCAGGTGCCGCTTCATCTTTACGAGGACGACGTGAATGTCTTAAACTATCCTTCCGTAGTTGGGTTAATCGGGAATGATTTATTGCGGCGCTTTAATCAGGTAATCAACTATCCTGCTCAAACCATACATCTTACTCCAAATACACATTTCACCGAACCTTTTGATTATTCGTACACGGGCATGAATTATTATTTCATCGATGGGAAAGTAACTGTAACAGATATTCAAGCTGAATCGCCGGCATCAAAAGCCGGGTTTCTGCCCGGGGATATCCTGCTTGGAGTAGACAACCGGTTTAGCAATGATATCCAGGAATACAAATCCATGCTGCAACAGGCGGGAGCGCGCCTTCGGGTGCTGATATGGCGCAATGGACAACTGCTTCAGCTGAAATTAAAAGTAGGGAGTATCCGAAAAGGAATATAACTGCCGCATAACTTATTTTCTATTCCTTCAACTATAATAAGCCTGCTGCAATTCTTTTACCCGAGCGTCTTGTAAAAACTCATCGAAACTCATTAAACGATCGATGATGCCTTTCGGCGTAAGCTCAATAACACGGTTGGCGGTGGTTTGCATAAATGTATGGTCGTGTGAAGTCAGCAATACCACTCCGTTATATGCAATACACTGCTCGTTGAAGCTTTGAATACTCTCGAGATCCAGGTGGTTGGTCGGCTGATCGAGAATAATACAGTTGGGATTCTGCATCATCATACGGCTGATCATACAGCGCACTTTCTCTCCTCCGCTCAGAACCGTTACCTTTTTCATGATTTCATCGCCGGAGAACAACATCTTTCCCAGAAAACCGCGCAGGAACGGCTCGTCGGCATCGGTTACATGAGAAGGCACATATTGACGCAACCACTCCATAAGATTCAATGGCTCGCGAAAAAAAGCTCCGTTTTCTACAGGAAGATAGGCTTTAGTTATCGTCGTTCCCCATTCATAGGTGCCAAAATCGGCAGTCGCTTCCCCGCTGATGATTTCAAAAAACTGTGTCACCGCCAAAGGATCGCGGCTTACAAAAGCAATCTTATCATTTTTATTGACCGTAAAGCTAACCTGATCAAACAAAACCCTTCCGTCAATCGCTTTGCGGAGCTTTTCAACATTCAGAATCTGATTGCCTACTTCCCGCAACGGCTGAAAAATTATACCGGGGTATTTTCTGTTAGAAGGCTGTATTTCTTCAATGGTTAATTTCTCCAGCGCTTTTTTACGGGCCGTTGCCTGCCTGGATTTTGAAGCATTCGCGCTGAAGCGCGCAATGAAATCAATCAGCGCCTGACGCTTATCCTCAATCTTTTTATTCTTATCACTGAGCTGGCGCGCCATCAGCTGAGAAGATTCATACCAGAAGGTATAGTTCCCGGTGAAGGTTTTGATTTTCTGACGATCCACATCTGCCACATGTGTACACACGGCATCCAGAAAGTGTCGGTCGTGACTAACAACCAGAACAATATTTTCATAATCGGCGAGAAAATTTTCAAGCCAGCCGATGGTTTCAATATCTAAACCGTTGGTCGGCTCATCCAGGAGAAGAATATCCGGATTCCCAAACAAAGCCTGCGCCAGCAATACTCTTACTTTTAAATTCGAGGGGATTTCTTTCATCAAACTCCCGTGATATTCATCTTTAATACCAAGGCTGCTAAGCAGGGTGGCGGCATCGCTCTCGGCAGTATACCCACCCATTTCACCATATTCCGCTTCCAAATCGCCGGCCCTTATATAATCTTCTTCTGTGGCATCGGGATTGGTGTAGATCGCATCTTTTTCGTGCAACAAATCCCACATCTTCTTATGACCCATCAACACCGTATTCAAAACCGTTTGCTCATCGAATTCAAACTGATTTTGTTTTAGAACGGCAATGCGTTCTCCGGGTGTAATTTCAACAGATCCTTTGTTGGGTTCGATTTCACCGCTGAGTATTTTCAAAAACGTACTCTTTCCGGCTCCATTGGCGCCGATCACACCATAGCAATTGCCTTTGGTGAAATTAATATTGACTTCATCAAATAAAACCCGTTTGCCGTAAGCGAGGGTTATGTTGCGCGCACTGATCATAAACGTCTGAAAAATAAATTTAAATGCCTTTTTAAAAGGAGTGCAAAGGTAACATTTCGATGCATCAGGAAGGCTTCTTCAGGGAAAAGATATAGCGAACAAGCATGCGGGCATCTTCCGCACTCAGCTGAGGATGCGGAGTCATGGGTATAGTGCCCCATACCCCCGTCCCGCCTTTTTGAATTTTGGATGCCAGCGATTGCAGGTTTTCCTCCGTGGAATCGTATTTCAAGGCTATGGCCCTATAAGACGGTCCGATACTTTTCTGCTCCACCTGATGGCAACTCAGACAATCATTTTTAGCTATCAGCTCAAGCCCTTTTTCATAGTCTGTTAACGGCACAGAAGACTTCTTCTCCGCAACAGCCTGTCGGGGAGTTTCTTCGCAGGAGATCCCGGCAAACAGCAGCAGGCTGCCAACGAGTGTAAGAAAAACTGCGGAATTCATGCCCTACAAAAGTATTCATGACGGGGTTTTCGTCCAGCAAAAAGTCGTTTTTTCTGTTCGGGGTTGAAAGCTTGACAATCTGTCACAAAATGAAACTGCGGTATTTTTTTTGAAACAGGAGAGCAAAACCATTGTTTATGCAAACCGGAAGTATTCGTGTTCAGACAGAGAACATTTTCCCCATCATCAAAAAGTTTTTATACAGCGACCATGAAATTTTTCTTCGGGAGCTGGTGAGCAATGCCGTGGATGCCAGTCAGAAAATCAAAACCCTTTCTTCTATTGGAGAGGCCAAAGGAGAGCTCGGTGAATTAAAAGTGCAGGTAAAGCTGGATAAATCCGCAGGAACCATCACCATTTCCGATAACGGCGTTGGAATGACCACCGAAGAGGTGGAGAAATACATCAACCAAGTCGCTTTTTCTGGTGCGGAAGAATTTGTTCAGAAGTATAAAGGGCAGAACGAAAATGCCATTATCGGAAAATTCGGCTTAGGCTTTTACTCCGCGTTTATGGTGAGCAGCAAGGTGGAAGTTATTACCAAATCTTTCAAAGAAGGAGCAGCGGTTCGCTGGGAATGTGATGGAAGTCCTGAATATAAACTGGAAGAAACATCGCTTCGCAAAGAGCGCGGCACCGACGTCGTATTATATGTTGATGAAGAGAGTAAAGAATTTTTGGAAGAAGAGCGCCTGAAGGGAATCCTGAAACGGTTTTGTCGCTTTTTACCCGTAGCGATTTATTTCGGAGAAGAACAGATCAACAACACCCAACCGTTGTGGGTGCGCAAGCCGGCGGATCTGACGACGGAAGACTATCAGAATTTTTACAAAGAACTCTATCCGTTCAGCGAAGCCCCTTTGTTCTGGATTCACCTCAATGTTGATTATCCGTTCAATTTAACGGGAGTGCTGTACTTCCCTAAAATCAAACAGAGTTATGAAATTCAGAAAGATAAAATTCAGCTTTACTGCAATCAGGTATTTGTAACAGATGAAGTGAAAGACATCGTGCCGGAGTTTCTGATGCTTCTGCATGGTGTGATCGACAGTCCGGATATCCCGCTCAATGTGAGCCGGAGTTATCTTCAGGGAGATCCGAACGTGAAAAAAATCAACAGCCATATTACTAAAAAAGTAGCCGATAAGCTAGATGAAATTTTCAGGAATGAGCGCAAGGATTTTGAAGAGAAATGGGAGAGCCTGAGTTTGTTTGTGAAATACGGCATGATGACAGATGATAAATTCCTGGAGAAAGCAAACAAATTCCATGTTTTCAAAGTAAGCGGAGCCGATCAGTATCTTACGCTGGAGGAATACAAAACAGAAGCGGAGGCGCTACAGAAAAATAAAGACGGAAAAATTGTTTTGTTGTATACAAGCAATCCGTCGGACCAAACCACCTTTATCCGCGCTGCGGAAACAAAAGGATTCAAAGTGGTGGAATTAAACACCATGGTGGACGCCGCGTTTATCAATCATATGGAGATGAAATGGGAGAATGTGGTGTTTCGCCGGGTAGATGCCGACATTGCAGATAATTTGATTGACAAGCAGGAAGAACTAAAGAGTGTACTTACAGAAGATGAATCGAAAAAAATTAAAGAATGGTTCAACCGCGAGCTTACTGCTGTACAGATTAATGTTGAAGTAAAGGGGTTGAGTCAGGATGCTCCTCCGGTAATTGCCACCAGGCCGGAGATGATGCGGCGAATGAAAGACATGGCACATATGAGTGGCCCGATGGGAAGCTTTTACGCTTCTATGCCCGATGAGGTGGAAATGACGGTAAACGGAAACCATCCGGTTTACAGAAAGATTCTGAGCGAGCAGAATACAGAGAAAGCCAAAGAGATGATCCATAATCTGGCCGACCTCGCACTCTTGTCGCAGGGCTTGTTGAAAGGCGATCCTTTAAATGCTTTTATTCAGCGAAGCGTATCGTTGCTGCAGGGCGAAAGCAAAAGCAGTTTGATTGTGGAAGGATGATTTGATGTCAATATTGAAGAATATTAAACAGGTCTGTTTTCA
>Ga0315902_10003427_pt1 | contig 23741 bp, 14 predicted proteins | sample LakEriMetagenome_9_FD_203523 | JGI IMG/M metagenome (GOLD analysis project Ga0315902, IMG submission 203523) | Freshwater fungal communities from buoy surface, Lake Erie, Ohio, United States - Buoy 12 MA117 | ecosystem: Environmental > Aquatic > Freshwater > Lake > Lake biofilm | place: USA... | reverse complement strand
TTTTTACGTCGTCAATGTACGGATACCGAAGCTGTCTTGCTCTGGTTCGAGAAATGAGTTCTGCGACTTGCGGTTGTTGCCTTGCGTGTCGATACAACTTTCGGGACTCATCGAAGCGAATGAACGATTCGCGATAGGTTTCCATAAGACGATCGAAAAGCGCCCAGCATTCTTCGGCCTTTGGCCCGAGTTCGTCGGGGGACTCAACACCTGGCAATAGCTCATGCTTGCCGCAGTTGTAAATGTCCTTAAGGTCGACGATTGCGCGATTGTACAAGCCCGCGATTGGGTCAAGTCCCTCTTTTTGCGTTGTCATTTTAGGAACCCCCATAGCGAACAAAGTTCGATCACTGGTCGACCTGCCTTTTTGGAAAAATCTACTCGTTCTGCCACGCAAGTCATCCTAGGAACTCATCCGGCTCGTTGTCGATCGGATCGCTCTCGCGGCATGTGTCGCGACCAAGTGAGCGAACGCTCGTCGCTGCTTAGCATAAGTTTTGCAGATGCCCAGTTTGGTTGCCTTGCCTCATCCAGTTAGGCAATTGCCCCAGGGCCCCCAAGATCTAGGGAGCCTACCACTCCCATTGTACCGCGTACCCAAAGGTTCGCGAAGTCGCATCTTGCGCCAGGTTAGACTTAGCGACGGTACGTACCGTCCGCGCATCGCACGCGGGGATTTGTGATATCAACAGGATCGCCACGGTTTATCGCGATTCGAATCATCGCGATTCGAATCGGCCCCAATCGGATCTGTTCGTTGCATTCCTCTCGATCCATGGCGATGGCAGGCTGCTTATCCTTGACATCTCTAGAACCTACCGTTAGACAATAGATTGTGGAGTAGTAGTACCCGTAATGCCATGGATTCGTAGAGAACGTGTGTAGGGGCTAGTCGACGTTCGCCGTCCGATTTGCACCGGGCGGTTTTTGACTACCATGCTGGCCGAGGAAGTTGGCGTCTCGACTCCGACTGTTCCTCGTTGCATTACTGCGTTGAGGCGAAGAGGGCATGGCATCCGGGCTGAAAAACAGGAGAGCGGCTGGCGATATGTGGTTGTTGAAAAGCAGACTCTGGGAAAGAATCGGTAACAGGCTGCAAACCTGAGCGACCACCATGACGGACTTCCACGCCAAATACATCGCTTACGACCTGACGCGTCTCTGCGCATCCGATAGTGTCGAAAAGCTCACGGCTGTGCTCTCAGACGCTCAGGTGGACCTGAATCCTCATCAGATCGAGGCAGCGCTGTTTGCGTTTCGCAATCCGCTGTCTAAGGGAGCGATTCTGGCCGACGAAGTCGGGTTGGGCAAAACCATCGAGGCGGGGTTGCTCATCGCCCAGAAATGGGCAGAACAAAAGCGCCGCGTACTGGTCATTGCTCCGGCCAATTTGCGAAAGCAGTGGGAACAGGAACTTGCCGACAAATTCTTCCTACCGTCGGCAATTTTGGAAAGCCGGACTTTCAACGAGTCTGTCCGCTCTGGCAATCTGAACCCCTTCCAGAGAGACGCCGTCGTCATTTGCTCTTATCAGTTTACCAAGAAGATGGAGCCATACATTCGTCAGACTCCTTGGGATCTCATCGTCATTGATGAAGCCCACCGGCTCCGCAACGTCTATAAGCCGACAAATAAAATTGCTAACGCCATCAAGCAAGCCGTCGCGCCTTTCCGCAAGGTGTTGCTAACGGCGACACCACTTCAAAACTCCTTGTTGGAGCTTTACGGCCTTGTCAGCATCATTGATGACTTTGCCTTTGGCGACCTGAAGACGTACCGCGCTCGGTTCACACGGCTTGCAAATGATAGTGATTTCAATGACCTGAAAGAACGGCTTCGACCAATCTGCAAGCGAACGCTCCGCAAGCAGGTGCTAGAGTATGTCAACTACACCGACCGTCACGCACTGGTGCAAGAGTTCGTTCCTACGGACGAGGAACAGCGCCTCTATGACCTTGTATCGGAATACTTACAACAGACCACGCTTTACGCGTTACCCGCAAGCCAACGCTCCTTGATGACGTTGATTCTCCGAAAGCTGTTGGCGTCATCAACCTATGCCATTTCCGGTACCCTCAACGGCTTAGCCCTTAAACTCGAAATCGCAGCAAAACAGGCCGAGGCAGTTGACTCGCCGCCTGAGGATCTAGCCGAGAACCTCGAAGAATTCGATGAGATTGCCGATGAATGGGAGCTTGATGAGAGGGAAGAGTCAGGGGATGCTCAGCCACAATTCTCCCCGCAGCAGGTTGCGGAAATGCGAGGAGAGATGGCTAAGCTCCGTGAGTTCCACGCCTTGGCAAAATCGATCGCCCGCAATTCTAAGGGCGAGGTACTGCTGACGGCGCTTCGACGTGGATTCGAGGCAGCCGCCGAAGCGCAACAGGGCACCCATGGAGCGACGTTTCAGCAGAAAGCGTTAATCTTCACGGAATCCCGCCGGACTCAGGAATACCTCTTCGGCATCCTGGAACAAACCGAGTTCGCAGGAAAAGTCATGCTGTTCAATGGCACCAATAACGACGCGCGCTCCAAGGAAATCTACCGTCGCTGGCTTGATAAGAATAAAGATACCGACCGCGTATCGGGCTCGCCGGGTGCAGATATGCGGGCGGCTCTGGTGGAGAACTTCAGGGATGATGCGGCCATCATGATCGCCACGGAAGCTGCCGCCGAGGGAATCAATCTTCAATTTTGCAATCTTGTGGTCAATTACGACCTGCCCTGGAACCCGCAACGCATCGAGCAACGCATCGGGAGGTGCCACCGCTACGGGCAGAAGTTCGATGTGGTGGTGGTCAACTTCTTGAACAAGAGCAACGCCGCCGATCAGCGGGTTTATGAATTGCTGGCCGATAAGTTCCGGCTGTTCAACGGCGTCTTCGGAGCCAGTGACGAGGTTCTCGGGGCAATCGAGTCCGGCGTGGATTTCGAGAAACGGATCGCAGGCATCTACCAAAAGTGCCGTTCCCCGCAGCAGATTCAGTTTGAGTTTGACCAACTACAACAAGAGCTCGATTCCCAAATTACCCAAGGGCAGCGCGATGCCCGCGAGAAACTGCTCGACAATTTCGATCAAGAAGTCGTCGAAAAGGTCCGCATTCAAAGCAGCGGTTTGCTCGACCGCTTCAATGAACGTCTCTGGTTTCTGACCCGGTACATGCTCGGCTCTTTCGCAGAGTTCGACGGTGACGAGTACAGTTTCCAACTGACCAAAAATCCGTTCCCCGGTGAAACGATTCATCCGGGACCGTATCGGCTTGGTAAGCACGTTGAAGACGCCAACACGTATCGCGTTGGCCATCCGCTTGCGCAGCGAATAATCGCCCAGGGCAAAGCACTGAAACTATCGCCTGCTGAAGTGACCTTTGACTATACAGGCTCTTCAAAGAAAATCGCGGTCCTGGCACCGCTGGTCGGTCAATCCGGTTGGCTTACCTGTTCGCACCTGAGCGTCAATGCCCTTGAAACCGAGGAACACCTGATCCTTGCGGGTGTGATCGACAACGGTGAGGCACTCGACGAAGGCCAATGCCGTCGTTTGTTCGACATCGTCGGTATATCTGGTCACGCAATTGAAATACCTTCCGTCATTCAGTCCCATTTGGGCGATGCAACAGCCCGGCGGCAAGACGAGTTGCTGGTCGCTATGTCCGCGAAAAACGGCGAGTGGTTCGACATCGAGATGGACAAGCTCGACCGTTGGGCGGAGGATCGTCGCGCCGCACTCAAGGCGGACTTAGAGGAACTCGACCTGAGCATCAAAGACGCGAAGAAATCGGCACGATTGGCTCCCAATCTGCCTGAGAAGCTTGAGATCCAGCGGTCGCTCCGGGGATTGGAAACCAAGCGGGATGAAGCGTGGCGTGCGTATGATACGGCCAGCAGGGACGTGGACCGGCAGAAAGACGCTTTGCTCGACGAAATCAGCCGCCGCCTTGAGCAACAGACAAGTTGTGATACCCTGTTTACGCTGCGATGGAGGGTCAAATGAGCAAAATGAACCTCCCGATACCTGCCGACTTCCCGATCCTCTTGAAGGAGATCAAGAACCGAATCCAGCAGGCGCAGACGCGGGCCATGTTGGCGGTCAACGCCGAACTCGTGCAGCTTTACTGGGACATTGGCCGCATCATCGCCGCCCGTCAGCAACAGGAAGGCTGGGGAGCCGCGGTCATCCCTCGACTGTCGCGAGAACTGAAGAACGAGCTGCCCGAAGAAAAGGGCTTTTCCGAGCGGAATCTCGATCGGATGATTGCCTTCTATCGGATTGATTCCGATCCAGCAGAGTTTTCGCCACCGCCTGTGGCGAAATTGGATCGCACGGCAGTTGCGGCACAGGCGGTGGCCAAACGGAATGCCGCCGAAAAAGTGCCGCAGTCTGCGGCACAAATGCCCGATGCTCCAATTGTGCAACAGGCTGTTGCACGAATGCCAGATTCCCTGCTGAGCGTCGTTGATGACCAGCTTCGGCACGCCGCCGATGCCGCATCCATCGGCTTGATCCTCTGTCAGGATCGCAACCACATCGTCGCTGAATATAGCTTGCGTGGCGTAGACAAGCCTATCGGCATCTCCGAGTACGAGCTGACTCGCGCTTTGCCGCCGAATCTGAAATCCGCACTGCCGACCGTGGAAGAAATCGAAGCCGAACTGGCCGATTCCGCCTCGGTTCATCCGTCCAAGCCGCCTGTGCTTCCCGAACCGAAGAAACGCAAGGCATCCACCCCATCGAAACAAATCAAGAAGAAACAACCGAAGAAGGGCCTCCGGAAGTCGCGGAGAGAGAAATGACATGAAGATCAAGAAACTCCGCATTGAGAACTTCCGTAGCTTTATCGACCAAGAGTTCGGGCTGAACCGTCATTCCTGTTTTGTTGGGCCGAATGGCGCTGGCAAATCAACGGTGCTTTGCGCTCTCAATGTATTCTTCAAAGAGCAGGATTCGTCTGCAACAGACACGAGCAAGCTATGCGATGAAGACTACTTTGCCCGCAAGACCGACAAACCCATCCGCATCACGGTCACATTTGATGAACTCAGCGATGCAGCCAAGGCGGATTTGCGGGACTACGTTCGACAGGATGAATTAGTAGTAACGGCAGAAGCTAAGTTCGATGCGGACAGCGGCATTGGTCAGGTCCACCACTATGGACAGCGTTTCGGCATGGCCGAGTTTCGGCCCTTTTTCGAGGCGATGAAAGCGGGAGCAAATGCGAGCAAGCTCACAGAAGTCTTCGATGGACTACGTGCTACCTATACGGACCTTCCGAATCCCCGCTCTAAAGATGACAAAGCAAATGCACTTCGCGAGTACGAAACCCAGCACCGTGAGCTTTGCGTTTTGATCCCCAGCGAAGATGCGTTTTACGGAATCAACAGTACGGGAAAACTTGGTCCTTTCGTACAGTGGGTTTATGTTCCTGCTGTCAAAGATGCCGTTCTTGAGGGACAGGAGGCCAAGAACACATCTTTCGGCAAGCTCATCGCTCGTACCGTGAGAAGCCGAACAAACTTTGACGAGGAATTGAACAATCTCAAGCAGGACACTCTGACAAAGTACAACGAGCTATTAGGTAAGAACCGGGCCAGTCTCGACGCAATTTCGCAGTCATTGCAGGCTCGCCTGGAATCATGGGCACATCCAAATGCACGCATCGGAATTGAGTGGTTGTCTGATCCAAGTAAGTCAGTCCAAGTGGCTCAGCCCGTCGCAGGCATCAAGACCGGAGACGGAGATTTCCTGGGAAGCCTTGCCCGCATGGGGCACGGATTGCAACGTAGCTACCTGCTTGCCCTCCTCCAGGAATTGGCCTCTTCAGATACGCCCAATGCCCCGACCTTGATTCTCGCGTGTGAAGAGCCGGAACTTTATCAGCATCCGCCGCAAGCAAGGCACCTCGCGGATGTCTTTTCTCAGCTCGCAAGGGGGAATAATCAAGTCCTTGTTACAACGCATTCACCGTTATTCGTTAGCGGCGATGGTTTCGAGGATGTTCGACTTGTTCGCACACCAGCACGAGACACGGGCTCACTAATTTCCAGCCTCACCTTCGATACCCTCTGTGCCAGGATCAGGACGGCTCTTGGAGACGACCCAAGCCGAAAGCTTGAAGGAATGATTGCAAAAATCCACCAAGCATTACGACCTCACATTGCCGAAATGTTCTTCGCCCGCGTTCCCATCCTTGTCGAGGGACTTGAGGATGCGTCATACATCACGACAGCTTTGCACCACTTTGGACAATGGAGCGAGTTTCGCCGACTCGGTTGCCATATCATTCCGGTGAACGGTAAGGATAAGCTGATTCAACCCCTCGCAATTGTCAAAGAGCTTGGCATCCCTGCATTTGTCGTGTTCGATGCGGATGGTGATACCAAGAGGGAGGATCATCGCGTAAAGCATGAGCAGGACAACAAGGCGTTGATAGGTTTACTTGGTATTGCGGCAGCACCTTTCCCGGACGCCAACGTACTTGGCGATGACCATGCAATCTGGCAAACCAATCTCACGCTAGCAGTCGAGGCGGATTTTGGAGGGGATTGCTCAGTCTTCAAGGAAGCAGCACGAGTGCATTACGCCCAAGAAGGCGGCCTCGAAAAGCACGATCTGTTCATCGCGGATTGGTTATCGGCGGCACATACGAACGGAAAGAATTCAAAAACCTTGGCTGAACTCTGCACGGCCATTCTGAAATACGCAAAGAACGAGGCGGGAGCATGAACGAACAACCTGACAACTTCGACCTTTGCTCGCATGATGCGGCGGGGGACAAGATCGCTGAATTGCTGCGGCTCTTCCCGGAAATCCGCACCGAAGGGGGCAAGCTTGACTTCAACCGGCTGAAGCTCGCTCTTGGCGAGACCGTGGACGTGGGCAAGGAACGCTACGGAATGAATTGGCCGGGCAAGGCGGAGTGCTTCAAGACGATTCAAGCCCCGAGCCTGGGGACGCTGCGCCCGTGCCCCGAGGAAAGCGTCAACTTCGACACGACCGAAAACCTCATCATTGAGGGGGACAATCTTGAAGTCCTGAAGCTGTTGCAAAAATCGTATCTGGGCAAGGTCAAAATGATTTACATCGACCCGCCCTACAACACCGGCAACGACTTCATCTACCCAGACAACTTCTCTGAGAGCCTGCAAACGTATCTGGAATACACCGGACAAGTTGATGACTCGGGCCGCAAGTTCGCAACGAACCCGGAGACGGACGGACGTTTCCACTCCAAGTGGATGAACATGATGTATCCGAGGTTGTATCTCGCGAAGAACTTGCTCTGCGAAACGGGTTTCATGGTTGTTAGCATCGACGACGCCGAACTCTGCAATCTCCGTCTGTTACTGAATGATATTTTCGGTGAGGAGAACCTTGCTGCTGTTCTAGTCTTCGATCGCAATCGGAAGAACGACGCGAAGCTATTCTCGGTCGGGCATGAATACATGGTTGTTTACGCTCGCAGCAAAAGCCTACTCGCAGAAATGGGCATTCGTTTGCGGGCCAGCAAAGAAGGAGTAGAAGAGCTTCGCCAAGAATTTAGCCGCCTCAGAGCCGAACTAAACGATGATTGGCCAGCAATCACAAAGGCCATTAAAGACTATTATGCAACATTCTCGGAAGACGACCTTCGCCAGCCGTTAGCCAGGTACACCAAGATTGATGAGCGCGGCCCATTTCGGACTGATGGTGATCCAAGTTGGCCAGGTGGCGGAGGCCCAACCTATGATGTCTTTCATCCCACTACAGGAAAGCCCTGCAAAAAGCCCGCAGGGGGCTGGCGTTTTCCGACTGAGGAACGATTCATGGAAGAATATCGGGCTCACCGGATAGTGTTCGGGGCAGACGAAACAACGATGCCGTCCGTTCGGAGAAACCTCTTTGAAAAAGATGACCAAGTGATGCGAAGCGTATTCTTTAGCTACGCACAAACAGCAACCCAAGATTTCACAAGTGTGTTCGACGGTCAAAAAGTCTTCGACAATCCAAAAAGCTACATCGACCTGAAAAGACTGATCGAGTACTTGACTGAGCCTAATGACATTGTCCTAGATTTTTTTGCTGGCAGCGCAAGTACCGCGCACGCAGTTCTTTTCGCGAACTGCGATTCTTCTCCAGATCGTAAATTCATTTGCGTGCAGCTTCCAGAACCCTGCAACGAGGAAACTCCTTCAGGGCGTGCAGCATTGGCCCTTGGAATGAAGACTATTGCCGACGTTTGCAAGGAACGAGTACGACGCGTCATCAAGAAGCTGAACGATGAAGACGCGGGTAAATTGGACATGGATGGTGGTATGAAGCCGGACCGCGGCTTTCGCGTTTTCAAGCTGGCCGAGTCCAACTTCACGACATGGGACGCTCAAGTTTCCCACGAGCCGAAGGCACTCCAAAACCAATTGGACTTCCACGTCGATCACATCCGCGAAGCCCGTACGGCGGACGACATCCTTTACGAACTGCTGCTAAAGAGCGGTTTCCCATTAACAACACCCGTCGAAAAGCTGACATTGGCTGGAAAAACGGTGCATAGGGTCGCCAGTGGGGCACTCATGATTTGCCTGGAGCGAGAGTTGACCTTGGAACTTATCCGGGCCATCGCCGAGGGCAAGCCGGAGCGAGTCGTCTGCCTAGATGAAGGGTTTGCCGGTAACGACCAACTGAAGGCCAATGCAGTGCAGACGTTCAAAACCAAGGGCATCGTTAAGTTTCAAACGGTTTAGGAGGAGTTGATTAAACATGGCAGACGCTGAACGGCAATTCCGACTCCCAAGTCGCGTGGATTCGTATCTTGCCACTCTGAATCGTGTTTACGAACAAGCAGACAAGATGCTGCTACGCGAAATTGTCGTCAATGGGTTGGTTTCAATCCATGAAGGATCGGATTACGACGGCTGGAATGGTGGAATATACGGCCATGCAATAACGTTAACTGTTTCTGAGGACCTCTTTCTGAGGGCAATAGATGCGAGGGAGGATTTTCAGGCCCGCATCGCCGAAGACTTGAATAAGCTCAACAATTCTCGGAATGAGCACATCAGCGAAGTCTTCATCGAGATGAGCCCGTCCGATCGTGATCGCTGGCGGGAAAAATCGGGAGTGTACCGTCCTCCTATGCCGTCACACGCGGTCCCGGCTGATGCTCTTGCGCGGATCTGGGGTTCGCATCGGATTCGTGTATTTCTCAGCCATAAAGCGAATGTCAAGGTTGAGACATCTCTACTCAAGCAGGCCCTTGCCCGTTGCGGCATCGCGGCTTTTGTTGCACACGATGATATAGAACCGACGCAAGAATGGCTCCGAGAAATAGAGCGTGCCCTTTTCAGCATGGATGCTCTCGTAGCCTTACTCACGCCAGATTTTCACGACAGCAACTGGACAGATCAAGAAGTTGGAGTCGCGATCGGACGCGGCGTGCCGCTTATCCCGGTTCGATTGGGTAGCGATCCATACGGGTTGATGGGAAAAGGTCAAGGTCTTGGCGGATGCAGCTGGTCCGACACGAGCAGTATTGCCAAAAAAGTATTTGATTTGCTTTATAAGCGGTTAGCCGACAAGTCTCGCATGTTCGAATGTGCTCTCGCCGCGTATTCGGATTCCGCTACCTTCGCTGATTCAGCATGGAAGGTAGAGCACTTATTGTCTGTTCTTTCAGACCTTAGCAGCAATCAGATCGATCGACTACTTGACGCTTACGGGGCTAACGATCAAAACAAATACTCGTTCAAAGGAAGGGACCTACTTCGCCCCCTCTTAGAGCGTTGGACAGGGAAGGAATGGACTGTCACTAAAAATGGGTTGGCCATTCTGAAGGACGCCAATACGAAGCCCATATTCTGATGACCCTGCGGTAGAGAAAGTGCAGAATGAAACTACAATTCGACGCCAATCAGACCTTCCAGCTCGATGCTGTTGCAGCCGTCACCGACTTGTTCGACGGCCAACCCCAAGGGCCACCCGAATATTCGGTGATCGACCTTGGCGATTGGGATGACGATGGACTCTTTACCGGCCAATCGCGTTCGGAACTGGGCGTCGGCAACCATTTGCTACTGGCCCCCGACAAGCTGAAAGACAACGCCCGGCTGATCCAGCATCGCAACGACATCGAGATTGCCGATCCCGATACACCGCTGGAGGCATGGGACTTGTTCGATACAGCCGCCGACGTCGCACGCCAGTGCCCGCATTTTTCCGTCGAAATGGAGACGGGCACGGGCAAGACCTACGTTTACCTACGGACGATCTTCGAGCTATCGCGTCGGTACGGATTCCAGAAATTCATCATCGTTGTGCCAAGCGTCGCGATTCGCGAGGGCGTTCTCAAAAACATCGAGATCACCGCCGAGCATTTTCGGGCGATTTACAACAACCCCCCCTTCGAGCATTTCGTATATGACGCCAAGAAAGTTAGCCGCCTGCGACAGTTCGCTGTCAGCAACATGCTGCAAATCCTGGTCATCAACATCGACGCTTTCCGCAAGAACTTCACCGGCACCGAGGCCGAGCAAAAGAGCAACGTCATCTACAAGGAGATGAACCAGCTTTCGGGACGTGCACCTATCGAGTTCGTGCAGGCGACCCGCCCCATCGTCATCATCGACGAACCGCAAAGCGTGGATTCCACGGACCGAGCACAGGAAGCCATCCGGGCGCTGAATCCGCTATGTACGCTTCGCTACTCGGCGACCCATAAGAATCCTTATAACGTTGTCTATCGCCTCGACCCGGTCAAGGCTTTCGAGCTTCGACTAGTCAAGCAGATCATTGTCGCCAGTCCAACCGCCGAAGGCGGAGCCAACGATGCCTTCGTTCGCGTCGAGCAGATCGACTACAAGAAGGGCATCAAGGCCAAGTTGCGAATCCACGTACAGTCGGCGGATGGGCCGAAGGAAAAATCGGTCACGGTGAAAAACGGGGGGGACCTGTTTAGCCTCTCGAATGAGCGAGCCAACTACCGCAACGGCTATGAAGTTGCCGAAATCAATGCCGAGCCGGGGAACGAATTCATCCGTTTCACCAGTGGCCGCGTCATGCGTCTCGGCGACGAAATCGGTGGAATGCGTGAGGATATGTGGCAGGCGCAGGTCAAACACACGGTCAAGAAGCACTTAGAGAAAGAGCTTCAGCTCCGTGGCCGTGGCATCAAGGTCTTGAGTCTGTTCTTCATCGATCGGGTGGCCAATTACCGCGACTACGACGGATCGGGTCAGCCGGTCAAAGGCAAGTTTGCCGAAGCGTTCGAGTCCGCGCTTGCCGAGTTCGCTAAGGATGCTCGCTATCAAGAACTTCCCTGGATCAAGCTCCCCTTCGAGCAACTTCACAACGGCTACTTTGCCGCCGACAAGCCTAAAAAAGGGCAGCAGCAACCCGTATGGAGAGACACCCGAGGCGACACTCAGGCCGATGACGAGGTTTACAACCTCATCATGAAGGACAAGGAGCGGTTGCTTTCCGAGGAGGAGCCACTGCGCTTCGTTTTCAGCCACTCGGCGCTTCGAGAAGGATGGGACAACCCGAACGTGTTTCAGATTTGCACCCTGAACGAAACCCGCAGTGCCATGAAGAAGCGACAGGAGATCGGTCGCGGTTTGCGTCTGCCGGTCAATCAGCACGGACAGCGAGTGTTTGACGAATCGGTGAACAAGCTCTACGTCATGGCAAACGAGAGTTACGAAGACTTTGCTCGTGCCCTGCAAAACGAGTATGAAGAGGATTGTGGGGTCACGTTTGGTAAAGTGCCGATCACGGCGATTGCCAAGCTTACCCGTGTCGTCGAGGGCGAGCCGAGGCCTATCGGGCGTCAGGATGCCGAGGAGATCAAGAAGTCGCTGGTCGAGCAAAAGTTGCTCGACACCGAGGGGCGATTGCTGCCAGCCTTCGACCCGAAGAAGCCGGAATTCAAGATCGAGCTTCCCCAGCGATTCCAAGAGCTCGTTCCGGCGGTGATAGACCTGCTGGCGTCCTATCAGATCGAGCGCCACATCCGCAAGGACAAGGACGAGGGCGTCAATCGCCTTAAGAAAGAGGTGCTGCTCAGTCCCGAGTTCCAGGCGCTCTGGGACCGCATCAAGCCTAAGACCACCTACAGGGTGGAGTTTGAGACCGACGAACTCGTTCGTCGGGCCGTAGCTGCGATCAAAAAAATGGAGGCGATCGAATCAGCGAAGATTCGCGTAACGGCCGGACAAATCGGCGTGGTGCGGGGCGGCGTGACGACAACCGGCATCAGTGTAGCGGAAGAGCAGACGACGTATCGGAATCGTCCGGTTCCTGATATTCTTGCTTATCTGCAGAACGAGACCGAACTGACACGATCGACGCTGGTTCGGATTTTGAAGGAATCCGACCGGTTGGCAGAGTTTTTTTCAGACCCACAGCGTTTCATGGATGCGATAGCGGATATTCTAAAGCACGAGCTACATCGGCTTTTGGTCGACGGCATCAAGTACGAGAAGATTAATGGGGGCGGGCCGGAAACCGAATGGGAGATGTTGCTGTTTAAGAACGAGGAACTCGTCAACTATTTGAATGCCTTGGCCGTGAATCATTCCCTATATGAATATGTCGTCTATGAATCCGAGGTCGAGAAGGAGTTTGCCAAGAAGCTTGACCAGCGCGAGGACATCCGACTCTTCGTGAAGCTTCCTGGCTGGTTTGAGATCGACACTCCGGTTGGCAAGTACAATCCGGACTGGGCGATTATCAAGCACGACGACCAGACATTGTATTTCGTCCGCGAGACCAAGAGCACCAAGGATTTCATGAAGCTAAGAACCAGCGAGGCGGACAAGATCCGATGTGGGCAGAAGCACTTCGAGACGCTCGGCGCGTCGTTTTCAGTTGTCGTATCGGCGGATGAGGTGTAGCACAGACTCATGCAGATTTATCCTGTAACCCAACTGCTTTCGGACGCCGGCTTCGCGGCTCCGGAGTTGCGCATCCTAAATCCTAATTACGAGAATTACTCAGCCCTGCTGTTGCAGCCTCAGGGTAAAATCGAAGCCGATGCAAATGGCGTGCGCAATGCCGACCAAGACCTAGCCCGCATGCAATACTCGGCCTTCCTCGCCGACGCGGTTTCAACACAGGCCGACATCGCCATTACTCCCGAATACTCCATGCCTTGGCAGGTGTTCGAGGATTCGGTGCGAGGTGGCGTCGTGCCAGCATCTGGAGCAATTTGGGTGGTGGGCTGCGAAAGCGTGACCATCGAACAGCTTGTGGCCTTTCGGGACAGAATGTCGGATATCTCAACGGTGCTTTATGAGGCTCTTGAATCTCAACCAGGGCGATTTCTTGATCCCGTTGTCTATGTTTTCTCTTCCCGGTCATCGGAGCGTGGGGATAACGTCCGACTTATGATGGTTGTGCAGTTTAAGACTTCGCCGATGGGTGATGATGGGCACTACGAGATAAATGGCCTCCAAACGGGGAACCGCCTCTATTACTTCGGTAACGGCACAACTCAGCTACGCCTTGCCACCCTAATATGCTCCGATGTGTTTGCGTTCTTGGATGAGCATGCCCGAGAACTTTATGACCGGACGCTGATGATACACATTCAGCTAAACCCAAAGCCTCGCCAAGAACAGTACCGCCAATACCGCACACGACTCATGCAATTCGGTGGTGACCAGACGGAGCTGATCTGCCTCAATTGGGCAAAGGACGTAGTTGAGAAATGCGGGGAGACAGAGAAGTGTTGGAACAACATTTCTGGTTCTGCATGGTACTTGCGTCCCGACAAATTCGATCATCGTGACGCTACTTTAACCGCCAATCACAAAAATGGCTTGTACTATACATGGCTGAAGGAGTTACGCTGCCATGCGCTATTTTTCGCATACCACCCGGCCGTCTTTCTTCTCACGGCATCCAAGGTGGCGCATATTGGCGTGGCGGCCTCGGTGTCGCGTCGCCGTGGTCCGATATTGACCCATACACGGGCGTGGGATAATGCCACATCGCGTTGGGTTCTCGTTACATCAGTCAGCGATGGCTTTGAGACAATTGTAGAAAACTGCGGCGACGCGGCCAGCGATATCGGTGCGCTGGCGAGCACGAACCCATTCTGCGCCGAACGTGCCCTGGCCTTATGCGCAGGACAGATTTCACACCCCGATTGGTATTCTCTTCAGAAACTTGACTCGTGCATGATCGGACCATCTGAAATCGTGCGTCGCATCACTGCCTGCCAAGATACGGAGCCGGAAGCAATGCAGTTCCGCACGAAACGCATGATAACCAGCCACCGAGTAGCTTCGCTGCTAAAAAATCAGCTTCCGGCAGCTTTGGTTGATCTTCAAGATGATTTTCGGATTGACTGGTCCGTTGGCTCGCCACACACCAATGTCGTCTCAATCACAAGCGGTCGCCGAGCCACTGCAATTTACCTCGGAGACGAACATACCATCGATGGGGCCAAAGCCGTTAAGGCCACGGTAGCCGAATATATTGGTAGAGCGAGTAGCGATCCTGACGTCATCATAGAAGGCAGGCAGCGACTCCATGTGTGGTACAGGGATGCCGCAGGCCAAGACATCCAGTGCGATCCTTTTAAATACATCCAATATGACGAGGGCCACACCGACTCTCCAGTCGACATCACGAGGTCGGAATAATGGTTTCAATCGAACAACTTTGTAGCAAACTTGCCCCACGTTTTCCGGGTGTCCAGCAGGTCGCTGACAGCGTCGTACGCTTCGAGCGTAAATCCGGCGACCGAGCGTTCGCCGTGTGTTATGTCGACGTTTCTTCCCAGATTCCGAGCACAATTGAAGCTCTCACCGAATATCAGGACAGAATCGTAGCAGGCGATTATTTTGCGGGGAGCAAGAGCCTTCAGTGGAGCAACTATCTATTTTTTATCGTTGACAATCAGCCCTCTCAGCAAGTGAAGACCGTTGTGGAGCGGGATCGCAAATATGCGCGTAAATTCATTCTCACAGAGGATGAACTTGATACTGTATTGTCTCCACCGTCATTCCAAGTTTCCGATGCTGCCGTCAAAACGGACATTCTCACCACATGGACGAACCTTCTGGCAGCGGCAAATCTAGACCGTGCAATTTTGAACGACGAGTCGCTGCCAAGACGGATTGAAATGATTGAGGCTTCCTTTGGCCAAGGAGCGATGCCAGTCCCCGCATCGTCATCGTCGCCTCGCCAATCTAAGCAACCGTTTCTTCGGAAAATTGTGTTAGGCACTTTCCGGGGCTATCCAACACGCCGGGAGTTCGACCTTGGAACTGTTACACTCATCTGCGGAGCAAACGGAACCGGTAAGACCTCGCTCATGGAGGCCATCGAACTCTTGTATTGCGGACGTACTAAACGGCATTTCAACCCCACGGATGCCTACTCGCTGACGGCAACATACGCCGATGGAAGAGTGGAAACCGCGAGCAACCGCCGGACGCCGTCATTATTTCGTGACCGAAACCTCGCGTGGTATGGGCAAGCAGAAGTGCGAAAAGACACCTTGTGCCATAGCTTCTCGCGCTTTAATTTTCTGAATACCGATGCAGCAGTTGGTCTGGCTGAGGCCAAAGACGACTTTGAAGATGATTTGTCCAAGCTTCTGGTTGGACCAGACACATCGAAAACGTGGAAGGAGATCGCACGCACCTCGGAAAAGCTCGCCGATAAAATCAAAGAACTAGATGCAATACGAAACCAAGTTGAACTTGAACAAGCCTCGGTTACTCGGCAATTGGCAGCTTCGAGCGAGATGAAGCAAGAATCAGGAGCAGTGCTGAATAGGCTTGATGTGTTGTTGGCCAGGCTATCGTGGACGCGGGATCAAGGTGATTCTGCTGAGTCGGTAAAGCAGCTTGTGGAGCCGCTTTCTGAATTCGATACCTTCATCAAGCAAGCCATTGCATTTGAATGGGCTGGAGCGCCAGTCACTCTTGCAAAACTGCGCCAGTTTGTTCTTGTCAGTGTGAGCCGCACAGAGTCATGTGAAGCCATCGTCAAAAAGCTCGACGGTTCTCGGACTTCCGAACGTCGAGCGAGTCAGGAACTTTCGCGAATTGAACGAGACTTGGTTGAGCTTTCCGAATTGTCCAAGTGCTTTGTAGCAGGAATTCCCGAGCGTATCGCCGAAATAGAAAGATTGACGCCATTAATAACCAAACACCAGCAAGTGATGGCTGGATTCAACGAAGTGCAAATGCAGCCGCATCTTTTGCTCGCGGCTAAGTTAAATGTAAGCGACTTTGCTACGAAAACGAATGAAGCATTGCTTACATCGAAACGTGAACTCGGCGAAGCAAAAAAACGCTATTCGGAATTTAGTGCTCTTCGAGATGAATCCGTCAACTTGGCACAAAGATTACGCGAGGTAGCATCTCAGATTTTGGAAACAGTCTCGGAGCCGGATGCGTGCCCACTTTGTCATACGAAATTCGCTCCAGGTGAACTGGCGGCACATATTCAACTGGGCGTAGATCAGCAACTTGAAGAGAAAGCTGTGTTGCTGCTCAGCGAAATACGTCAGAAAGAAGCGAACGTCGAAGCTGCTACCTTAGCTCAAGTCGCTGCTAAATGGGTCGAAATTGCATGTCAGAGGTTGGGGAAGCCCGTAAGTATCTCCGTGGCGCAGCTTATGGCAAGCGTATCTGATGGTCAAACGGAATGTACCGAAATCATCCAAAGGCGCGTACGACTGAGTGATGAATTGGCGGAACTTCAAAAGAATGGTCATTCGGCTGACCGATACCGCCAATTGCTCGCGAGCGTATCCGCAAAGTTAGTCTCCCCAACGGCAGACCGGGTGAAAAGTGAATGCACTCGATTGGAGACAGAGCGAGACTTGAAAGTAGTCGAGAGGGACGGATATAGAACGGCGATACAGCAATCTACGAATGAAGCAGAGGAGTTGCTCGCGATTGCACCATCGGGTGCGATGGCTGTGGAATCTGCACTTGCCAAGCTGGAGGAGCGAGTCGTTGCGACCCGAGGCGTTCTGAATAACATTGAGCCTTACTTCACACGCTTTCCTTGGTCTCCCGACCAGCAGTTATCGGATTTGGCAATCACAACCGAGTCGATCCGACAGTTGGCCGGAGATTTCCAAGTCACGTTCTCAAAGGAACAAAACGCAGTAACCGTTCTTGCCGAAGCGTCAAAGCGCAAGCAACAACTCGAAAAGCAGCTTGCTGGCTTACTTCCTCGAATTGACAGATTCAATGAGGCACAGAGCGTCTTGCTGAAAATCCAAAATGAATACTCACTGCCGGGAGCAATGGAAGAAGCACTCAAGCAGAACCGAACGGCGATTGAATCCATATTCTCCCGCATACACTCTCCAGCCGAGTTTTCCGGACTCGGGGATTCATTGACGACGCTTGTCCGAAAGAATGGTGGAGTAAATGCGTCCCTTCAGCAAATAAGCACGGGGCAACGTGCTGCATTTGCGCTTTCTCTCTTTCTTGCACAAAACGCGCAGCTACGCTTGGCCCCTCCATTGATTTTAATTGACGACCCAATCGCTCACGTCGATGATCTCAACTGCCTTTCGTTTCTCGATTACCTTCGTGAGGTCGTTGTCGCTGGAGACAGGCAGATCGTCTTCGCGACAGCAAACGATAAGCTTTCGATGCTTTTTGAGCGCAAGTTTGATTTTCTTGGCAATGAAGACTTTCGCCGCTACGACCTCAGTCGATAATCGCGCGAGAAGTCCAGCCCGATCGAGGACGAGAAAATTGATCAGGACGCTCGTGTCCGTGATGACGACAGTTTCGCTCATCGAGTTTCATCCGTGAGGCGGTCCGAATTTACGCGGCTTCGGCCAACATCAGTAGGTCCTTTGCTGAGAAATCCAGAAGGGTGCTGAGGTCGCGCAATTTGCCCTTGGAAATCTCTTCGCGACGGAAAGCCTCTAAAGATAAATGCACAACCTGGCTGACAATCTCGCGATCCGGCTTTCGTTTGTCGTGCCCCTCAATATCCACGAGGAGTTCCAGGAGGTCCAGGTATCGCTTGCCGAAGCTTTCCTTATCTCGGAGTTCGGTGAAGTCGGCTTCATTCACGATGGACAAGCTCTTTAGGCGAAACAGCGCAGCCTGATAGCTGACGCCAAAATGATGAGCCAGCGCAGCGATGTCTTCAAACGTCAGTACCTGCGAGCGAGGCGCGGCTCTTCGAGATGCCCTAACCTCTTCGGCATTCTGTTCAGAGGTTGGATCGTAGACACTTTGCTCAATGAGGCTTGGCCCCGCTTTGAATCGAGAGTTTAGAAACGACCAAACCCCAGTTCGTGGAAGCAGAAGAGCCGCTGCAAACGCATTGGCTCGGACTTCTGGAAGCTTACGTCGGTTCTCTTCGAGTGACACGGTCGCAGAGTCTTGTCGGTCGAGCAAAGCATGGGCGTATTCGTGCGCATACGAGAATCGCTTACGAGCACGCGGATGTCCGAAGTTTACGAGAATGAACAATCCAATCGATGAGTGCTTCAGAAAGAGACCGGACATATCGTCCGGGAGGTTTGCACCGGAAGCCCAGATGTTTTGGCTGTTGATCAGGTCCGACATATCGGGAATTGGATTGTGCCCCAATGAAAGTCTGCGACGTTCCTGCTCCGCAACAATATTGCCATGCTCAACCGCCTCCATGACGTTTCGCGGCTGAGGCAAGTCGTAGGATGGCGGACCGACGTGAGGAGGTCGATCGAGAAGACGCTCAAGCTCGACACCAGCACGGCAAATTCCCAAGTACCGAGACACTTCAGATTGCCAGGGCATATCCTGTCCCTCCACCTGTGCGGCGCGAAACAGAGCGACCAGTACGTCCTCTTCTTCAGACGGTGGTACCTCTGAGAAAAAGCTGGCGATAGGTCGTCCGTAGAACTGAGCGAGTCTTGCCAGCTCCAGCGTGCTTACGGCTCGATTACCTGACTCAAATTGGACAATGGCAGTTCGAGGCAGCTCCAAGGCTTTGGCGACTTGTTCCTGAGTGAAACTGGAAGTGGTTCGTGCGTCCTTCAGCCTGGACGCTAAGGTCATTTGGTCGATGTTCATAGTTTTTCTCCCTGTTTGCTGCCCAAATAGGATGTCTCGGGCCGTGCCGGGGAAGATCCTCCGACTGATGTCTCCGCAGTCCTACTATTGCATCATCGGAACATTTTTGCAAGAGATTGACTTTCGTGTTCGATTTGCGAACAATGAGAGAGCCGGTACAGGCGGGAGACTCTCTACCTCCACGCCCTTTGGCGGGAAGAGCAACGGGGTCAGAGCGCAATGCAGATGCGCCAGGGGTTCGCGACTTTTCAGGAACAATGGAGCGTGACGCGAAAAACGTACGCAGAAGCCACTATCCTGAAGGATATTTCATTTCATGAAGCGGAGGCAACGCTCGGTGCCGTCGTCAGCTTTCTGGAGACGCAGCAAATTGTACCGTTCAGCTTTCCCTTGCCGGAATGATCCGGGGGCTAAAGGCCAATACCGTCAAATCGGAGTATTGATGAAGTTGCATCTCCTGGTAATCGGCAAATGAAATAGCGGAGCAGGGCAAGCTGCCCGGTGAGTCTAAATATCCAGTAGTTTCCTGAGTGTTCGAGCGTGGAACACGACACTTGACCCGACACCGGAGGGCTTGCGCCCAACCGCTTTCAAAAACCCCTTCGGCATGCGCCGAAAACCATTCAAATCCAATCTTTCCTAAAATGATCCAACAATACCAGTAAGTGAGTTATTTGATGAGTCTAGAGAAAACGCTCAACGCACACCGCGTTATGCCCCGATGGTTGCTACCCGTTGCCTTGTTTGGTGTGGGTCTGTTCTTCGGGTGGGAAGCGATCCGGCCTGATGGTCCCGGATGGTTGCACAGGGATACCGTTCAAAGCGCGATGCGGGATTCGGAGGGAACGATGGCGGAGATCAAGGAATACCTCGATAAAACCGCGAGCCTATCCCAGGCGATCGAGGGTGCGGATCAAGACGAATTGAAGCGGCTCCTCGCAGAGCAAAAGAGCTTGAACCAACGCATGAAGAAAAGCCAAGAGGAGCGACAAGCGTTGGAAGAAAACAGGAGATCGGAAAAAGCGCTCTCCGAGCGTCGAGCGCGGATCTGGCTAGGAATTGCCGCAGCTCTGCTTGTTGTGCTTTCTGTTTGGGACTTGCTCGCCGGCCTTGGCAAGAACCATGGGAAGTCTTAACGGATAGAATGGCCTGGAGCAAACGCTCGATCGACGCATACCGGTGCTTTGAACCCCACCTGCTCGGCAAGGGCACAGAAGTGTCATCGCTAGGTTTTTAAGGTCGAGGTTGTCGTGGGAAATCGACCCAAGCTCCGTTGTCTTCTCGACTGCTCCCCAATCCTCTAGCGATCTCGGGTTTGGGGATTCTCGGAGGAATTTGGAGCGAAGAGAAGAACTCGGGTTGTGGCCGCTCGTACTTTTTTACCGCTTCTTGGACGGTCTCATCTCCCCGTAAAAAGATCATCGGCGGAGCAAAATTCTCCGTGTTGCGGGTCCACAAGACGTTTTTCCCAGAGCGTATTTCCAGCACCGCAGTGAAAGGATTGATGTTGACGTTCTGAAGCTGCTCGTCCTTTCGAGCTCCTCCGATCGGGGAGGATGAGTACTGTAAGGTGTAAGGTTTTCCTCGCCCGATCTTCGCGACGACGGCCAGTTTCGATGTCGGCTTGATAACCCAACCGGCGCGTTCGATCGAGGTTGTCAAAGCTTCCGTGAGTGCATCTTTGTCGACCGGTTCGGTCGACTCGATCTCGATTCGCACCTCGGTTCCTGGTGCGGTGATCATTGAACTCTTTTGTTGATCGAGTTTCCCAAATGCCGCTTGAGCCTTTTTGTCGGGTATAGGTAAAACGGTTAGCTTCAGGCCTTGATTCTTGGTCACGCAAATCAACCAGTTATTCCAAAGCATGCGAGACTCGGTAGCTCCTACATAGTAAAACCAAAATAGCATCTCCGATTTTGTATCGAGAAGATTGCCCGCTTTGGTTAATAACAAGTCATTGCCAACCCATCCGAGCAGTTCTTCCCCGATAAACTCGGTAACAACTCCCGAAGAGATCTTCCTAGCTTCTACAATGTCCCAAACACTCCAAGGTTTCCTGAGCAGTAACCAATACGTCTACCGTCAGGGTGAAAAGATAACGCCGCCCCTGAAGACGTACCGGCATCGACAAAGCCAAGATCTTCGCCGGTGGCTGCTTCTAGCAAACTAAATCCACCATTTTGGGGCACTGCCAAGTACTTGCCATTGGCGCTAAAGGTCACCTGCGATATTCCCTTGAGCGAATTATCTGTTCGATAGATCAATTGGCAAGATTTAAGATTCCAGCAATAGACCGCCGAATCGACAACGACCAATGCTAAATCGGCACCGAGCAGCTTGGCCTGTTTAACCTGTGGCTTGAAGCCTGGTTTTTCGATTCCAGGCAGTCGGCGTCGGTAGAGTTCGACCGGCTTTCCAGTAGCTAGCCCATCCATGACGACCAATTCACCGCCTCGTTTCAACTCGTCGATATTGCTCACCAAGAGGGTTTTTCCGGTCGATTCCTTATGATCAAAAATCCGGATGGCTTCAGCACCGTCGCTCACAAGTGTGAATGGGCCCTTTGGCAATTGGCCGACGAGCAATTTGCCCGACGGTGGTTTGGGTTGGCCGGATACACGACGTCCGATGCTTATAGCAACAAGAGCTTGTTTGGAATTTAAGGTCACCAGCTCCGACAAATCATCGTAGGGGTCCGTAGCTGCGAGCATAGAAAGCGCGGCTTTTAGATTGGGTATCGGGGGCGCTGGGTCGGGCGTCAAAGGTTCGCAATCAGTTGATTTCGGGAGTAAACGTGTTTCACCATCACCTGGGAGATCTTGGATGTCCGTACTTGGTTTGATTGTTTGTAATGAAAACGTCGCTTGTACCGCTTCTATTTTGATTAGATCAGTCGTTTCAAACGGATTGGCAGTCTCCTTAGGTTTGGTGGTTTTCGAGTCTACTATCGATTTGATGTAGGCTTGATCTTCTGCACTTAATTTTGCAAGTGGAACACTGATCGTATCGCCATTGGTTTTCTGTAAGCGTACCGCATCGCTTTGCAAATCGATCAGCTTAGCTTCGATAGAGTATTTCCCGGCAGAATCTTTCCATGTCCGTGTTTGTTCCTGGGCAAGACCAACGCTTTGGAGAAACATGATATGGACTACCCATATCCAGACGTACAACATCGAGGATTGGTTCTTCATGGATTCACCTATCAGTATGTTTTGGTCAAGCCGTGTTGACTAAGCGGGAAACGTGAAAAGCGACTGCCGGGAAGCATTATTGTACGGCATCGCATCTGGTGGGTTGCCAAGGACCGATGGATTTTTCTGCGGTTGTTTGGCTCGTGGCAGGGCTGTTCCCTACCCGCGAACATTAGCGTCCATTCGCAGAGAGAAAAATCAGCTGGTTAGCCGAATTATTCAGAAGCTCCTGAGCATATCGTCAAGGAGTTCCATGGGCAGTCCGACGACGTTGGTTGCCGAGCCCTTGAGCAGCGTCAGCCATGGCGGGCCGTCTTGTAAGCCCAGCGAGCCGGCTTTGCCGACCCACAGGTCACTTGCTAAAAAGGAACCGGGGACAGTCCCCGAGTTTTTTCTATCCGAACCCGCCTGGATTTTCGGGGCGAATACGTAAGTGCTCATTCGGAAACGCTTTACGTGCGGTTCTTTCGTCCAGCCGCCTATCTGGATCGCATTTTCTACCACTTTGAATCTTGTTGCCTTGCTCTTGGCAGCCCAGCGGTGATCCTGAGTTAGCGTCTCGTGCATGAGGGATTTCTTCTTGATTCTGTAAGAAAAACCGTATAGGATTTCTTACAACATGGCAGGTAAAAAATCTCCACAGGCGATTGATGCACGGATACTTGCGACCATTAAGGGACGTGGACGAGGGTGCGTTTTTGTACCCGCAGAGTTTTGCGCCATTGGTAGCCGGCAAGCTGTAGATCTGGCGCTTCATCGCCTTTGGCGTGCGGGTGTTATTCGCCGGCTTGCGAGGGGCGTTTACGACTACCCCAAAGAACATCCGGTTCTGGGTTTATTGACACCGCCTGCAGAAACGATAGCAAAAGCATTAGCTGGTCGAGACAAGACCCGCTTGCAGTCATCTGGGGTTCAAGCCGCAAACACGTTGGGGCTGTCTGACCAAGTACCTGCGAAAGTCGTATTCTTGACCGATGGAACCAGTCGTACTGTTCGGATCGGGACCATGACGATCCAACTGCGTAAAACAACTCCGAAAAATATGGCCACCGCAGGGCGACTCAGTGGACTTGTGATCCAAGCCTTTAAGGCACTGGGCCGTGAGCATGTGACCCAGGAAAGGGTCGATCATCTTAAGCGAATCCTGCCTGTAGAGAAACGCCGCACGTTGCTCGATGATTTAGGGTTTGCCCCCGCATGGATGCGACCAATACTCCTAGAAATTGCTGAGGTGAACCTTTGAAGGTCGTTTTTCTAGGATTGCCTCATCGAGAGCGACTGATTTACTTCACGGAAGCAGCGATTCGTCGAAACCTATCGCCTGAATTCCTGGGGCTTCCGGATGCTCGACAAGTCTTTGCGCTTCGATGGAAACGGGGACAGTCCCCTAGTTTTTTCCAGGTCACTCTACCAAAAACGCAAAGTGACGCTTGTTCCTTTAGGCAAAAATCGGAGTAGCCCTAGCAGCGGTGGATCTGTTTCTCGACTCAGCGACCGAGGTCGGTGGAAATCGCAACTGGGTTGGGTTAC
>Ga0315902_10003426_pt1 | contig 23753 bp, 23 predicted proteins | sample LakEriMetagenome_9_FD_203523 | JGI IMG/M metagenome (GOLD analysis project Ga0315902, IMG submission 203523) | Freshwater fungal communities from buoy surface, Lake Erie, Ohio, United States - Buoy 12 MA117 | ecosystem: Environmental > Aquatic > Freshwater > Lake > Lake biofilm | place: USA... | reverse complement strand
CGGACTTCGCCCTTATGAGAAGTCTCTTAAACGGGAAGGGATTAAGTTCGAGACTCTGACCGGAAGCCTGTCTGCGAAGCAAAAAGCGCAGTTGGTTGAGAACTACAATTCTGGAAAGACTCCAGTTTTGTTGGTATCGAGTTCTGGAACTGAGGGGCTAGATCTCAAGGGCACAAAGCTAGTACAGGTCCTAGAGCCGCACTGGAACAACTCGAAGATTGATCAAGTTATCGGCAGAGGTGTGCGGTATCAAAGCCACAAGCACCTACCTCCAGAAGAACGAAAGGTAGTGGTTCAAAGATACTACTCCACAATTCCCCAGGGTCGCATCTCTTCGCTACTCGGCCTCCACCCCGGTAAATCTACCGAGGAGTGGATCCAAGATCGCGCAGATGAGAAAAGTGAATTGGCGCGGCAGATGCGAGAGGTCTTTCAGCGGGCGAGTCTTATAGAGACCAAGAAAGAAGCTGGTCATGTTGAGGACCGCATTGCAGAACGTGCCCCTGGAGCAGAAGCAGAGGTCAACATCCTTCGCTCCAAGTTGCGTCAGATGAAACTGCGCAAGGGTCAGACTTATCACGTGCCTCTTTCGCGTGGAAAGGGGTACGCCGTAATCGGAGATATTGGAGATCGGCACGCAGTCAAAACTGTGCTCGGCCCAAGTATGCAGCCTCCCGGAGAGCGGCTAAAAGTTGCACGAGCGCCGCGCGACTACAAACGCGAGTATGAGCAATACCACGCCAAGCCTGAACAAGTAGAAAACCGCAGCCTTCGAAACCAAGCACGTAAAAAACTTGGATTGTCTAAAGGTGACCCGCGCGAAGTTGACCATAAGACCCCGCTATCAAGAGGCGGTGGAAATGGTCATGCAAATTTGCGTGCGGTAAGTAGATCTGCCAATCGGGAAAAGTTTAACAAAATTGCAGAGAGCTCAGATACTACGTCAGTGGTAGCACCACTGATAGCCGGATCTGTGGTCGGCGGCGGGTTGTTAAGCGAAGTACCTCAACAGCTCGTAGGTAACGCTGCGCGCTCTGTAATTAAGTCTAATTCCCCTCTGAGCAAAGCTGAAGTATCGGCGCTATCAAAACAATATAACATTCCTATTGAGCAGGGTGAAAAATCATTTGCTACAAGTAAAGGTATGACTCTCGGAAAAAATTCAGCAAGCTTGCAGACATTTCATCATGAACTTGGACATCTGCGAGATCCAGGTCGGGTTGATAGGCGTAATCTTGAGCCTGGCTCAGTTCGTCATACTCTTGCTACACTAAGAAATGAAGGAGTTGCAAATATTCGTGCAGTAGGTACCGGAGGATTGCGGCAAATTCCGCATGCAATTTCTTCACAGACTACATACCTTATGGGCGCAGCAAAGCGGCACAAAAAAGGTCTTGCTGGCATAGCCTTGGGTTCCGGGGCCCTTGGGACTGGATCGCTAATGTTGCGGAGAACTAAAAAAGATGAGGTAAGAAAATGAGATTTCTAACGGGCTTTATGTTGGAGCTGGTCAAACTCTCTGCAGCACAAATTGAATGCCCTAAATGTGGGCACATGAATCACGCAGGAGCAGAGAAATGCTCGAATTGCGGGTATCCCCTTGGTGGATCAAAGCAGGCTGCAGCATGCCCAGTTGCCACGCAAGATCTAAAGATCAACACGCAACGCCGGAACCGCGCGATTAAGGCAGAGCACATCAAGTACGGGCCTCTCAACCTGTCCGACGAGGGGTACTGGAAGCACCTGGCCGAACACTGGAACACAACTGCCGCAGTTGCAAAGAAGTCGAAGTGTGGCAACTGCGTTGCGTTCGACATCTCTCCGCGAATGCAGGACTGCATGCCGGGCATGGTGCAGGAGGATGGCCATCTCGGCTACTGCCACATGCACGACTTCAAGTGCCACTCGGCGCGATCTTGCTATACTTGGGCTTCCGGCGGCCCCATCACCAAAGATGAGGTCTCCCTCGACTGGGAAGGACATCGCAAATGAGCGAGTACGACGACTCACACATGCTGAGCAAGACCCTTGAGAGAATCGCCGCGCAGGCGAAACATCTCAAGGAGAAGATCGATCTTGGTTTGGAGATTCCTTCCTGGGCCGAGTACAAGGTCTACTCTGCATATGATGGGATCGGAAAGGCGCTCGGCACGGCGTACCCTGGAAGCTATGGAGAGGCTAAACTTGCAGCCGATCCTGCGGCGATTGCTCTCCGAGGGGGCCTTGCCGGAGCATTCTCGGGCGGCGCAGCAGGTGCAGTAGCCGATAACGAAGACCGGTTAAAAGGTGCACTTCTCGGAGCTGGGGTTGGATCCCTTGCCGGGGCCGGTATTGGTGCCCTATCTGGTAGGGCACTAAACAATCAGGCGTCCTATATTGCTGAGAATGCGACACTGTTGCCCAATGGGAGGGTTCGTGTTCCGAAGGGAAGCGTAGACGACTACAACCTGCTTAACGAGTTTAAATATCCTATCTCTATGGCTGGTGCCGCAGTTAGCGGGGCGGGGGCTGCCGCCCTCAAAAACAGATACGACCGTAGAAAAGACTCTTCGAATAAGCTGGCTGCAGCACTGCTGTTCATAGATAAGACGGCCTCGGCCGCCACCACCAAGACAGCTCCACAGAAGAATCGGCAGGCCGAAAGGGATGCGGCCGAGCGCAGGATGCGAAACATTCTGTTCTCGCCTGCTGGACTAGTAGCGATGGGACTTGGCGGACTTGGCCTGCGGGCACTTCTTAGAAGCCAGTTAAAACCGCCGCCCATCTCTCTGCCCAGGCCTAAGTTCACGCTTATCACCCGTAAAATATCTCCTCTCGACTCTGATAAGGTTCTCCGACATCCAGACGGAGACTTGATCAAAGAGTCTGCTGCTACTGCCACCAAGACTGACCCGCAGAAATGGGAGCAGGCCAAAGCCGAGGCTCGCGCCAAGATGGGAGGCAAGCACTCGGCGCGAGCCATGCAACTCGCGACCAAAATCTACAAGGACAAAGGCGGGGGTTACTCCGGCGCTAAGCCCTCTGCGTCTAACAACTCCTTGAAGAAGTGGACCAAACAGGACTGGAAGTGGACTGGAGGCGACAAGCCAGGCGAGGGCGGAAGAGGGGTATATCTTCCGAAGCAAAAAGCGGATAGACTACGCCAGACTGAAGAGGGCAAGGACAGGCTCGAGAAGGCCGCGCGCCAGAAGCGCGAAGCCACCCGACAAGGCGAGCAGTACAGCTCGCATGGTCTTGCTGCGAACACCTCGCTGAAGAAGTAGGAGCGTCCATGCTGCCCAAATATGACCACTTTCGTGACTTTCTGAAAAGTGCCGAAGATCAGCCTCGGACAGAGGATTATGCGAAGGGGATGGCCACAATCGGTGGTGCCGCTGGCTCTGGCGCATTGATGACAAAGTTCCTACCGGTGCATAGTAACTTTGCGAAGAGACATCCGATTCTTCGTGGTGCGCTGTACGCTGGAGGGCTATCTACGGGAAGCTTGGCGACGCGAGCAGGGATTGATATCGCGCGAGGTTTCTCGGCCACTCCTTCGCAGAGCGCATCTGTTTCCACGAACACGTCGGTCCCCCGAAACAAGATTGCGTCGGAGATGCCCTCGTTTCTGGAGCAGAACCGGCCAGCGAAGGTCAAGGAGATTTACCGCGCTCTGCGCAGGGACCACCCTGAGTACTCCGCCGAGAAAAAGGCACGAATCGCATCGTCTATGGGAAAGTCGGCAGCAGTCCAAAACGGGCAGTCTCGTTCCGGCGTGGGCATGGGAGTAAGCCTGCACGACGACGCGAGAGCCTACGGTATTCGTGCTGGAAAGGGGGGACCGGAGGACAGAGGCCTGGCCTACAGTCAGGGGGTGTTGGCGGCCGGAGGAGCGGGCGTGCTTGGTGGTGCAGGAGCCGCATCGATAACAGGTAGTCCACTTATCACTTCTACCCTTTTAAGTGAGAAACGAAGAAACGCTGCAATTCAACAGGGTATTAAGGATGTCGCAACTCTAAAAATGGAGGGTCTGAGGCTTGGAGGGCAGCAGGCCGTCGACGCTGCGCGCAAAGGACTGGAGGAAGTGGCAGCGGCGGATCCTGCAACAACAGGCCTGGGCACCGCAGGTCAGCGAACCGCCTCCTCCGTTCTAAATGCGGCGAATTCCGCGTTGCCCTCTGCTCCTGCCTCCGCAGCCACGGCTCAAGGGCTGTCTCCCGCGTTTCTGGATGTCATTAAGCGTAGAGGAAGGGCCGCAGTCGGCGGAAGCCTTATAGGATTCGGCGTGGGTGCCCTTGGAAAGGGTCTCTACAATGCTGCCGAGTACTCTCTTGGTAAAAATCTGGCCAATCCGGAAAATGCCCAAACAGGAACAACCAAGAACGCCAGTCTTTTAGACAAACTTGCCGAGATCGAATATCGCGGCCGCACATTCCCTGGGTATAACCAGCCAATCGACTCCGATCGTCCCGAGAAAAAGAAGATGGTCCTTGCCAAGAAAGGGGACCAGGTCAAGCTGATCCACTTTGGGCAGAAGGGCTACAAGCACAACTACTCCGACGCGGCAAAGAAGAACTACCTCACGCGCTCGGCCGGAATCCGCGGCAAAGACGGAAGTCTGACTGCCAACGACAAACTCAGTGCAAACTACTGGGCGCGGCGTGAGCTTTGGCCGAAGAATGAACCGGCAGACGGGTCAGCTAAAAATAGGGAGAAGCGCGCATCGGATGTCTCTATCCCCGAAAAGGGGCTTCGTCCCGGGCTGCTGATGAATGATCTTGCTCAAGTTATGACGCCGGAGGACGCGCAGCTTGTACGAGAAAAACTTCCCTTTTACGAGCGATCTGGGCCCGGGCTACTACCGCTTAGCGTTATAGGGGCGTCATCTGGTGCTCTTCTTGGTCACTCTTTGGGAGAGGCAATTGATTTAACTAAGGATATGAAAACGGGGACTCCTGCCTACGTAACAGGAAAAAAACTTCGTCCCGTAGGGGCAGTAGTAGGAGGGGCACTCTTTCCTGCGGCGGCCTATCTTGCTACCACATCCGGCAAGTACGATCAGCAGACGCTTCAGGCCGCTCGCGAGGCTATCAACAAGGCTAGAGAAAAGCGCGCGTCGGACGACGATCTCGGCCATGGAATGGAACTCGCCGGTCTTGGCCTCTTAGCTGCCCCGCCCGCGATTCATCTTGGAGCCAAGATCCCAGGAGTGCGTAAGGCCGCAAAGCCGCTGTCTGTCTACCTAAAAAAGAACCACGCCATCGAGGATGCAGTAGAGCTCGGAGGTCTGGGTGTGCTCGGCGTGCCCGCGATTAAGCACTTCAGGGATAAGCGCAAGAAAGAGAAGTCCTCCTAAAAAATCACACCCAGCTTTCCCGAACAGTCCGGTACGCCCTGGGTGCGGTGAGTACTTCGTCGATTTCTCCGGAGACTTCTCAGTTTCTTCACAGGTATGTTATATCAGCTTTTGGAGGATTTTTCATGCCGCCCGCAGCCAAGACCGTAGGCTCCGTTCTCGCAAAAGTAAAGGAGCTCAAGCAGCGCAGCGCCATTCAGCACACCCTGGTTCAGATCCTACGCACCCGCTTCCTACCCTCTGATGGAGTGGCCACCCCACTCGCGCAGATCTCCTGCGAGGGCGCTCCAGTATCTACCGACGTCATCGAGGAGGTCGTCGAGGAACTGGAAGAGGGTGTTGCGGAAATGGAGAAAGAGATTAGGGGCATTCTTAGTGAGGAGATCTAATGAACGCCAGCCTTGAAGAGCGCGTCGCCGTCCTCGAGAGACTCTCGTCCTCTGCCTACAGCACGATCCTATCAGAGATCCAGCGACTGTCGGAGAACGACTCCGTACTGGGAGAGGCGCTGGAAGCGCACGACAACCTCCTACTCACCCTCCGCTCCCTGTTGGCGCAGGGACCGATCTACTCTGAGCAGCAGATCGAGTCTCGGCTCAAGGAAGTCATCGAGATGCGCGCGCGTGCTGCGGCAGAGGCAGCAAAGCAGCGCGAGCTTCAGGCCATCTCCAGGAGAGCCGAGGAGGCTGCCAAAGAATCCGCAGGCCATCCGAAAGAAGCCTTCGTATTCGGTGGCTAAAAAAGAGGCCCCGCAGATGTCTGCGGGGCCTACTTTTCAGAGCCGGGGATTCACACACTCATCCGCGCTCTTGTCCGTCCGCTCCATCATGAAGCGGGGAAACTGTAGCGCGTTCGTTTCGTCATCTTCCGACTCATAGGTCCGTGACTCGTACCGGACCTGAATGACCTTCTGCCACGGAGCCGCCGAGTTTTCACGGATGAACTCGGCGGTGAAGCCGTTGCCACACTCGCAGATGTACCGCATCTTCCCTTTCGAGTCGATCTGGTACAGGGAGCACGCGCCAAACTGTCCCGTGTACTTGCCCCGACCGTACTTGCCCTGCTTCTTCGCAGGGTCCCAGATCGCAACAAAATCATCTTCAAAGAATGGCTTGAGCTTGCAGCATCCCGAGGGACGATCCGGCTTGCCCCGCAGGTTGAAGCCGCGATCGCCGTAGGTATCGCAGGGATTCACAATCACGAACCCCTCCCAGCGGTACTCTGCGGCGATGCGCCGCAGATCATCTACCCCCGAGTAGTCATCCTCCACCAGCACCTCTGCGGGCAGCAGGTAGTCTCCATCCATAAGCTCGTCGATGTTGTCGTACCTGTGTCGGTACTCAATCTTCCCGATAAGCTGTTCCATTCCCCACCAGGCCACATCCCAGGCCCGGAAACGCATCGGCCCGTGCTCCCGCTGGAGCTCGATCGCGCGGGCCGTTCGAGACTTGAGTACCTGGGCCACGAACGAACGATCATCGCTCCACCCGGGGCCAACCATCTCGCCCAGGAGAACCGTACCGCGAGGCGTGTCCCTCTTCAGAGAGTTCGCGATGTGCGAAAACCTCTCCGACCAAGGGATGTTCTCGTGATGGTGTGTCGGGTGCATCTTGCGGGACAAGATACGGACCTCGCCATCAGGGCAGTGAATCAGTACCATCATCTCTCCATCATATTTCCTCACCGCCCACGCCTCGTTCCGCTCGATCATCGCCTCCATCGTGGAGTTGAGCGAGTTCTGCGGCTTGTAGAAGCTCAGCATCTCCGGAGGGTCAAAGGGGTCAAAGGTGACCTCTTCCAACTCTTCGCGGTAGCCTTCGCGCTTCTTCTCGCGGATCAGTCGATCTACGAGGTTCTCCGCATCTCGCTCTGCTGAGATGAAGTTGGCCTTGCCAACGTTCTTCTCGTAGCCGTAATCGACCACGGTTTGAAGGACTCCGTCCTTCTGCCCGAATTGTGTGGTGACCTTGTTTTTTTCCAGGGCAACCTGCCAGATACGAATGGCGCCGGAACGCGCCCGATTGTACAGGGTGATATACTCCATACGACCTCCGGAGATCTTATGGCAGAAAAGAAAGAACTTTTATCCCGCCTCGATCGAGAAATCGAAGCGTTTGATCATTGGTTCCGCAGCCAGGGAGCGGAGCCTCTTGCTCGTTTCGAAAAATCTATCATCAAGTCCTTCCTCGTTGCGCGCGAAACCGGCAAGTTCGTGGTCGACGAGCCTGAGAAGGGACCGTGCCAGCTAACATGAAGATCGCCGACGAGGCGGGGCCCCGAAGGGCCCCGCCTCTGTTACATGCCCGCGTTCCGGCGGGCGAGGGCGGTCGCCAGGGCGACCCGGAACTCTTTCGAGCCCGGGTCGCCGTTGAGGGCCACCGCCTCATTGGGGGTGACTTTGAGGGTCCCCACCCCCGGCAGTGTCATTTTCTGTGTCTCTGCCCCAACGAACGGCCTTTCGGCCAGGTGGGGGGCCGCCGAGGCGATCGCCTCGCCGACGGCGACCCCCTCCGCGTAGGCCTTGGAGGAGACCCGTTCGGCCTCCTCCGCGCGATCGCAGAGGCGATCCACCGCCTCTGCAACCACTGGGATGAACATCAAAACTCCAAACATCTTAGATTCTCCTTTACTACTATTATGACCTGAAAACAGGAGTATTTCTATGTACGCCGACCCCGGAATGCCTCAAATGCAGCCCATGCTGGGCTCGTCTCACTACCCACCCTCCTTTAGCTACGCCCAGGCCGAGCCCCATGCGCAGTATCGGGGCGGCGCTCTGAGGGGAAACCAGCTTGTTTCAGGAGGACTGGGGGCGGCGCGGGGCGTCGTGGGCGTAGGAGAGGGACTCGCCATGGGGGCGGGACTGATTAATATGGGCACCTCATTTGCGACTCGCCTGGGGCTAATGGACTCGCCGCTTTTCGCCTCTAGATTTATAGGCACTGCGGCAGGGAGCAGCCTGGGAATGGGATTTCTCGGAGGCCCTGTCGGGATTGGCCTACTAGCGGCCCAGACAACGCTTGGTATGGCACAGACGGGTGTCCATAACGCGAATATGGTCGGAAATATGTTCGGAAACATGCAGTTTGCCAACGCTGCGGGAGACCCCAGAACCGGGAGAGGCTTCAGTCAGCGCGACTTGATGACGCTTCAACGCGGGATTCACAACATAGAGGCCAACAATCCGTTCGTTTCCATGTCGGACGCCCTCCGTGCGACCGAACGGTTCACCGAAATGGGCATGCACCAGGGAGTCCAAGACGCAGAAAAGCTGGCCAAGAGAGTCACGCAGCTTGGAAAAACCATGCACGAGATGGCCCGCCAGCTAGGAACCAGCATGGAGGAGGCCGGGACGTTTCTACGAGACATGAGGGGCTCCGGCTTCTACTCTGCGCGCGACGTCATGGGGAATACTGCCAATATGACCCTCATGCGAGGGTTTGGAATGACGTCAGAGCAGTTTGCGGGCATGCAGCGCGCGGGTGCTGGCATCACCCGGGGCTCGATGATGTCCGGAAAGGCAGGCGCAGGCATGGTGACCGCCAAGGCAGCGGAGTTCATGCAGGCGTTTAACTCTGGTGCAATGAGTCAAGAACAGGCGATGGACATGACCGGGGCCAGCACGCCCCTCGAAGCGGCCCAAATGCTTGCCCAACAGACGCTTAGCGGGACAATGCAGGGGCTCTCAGGCGGCCTGGGAAGCGCCATGCTCCTGGCAGCCGGCCAAGTCGATCAGTCTGGTAAGTTTACCGGCAAGGTAGATGCCGGAATCCTCCAAAGGATGTCCTCCGGAGGCATGACGCGCGACGAGATGATGCGTATTGGCGGCCTGAAGAGAAATACCCGCCAAGGACAGATGTCCTTCGTGGCACGAAAGCAGGACATCACCGAGTCTATGCTCGAGTCCGAGCAGGGCCAGGAAGCCCTGTTCGGCATGATTCGCTCTTTGACCGAGCAACAGTTCGGTCCCGGTGCGGGAGACGACCAAGACGCGTTCCAGCTCGTCGCGGAAACGCAGTTCAACATGGATCGCAGGACAGTTCGCAACCTCCAGAAGCTCCGGGATACCCGCAAACAAAGAATGGCGTCGCTGGCCCAAGAGTTGCGGGCAAACGAGAGAGCTGCCGAACTGAAGGAAAACCGCACTCTCGGCGGTCTTGTAACTAAGATCTCGGGGACGTTTAGCGACATCTATGAAAGCGCGACCATGCCCTTCTCCGAGTACTACAGAGATGTGGCTGGCGGCCTTGTGGACGTAGAGCGAGCAGTGTTGGGAGGAGGCGACGACGTCACAGCCGGCCTTAGCCAGCAGACTATCGATCGCGGAATCGTGGATTCGATGGTCGCAAGCGTTCAGGGTCGTGGCGGGCCGTCCGTAAATCTCGGCATTGGGGATGTGGCCCGACTCGCCGCTGTCTCCGGAGACGTAGGCAGTATTCGAAGGGCGCTACCTGCCCTCACAGAGGAGACGAAAAAAGCAGTCGGCGGAAGAGATGTTGCCGCGGCGGTAGCGAATTTTAAGGAGCAGGGTTACGATATAAACGATCGAATGTCGCAGGAGACTCTGGCTCGCACTCTGGGAATACAAAGGCCAGATATTATTACTGAGGTGCGCGGTGGGGCTCGTGGGTCACATACGCCCCGCCTGACGGCAGCCGAGAGGGATCAACTTTTCGCCCTAATTGCAGAACAGGGAGGAGAGATTGGTCAGAAGCTCGCGGTTCAGGCCAATCTGGACCGTGTTGACGGCGGAAGCTCGACCAAGGACCTGAAGCAGTTGCAGAAGGACATGAAGGACGCCATGAAAGGCGGGTTCATGCTCACGGACATCGATAGTTACGCCGAAACTACTCTCGGACGTGTGGGTCTGTTTCGAGCCATTCCTCATCTTGCAGCGATTACTGCCTATAATACCGATACGGAGGAAGCCATTCGTCACCTACAGACCGGCGGAGAAGGCACCGCCCTCTTAGAGAAGTACGCGGATAGTCAGAAGGAGATCGATGGGATCCTTCAGGGAGTTGTAACGGACGAAGAATACGAGGACGCAGCCAAAAAGATCAACTCAAAATTTGGTCTTAAGGTGACTGGCGCGGAGCTAAAAGACGTAAATCTCGTCTTGGAGAACCGAACCGGGAAAAAAGCAACACAGCGAGCCAACGGTGGAGTGTCGCAGAAAGACAAAGACGAGCTGTCCAAGGCCGCCAAAAACCTCAACCAAGGAACCCTCACCGAGAAACAACAGAAAGCACTACAGGGGCTCGTTACCGCGGCCGTGGCTAAGGGGGTGGCGAAAGGAGGAGGGGACGCGCAGTCTCAGATCAGGTCCGCCATCGAGCAACTTGCGGCACAGAACTTCACGGCAAGCACGGAAGACGACGCCAATACACAGATGCTTGGTCAAGGGGTCGAGGTCTTCAAGGCATTGGAGGCCGCACAAAAGGGAGGACTGACGCTCGAGGAAGCCACGGACGCCTCGGGTCTCAGTGAGGAGATGCTTGCGAATCTCGTAACGGGTCTTGGCGGAACGCTCAGTGATCGGGGGGTCATTCAGAACGTTGACCAGAAAGAGCTAAACTCGGCGATCGCGGCATCGAGAACAGAGTTGGTCACGATCAGTGGCAAGCAGGAACAGTTCCTCAATGCTGGGCTAAGTGAGACCGAGCGCCAATCCATGTCGATCTTCAAGACCGCACAGATGGTTGACGGTCTCTACGAGAAGCTCAAGACCGAGAAGATCATTACAATGGATCCAGAGGGTAGCTGACCCATGTCGACACAAATCCTCGACTCCTTATCGGACATCCGAAATACGCGTGAGTTCAAGGCGCGCGACGAGAATGGGCAGCTTCGTGAGGTACTCCTCGCAGAGTTCCCCACTCCTGAAGACTTCGTTCGGCAAGGTCGTCGAGCGATTGTTGCGGAAAAGGTGCGCGGAGATGCGTATCAGTCCATCATGGACTATGAAACAGTCACAAGCTTGATCACAACCCGGATCCCTGTGGTGCGCCGATGACCGTAGTGTTTCAGAGCGCCGCCGAGGAGGACCTACTCAGGCGGTCGGCGGCCAAGGCAGCCGGGGCCTCCGATACCATTATCGATACGCTGTCTTTCGAGTACGAAGGAATCGGGAATACTAACAAAGAGTACATCCGTAGGCCCATGCGAGGAATCGTGGTCCCGAAGGACACTCATGCTTCATTGACCCTGGTTTCTCTTGGCAATGAGACGAAAAGCATAGACAATAGCAGCATGCCGCCGAGGGTTCCGACGGCAACGACACACAATTTCCTGCTACAGAACGTCACAGAGACTCGCAACGAAAAGTCCCAGTTCATCACGACGTTTGGCGCGACCTACGCGTTTTTCTTCGGAGAACAGCCCAGACTCATCTCGTGCACTGCGATTGTTCCAAACTCTGCTGACTTTGAGTGGCATAAGGAGTGGTGGGAGAACTACACCTCCAGCTTGCGAGGAACAAGCCTGGCTTCCACGAACTCTGTGGCTGAGCTTAAGTTTGCCGATGGCCGCGACTCGACAGTAGTAAGGGGGTACGTCACAAACTGTACCTCAATGATCTCTGCACAGGATCCATACACGATCCAGATTAGCTTCTCCATGTTCGTAGAGAGTCTGCTTCGCTCACCCGTCTCTCATGCCGCACCTCGGAGAACTGACGGCCAGGCAGACCTGTTGGGTGTAGGCGCCCTATCATCCCCAGAGGAGCAGCTTCGTTTGGATGAGAGCTCCACTGCCTCCGTGCGCCGACTCAATATCAAGCTCTCTCCCCTTGGATCAGAACCGGGAGGGCTGTCCAAGTTTTTTGGCGCGCTGAATGCCATTGACGCTGCCATCGACAACGGTGTTCGCCAGGCGCGCAACATCCTATTTGGTCGAAATATGGTCGTTCCAGTCAACTACACCTCGACAGGACCGCCGCGCGACTCTTTGTTTGCGGAAGGGTCTGGAGCAGAAAGTCTCCAGGGCCTGTCGTTGACCAACTTCTTTGGAGATGGAATTCTCGCGTTCTCCGATACCCCAGGCAAGGCCAAGACGGTCATCTTACGCACGCGACCCGAAGCAGCAGCCGCACTGCGCGGCGTAGAGGCGGTCCAACGTACAACTCGCTACTACTACCAGAACTCCGATGAGTACGTATATTACCCCGTTAACGGCACGATCGTCACACGTACAGCTGAGGCAGCGGAGTCGGAGCAGCGTGCTCTCAGAAACGCGGAGATTGTACTCTACACTCCTCAGTCTATTGCTGCATTCGCCTCTTTTGGAATACCCATTACTCCCTTCCCTGGGCCGGTTGTCAGAGGTCTCCCCTCTCTCGAGAGACAGGCGGAGGCCTTCAATACGGCACAGTACGCGGAACAGAAGATCGCAGAAAAGCTACGGATTGTGGGACGCGCGGTGTTTGCAGTCGCCAGTTTCGTCATCGCGTGGAGCACCGTGAACAATCGTCGAGAGCTTCAGGCCAGCATTACAAACCCCAACTCTGGAAACCTGTCTGCGCAACAACGCGCACGGGCAGATCAGCAGATTGCGCGTGCGCAGCGTACTGCTGAGCAGGAACGCCTGGTTTCGGAGTCACAGGCTGAGAGTCTTCGCGGAAATCGCGGAGTAGGAAGCGCCCTTACGCCTGCATCGATTGTTGCTTCGGTGATCCTATGATGCAGTCCGCGCCGGGGTTCCTACTCCACCTTCGGCTGTTTCTCGAAGGGATCGAGGTGCCCGTCATCGGTGCCTCGGTGTCAGCCTCCATCGGCGGAGCCGCCACCGCGAACATCGACATTGTCCCCGGAGATCTTGTCGATCTTCTCCTCCCGAGGACAACAGTCCATCTATTCTACCTTGACTACATTGCGTTCAAGAACTCAGGACTCAGCTCTCCGACACCCAGTTACTACAAAATTCTTTTTGCGGGGGAGCTGTTTTCCATCACCTCAAGTAAAGTCGGGGTCGGATCTCGATCTGTCACCCTGAACTGCATGGACTTCTCCAACGTACTGGACACGTCATTTATCTACTCGATGACGTTTACTGGGGAAGATAATACCAACAACTCGATCGTATCCAACTCATCACGGTTCCTTGCCACGTTGGATTCCGACATCGACAACATCATCAACTCCCCTTCGGAGGTGATTCGTCAGCTGTCTCAGCTGAGTCCATCTGGATCCGTCAATCAGGGACAGCTTAGTGTTCTTGGTGGCCTACTCTCGATCATTGAGCGTCTGGTCGGGATTCAGGGGCAGACCTACGGAGTCAACGCATGGACGACCATCCACGAGCGCCGCGTTCGGTTGACCGAATCCATTATTTCGGACTCAGGAGAAACTGCGGCCAAGGTCTTTGACGCTTCTCAGTTTTCAGACTGGCTAAAGAATCGTGTGGGAAGTTCTGGGGATGTAATCAGCTTCCGGAAGCTGATCGACATCGTCCTCGAGTACATCTTCTACTCGTTCGTTCCGAACCCCGTAGCGAAGTACATTCCTGGGGTAAGCGCCACGAAACCCGGCTATCCGAACAGAGACATCCCTGAGTTCACGATCCCGCTGGCAGATCCGGAACAGGACGTAACGCTAGCGGAGTTTAAAAAGAACGCAGCGGCAAACCTCAACCTCGACCCTACCTTTGCGGCGTTTGCAGCCGAGGTACTCTCTTCCGTCGACCGGACTATCCGAGGCACCGTAGCCACTGCTGGGAATCTCAAGGGAGGGCCTGCCGAGGTCTTTATTACTTCCGCATTTCGCGGTAGCGAGGGAGATGAGGCGAGAACTGCGCACGAGCGTGGTTTGGCGATCGATGTTCGTTTTCGATACCTAGACAACGACCGAGTCAAGAAGGCCGGTATCATCGAAGGACTGGATGCCTCCGCGCTCGGACCAGTCGAGATGCCATACTTCCCGAACACGACGGGAGGCACTTTACAGCCTGTACCCAAGACTGGAACTTGGTATCTGCGGCTGCGAACCGCACTTTACAAACTCTCTCAGAACTCCACTGTATCAATAAAAACCTTGGAACAACTAAAGAGTGCAATCCAGGCCGATTCATCAGTTTTTGCGTCGGTGTATAACAGTGAGGCGCCTCGTCTAGTATCCGATACGATAATTGCCGAGGATTGGCAAACATTCGCTGCGATTTTGAAGGCTGCTTCGAGAGGAAAGGTAGACTCCCTCTTAGAGATTGGCCGCGGTAGTAAACAGGATCCTCTTTTCTCAGTTATTCTCGGAATAGGCAACGACCCCGTACATATCCAGTCCCTTAACGTCGGGACCAATCCACAGACGGTGGAGAGCGTCCGGCTGACAAATGCCCCCATTACTCCCCGGGAGCGGCTGCATTCATTCGTTATGCGCCCGGACGTCTGGTTTGTGTCTCCTCCGAGGTCAAACGTAATTTTCCCGGACATGCTTCAGTCCTTCTCGGCGCAGAGAGAGATGCTCCGGGAGACTTCGCGGCTAAAGCTGACGCTCGGTTATGAGTTTGCGGAGGGCAGCGCCGTTACCAATCGGACGTACTTTGCTCCTCAGATTGAGGGTAAGAAGTCGCTAACGCTGGAGGGCATCGACTCAGCAGAAAGCATCATGATCTATGATCATGAGAAATACAGTGGAATTGTTCCCAAGTTTGATCGGATGATTGATACCATCTTTTACATCAAGAAAGATGGAGGAGAGGGAGAGGGAGGGACTGCGGATAGCACCGGAGACATCACCCAGTACGCCCCGAAGGTGGCGCACTTCTCTCTACTCTCGGAGAGATACAAGGCACGGGCAGCATCGGCTGCGCTGACATTCAGCCCGAACATCATCTGCGGGTTTCCTGCGGTGGTGCTCGACCAGACAATTACATCTGAAGAAGCGGGCGAGACTACAGATCGCCTCAACCGCAGCTTCAAGATCGGCATGGTTGAGTCCGTGACCCACTCCATCTCCCAGGGAGGGGCACAGACCCAGATCAGGCTGTCTCATGTTCGCAGCCATCGTACGGGAGACCAGACCGACGATCTGTTCATGAACATCGTCAACAACGTCGGAACGCTGAAGGTGCAGGATCCTGCCCAGGCAGACGTCTTTGCAGCAGAGGGTCTTTTTGTCCCCGCTGGGCTGGTCACGAGGTTGGGGGCCCGATCAGACCTCGACTTCGGACACGAAGCTATCGCTGCGACGTTCAATGCCAGCAGCTTCCGGGAGCTTCTTCGCAACGCAGCCATCTACGAGGTCCTCGCGGGGTCTCCCGTCATTGACATCGCAACCATTCCGTTGGCGGGAGAGTCCTACGACGCCTCGGCGCCGGGCGAGAGCAAAGTCATTGGCTTCAAGAGAACACCCTACCGCAACTACGAAGTGAACTCCGGCGTATGGCAGGGAGAGGCCACGCTGGCGTGGATCACCACAGTCACCACCACCGAGGATCCCGGGGACATCGAAGATACAGACGATACGGGCGTCAGCATCAGCCTATCTCCTCCAAACCCTACCCAGATCGTCTTGACTCTGGACAGCGAAGCGGCGATCCCGTTGACGCGGTTCTTCGTGACCGTTGGTACGCAAAGATTCAGCTACATGCCCATAGTCCTGCCAGGTAACAAGTTTCAGGCAGATATCCCCAAGAATGCGGAGGTCGGAGGTCGTGTCCTGCCGGTCGAAGAGTCGATTCGGCCCTTGTGGATCTCAGACTCTTACGGCAACGAGAAGATCACCAGGGACATCTACGGTCCCTTCTTTGGAACCACAGCCATCGTCGATGATGTGGAGAATACGCGGTTCTTGGTGAAGAGTATAGAGGAGGCCGTAGACTCGCTGGCAAAGAGATATGCGCGCGAAGTCGCAAAGACAGGCACCTACTCGGCGGACATTGCTCCCGATCCCATGACGTGGATCAACGACTACACGCGCCGAGATATTGCCACTTTTCCAGAGATCTTGGCAACAAAAGACCAACGACTGGACACTAAACTCGGGGCCTTCGTCGCCCGGGACGGGGCTGATACCACAGCGTTGCCAGAGGATTCGAAGTACTATGGCGGATTTCATTCCAATGCCGTAAACTTCGGAGATCTTCGCTATGGCGAAAAGTTGGAGTTCCTGGATATCGTTGGAGCTGGACTCCAGCACACTGGGCACTCTGGAGGCAAAGATCCCTTCGAAATCGACAAGGACGAGGGTATCCGTCTTGACCCTCGCAAAGAGCGCGCAGAGCGTGTTAAGAAGTACAAGGCAAACATCGACGGCGACGCTGCGTTAGGTGTAAACTCAGTCACCGGCATCGGAAAGAGAGGGTAAGATGATTGATCTCGCGACAATCCGTGGCTTTGCAGATGAGTTGGAGAAGCTCTCTAGCTTGACTGGGGGACAAAAAGCCCTTCTAGGGACCGGACTGATTGGCGGCGGAGTGGCAGGTGCCTACGGCAAGGATGCCTACCAGGACGCAATTGAGGGTAAAACTATGAGAAAGGCCCGGGAGTATCAACAAAAGCAGCAGCTACTGGCGTACAGCAAGGGAGTTGGCGGTGAGTGATCTCTTTCAGCGCAGGCCCGAAGCCCAGCTTTCGTCGGCAGCAGAGACCCTCAATTTGAGGCACACCAACCTGCTGCTGGATCAGCTGTTCAAGTCGCGCGATGTGCTGGCTGAGAGGGCTTTCCGACAGCTGTCCTCCTTGTTCACCAACAAGGAGCACTACGGCAGGAATGTTCGCCTCGGCATGTCGGCACAGGAAGCATCTCGCGTTCTGAAGCGCGCGGTAGAGGGACGATGAACCTTCGCGCACGCCTTGAAAAGATTGCCATGAAGGATCCAGATCAGTTCCCAGAGACCTGGGGACAGAAGGATCCTTCCGGGAATCTTGTTCCCTTTACGGGCAAGGCTGCGTCTGAGGTCGACCTCTGGAGACAGTGGAAGGCCTCAAACGAGAATCCAGAGAAGCTTCAGCCGCTGCTGAACTCTCTGAACCCGGTCATTACCGCGCAAGTCAACCGTCATGCGCCGCCACGGATGTACCGCCCAGCCATCGAAGCGGAAGCCCGCGCACTCACGGTCAAGGCGCTGAAGAAGTATGACCCTTCTCGTGGTGCGCAAATCACTACGCACGTCACGACCAACCTTCGTGGTCTGAACCGCTTTGTAAAGAAGCATCAGAACTTCACGCGGATTGTCGAGGCACAGGCGCACAAGATCGGAGAGATGCAGCGGACGCAAGACTCACTCACGGAGGAGTTTGGTCGCCCTCCTACGTCTCTTGAGATCGCGGATCGGATGAAGATCAGCGTCAAGAAGGTGGACCGCCTCAAGCTTGAGATGCGTCCTGACATCTTTGCGCTGCCGACTGGAGAAGACGGCGGGGACTTCAACCCGTTTACCGAGGTGTCTCCCGTTCATCGCGAGATCATCGAGATGCTTCCCTACGAGCTGACCACGGAAGAACAGCAGGTCTTTAGCCATCTGTTTGGACTGAATGGCAAGAAGCAGACGGCTTCAACCGGAGAAATCGCGCGCGCCCTGGGGTGGAGCGATTCAAAGGTCTCCCAGGTAAAAAACAAGATTGCGACGAAATATAGGTCGTACGAAGAGAGCTTTTGATGACGACGACGAGTGAGTTCTCTCTCCAACTCGACGAGATTGGATCGTACGTATTAGATCTATTACGTACTGAAGAAGAGCGTCTTTTAAGACAAAAAGAACTGCTACTAATAGTGTACGAGGGCAGGACCGGAAGTAGACAACTACAGCGTCGTGCGGTAGAGTTATCTCGTCTTCACTCGGAGTCGTTTATCTCCGAGTTCTTTCCCTCTCTTTCTTCGGCCCTCACCTGATGTTTGAAACTCAGGACATGGCATTTGCCTCTTTCCTTGTCTCTCGCGGCTTCCCGATCGTGTCGGTAAAGCGAGAAGGCAGGCGCGTGTTCTGGGTCTTCAAGATTACAGAAGAGGAACTCGACAAGGCCGAGTCTACTTGGCCGTCTACCGAAGAGTGCAAGTTCTTCAACACGTACCAGACGTTGAAGAACCAAATTCGTAAACAGTAATGAGCGCCGGCGTCTAAAGCGGCAGCCTCTCGTCAACCCAAGAACGTGAGAGGTCCTCCATGGCTACCATGGCTTTTGAGCGTGTCGTCCCCTCTGGGAAGAACGCCTATTTCCCGTTCCAGATGTCGGCTGCGTCGCTCAACCCGACCGCTGTCGTCTACGAGGCCGATGACGCCGCTGGCGTCGATTCGACCCTCGCTTCCGGTGTTTCCGTGGACGACATGGGCGGCGGTCTCTACGCCCTCAAGGTCCTCTCCACGGCCATGACCGCGGACAAGATGTACTACGCGGTTGTGACCAAGAACAGCGAGTCCGTGCGTATCCCCCTGTGGGCCTACGCTCCGGCCAACCACATCGCCCAGGTCCTCTCGGACGTGGCGACCGTGGACACGGTCGTGGACGGCATCGCCTCTGAGATCGGCGACGTCAGCGCGCAGACCTTCAACGACATCTCCGCTCCGGCGACTGTCGCGGCTGCCCTGGCCACGATCTTCAACAAGGTGGATGGCGTTCAGGATGACCTGGACAACGCCACTGACGGCCTCGGCGCCCTGAAGGCTCTGATCGACACGGTTGATTCCGAGGTCGGCGCTCTTCAGACCGACGTGACGGCGATCCTCGCCGACACCAACGAGCTCCAGGGTGACTGGGCCAACGGCGGTCGTCTCGACCTGCTCCTGGACCGCGCCGTTGATGCTTCTGAGGCGTCCGAGACGCTGATTGGTCTGGCTGCTGACACCTCGGCTTCGGCCACGGTGTTCGGCAAGATCGCTGCCCTGAGCGGTGACCTCGCGACCGTCGACAGCAACGTTGACGCGATCAAGGCCGCTGTTGAGGATGCGACCTACGGTCTCTCGGCTCTCGAGGTTCGCCTCGACAGCGTCGACACCGACCTCGGCAACATCGAGTCCAAGGTTGACACCGTGGACACGGTGGTCGATGGCATCGCTTCGGCGCTTGCCGACGGCACCACGGGCCTCGCAGCCCTGAAGGCCGAGATCGACGACAACGAGGCCAAGCTGGACACCATTGACGGCGTCGTGGACGGTCTCGCGACCGAAATCGGCGATGTCAGCGCGGTGTTCGCGGGTGGCGCCATCGCCGGTAACCCCGTCAGCGTTGCCGAAGGTCTGAAGAAGATCTACGACAACCTGGCCGGCACCGACGTGTGGGCTGAGAGCCTGGCGACCTACACCACGGCTGGCACGGCCGGCTTCCTGCTCCGCGAGGCGCACGAGGAGCTGACCGACGCCACGACAGGTCTGGCTGCGATCAAGTCCAAGGTCAACGACATCGAGACCGACACCCAGGACATCCAGTCGAAGATCGGTGCTCCGGCTGGGGCCACCGTCTCGGCCGACATCGCCGCCATCAAGGCCGTGGTTGACACCCTCCAGGTGACAACCAACGCCCGCCTGAACCCCTCGGTTCCCTCCGAGGTCTACTCGGGCGCTTCCGCGTTCCGCGTCCGCTTCGGCCTGTCCATCCAGGACGGCACGACCGGCGCGCTTGAGGACCCGGATGTGGTCGGCACCAACGGTGCAGCCCAGGGTCAGGCCCTCATCATCGCGCAGGGCCTCGGCCAGGGCGCATCCAACCCCACGCTGTACAACGCCGCCTCGGCAGGTTCCGCCCTCGGAACCACCGATGCAAGCGGCCTGACCAGCTGGTACAAGATGTCGCGCACGGGCACCGGCCAGTTCGAGGCGTGGGCCGAGATCGGCGCGTACTACAACCGCACGGTTGAGGTGCAGTTCATGTGCTTCGACAGCGATCCCATCGCTACGACACAGACCTTCACCACCACTCGCTTCATGACGGTTCGGTCCCCGATCCAGTCGTCCGGCGGCGGCGGCGCCTTCTGATCCTTCGGGTTAGAGGGTAGAGGCCCTGGCGTACTCCGCCAGGGCCTCGTTCATTTTGGAGGTCATGATGTTTGCCTTTGTCGGTAGCAAGAAGAAGCCGCGCAAAACATTGGATGCAGCCGTGAAGGCCATCATGGATGGCTACGAAGGGGAGAAGGCCATCTTCGACACCGAGACGGGAGAGATTTTCTCGCTGTCTGGAGAGCCAACTACGCTACTGACCCCCTCTGAGTACAAGATCGTGACGGAGATTTTGGGTCTCTGCTCTCTCCTGTCCGCCATGCCCACGCTGTCCTTCCCAAGGAAGCTTGTAGCGGCTATGATCTCGAAACTGAGTCCTGCGCTTGCGCGCGATGCGGTAAACACTGCCGCAGAGATGTACGTGACTCTTCGGAAGAAGCATGGCAACGGTGGACCTGTCGACGGCGAGCAATCCGGATGAGGTTGCCCTTCAGTGGGCGCGGTTCCTGATTGACAGCATGGTCGAGGACCGGGAAAGCAAGACGCGCCCAGTCCTCGCGGCACTCTACGTGTTCGAGATGGACAACGGCGTTCCATCTTTGCCGACCTTGCCCATGCTCTTCTTGCCGGAAGATGAGACTTCGGCCGAAGTCATCCTCGGCAAGCATACGGAGCCGTATGCATACCTTGCGATGACTCCGGGGCTTCCAGTGCCTCGTGCAGTTTGGCAGGGAGAGGGGCAGGGGCAGGCCAAAAAGCAGCCTCTGGGAGTGCCGGAGGAGATCATCGAAAAGGGAGACTTCGACTGGTATCTAATGGCAGTCTTTGTCAGTCCCTCGATCAAGATGACGTTCTGTGGTGGCTTTGACGGAGACAAGTTCTCTCAGATCAAGTGCATCCGCGGAACCTATGGCGGCTATCTCTCGGACCTCTTCCGGACGGATTCATGAGTACCGCGACTGTCGGCGTTCCTTACCGGATTGCCTTCTACTCTCCGTATACAGGTCTTACGGTCACGGCCAAAGTGTTCAGCATGGACACGGGTACGAGCTGGGACCTCACACTTACCGAGTCTACCTCGCTCAGCACCACAGAAACGCGCGTCTACATCAACACTTTCACCCCGACCGCTCCGGGGTGGTTTGTGATTCACTACCTCGCGCTGAGTGCCGAGGGCACTCTTGTGAAGACGGACATCACCCGTCTCGAGGCAGTCCTTGAGGTATCCACTGAGCTTTCAAACCCATCTGTTACGTCGCAGCCCATTGAGGACGGGGTGGAACTGATCGCTCCGGCAGTGATTGGCGACCTCACCGGCGTACTGACCTTCTCCGTCAGGAGCTAGGATGAGCAGCTTTAAGGCAGTCGGGGTCGCCACATCGTCCATCCTGACCATCCAGTTCACCTCTAGTTCTGGATCTACTTTCAGAGTAAACGCTGACAGTGCTCCGACTCTGGTCATTCAGAAGGCCGGAGTAACTGTCGCGACCATCACAAATCCGACGAACACCGAGCTGGGCATTTACACCGCGCCGTGGACTCCGGCGACCTCGGGCCAGTACGACTTGGTGTGGACCTTCACGGTCAACTCCGTCGAGTACACAGCCACTGACGTTGTTTTCGCGTTTGACCACGCCTCAAACGTAGACGTCCCCGATGCGCCGGATGTAGGGTCATCCAATACGTGCCTCATCACGGGCACCTTCATCGACGCGGCAGGGGACTACCTTCAAGGTGTCTACGTCCGCTTCAGCCCAAGCATCGAGTCGGCAAGAAAGATGGGCATCGGGTTTGTCGCTGCCGATGTGACTGCCGTCTCAAATGCGTCAGGGCAAGTCTCGTTCAATGTCGTTCGGGGCATCCAGGGGCTGCTGACCATCTCAGGCACCGCACTTGTGCGAAACGTAACAGTTCCCAATCAGGCGAACATTGACCTCTTTGACCTTGCCGCGACAGGAAGCGACCTTCTCGAAGTTCAGGAACTCGAGCTGATTCCTCTCCCCCGGAGGTCCTGATGGCATCGGTCACCTTTTACACATACGACTCCTCTGACGAGACACGAGAGACTCAGGTTCCTGGCGTGACGGTCTTTGTCTTCACAGAGGACGGAACGACCTTCATTGACAGCGGGAATACGGACTCGTCGGGCGAAGTCGTGTTTGAGCTTCCGGTAGAAACCTACTGGGTGCGCTTCTTCAAGGCCGGCTTTAGCTTTGCAAAGAAGCTGAGCGTCGTCATCGAGGAGGACTCCATCTTCGATGTTGCGGGCCAGGACTTAGATGCCCGCCCTCCTGCGACTCAGGCAAATCTGTGCAGAGTCAGCGGGTTTCTGATCGGCGCGGCCGGGCAGCGACTTCCTGACGTCACGATTGACCTCATGCTGACGGACTACGTGCGGATCAGCGGAGGTATGGCGACCGGCAACGCCAAGGTTCTCATCTCGTCGGATGGCCAGGGCTACGTCGAGTTCGACTTGCTGCGCGGTGCTCGCTACGATGTTGTGGTCGAGTCCTACGGAGAGCAGGTCTTTCATGTCATGGTCCCGGACCTGCCGGCCACTGGGTTCACTGAGCTTGTCTGGCCGTACGTCGCGTATGTAGACGTTCCATCTTCTACCGTGACGTTGGCGGCCGGAGACGACGTTGAGATCACGATCAACAGCGTGCTCTCAAGTGGACTTGTTGGGCCATACCCAAAGAACCCAGACTCAGACCGTCTCACAGTCTGCCTTGTGAGCGCCAAGAGTTCGGACCCGACCGTGGCTACCGTTACTCAGAAAGACAACGTGCTCACGGTCGTCGGCGTCTCTCCGGGCGAGTGCGAAATTCAGTTCGCACCCAGCATCGCCCCCGCCCGCAGGTTCCCCGCTCTACCGACATCGCTCAACGTCATCTCACTGACGGTGACCTGATGGCTCGCAAAGTCTCGTTATCTACCGAGGACTTCTCCTCCCGCCTGGGCGTCAAGCGGCAATCCGACGTCTCTCGCATTGGGTACGAGGAAAGGCGGCAGCGGTGGGACGATGTCCGGTCCACTTGTGCGCAGACTCTCCTGGCACAGCCCGATGTCTTGTTTGTGCTCAAATGTCGAAATCGAAACACATTGTTGACTGAAGTATCTGCGCTGCATGGCCTTCTGTGTCGGGTGGCAGAGCTCATTCAGGAGATCGTTGACTTCGTACCGACGCCAGTCACCACAGATACATCGACGCCACTTGAGTTAATCGAAAAGAAGTTTCGCGGAGAAGCAATCTCGACTGACATGATCAAGAAGGCGGTAGGGCAGAGCCTGTCCGCAGAAGCAAAGGCGAGCATTCGCGGAAAGAGAGTTCTTGAGCAGCCCACGGAAGAACAAGTCGGACTTCTTCTGATCGAGAGTCAAAGAAGGCTTGCGGCAATCAAGTCTCGTGTTGCTTCCGTTCTTCAAGCAGAAATTTTGTCAGATGCGCTAATCCAAACCGCACAGCGTCCTGTTCTTCAAAAGCTCCACCAGGCACTTCTCTTGCCAGCCGGCTCCCAGCGGGTGCTCGAGGTATCCAAATCCGTCGGCTCCC
>Ga0315902_10003423_pt1 | contig 23761 bp, 21 predicted proteins | sample LakEriMetagenome_9_FD_203523 | JGI IMG/M metagenome (GOLD analysis project Ga0315902, IMG submission 203523) | Freshwater fungal communities from buoy surface, Lake Erie, Ohio, United States - Buoy 12 MA117 | ecosystem: Environmental > Aquatic > Freshwater > Lake > Lake biofilm | place: USA... | reverse complement strand
TTTTTCTCGCTCATGTGATTAGTTTATTGCCCTAAATGCTTAAGTAATAGTTCTCGAACCTTTGCCGCGTCCGCTTGTCCGCCAGTGGATTTCATCACTGCACCTATCAATGCCCCGGCGGCAGGAATATTGCCACCTCTTACACGCTCGGCGGTCTCAGGTGCTGCTGCAATTGCAGCTTCGATTGCACTCATAAGTTGTGAGTCATCTGAGACAACTTTTAGTCCTCGCTTTGTAATCACCTCACTTGGTGATCCCTCACCAGCGATTACTCCTTCAACAACTTGTCTTGCTAACTTATCGGTTAATTCACCTGATGAGATTAACTCAATAATTTGGGCAACATCTTTTACTGAAATTAACTCGGTTGGAGAAACTGCTCGGTCATTCGCAATTCTTGAAACCTCACCTAACCACCAAGATCTAGCCTTAGTTGGGTCAGATCCAAGTAGCACCGTTGCTTCAACAGTATCTAGTAATTCAGCGTTAACCATCGCTGCCATCTCTTTATCGGGAACTGACCAAGCAAGTTGTAATCTCTTTCGTCGATCAGCAGGTTTTTCTGGAAGTTGCTTTCGTAACTGCTCAATCCACTTTGCATCTGGAACAACTGGAACTAAATCTGGCTCTGGGAAGTATCGATAATCCTCCGCCTTTTCCTTTGATCTGCCGGGTCTTGTTTGTCCGCTCTCCTCAAGGAAGTGTCTAGTCTCTTGAACAATTCGCTCGCCAGCTTCTAATCTATTTGATTGACGAATAATTTCTCCAGTTACAGCCCGCTCAACCGAGCGCAGTGAGTTAACATTTTTAGTTTCACTTCTAGTGCCAAGTTTTCCGCTGCCAGTTGGTGAGAGTGAAAGGTTTACATCGCAACGAAGTGATCCCTGCTCCATCTTTACATCAGATACTTTTAAACCGCGCAAAATATCGCGAAGGGATGCAACATAAGCCTTTGCAACCTCAGGGGCGTATTTACCAGTATTAGGAACAATTTTGGTAACAATTTCTACAAGTGGAATGCCAGCTCGATTGTAATCAAGGAGTGAGTACTCAGCACCATGGATGCGACCAGTAGAACCGCCGACATGAAGTGACTTTCCAGTGTCCTCTTCCATGTGGACACGTTCAATTTCAACTCTAAAGGTTTGATTACCACTATCTGTTTCAACATCAACATCTAAGTAACCATTTACACAAATTGGTTCATCATATTGAGATGTTTGAAAGTTCTTTGGCATATCTGGATAAAAGTAGTTTTTCCTTGCAAATCTAGAAAACGGTGCGATCGAGCAGTTAAGAGCTAACCCAATCAAAATTGTGCTCTCAATCGCTCGCTTATTAACAACTGGCAATGATCCTGGCAAACCTAAACAAACTGGGCAGGTTTGGGTATTTGGTTCTGCACCAAACTCGGTTGCGCAACCACAAAACATCTTAGATTTTGTATTCAACTCAACATGAACCTCAAGCCCTAAGGTTGGCTCATATTTTGCTATGGCTTGATCAAAATCTAAACTCATTTTGAACCTGCCAATATTGGTGCGAAATCTAGAATTGGCTTACCCCACTTAGACAGCAGCGCTGCTTCAAGGGCGCCACCTACTAAATACATTCGATCATCTTTCATTGCAGGTGCCATGATTTGAAAACCAACAGGAAGATTATCTTCCTCGGCAAGCCCGCAAGGCAAGCTCATGCCACCGATACCTGCCATATTAACTGGAATTGTTGCAATGTCATTTAAGTACATCGCTAATGGATCTTCACTTTTTTCACCGATTTTAAATGCAGTTGTTGGAGCAGTCGGTGATACCAATACATCACATTTGGTGAAGGCATTATCGAAATCTTGCTTAATAAGTGTGCGAACTTTTTGTGCAGAACCGTAATATGCATCGTAGTAGCCAGAAGATAATGCGTAGGTACCAAGAATTATTCGTCGCTTTACCTCACGGCCAAACCCTGCCTGCCGGGTTAAATTCATTACCTCTTCAGCACTCTTTATGCCATCATCGCCAACTCGTAATCCAAATCGAATGGAATCAAATCTTGCTAAATTTGAGGAGCATTCACTTGGTGCGATTAAGTAATAAGCAGCAAGTGCGTATTCAAAGTTAGGGCAGGAAACCTCAACGATTTCAGCACCTAATTTAACTAACTCTGCAATTGCATCATTGAACTTATTTGAAACTCCCTTTTGATAGCCATCACCAGATAGTTGTTTAACGATGCCTATTTTCATTCCCTTAACATCTAACTTCTTTGCCGCGGCAACTACATCAGGTACAGCTTGGTTAATGCTGGTTGAATCCTTTGGGTCATAACCGGCAATTACTTGATGTAAAAGTGCGGTATCTAGAACAGTTCTTGCACATGGGCCTGCTTGATCTAATGAAGAGGAGAATGCAACTAAGCCGTATCGAGAAACTCCGCCATATGTTGGTTTAACTCCGACAGTTCCAGTTACTGCAGCTGGCTGTCTAATTGATCCGCCAGTATCAGTACCAATTGCAAGGGGTGCTTCAAATGCTGCAAGTGAGGCTGCAGATCCACCACCTGATCCACCAGGAATTCGGCTTAAATCCCATGGATTATGAGTTGGTCCAAATGCAGAGTTTTCAGTTGATGAGCCCATTGCAAACTCATCCATATTTGTTTTACCTAGAATTACAACGCCGGCATCCATTAATTTTGTTACAACTGTTGAATCATAAGGTGGACGCCAGTTTTCGAGAATTTTAGATCCACAGGTAGTTGGAATATCTTTTTGAGTCATAACATCTTTAAGTGCTAGTGGAACTCCAGCAAGAGGCGAAAGTTTTTCACCAGCAGCACGCTTCTTATCTACCTCTTTAGCTTGCGCTAAAGCACCCTCTTTATCCAAATATAAAAATGCATGAACATCTTTATCTACCTTTGAGATTTGATCAAAGTGGTCATTGGCTAATTCAACTGCGGAAATCTCTTTGTTGTTTAAAGCATTCGACATCTGCCAAGCATTATCTCTGATGCTCATTTACTCTTCACCTAAAATTTGTGGCACTTTAAATCTTTGCTCAGCAGATGCAGGAGCACCGGAGAGAGCTTGGGCTGGTGTAAGGCTGGGAGTAACTACATCTTCACGAGTTACATTATTTACTGCCAATGGATGAGAAGTTGGTGCAACATCTGCTGAAGCAACCTCTTGCACCCGTGCAACGGCGCCAAGAATTACATCCATCTCGCCTGCTAGGTGATCAAGCTCTGCATCACTCATTGAGATACGAGCTAAGCGAGCTAAATTTGCGACTTCATCGCGGGAGATTGCGGCCATAATTGGTGAGTATAACTGGTGTTAATTCACTCGCGAATTTGGCCGTTTCCGGTAACAATCCAAGTTGTAGTTGTCATTTGCTCAAGCCCCATTGGGCCACGAGCGTGCATTTTTTGGTTAGAGATACCAATCTCAGCCCCAAATCCCATTTGTTCGCCATCGGTAAATCGCGTGGAGGTGTTCACCATTACCGCTGCGCAATCATTCATTGAGATAAATCTTTGAATTACCACTGGATCAGTAGCAACGATAGCTTCAGTATGTTTGGTGCCATGCTCTGCGATATGTTCAATAGCACCATTTACATCAGAAACTTGTGCAACATTAATCTCTAGGGTCCCATACTCTGTGGACCATGAATCATTGCTAGCTAAATTAACTACAAAGCCTGCTTGCTTTGCGATCGCCATTGTTGCCTGATCACAGTTAATTACCACACCCGAGGCAATCAACGACTTCAAAGCAATTGGAGTGAATTGCTCTGCTATATCTTTGTGAATTAGTAAAGTCTCTGCAGCATTACAAACACTAGGGCGATCACATTTAGAATTGATTAAAATTGCAATCGCTTTCTCAAGATCTGCAGATTTATCAACATAGACGTGGCAAACACCAGCGCCAGTTTCAATTGTTGGGACTGTAGCCTCACTTACAACTGAGTTAATTAGTTGAGCACTTCCACGTGGAATAACCAGATCCACTTTGCCACGGGCTGTTAGCAGGGCACTTACAGTTGATCTGTCATCTGATGGGACTAATTGAATAACATCAGGTGAAATCTCACTTAATGCAAAAGCTTGTTTCATCACCTTAATTAGAATTTGATTACTTTCAACCGCCGAGGATGAGCCACGTAGTAAGGCAGCATTTCCAGATTTGATTAATATCACCGCTGCATCAATAGTTACATTTGGACGGGCTTCATAAACCATTCCTACTACGCCAAATGGAACCGATACCTGTTTTAGATTTAATCCATTCTCTAAGTTTCGCTCCACAAGCAACCTGCCTAGTGGATCAGGTAATTTTGCAATATTCCTAGAAGAGTTAGCCATTGCCATTACTCGATCTTTAGTAAGTAATAGCCGATCTTGTAATGATTGATTCATCCCCGAACTCTTAGCATTTGCCATATCAATTTGATTAGCTTTTAAGATTGAATCTAAGTTTTTCTCTAACTCATCAGCAATCTTTAACAAGAGTTGATTGCGAGCAGATTCAGAGGAGTTAGCGAGTGAGCGCGCAGCTATGCGAGCCTTCTTTGCCAATTCGGCAATAATCGCTGTGGCGTCCATGGTCTAAGCCTACGGTGAAATAGGCTATGCAAATGATGCGTTTGGTTCGAATTATTCGCAATACCGTGATAACCATCGCGCTTTTATATGCCGCCTTGTTCATCTTTACAAAGGTAATCCACTATCCCGAACCAATCGCTGCAATAAAATTAGGTTTAGCACCAGCCTCTAAAACTCCAACATTAATGCCATGGCATGTAATTGATCCTTCAGATAAACCGATATCAATCCCGGTTGCTTCAGAGAAAATGCCATCTGAAATTATGTATAAGGGAACCTCACTTGCATTTAGTGAGTTCCTAAAGCAAACCGATACCAATGCATTTGTTGTCATTAGAAATGGCGTAATGACATATGAATGGTACAAAGATGGGGTTTCACAGAGTACCCAGCTTCCCTCTTACTCAGTCGCAAAAACTATGACCTCAATAATGATTGGTCAGCTAATTGCCCAAGGAAAAATTAAAGAAAGTGACAAATTTGTCGATTATTTCCCAAATCTAAAGGCTGGAACAAGTTTTGATTTAGTAAAGATAAAAGACCTTTTGGATATGCAAGCAGGTGTTGGTGTCAGTGATAACTATCCGGCTGGACCTGCTGGCTGGGGTGTTGCAATTGCACAGATGTATGCCTCAACAGATGTTGATTGGTTTTTAAAACATAACCGAAAGATGGCATTTGAGCCAGGTAGTAAATCTGAGTATCGCAGCGTTGATACACAAATGCTTGGCATGATCATCAAGAAAGTAACTGGAAAAAAAGTTGCTGACTACTTCAGTCAAAATGTTTGGCAAGTTGTAGGTGCTAAATACCCAGCAACTTGGAATGTTGATCGAATTGGTGGAACTGAGAAGACTTTTTGTTGCTTTAATGCATCAGCAATTGATTATGGACGAATTGGAATGTTGTTCCTAAATGGCGGGTATGCAGGGCCAAATAAAGTAATTGATAATAATTGGCTAAAGCGCATGACAACCTCTGTTACAACTTTGGATCGAGATTGGGGTTATGGTGCCCAAGTTTGGCACCCATACCCAAATACCAGTTTGGCCTTGGGATTACATGGACAATTTATTTTTATTAATCCTACAACGAGAACTGTGATTGTTAAACTCAGTGATAATCCAACTGATTCAGATCATGAAGCCGATACCGCAAAGGCGCTTTTAGAAATATCTAACCTTAAAAATTAGTTAGGTAGAAAATAAGTCCCGACCTGTTTTCCAGCTAAAGCATCAGGCAGGTCAGATAATTTAGTTAATAGCATTCCAATTCCAGCACTTGTTACTAATTTTGCCGCTTCAACCTTTGTAACCATACCTCCGCTACCAACACCAGACTTTCCTGCACCGCCAAATGTTGAACTATCTAAGCTAAATATATCTGCAACCTCATTTATCTGCTTTGCGCCGGCAAGTGATGGATCTGAATCATATAGACCATCTATATCAGTAATTAGGACCAGTAAATCTGCTGAGATCAGTGTTGTGACTCGAGCTGCAATTCCATCATTGTCACCAAACTTAATTTCCTCTGTACCAACTGTGTCATTTTCATTGATGATTGGCACAACATCTAAGCCCAATAAAGTTGTAATGACTGCTTTGATGTTCTCAAAGTGAGACGGTCTGTTTATATCATCGATTGTAATTAGAATTTGAGAAGTTGTTATCTTAAATCGATTAAAAGATTGAGTGTATTTAGCCATCAACAAGCCTTGGCCAACGGAAGCGGCTGCCTGTTGCTTTGATAGATCAGATGGCCTAGAGGTTAAACCAAGTGGTGATAGACCTGCAGCAATAGCTCCTGATGAAACAATTATGACTTGCTTACCTTCAGATTTTAACTTTGCGACCATATCGACCAACTGGTCGATCGCAGCTGGATCAATGTTTGCACCTGCACTACCGGTAAGCGTTGATGAGCCAACCTTTATAACAATTGTTTTGCAGTTGCTTAAGTTAACGGACATCTTCATCCACCCGAGGGGTTCTTGGATTAGCTACGTTGTACTCCCATTGCATTTCAATCTCATCATCACTTAATTGATCAATGTCATCTTCAAGCAAGTCCATTCGCCAAGGTGTTGAAAGACGAAGATCCTCTCCTCTTGGACCACCAGCTAGTAATTCAGCACCAGCTTCAATACTTGGTTCCCAATCAAAAATTACCGCTTCATCTCCTAGACCAATGCGCACCTCATCGCCAGATTTCGCACCCTTTTTAAACAACTCTTTTTCAATTCCATATGAAGCAAGTCGGTCAGCTAAGTAACCTATCGCTTCAGCATTTGCAAAATCAGTCTGCTTAACCCATCTTTCAGGTTTATCACCAACGATATTAAATGTGCCATCTGCATTTGCAATTACTTCAAATCCAGCATCATCAACTGCGATTGGTCGAAGAACTATGCGAGCAACTTGATCCTCTTTTTGAGCCAAGCGAACCTTTTGAATGATTTGCGCCATTGCATAAATAAGCTCTTGCATTCCTTCGCGAGAAGCTGCTGAAACTTGGAATACCGGAAAGCCGCGCTCCTCTAAAGTTTTTTGAACCATATCTGCCATGGATTTTCCATCAGGTAGATCGATTTTGTTTAGCGCAATAATTCTTGGTCGATCAGCAAGGCCACCATACTCTTTTAACTCTTCTTCAATCACATCAAAATCTTTAATTGGATCACGGTCGGTTTCAAGTGTTGCGCAATCCAGAACATGAACTAGCGCAGCGCATCGCTCCACATGTCTTAAGAACTCATGTCCTAAACCTTTGCCTTGACTTGCACCTGGAATAAGGCCAGGTACATCTGCTGCTGTAAATCTAGTTTCACCTGCCTGCACCACACCTAAATTTGGAACCAAGGTTGTGAATGGATAATCAGCAATCTTTGGACGGGCCGCTGACATTGCTGCAATTAATGAAGATTTACCAGCACTTGGATAACCAACTAAACCAATATCGGCAACGCTCTTTAACTCTAAAAATAATGTCCGGCTCTCCCCTGGTTCACCAAGAAGTGCAAAACCTGGTGCACGTCGTTTTGAGTTTGCAAGTCCAGCATTTCCTAATCCACCTTTTCCACCTTGCGCTGCCATAAATCTGGTGCCGAATCCAACAAGATCTGCGATGATATTTCCGCTTACATCTTTAACAACAGTTCCATTTGGAACTGACAATATTAAATCTTTTCCTTCAGCTCCATTACAAAAATCTCCAGCACCTTTTTTGCCATCAGTTGATTTGCGGTGTGGTGAATGGTGAAAATCCAGCAAGGTCGTTACATCTGCATCAACAACTAAAACAATGTCTCCACCGCGACCACCGTTACCACCATCCGGCCCACCAAGTGGTTTGAATTTCTCACGATGAACAGAGACGCAACCATCGCCACCTTTTCCGGCATCGGCATGCAAGGTAACTCGATCAACAAAGGTTGTCATCGGAGCTCCTTTCGCATACCTTATGAATCAAATAAAAATGGGCCCGCAGTTAGCGGACCCATAAATTTAAATCCGCTGAAATTAAGAAACCGGAACGATATTTACTACGCGACGACCACGAGCACGACCGAACTCAACTGATCCACCCTCAAGAGCGAATAGTGTGTCATCTTTTCCAATTCCGACATTTTTTCCTGGATGGAAATAGGTTCCGCGTTGGCGTACTAAGATCTCTCCACCTTTAACTACCTGGCCCGCAAATCTTTTAATGCCAAGGTACTGAGGATTTGAGTCGCGACCATTACGTGTGGAGGAGACACCCTTTTTACTTGCCATCTTCTTTCACCTGCCTTAAGTAGTAGTTACTTGTTAATTCCAGTTATTTTTACGCGAGTTAACTTTGAACGGTATCCCTGACGACGGCGATATCCAGTTTTGCTCTTGTAGCGAAGGATCGCAATCTTTGGACCTTTTTGTTCAGCTAGAACTTCACCAGTAACTTTTACAGAGGCAAGAGCTTTTGGATCAGCCATTACATCTGCGCCGTCAACTAGTAGTACTGCTGGAAAAGTTACAGAAGATCCCACGGCAGCATCAATGCGATCAACAACAAGTGTTTCACCAACTGAAACTTTTTCCTGTCGTCCACCTGCTTTAACAATCGCGTACACCGGGTGCTCCTTCTAGTTATTAACCTAGATTGATTTAAACCAATCTGGCTAGGTGGATAAGGGTAGAGATTGTTCTACTCCTGGTCAAATGCGCTCAAATTAGTTGGTTGAAATTACCCCAGTGCTGACTGCTCGGCGTCCTTTACGGCGCCCAGCTGGTGCGGCGGCTGGCTGCTCCACTACTTCGTCAGATTCATTTGAATTATTCATTGGTTCATTATCATCGTGATCAGAGCTTGAGTTTTTATCTTCTTCCTCTAAATCTTCATCAAGATTTGCTTTGCTTGTTTTTGAAAATCTCTGCTCCATGTCTTTTTCAAGTGCAACCTTTTTAACTGGCTCACTATGAATATGAATACCTCGACCACCGCAACTTTCACAAGTAGTTGAGAATGCTTCAATCAAACCTTGACCAACTCGTTTTCTAGTCATTTGGACTAAGCCAAGAGAGGTAACTTCAGCAACTTGATGCTTAGTACGATCTCGGCCCAAACATTCAACTAATCTTCTAAGAACCAACTCGCGGTTAGATTCAAGAGTCATATCAATAAAGTCAATAACGATGATTCCGCCCATATCGCGAAGACGTAATTGTCTTGCAATCTCTTCAGCAGCCTCAAGATTGTTCTTGGTTACAGTCTCTTCAAGGTTTCCACCCTTACCGATGAATTTACCGGTGTTAACATCAATTACGATCATCGCTTCAGTGCGATCAATTACAAGTGATCCACCAGATGGTAGGTAAACCTTTCGATCAAAGGCTTTTGCTAATTGTTCCTCAACTCGGTTTTCAGCAAATAAATCCTTAGGAGAAACCCACTTTTCAATTTTGCTTGCTAACTCAGGAGCAATATGTCCGATGTAATTTTGAATATCATCCCAAGCTTGATCTCCTTGAACCAACATCTTGTTGAAATCCTCATTAAAGATATCTCGAATTACGCGAACAGTTAGATCTGGCTCTCCGTAAAGTAAAGATGGTGCAGAGGTGCTTGAGTCACTTGCTTTCTTTTCAATATCATCCCATTGCGCCTTAAGCCGTGTTACATCTCTTTCTAACTCAGCCTCTGGTGCACCTTCGGCAGCAGTTCGAATAATTACACCAGCTTGATCTGGAATTAAATTCTTCAAGATTGATTTCAAACGATTACGTTCGTTATCTGGCAATCTTCTTGATATACCACTCATTCCACCACCAGGAACATAAACAAGGTAGCGACCAGGAAGAGAAATCTGACTTGTTAATCTGGCACCTTTTTGACCAATTGGATCTTTAGTTACTTGAACTAATACCGATTGACCACTCTTTAGCACCTGTTCAATTTTTCTTGGAGCTGTGTCTGACAATCCATGTGCATCCCAATTAACTTCGCCTGCATAAAGCACAGCATTTCTACCCTTACCGATATCAACGAAGGCAGCCTCCATAGATGGCAGAACGTTTTGTACTTTGCCAAGATAAACGTTACCTACATAGGAAATATTGCTATTTCTATTTACATAATGCTCAACCATTACATCATCTTCGATAATTGCAATTTGAGTGCGATCTGCGATCTGTCTTACCAACATGGTGCGCTCAACAGCCTCGCGCCTTGCTAAGAACTCAGATTCAGTGATGACAGTTCCGCGCTTGCGTGTGAAATCTCGTCGTTCTCTTCGATCAGATCGATCAAATTTATTTCGATCTCTACGATTAAAGGTTTTGTTTTCATTTCTTGGTTCACGTACCCGAACTGGGCGAACCTTTACAACTGTTAGAACACCATCTTCTTCAATAGTTTCACCAGGTGTTACACCTTCACCGCGTGCTCGTCGACGTCGACGGCGCTTATGAGTTGCTCCATCTAAATCTGTTGAATCGGTAGATTCCTCTATTACATCTGACTCATCATTGTCGGCAACATCTTTGCCATTTCGCCTTCTACCTCTGCCACCTCTACGGCGGCGACGACGAAACTCCTCTTTTTCTAAATCATCACTCTTACTGACTGATTCAGGCTCTGCCTTTTCAACCTTGCTTACCTTTGCAACCTTTGGGCTCTTGTTAACAGGGGCAGCTTGAAATAGTGGAACGGGAATTGCAGCTGCTTTTTTGCTTACTTTCTTTGGTTCGCTATCTACCGCTTTTTTGGCAGCGCGCTTACGTGGTGCTTTAGGCTCATCGGCCATATAAATCAAATCCTTTTCAAAAATAATTACTGCAGTTTTGCAGTATCTCTTACAATACTTTTTTTAATTAATCTGGTTAATTAACTTGCTAAAAATATCGACGCTATCGCGGCGTTGGATCTTTATCCTCGCGCTGATTGCGTGGCTAAAGTATCTCAGATCGGCAGGTAATCCGCCAACTTAACCTAATTTAAGCGTGTTATCGGCTTCTTGAGTGCACGTTCTGGAGTAATCCAATGCCAATCAAATTAGCGAACATTGATGATCCACCATATGACAAAAACGGTAATGGCACGCCAGTCATTGGCATCAACCCCATTGTCATTCCAATATTTTCAAAGGTTTGAAATGCAAACCAAGCAATAACCCCAATACAGACCAGCCTGCCAAATAAATCACTACTTCTTCGGCAGATTGAAAAAGCTCTGACAAACAATAGGAAATACAACGCCAGAATTAGTGAGCAACCAACAAAACCTAATTCTTCACCAGCAACTGTGAAGATAAAGTCTGTTTGCTGCTCTGGCACAAATCGACCATTTGTTTGTGGACCTGCAAAGAGTCCTTTGCCAAATAAACCACCAGAACCAATTGTGATTCTTGATTGACGTAGTTGATATCCACTTGCTTGAGGATCTGCTGAAGGATCAACAAATGATTGCAGGCGTGCAACCTGATACTGACTTACAGCTCCAGTTTGTACGGCGGTAAATACTCCTACTACTGCCAAAAGCAATAGTCCTACTACCCAACGGGCAGGTGCACCTGATGCACCAATCATTGCCACAACCGCTGCAGAAATAATAAGAACAGTTCCTAAATCTGGTTGAGCCACAATCAGTAAAATTGGTACTGCAGCAATTGCAAGGGCTTTGACTACATCAAGATCGGTTGGATCTTTATCAGTCTGATCACGATCAGATAAAATCATTGAGATTCCAACAATTATTGCAATTTTTGCAAGCTCAGCCGGTTGCAGTTGAAAGCCACCTGGCAATGAGATCCAGGCCCGTGCACCATTTATCTCAGTGCCTAAACCAGGAATTAAAACAATTGTTAAGCCGATAACTGCTGCCAGCCAAACAATTGGCGTATAGGCTCGAAGCAATCGGTAATCAATTAAAGTGGTTCCATAAGCTAATAGTCCACCAATAACAATATTTAAAGTATGGCGCTTAAAGTAATACTCAGGATCTAAGCCATAGGACCTAAACCATTCACGAGTGCCGGCATAGACCAAAAGGGTGCCAATTAAAAGTAATCCTCCAACGGCAAAATTAAGTAACTTATCAAAACTGCCAAAGTTAGTTCGCGCAGATCTTCCATACTTAACATTTAAACTCATTTAATTTTCACCCCGCTCTCCTTTTTGCCAGTCAAATCAACTTTGCTTGCGACCTTCTTCAGATCAACCTTGGCAATATTAGTAGGAACACCAGTTGGGAATATGGCTTTCTCAGGATTAACTTTATTTCCAGTAACGCCAAATAAAATCTCATAAATATTTCTTACACCTAGTCCTGAAGTTGAGGCACCAAAACCTCCCTGACTTACCATCATCACAACTGCATACTGAGGATCCTCAGTTGGCCCATAAGATGCAAACCAAGAGGTGTCATCCTTGGCACTTCCATTTGGATTTTTTCCAAATACTTGTGCAGTCCCGGTCTTGCCACTGACAGCAACCGGGAACCCAGAAAATACTCCTGCAGCAGTTCCTCTTGTAACTACCATTCTTAAACTTCGATGCAAGAATTCCCAAGTACTCTGTTCAATCTCAATTTTATCGGCCACCTCTGGCTTGAAATCTTTTACAATCTTTCCATCGGTATCAACAATTGCTCTAGCGATTTGTGGTTTGTAGTAGAGACCATCATTTGCAATCGCTGCATACATCTGGGCAAGGCGAATTGGAGTGACCAAGGTATCTCCTTGTCCAATTGAAAAGTTAACCGCATCTCCAGCTCTAACCTTGTTTCCATCTAGGCAGTTCTCACGTGCAATCTCAATTAGATAAGCAGTTAAATCCTGCTTCTTGGCACGATCTTTGTAATTGCAGTAAAAATCTTTATTTTGCTCATACCAGTTTTGCTTCCATTGGCGATCTGGCAATCTTCCCTTTAATTCACTTGGTAGATCAATACCGGTTAAAACACCAACTCCAAAATCCTTCGCAGCCTTAAAGAAGTAATCATTGGCATTTGATTTTGGTTTTAAACCACCATCTCTTACCCACTCATCATAGGAAATTTGATACCAAAGTGAATCACAGGAGATTGCAAGACCAACATCTAATGGAATCCGGCCAGCTGCAACGCTGTCAAAGTTTTTAAAGGTTCGAGTTCCGATTTCAACCGAGGCTGGGCAGTCATAACTTTTATTTAGTTCATAACCTGCAGCAGCTGCCGCCACTACTGATATCGACTTAAATGTTGATGCTGGAGCAAACAATCCCTGAAGTGGCCTAGATAATGCTGGAACGCCTTTTGCTTCACTAAACAAATCCTGGGCTTGCTTAACAGTTAAACCCTTTTGCCAAATCGAAGGATCATAAGTTGGGTATGAAGCCATCGCCAACACTCTGCCAGTTTTAATCTCAAGCACAATCGCAGCACCAGAATCTCCACGATAACCAGAAGCTCGTGCTCGCTTAACCGCTGCTTCAAGTGCCTTCTCAACTCCTGCTTGAAGTCTGGAATCAATATTGGTTATTAAATTATTTCCAGAAATAGCCTTAATGTTTTTATCTTGTTTAGTTACAACCTCTTTACGATTTACCAGAAATGTTCGAACCCCGGGTGTGCCGCGAAGGTATTGGTTGTATTGAATTTCTAAACCAGATTTTCCAACTACCTCATTACGATAGTAGTTGACTTCAGGATTTTTCAGATCTTCATCTGTGACTGAGCCAACATAACCCAACACATGTGCAACGTTCTCACCGGACAGTGATGGATAACTTCTAATAGGAACTGATTGAACCTCAACACCTGGATAGGCATCTGAATTTTCCATTATTTTTAAAGCAATATCTTGAGTGGCATTACCAACCAACGGAATTGGTTGGTATCTCGTACCATTCCAACATCCTGCTCGATTATTTCTAGGAAGCTCCCCACACACTCTTGTCCGCTGATAAACATCGGCATACTCCAATCCAAAAAGATTGGATATGGAAGCTAAAACTGATGTGCCTTTATCAAATTGTTGATCAAGTACCGTGCGATTTATTGAAACCACCAAACCTGGTAAATCAACCACCATTGGTGTTCCATTAATATCTGTAATCGCACCTCTTACCGCTGGTGTAACCACATCACGGCTTTGGATGCTAATTGCGGCATCTTGATACTTATCACTGGCTAAAACTTGCAGATAAAACAAGCGTCCAAACAAAGCAAACATTAATGAAAAAACTAGAGTTTGAAAGATAATAAGATTTATTCGAGATCGAATACTCATACGCGTTCCCGATTGCTCATTAATGCTCTTCGAACTTTAATTACAAGCGGTAGGAATAAAGGCATAATCAGAAATGTCCATAAAGAGTTTGCAAAGACGATAGAGAATATATGTGAAAAACTTCCATTATCTTTTCCAAGCATGGCGCCCAACACCACAAAAATAAAAAGCGATAAAGCCGAAGTAACACTGATAAATATCAAAAACATAAGTGGTGTATCGGTAAAATCACCAATACTTTCTTTATTGACTGAGAATAGGTAGCCAACGATGGTCAATGCAAGAGCCCATTGCCCTAATGGGTTTTCTGCAGTGGCTGATATATCCATGATTAACCCGCCAATAAATCCAAATACCAATGCTCCACTTCGATCCTCCAGCGACAAAATGATGATCAGTGCTGCTAAGTAAAGTGAGAAGCCGTTAATCGGAAAATTAACACGAGAAACTATTGTTTCTTGGATAACAAAAACTACTAGTAAAAATAGCGAAGTGTTTAAAACTCTTATCCTGCTCATGATCGCTACTTACTTGCTGATGGGCTTGGAGAAGGAGTTACATAAACCGTAACTGTTGGAGATGGTTTTGGAACCAGCGCATCACGTGGATCTTGTTTCGGATTAGAAACCACAACTGCAACTACACCAATTCTTTCAAGATTACTTGCCCCTTCAACATCTGCATTTTGGGTAATCGATGAAGCATTGCTTTGAACTGATGAAACTGTTCCCACTGGAACTCCTGGAACAAATGGAGACCCATTCTGACTTCCCCTTGCAACTAAATTATCGCCAACCTTAATCTCACCAGTTGCATCTAAAAGCTGAAGCAAATACTTGTTTCCACCCTGTCCTGAAACCACACCAATACTTTGAGTTCCTGCAATACGAACACCAATTTTAAATGTTGGATCACTCATTAGTAAGACAATTGATGAATTACTAGTTACTGACTTAACAACTCCAACTAATCCTGCCTCTGAGATGACTGTCATATTCTTTGATATACCATCACTGCTTCCTGCATCAATTGTGATGGTTTGCTTAAAGGTTGCAGTTGAGCCTCGGTTGATTACTCTTGCCGCAACAACTTTATACTCACCTCTTCCTGCCAAATCTAAAACTTGCTTTAACTGATTTAACTGACCAACAACATCTTCATCTAGAACTTTCTGAGATTTTAGAAGGTCAACCTCTTTTTCTAATTCAGTGATCCTGGATTTAGATTGTCCAAAGTTACGCACATCAGATGTGAAGTTCCCGATTGGCGAAAATACCTTAGAGAAAAATCCTTCGATTGGAGAAAATACTGTTGTAACACCAGATCTAATAGAGCCAGCAAGATTTACACCACGTAGATCTAGGGTAATTAAGAAAAGTGAAGAAACCAGTAAGAGAACTAGTAACAGACGCGAACGATTACCGCCGCCCCTAGCCACAAATAATCTCCCTTACAAATTAATTAACGACGTGGTTCAGAGATCAAAACCTTTTCTAAGGCCTCAAACTCTTCAATACATTTGCCAGAGCCTTCTGCCACTGCTTGCAATGGGCGCTCTGAGATATGAATTGGCATGCCAGTCTCATGACGCAGTCTCTCATCAAGACCACGAAGAAGTGCTCCGCCACCAGTTAAAACAATTCCACGATCCATTAAATCGCTTGCAAGCTCTGGTGGGGTTTTATCCAAAGTGTTTTTTACAGCGTTAACAATCGCAGCTACCGGCTCCTCTAACGCCTTTCGAATATCAGCGGAGGTAACCAGAATTGTTTTAGGAAGTCCGGTTGCTAAATCACGACCACGAATTTCAGCATCAGGCTCACCAGGTAGTGGGAATGCAGAGCCAATCGCCATTTTGATCTCTTCAGCTGTTCGCTCACCTAAAAGAAGTGAATATTCACGCTTTACCCAGTTAATAATTGATTGATCTAATTCATCTCCACCTACACGAATAGAAAGTGCAGCAACAATTCCACCTAAGGAAATAACTGCAACCTCAGTAGTTCCACCGCCGATATCAACCACCATGTTGCCGGTTGGCTCATGGATTGGCAGATCTGCACCAATTGCTGCTGCCATTGGCTCTTCAATGATGTAAACCTTACGTGCACCGGCTGCATAACCTGCATCTTTAACAGCACGTTGTTCTACGCCAGTAATTCCAGATGGCACACAAACGACAATTCTTGGCTTTGCTAAGTAACGACGTTTGTGAACTTTTTGAATGAAATACTTAAGCATTCGCTCTGTAGTATCAAAATCTGCAATCACACCATCCTTAAGTGGGCGAATTGCCACAATGTTTCCAGGAGTTCGACCAATCATTCGCTTAGCTTCTAGACCAACAGCCAATATCGCGCCAGTATCCTGATTGACTGCAACCACTGATGGCTCATTCAAAACAATTCCGCGACCTCGCACATAAACTAAAGTGTTAGCTGTTCCTAAATCCACAGCCATGTCTCGACCAATCCAAGACATGCGATTTGTTCCTTTAGCCATTTGCGCTTCTCCTTCTTACCTTGTATTTGTAAAGCTCTTAGTTACCGAAAAAAATCTTAATCTCGCGTTGTGCTGACCCAGTTGAGTCTGACCCGTGCACAATATTTTGAACCACTTTGGTTCCCATATCTCGTGCTAAGTCGCCTCGGATCGTTCCCGCTTCGGCAACAGTTGGATCAGTTGCACCAGCCATTTTTCTAAACCCTTCGATTACTCGCTCACCCTCTGCAATCATTGCCACAATTGGTCCAGATTGCATGAATTCAAGCAATGGTTCATAAAATGGTTTTCCTTCATGCTCGGCATAATGCTTTGCAAGAAGTGTGCGATCTGCAGTTAACATTTTTAAGTTGGTAACTACATAACCTTTGCGTTCAATGCGAGCAATAACTTCGCCAACCAAACCGCGTTTAACACCGTCTGGTTTAATCAAAATTAATGTTTGCTCTGAACTCACTTTCTTATTCTACGCACCTTTGGCTCAGGCTAAAAATTATGGCTGTTTTGGCCCATTCTCATCCCGTTGCGCGATTAACCTAGCCTTAATCGCCTCACCCCGTCTGCCAAGGAGAATTGCAGCAACCCACAAAACCAAAAATAACCCGCCCATGTAATACATGTGCCATATCACTAAGCCGTAGCTGATTAAAAATACTTGCAGAATGCTCCCCAGCAAATACCCAAACTTACTTTTCAACATCCCAGCAGAGAGGAAAAGTACCAAGGCAAGCAATGCACCAAGCCACAGTTCAAGCTCAGTTGCCGAATCTTTTGCGATTAATAATGCAAAGCCCATCAAAATTGCTTCCATACTCAAAACCGCAGCTGCTAAAACTCTCATGGCTTTGCCTTCATTAAATCTCTTAAGATAGCTCGAGCAGATCCGGCTGTTACAACTGACCCAGTTACCAACACGGCGCCAACACCATCACTAACTTGGTTTGCAAGTGAGACCTTCTCAACCGCGTAGGTAATTGCACCTGCCAAATCACCAATCACCTCAATCTGCTCTGGCTTGAAATACCTACTTGCAATTTGAGCTAATTGATCTGCAGCCAGTGCGCGGGCGGATGAGTTTTGTGTCAAAACTACATAATCAAAACATCCTGATAAATTCTCTAAAATCCCTGCCACATCTTTGTCGCCAAGCACAGCAATAACACCAACAACTAGCTCAAAATCAAACTCATTATTAATGGTCTTGGAAATTGCTGCTGCCCCATGTGGGTTATGAGCTGCATCGATAATCACCGTTGGATCTTTATAGACAATTTCACATCTGCCAGGAGAGGCCACCTTACTAAATGCATCTCTTACTAAATCCTGATCCAATGCAACTGAGGTAAATGCCTCAACGGCTGCCAAAGCAACTGCGGCATTGTTTGCTTGGTGATCACCATATAGTGGCAAGTAAATATCATCGATATCTCCATGTAGACCTTGCAGCGAAATTAGTTGACCACCAACTGCAAGTGCGCGTTTTTTAACTGCAAACTCAATTCCCTCTCTAAATGGAATTGCTGAAACTTTGGCAACTTTTTCCATCAATACTTTGGCAACCGCTGGAGTTTGTGCTGCTAACACAACATTTGATTCAGGTTTAAAAATACCTGATTTTGTTTGAGCAATTTTTTCTAAGGTATCGCCTAAATACTCCATGTGATCAAATCCAATAGGAGTCATAACGCTTACTTGTGAGGAGAGAACATTTGTAGCATCCCACTCTCCCCCTAAACCGGCTTCAATCACGGCAATATCAACTGGAAACTCGGCAAAGGCAACAAATGCCATTGCTGTTAAAGCTTCAAAATAAGAAATTGGATGAGGCTGCCTAGAATCAATTAAATCTAAGTAAAGCTCAATATCTTTATATGTTGCGATCATTTGTGCGTCAGAGATTGGTTCACCCTTAATACTTATTCGTTCAGTAAATGACTCCAAATGGGGAGATGTATACCTGCCAACTCGGTAACCAAGGTTTGCCAGCAATTGATCAATCATTCTGGCGGTAGTGGTTTTTCCATTAGTTCCAGCCAAATGAATTGTTGGATAGGAAAGCTGTGGTGAGCCAAGTGCATCAACTAATGCTGAGATCCGGTCAAGGGTTGGTTCGATTTTATTCTCAGGCCAACGCTTATTTAAAACTTGCTCAATCTCGGCCAACTTGGATTGAATTTGATTTTCACTCATTACTTTGGAAGTTTTTCGAGTAATGCTGTTATGCGTTCAATATCAGATGAGGTTTGTGCAAGGCGCTCCCTAATTTCAGTAACAACCTCCATTGGGGCCTTTGCCATAAACCCATCATTTTCTAATTTAACCTTGGCAGTATCTCTATCTTTTTGTGCAGTCTGCAGATCCTTAGTTAATCGGGCTCGCTCTGCAACCAAATCAACTGCGCCAGTTAAATCAAACTCAATTACAACATCACCTATTTGGGTTTTTGCTGTGAAGTTTCCTGCTCCTGATTCACACTTGACTACATGGCGAATAGCCGCTTCATACTTATCAAGACCAACCTTTGATAAACCGGTGAATTTTGCAACTACCTTTGCAGTACTCTTAATTCCTTGATCATTTCTGAACCGTCGAACCTCAGTAATAATCACTTGCATCTGTTCCACTAATTTTACTGATGAAAAATCCTGGCTAGATAAATCTGATTTTGGCCAGTCAGCAATCATTAATGATTCACCTTGAGTGAGTGTGCACCACATTTGTTCGGTAATAAATGGCATCACTGGATGCATAAGCCGAAGTAGTTGATCTAATACCTGGCCTAAAACTCTCTTGCTTTTGTCTGCTTCAGCTCCTGCTGCGCTAAAGGTTGATTTTGATAGTTCTAAGTACCAATCACACAGATCATCCCAAGCAAAGTGGTAAATCAACTCACATGCTTTTGCAAACTCAAATTTTTCAAATAATTCATCTGCTTCAGCAATAGTTTGATCTAATCTAGTCAGAATCCAATTATCGATTGCATTTAATTGATCCGTTGCTGGCAAATCCCCTGAAACATTTGCACCATTTAACATCGCAAATCTGGTGGCATTCCATAATTTAGTTGCAAAGTTTCTAGAGCCTGCAACCCAATCCTCAGCTAAAGCTTGATCTGTTCCTGGGTTTGCTCCCCGCGCCAGCGTGAAACGAAGTGCATCGGAACCATATTTATCCATGAACTCGATTGGATCAATTGTGTTTCCTCTTGATTTACTCATTTTCTTACCGAATTGATCACGAACTAATCCATGTAAAACAATTACATCAAATGGCTGTTTGCCATCCATTGCAAACAATCCCATGATCATCATTCGAGCTACCCAGAAGAAAAGAATGTCGTAACCTGTAACAAGTACAGATGTTGGATAAAACTTCTTTAAGTCCGGAGTTTTCTCTGGCCAACCTAAGGTTGAAAACGGCCATAAAGCTGATGAGAACCATGTATCTAAAACATCTGGATCTTGCACATAACCTGCCGGTGGTTTTTCATCTGGACCGCAAACAACAACCTCGCCATTTGGTCCATAGAAAACTGGAATTCGATGTCCCCACCAAAGTTGGCGAGAGATACACCAGTCATGCATATTGTCGACCCATTCAAAATATCTTGGTGACATTTGTTCTGGCTCTATTTTTACTCTGCCATCTCTAACAGCATCTCCTGCTGCTTTAGCAAGTGGTGCAACCTTTACAAACCATTGCTTTGAAAGTCTTGGCTCAACTGTTGTGTCACATCTTTGGCAATGTCCAACTGCATGAACATATGGACGCTTTTCAGCGACAACTCTTCCTAATTTTCTTAACTCATCCACCACAGCTTTTCTTGCATCAAAGCGATCCATGCCATCAAATTTAGTTCCAGTTCCTGCCATTACGCCATGCTCATTCATAATGATTACTAGCTCAACCCCATGACGCATTCCCATTTCAAAGTCATTTGGATCATGTGCAGCAGTAACCTTAACCGCACCCGTTCCAAACTCAGGATCAACTAACTCATCGGCAATAATTGGAATCATTCGATCAACCAAAGGCAGTAATACTTTCTTTCCAACTAAGTGTTTATACCGCTCATCATTTGGATTTACTGCAACCGCACCATCGCCAAGCATTGTTTCAGCTCTAGTAGTAGCAACAGTGATATTTACATTCTCATCCCCATACTTAATCGAAACAAATTCACCAGCATCATCTTTATGTTCAACCTCAATATCAGATAAAGCGGTTAGGCATCTTGGGCACCAATTGATGATTCGCTCTGCCCGATAGATTAAATCTTGATCAAATAATTGCTTAAAGATTGTTAAAACAGCTTTGCTTAAGTTTGCATCCATAGTGAAGGCTTCTCGATCCCAATCAACTGAATCACCAAGCCGCTTCATTTGATCTAAAATCGCACCGCCCGATTCAGCCTTCCACTGCCAAACTTTTTCAACAAATGCATCTCTTCCTAAATCATGTCGAGATTTACCCTCTGCCGCTAACTGTTTCTCAACTACGTTTTGTGTTGCAATGCCAGCATGATCCATTCCTGGCAACCACAATGCTTCAAAACCTTTCATTCGCTTCACGCGAATCAATAAATCTTGGATTGTGTGATCTAGCGCGTGACCAATATGCAAAGAGCCGGTGACATTTGGCGGCGGAATTACGATTGTAAATGGTGGCTTCTTTGAGTTTGCATCTGCTTTAAAGTAACCAGCACTTTGCCACTTCTGATAAAGCGGTGCTTCAATTTCTGCAGGAGAAAATGTGGCAGCTAACTCATTCTTATTTTCACCACTCATAAGGGTTGATCTTATGCGCTTTTTTCCTCAGAGCCTTTTTCACCCTTGACCGCCCGCTTTGGACCACCGGCTGGTCGAGGAAGATAAGTAGGCGCTTCCTCTTTTCTTACAACTGCTGGGGTAATCACAACTTTGCCAACCTCTTTTTGGCTTGGTACCTCATACATCACACCAAGCAAGGTCTCCTCCATAATCGCACGAAGTCCTCTAGCGCCGGTGCCGCGTTTGATTGCTAAATCAGCTACTACCTCAAGAGATTCATTACTAAATTCAAGTTCAACCTCATCTAAATCAAATAGCTTTTGATACTGCTTAACTAATGCATTTTTTGGCTCAGTTAAAATCTGCATCAGTGCTTTTTGATCAAGGTTTTCAACACTGGTCATGATTGGAAGACGGCCAATAAACTCTGGAATCATGCCAAACTTAAGTAGATCTTCTGGCATTGCATCACCAAAAATATCTGTCTTAACCACATCATCAATTGTTTGAAGTTTTGCATTAAAGCCAACGCCTGCTTTTCCTTTTCGGCTTTCAATGATCTTCTCAAGTCCAGAAAATGCACCACCAACAATAAATAGAATATTTGTTGTATCAATCTGCAAAAACTCTTGATGTGGGTGCTTTCGTCCACCTTGTGGTGGAACAGATGCAGTTGTGCCTTCTAGAATCTTAAGCAGTGCTTGTTGCACACCTTCACCTGAAACATCTCGCGTAATTGATGGGTTCTCAGCTTTTCTTGCCACCTTATCAATTTCATCAATATAGATAATTCCAGTTTCAGCCTTCTTAACATCAAAATCTGCTGCCTGGATTAACTTTAAAAGAATGTTCTCAACATCTTCACCAACATAACCTGCCTCAGTTAGTGCAGTGGCATCAGCAATCGCAAATGGCACATTTAACATTCTGGCCAAAGTTTGCGCCAGTAATGTCTTGCCGCAACCGGTTGGACCTAAAATTAAAATATTACTCTTTGATAATTCAATTGCATCCTCGCGCTTTGAATCACCAGACTGAACTCTTTTGTAGTGGTTATAAACGGCAACTGAAAGAGATTTCTTAGCTTTGTCTTGTCCAATTACATACTGATCTAGAAAATCAAAAATTTCTTGTGGTTTAGGCAGCTCAGCCAAACCTAAGGATGAGGTCTCATTTAATTCATCAATGATAATTTCATTGCAAAGGTCAATACATTCATCGCAGATATAAACGCCAGGACCGGCAATTAATTTCTTAACCTGCTTTTGAGTTTTGCCGCAGAAAGAACACTTAAGTAAGTCGCCACTTTCACCAATACGTGTTGTCACCTGCTACTGCTCCAAATCTTTTGGGAAGGAGATAAGGGTAGAACTTATGGTGATGGTAAAGGGTGGAATTTAAGGGTTAATCTGTTCGCTTATAGGCGAATTGAACTTAGTGCGTGCCCTCAAACTCGCGCTTATCAGCAATCCAATCCATCAGAGCAAACAAAACTCCTGAAATAACAAATGTTATGTGGATGATGATTCGCCAGATGGTTCCCTCAGTAACCTCAGCCTGACCACTTAACTCAATAAAATCCTTAAGAAGTTCAATCACAGAGATTGCAACCAAGGAACCAATTAACTTAATCTTTAGCCCAGAAAAATCAATGGTGCCCATCCAATGTGGTCGATCTTTAGAGTCATGGGCGATATCAATTCTTGAAACAAAGTTCTCATAACCGGCAAAGATTACGATCAGGATTAAGTTGGCTAACAGAGTCAAATCTAAAAGAGCTAGTAAATCTAGAGTGAATTTATGAGCATCAGGATCGCCTACATTTTCAATCATATGCACAAACTCAAGTGCGAAGCGATAAATCAGAAGAACTAAAGCAGCAACTAGGCCAACATAAAGTGGAACTAAAAACCAGCGGGCCCTAAATAAAATAATTTCAATTGCATTACTTATTTTAGACATAGTTTTTACCTACCTTAGGACTTAGCTTTTGCCTTGCGGGTGGCCAACACTTGGTCAATTAATCCATACTCAACAGCTTCAGCAGAGGTAAGGATCTTGTCGCGTTCAATATCTTTAGCGATATCTGCTTGGCTCTTCTTTGAGTGATGTGCCAACATCTCCTCTAACAAGGTAC